>JGI24158J21664_10000753_pt1 | contig 32373 bp, 14 predicted proteins | sample Ectturendosymbi3_FD_21664 | JGI IMG/M metagenome (IMG submission 21664)
TGTCATGATGAAGATGGATGGTGTCAGATTCCAATAAATTCGTTCTTATTAGAAGTAAAGACAGAGGGGGTGTTGGGAAGCAGTTAGTTCTACGCACTGCTTCCACCTATCAGCTTTTGGTGAAAGCACCAAGATGATTACATTAAGTCTGGCTATTAAAATGATGAGGCTGTACAGCGACCACCAGGTGCTCTGTGATCGCCGGGATTCAAATCACAAGCATTAATGAGACTGCCGGTTTCACATATTGCCGTATACCAGGGGTGTTCAACCTTTATTACTGAAGGGCCTAACGCAATTAAACAGATTAGACCGCGGGCCGCGCTTTCATTTCACACAGGCTATCTAGTACTAGTGACCGGCATAAAAATCCACTTTGTTGTATTGCATTTGGCCCGCGGGCCGCAGGTTACACACCCCTGTCGTACACTATAGTTGATGCAAGTACGGCAACTACATCAAACAGGTAAATTACATCATAACTAATTTCCTATCACATCACAAGAAGAGATATTTGTTTCGCTGTATTGATGATAACAACTAGCAAGTGATAAAGTTAGTTTTCACTTATTTTGCATCGGCTGTTCATTAAAGTTATTTTCTCCTAAGTTGTACATTATTAGTTTAGCTTGGTTAGGTTTTCAAATAGGGCTGTTCAAGGGGCTAATTTGTCACTGGATCGAAAAAGCACGCATCTGCCTAAATGCTTGCTGATATTAAAGGGCCCCATCTGGATTTTTTTTGCGGGGCCCCAACAGCCTTTCACACGGCTCTGGATGGAGCGCAGATATACCGCTCAGCATAAGAATTGAGCACGTTTGACAACGTTCAATAATAGTTAGAGGAAATTCATCGTTCATTCAAACGGGATAATTATTTGCTAACAATGAGATTTATAAGCATTTTTACAATTCTCGTGCGCAAGTAGTATCTGGCAAAAATAAACAACCCGCCCAAACACCGTGGCGCGGCGTCCCCTGGGGCGCGGGGCCCAATGCAGCCGCATCGGTTGCATCGGCTTAAGGCCGGCCCTGTGTCCTTTTTGAGCGTGCTCCTCAGTTCAGTATACCTCAGGAAGAAATTGCCAAAAATACTCTGATATCATTGAAAATACTTTTAATTGAACAAACTTTCAGCAGTCGAAAACTTTGTTAAAAATGGCAGTCAGGTATGTTCTTGGTCTGACCTCAGTGATAACCTCCCTCCCTGCACAGAATACATATCCAAAAATTAAATAGCTACCTTCCCAAAAATCACCTCATCGCCTTTATCATAATGTTCATCAATTTTGCCATTTATCTTTTTTCTGCATCCACAAAAACAGCTGTGCACGTGAAAGAGACAGTTTCGCAAGTTGTGGATTTTAATTATGGCCGTGAGTAGTCATTTCCATCTGTTGCGTGCAAAGTTAAAAAAATCGCCCAAACACAAACCTACCGTTGGTGGTTGTACGCAAGGCAGACTTGAGACGTTTACTTTACTGAAAGCAAAGAATAGTTTATTTCTGAACAGGTGATTTCTTGCAGTTTGACTTGAGGTTTCGCTGAGCCCGTCAGCTGTTGCCTCACGCGAAAGTCTTTTCCCCATGAGAGTTACATCACAATAAGAAGAGCGTGCTTGCATTCCTGTCGTTTGTTGTCTGTCTGACACAAACACTCACTACGCTTCGTGGTCTGCTTCAGCATTGTAGCCGAGCAACATGTAATGCTTTTGATCAGCTTCACAGTTTCTTTAGTTTAAAGCAGTTTACGTTGGACAAGATATACGTGGATGTTTAAGGATGACATCCAAGTGTTATCAGAATTATATCTAAGCGTGTACTTGATGGGTTAAAGTTACACTTTCTTTTACAGTAGGCTTCAATAAGTTTAGAATGCTGAGAAGTGAAGGTTAATTTGGTGAAAAATTTTCGTTGTTTCCCTTTATGGAACGAATTTTGTCATGCGTTTCATGTGTTGAAACACTGGATGATAACTTGACTTGCCTGGTTTAATTCGTTACAACGAATTTGCCAACAACGAAACTTTTTTACCGGTGTCCTATCTCCAAAGCTGCAAGTGCGTTTAATTCCTCCAAAAAATCACAAAAAACACAGTGATGGGTTTAGTGCTTGGTACAGCAATAGTGGTTGCAGTTAGCGGTGCGGCATTTGTTGTTCCTGCTTTCATTTCTGCTCGGAGAAGACTTCCTTCTGTATCTTTTGTAATTGCCTTTGCAACTTTCCACATTCTGGTGAGTTCGATTTTTAATTACTTCTGCCCGAATATGTCTTTCTCTTATTGCTGCGTTATTGTCTCATACAAATATGGCCACACCGAATGCTTCAATTTTGCTTTTGTAGCCACAAAATACAGGACTGGCGGCCAGCTGTTCTAAGAACAAACCTGACAGTCGAATTGACGTTATACACTAAGGATCTAACGCAGGGGTGCACAACCTGCAGCCTTAGATAAAAATTTATGCTCGGTGCACACGCAATTTGAAATATTAAATATGACGACCATGCATTAATACTGTAAAACTTCTTTGTCCAATGCATGAGGATGCTTTGTAGAAAGACGGCCAAACAGACGTGTGGATGTAGAACAGAAGCAATGAACAAAACTAAAAATATCTTGAACTCACTGCTGGCGACCGTAATTCATAAAAATAAACGTAATGCGGCCAGCAATAGCGAAAAGGTTGTGCACCACTGCTCGAACGTTTACGTCATTTCTGATGGGATTTTCCTGTTAATCAAAATATCGCTTGAAAGTTTAGAGTTTAGACTTAAGTGCACACCTAATTACAGCAGCTCTTGGCAAAACGCTTTCTCACCATCCGCTTCAGATATATTTATGAAGCGGATCGTGAGAAACGAAAAATTTTGTTTTATATCGTCAAGAAAGTTTGTATCTTCAGCTTGAGTTTTGCAGTTTTCATGCACGTGCCTTTTAGAAAACACATATCCCACACATAAACGATGCTGACGAAAGTAGTGAGTATCACACTGCCTGATGATGTTGTACTGAAATCTGCTAAAACTGTTTCTAGCATTCATAAGAATGTATGGGTTGCGAAAAACACAGCCTTGTTTTGTGAGAAATTCATGTTAAGGCCAAACATTTGGTGCAAATTGTTTTTGAAAAAACATTAACCTTGTATCGAACTAATTAGTCTGCTGCGTTTAGTAAATTTGCGTGTTGCAGACATATTTGTTGATGAGGCTGATATGTACGTTTAATCTGTGGTATAAAAGCAACCCTTGCTGGAAATAACGGTCAGTTGGTCATAAGTAAAATAACAGAAACAGATCTTTGAAACCGCAAGAAAAGTTTAAGTTTGTGTATTTATTCCTTTTCTTTCAAATATATTTAACTGACTCTCTCAATGATCGATTGCAATGATTACATATTTCTGAAGCTGCCGGCGGGGCACTGTGTGGGCGAATGGGCCAGCACGCGCAGCGTTTGCCAAGACCGCAACGCTGCTCAATATAGGACTGCGTCGACAGCACCGAGGAAGTGCATGATCTCATGATAGAAAACGCGTGCCTTATATTCACTGCAAGTCGCTTTTAAAACAATCTCTTCACGCCCCTTAAACTCTAAAGAAAAGGTTTTAACACTTTTTTGAAACCAGATGTGTAGTTTCGAGTCTCCTTTAAACACTGCTTGTTTGAATGCGACAACACATCACCAAAGCAAAAGCTGTTGTATTGTTATACTAAAGCATTTTAACAAACAGTACTTCTGACTTGAAAAACTATATTTCAGTAAATCCTCTCTGGCCTGCCGTTGGCTGCGGATGCGGACAGTGATATTTGATAAATATTCAAAAATTAAAAATGTCCTATTGATAATAATAATCAAGCATTATAAAGCCAATTTTGATCGTTCCTATCCGTGATGACTGAATTTGTTTACGGAGTACCAAAAATGCCATAGTTATCAGAAACTTTTCCACGCAAGTATGACCACTGCTGCAATAGGTGTTGTAAAGTTTGGACAAAAGAAGTTCGGGCAACCAGCGGCGCTACCTCAGTACAAATGCAACATCTTTTCGCTTTAAAAGCAGTTGAACTGTTCAACGAAGAAACTATATGCATGTCATGCGAACATTACACTCATCATCACGTATCAAGCAGGAAAACCTCTACAACCCGTTTGTCTTAAAACTTTGGCTTTGAAAATGGTATTCGATATTTTCCATTCACGGTTGAGGTCTTTCATAATCCCACTAAAGGTTGCCAGCATTTTTTGGAAAACTAAAAATTATAATTTTACAATGCCAACACACGAAAAGTAATTTTCTAGTTACATGGTTTTAATGGATCTCCAGGAGATTATTAAAGTTTGATGTTGGTTTGGTGACTTTTCATCACGCGTCATTTCATAAAAATAACATTTTGCCATCGGCGAGGAAACTAACAGGCATTGCATAAAATAGATGTGAATGGCGCATTAGACCGCAAGCAAGCCAACACCTTGATATTCTTTCCAGTAATTTTCTTGTGTTCCTTGACGTATTTATTTTATGGGTCACAGGCCACAGCACTTTTTTCTGTTTTGCAGTTTCTGCATCTGTCTGCAGTTCCTGTACTGTCGTTGCTGTCTGGTCTCTTTGGTGAAAGGATGTTAAAATACTTTGCCTGCTACGGTACCATTCTTTCAATTTACACAACTGTTGTCGAAATGACGGATTTCAATTGCAATACCAAGTATGTTACAGTTGCTTAATTGCATCCACAAGGCCCACCTCTCGTGAAAAGTTTTACCTCGTAACTGATTGTGCGACGAAAGATAACAAGGATTGCCTGTTTTTTTTAATTTGCTGTTATTATTTCTTTGAGTATATGATTTTGTTACAGGGTTTCTTATGCAACCTTACGAATTTTAGTACATATCGCCACAAAAAATATTATTTATAAAATTTTCATTGATTTGCGCTTAAAACATTTCCTATTCCGTGGGAAGAACTCCAGCTCATAAACCAGAGGTTTTCCAGCGGGTGTCTCGACGCCCTATGGTGCATCGTTTTGAGATTGCAGGGGTGTCGCAAGCTAACATCTACCTTCGCTACCAGGATCTTAGGATGTTTGAAAACATGCTCAAACTCAGTCGATGTACGCGCAAATGAGTCTGCAAAAGATTAAAATCATTGTGGGCTGTGATGTAACACTATGCGCAGTGGTGTAACAATAACCGAAATTGATTTCAGCAACGAGGAAACAGTAGTAACTTTACGCGAAAAATTCACTTTATTTATAAGACAGGTGAGCTTAAGCTAAATAACAATCTGTGAATATTTTAATGTAGTGCGTCGTTTGGTTTTATGCATAGGTGTAGTGCGTGGGGAGTTCATAACAATATTGGGAACCACCGTCATAAACCATGCTCATTGGAGTCATAGGTGACGTTATTTGCATTCTTGGTGGAAGAACATTTAATTTTTCGTCCAAAACACAGTACAAAGCCACCAGAAAAGTGATTTAGATGATTTACTACAAAATTCAAGTAATAACTTCACTTTTTCAAGAATATGTATGTTTGTATTGTGTGGAAATGTTTTTGAGAAACCTGTGAAAATGCAGTTTAAGGTAATGTATTTTCCAGCGTTTTTCGAAATCACTGAAAACAAGAAAGCACTGTTCAAACAGATAAAACTCAGGCAAACCTCTGAAGTGAAACCTTAAGCGCTTTGAAAACTTACAGGTCTTGCTGCAATCACTTCTTTGTGGTAAAAATGATAACGTTTGGCCTTATTTACGGCAGATGTCGAAAGTGTGGAAAAGAATAGCAGCTCTGACAACTTGCTTTTTAATGAACCCCCAACAGTCTCAAGTTCAACATTTGGTTTTCCGTCCACTGCTAACGCATAAAAGATTACATAAGCTGAATAACTTTGCACCACGTAAAGGGAGACATCTTTCACAAAAGTTGTATCGTGAAGCGCGACTCACAAATTTTCTAAGAATGTATGAAACTTTCCGATTGCAACCAAGGGCCTCCTTTCTTTTTAAGACCTTGTTGCAACAGCTTGGAACGAGGTACTAAAAAAAAAAGTTTTAATTTTTGAAAAAGTTTGTTAGTTGAAACGTTTGCTTTACGTCACAGAAGAACGTTATGCACATCTGGTGGTTTATTGGCCGCAGTGCGCGCATTTCAAGACGTGGACGGATATGGGACTTGGTCAGCGCCAATCACGGTCGCCTTCGTCATACTCGCTGTGTCTTGGGTAAGTCAGGTATGAGAGAACAGTATGCTTTTTTCAGATTTTGAAAACGTTAGTAAGCGCTGATATCACGCAATGCAAAGAAAATAAGAAGATGTTAAAGATAGTGGATTACGCATAGATGCGAAGAGGTGTTGGATTGGCTCTTGTTCAATTCTGTCAGATCACACATCATGCAACAGATAACAGATAAAACATATCTTGTGTATAATTGAAATGATGTGTTGGATTGAAATTGTTCGGTTTGGAAAGATGTTTTAAACGTAGACTTTCAGTTTTCTACTGTTAATTATGTTGTGTTATGGTACACAAAATTTTACCTTGATTTTTAATATTCGATTACATGCTTACCTTTTTTAAATACTTATCAGTTATCACCTTTACAAATGTTATAGTAGATGTAAGAATTACTTGAGATAACTGGTAATAAACGTCAGTTTCGTTTGACGCATGTCAACGTAACAGACGGGTTTTTTAACTTACTTTGTTGTTGAAATATAACTTGAAGAAAAGAAATCAAATGTTTGTTTCAAAACCTTAGAAATAAGCTGAACAAAATTTACAAAAAACTTCTAAAGTATGAAAAGTTCAGATATATCATTGCAAAGTTGTGTATAGATGTACGCTTGTTTAAGATTTAGTTTTCACTGCAGCATTTCTTTTAGTGACCAGCAAACGTGAAAACAGAAACATTATTCTTAAGAAAACTTAGAATCTATCTTTCGCTCGAAGGGCAAAAAGATGTGGCAAACAAAATCGATTTATCCGGAAAAGGATAAATGGGTGAAGCTGGTTATACCTGGTGTCGCGTCCGGCACTCTTGCCATGCTGTGCCGATTTCTTCTTGAAAGCAGGTGATGAAACGTCTCTGTTGAGCTTAACAGTAATGTTATGTAATATTATACTGTGGCAAACAGCTTTAGTGCTCGACTTTGCTCTACAACCAACAAACAGCGTCTAATTTAACAAGTAATGCGACCCTCGCCGCCAACCTCTAATCCTCAATCGCAGAAGCTCAATAAGACTCGGAAACCTTCGGCAAATTCCTCAGTTATTGTGGTTGTCGTTGCCGTGGGGAAGTTGGTTGTCGTAACCCTGACTGCCCACACCAGTTTCAATTTGGCAACAGCACAAGTCGTCAATATTGATAAAAACTCGCAAAAACACGCCTGGAGCTTTTTCGGTGCATCGGGCGTTTCAATAATATTGCATAATAGAGCAAAAGAAATCTACGGTTTCTTTAGGCACGGGCAATTCGACAATTTGGCACAGACGAAAACTAATCGAAACAAGTAAGCTTCCTCTTTTCGTTGCATCCACAGGATCCTGATTCTAAGAAAGCTATAAATTCATAGTTAGCTCTCAAAAAACATTTCCTTCTTCGGACCACCCGTGACTTGGTGGTTAATGTGTCTGCTTCGGTGCTGGTAGATCTGCTGGAGTTTGACCCTGGTTTTGGTTTGGGTGTTACGAACCTTTGCAAATTGGTACTGCCTTCCTGCCTGGCGTACGGTGTACAGAAGAGGTGCGGAAAAATTCTCTTCCGTGTGTTGTAATCGGCAGTATCCGTTGCGTTGCACTGTTGTCTCTGTGTTTCCTGCAAGTGCGCATGCTAATCATGCAAGTATAGCCTACAAAACGTGACTGTTGCACAGCGCCAACCAGGGACGCCGGAGAGAGGGGGCATGGCGGGGCATTGCCCCCGTTTCCTTTCAAAATGGGGGAAACATGGGCGGAGGTGCCTTTTCATATTTATTGCAGCTATTCGCGTATCCAAAAAATTCAGAATGGCTTTCTATAATATCTGCAATTATTTTTGAAGTCAACATTTTTGTTAAACTGAAACAAGCATTTTGGTAAATACAGATTTTTTGTAAGTTTCCGTTGCCCTCAACTCTTTTACTGCCCCCCGCCCTGTTGCTGCTCCGGCGCCCCTGCCGCCAGCCACACTAATGCATCATTACTTTCATCTGACAAAACACAGAGACCGCAGGTGTTCTCAACTTGTGACGTCGCTGGTCCCAAGCATACTTACTAAATCGGGTTGTCAGAGTCTATAAATGAAAAGAAAGAGGAATTTGCGTTACAGACTTCACATTAAAATTTGTTTGTTTTCAGTCAGTCACGCTCTCAATATGTAGTATAGGGCTGCTCATTGCAAAAATGCTGATAACCTGATAGCGCACGTTTATGACGCATTTCCGAGTGCTCTCAGATGACATATTTTGTATTTGGTTAAATTAAGAAAAATCGAAGAAAAGCTAAGCCTTGAAACATTTAGAAAGTGCCAGCAACAAAACAACTTACGAAACGGTTAGCAAGCTTTATTAAGTAAATATAAGAAGAAGAATTGATGCTATACGCTACGTAGTAATTTTGCAAAATAAAACTGTTACCTCGTTTATTTGAATGTGTATTGCATGCTAGCGCAAATGTTTGATTATGTTTTAAGTCACAAACTTTGCTTTGCCTGTGTTTTCCTTGAGTTTCTTGCTTAGAAATGTATTATTTGGTAAAGCATATAAATCAGTGGACCATCATGAAGCTACGCTCTATTTGCAATTAAAGCCTGGGTACTTCAAAATCATAAAGTACCCGCGGTATTTTCATCAATACTGTCGTGAACATTAGCATCAGACATTGCTCTTCTTCACGTTTGGAGAAACGCCAGCGACAACGCTTTATCATGAATAGGGAGTGGTAAACTGGAAACTTTAGTAAAGTAGTCTTAGAGTCTTCTGTGTTCAGATTTTCTGTAAAAATTTGAAAATTCAAAATGTATTTTGAAAATATTTTGGAAAATCTTAAGCCTCGGGCCCAGCAAAATAAGAGCAGATAAGTATTATTTGAAAAACTGCAAAACACACAACTTTTCATGATGGTAAAATCCTGAACTGCTTATATTTCAGTTGGAATTATGGAATATTTCACAGCGTCTACCACTTGCTTATGGCCGCTGCTCTCAGCTTCTTCATCAAAGTTTGCAAGGAAGGAAGCAAGAACGATTCGTCTTGCCTCAGCAAATTGGGATGTGGAAAGCTGGGATGCATTGCGTGTTTGTGTTGAAAACAGAATTTCAAGCAAAATTACCAGCACTATACCGCTAATTCAAATGCGTAAATGTGATCTGTGCTATAAACAGAATGAAGAGCATGGTCCCATCATTAACAGAAGAGTATACGCAGAAAAGTAAAAACATTTTCCAGTTGGTGTTCAGTTCTAGACTAGAATCAAACTGGAATGAATGCTGTTGTTAAAGACTTTATCAAAATTTTGTGCGATTGCCTACCGCTCTCTCTACAAATAACTCAAACCTTAGAAAACATATACAAGTAGGCTGTTTTGCTTTCTGACAACAAATTTTACTCAGTTTTTTCAACAGTTAAAACGAGAAAAGAAATTTCATATTAAGTTTCTAGCTCTTCTGCTAGGTCTGTCGCTTGAGTTCAAATGGAAAAATTCAACTGATACCTGTTTAAGAATCATGAGGTAAAAAAACGCGGTAACGCAGTGGTGAGCGGATCAGGGACGTAATGAGAGGGGCACCGAATCACTAGGGGAGGCGCAGAATTACTGCGGGGGCGCCAAAAAGTCCCAACAATGCCGCAAGTACTTTCTTCAATACAGCATACTTGCTTCCGAAAGACCTCAGGTTCAAACCTGGGGGCGCCAAACCTGCTTTTTGCCCCGGGCGCCATTTAACCTCGTTACGCCTTTGGAACAGATGATACTTAACATGGGGAAGGGCCTGAAAAAGATTTCATGATGTTCCACAGATAATTTCGAGATTGCTTGGCATGATGGGCAGTAAACATCTAATTTTTCAACTTTATTTCTACATGTAGTGCTAGAAATAACGATGCCACACATGCTCTGCCAGCAACTGATTACTTAGCGTTCATTTTTGCAATATTAGATGCATGATATATTTTTGAACGGAGTGTGAGAGAGTTCACTTCAATGTAGAGTAGTGTGTCCGAAGCGTTATGCTGCGGCTCACTACAGTAATGCAACGAGGTATCTGCAAATGTGCTACCAAGTTTTCAAAAAATGAAAAGAAACTGTTTAAACAATTTGCAATGAAAGGCTCTGCTCGTTTTTTGTACATCAGTAAGCCCACAACAATTGCGTATTTCAGTACTTTATGTTTAATACGACACTACTGACTCGGTCATATCGCTCTCCTAGTTCGGCCATTCATATTCGACGTCCAGAAAAACAACAGGTGGTTGAGGAATGTGGACTACACTTGAGTTGCTGCGTCGCGGGGACATTGTGTTCGACTGACTGACCACATCCTGCCTTCGCAAGTGCATATGAAAATCGCAAGTAGCCCAAAAAGCGCGGGAAGGCACAGCCTCAACAGACTTTAAGGATGACGTTCCTGAAAAAAGGGTTGTTATTTTTTCTCAAAATCTGCACGATTGTGCAGGTTCTTCGTAATAATTGAAATTTAAATCCATATGGAGCATGCTTCTTTAAGTTTCGTCAATTTTGTGTGCAATTCTATTACAATATCAGTGATGAAGTTCAAGTTTGTTGATCTGTCCAGAAAAAACATGGAGCTGTGTTTTTATTGCTGAAAGGATCGTTCATTTGTTACGTACAAAAGTATAAAAGCAGAGCAATTAACGTAAATGCAATCTTTTACTCGGGGTTTTCAGAGTTAATGTATTCTTCCGCCGTGCCTCTGTACAAGCTGGTGTGCGTGCGCATGCGTCCAATAAAACAAGCCTTTTGAAGATGTGTTTCGTTTTAGTTAAGCAAATTTTTGAACACTTCTGCACGGTTTCAGCAGGCCCTGACGGCAATCTATCACTGGCATAAAAAGTGACTTGAAAAATAATGTTAAGTCACAAAAAGTCTGGAAACACATGCGGAAAAGATGCTGATGTTCCTGGTTGAACTTTTTGTCTTCTTTTGCTCAAGTCTGTAAAAAATAGCTAGAGCTTTCTTTATGTATATCTGCAAGGTCTCCTAGAAACCTTGCAAAAACCAATATTTGCCATTATTTGCCAAATGGTAAATAGATTTTCACCAGAGCGCACCCAGTCTGTATATCAGCTTCAACATTCAGCGTCACGTTGATAAGAGATTTTCATTATTTGGTTCTCATTTCTAACTTTAACTTGAGTGACTAGCGAAGAGTGCATCATGGGCATAGTTTCAATGGGCAGCTCGGTGATCTCGACAAGTTAATGTCAAGGTTGCCGTTCCAGCGATTGACAATACGACACATGCTGACCTGAAAAGTGACGAAGCGATTTTTGCAGTAAAGCTACACACAACGCCACTATCTGCCTCTTTTTTTCAATTATTTGTGATGAGATGGCTGCAGCAATGCTATTGGGAGGAAGCCATTCAATTAAACAGAAAAAATGCTGTCTACACTTGGCAATGCGGTTTTGTATAAACTGTTTGTTAAAAGCCATCTGAATTACCAAACTGGCCATTTCATTTACTCCGATAGACCAATGCTGTTAAAACGTCGTTCATATCACACAAGAAAAAGCACACCGTCAATTGGTTGTTTTGCACGATTCAGAAATTTTCTTCTGAAATTCCTCCTTGCAGAGTTCGGTGCCTGCGTGAAATTTAATTATAACATTTGTCTCATGGCCCATAGACTTACAGTAAGTACTTCACAAAAGCCTTGCGGCAGTGCTCAGATAGTTTTTTAACCCGAGACAGCATGATCTTAATGTATTATGAAAAGACTGAAAAAGCCTGGTGTATTGAATCTGCTACAAAACATAAGGTTAATAATAATTTCTGAGCCTAGTTTAGACAACGCTTTACATAAAAAGTGAAGTTTATTTTAGTAACAACTGCCATGCGCGTGATGGTAGTTGTTGTAAACAAATCGTGATTTGTAGTGTTAAAGATGCAAAACTGGCTGAGATTAATATGGCTGAACTTTCACGTGTATGGAGAGTAATATTTATTGTGTATCATCAATAAACGTTTCACCGAATTTTCCTTATAAGCTTGTAATAACGTGTGCATAAGATATAATAAACTACTTTGTGAAACTGTCCGAGAATGCAGAATTTTTTGTAAAGATTGAGTGTTTGCTTGCCTTTGAACTCCTCCAATACATTCTCAATCATGAGTAGAAACCCCTTATGATTAGAATCACGTGAGATGTGAATGTTTACTATATAGTGTTGCAATATTTGCACGTTTCCACTGAAAACTGACCTGTAAAAATATTTTGCGAAACTAAGAGTTAGCAACGATTGCCAGCAGGTAATTCAAAGAGATTGTGGAATGCTTTGCTCAGAGTTGTGCGCTTGCAACAAATCCAGATTCAGAAAACCCATCTTAATCTACAAAACGCGAGGTAACGCAGTGAAGGAACATCAGGGCCGTCGTCAGCGGGGGGGCCAGTGGTGCCCAGCCCCCCCATTTCACGTTTTGCCCACCGATTGCTGCATACATCCAATATTGTATTTTAAAAATGTGGCCCCCCTTCTGGTTTTTGGCCCCTCCTGTTTTTTGGCCCCCCCTGCTGGTAAATTCTGGCGACGGGCCTGAGGTACATGCAGCCTTTTCACGGCAGAAAGGTTACAACAGTATCTGCAGCTATGTAGATTAATGTGAAAGTCAACAGTCTTTCCCGCCTGACCAGTCATCCGTAACAAGTACAATCCGCTAAGTGTTCGATAAGTCAACCTCGAACTTGTGTCAATATCTTTTAAAGGACTAAATAACGTGGAATACAAAAAACTTTTCCAAAATGATCTACACGTTGTTATTAAGATAAAAACTGCCGCGAAGATTCTTGGTATGTTGTGCGGGTTTATCGTTGACAATCCACAATTTAACGATTGGCGAAATCCAGGTCACGTGATCAGTGGCAGCAGCTGACGTCACATAAGACTATTTGAGACTTTGGGCACGCTAAGTAAAACCAGTCTAACACAGAACGTTTAGGTGCATTTCTTGCGAGCAGCAGAGAAACACCGAATTGACGTAAATCTGGTGTTTTCTTAAAGTGTGGGAGTAAAGCTGCATGAGCAGTTTCCGTCTTCCAGTCGCTGATGATACTTTTGGAAGTTGGGTCTATACTGCATTCCGCCCATTATTACTCGCCTGTGGCTTCAATGGTGAAAGCACATTTGCTACGAGCATCTTCCGCTTTTTGCGCATAAAATTTGTGTAGACCGGGTTTCCGGGCATGAGCTGCGCTCACCTGTTGAAATCATAACTGCGCTGACTGAACTCGTTCTGAATGCATTCCGGAATGATCAGCGCTCTTGACGGAAAAACTGAAAATTACCGTTCACTTTTTTCACCTTGTTCAAAATGCAGCAAGTTCAGTCCAACCTTTCATAAATCTTGATTGTATCTGTCGCGAGTGATTTGGTGAGTGTCGTGTGCTCAGACTCTTGTTGTCTGTTCAAACGTTTGTTGAATCCATCCATCTTTTCGAAGTCGCGCACAAGCTCACAATATTGTCGTAATTCCTCCTGAACCATGCGACACGCGCAGATCGATTTTGTGCGGAATTGTTTGCTCAATATACAAAGGCCGGCTGTAGCTTCGCCACACCACCAGAGGTACTTTAACAACCAACGCCATCACCGAAGATCCTAGGACAGAAAGCGCTGCTATGGCAACTGGAGATGTAAGGTTGTTTTCGCGAGCTATTATGCCGCAAGCGGTCCATGCCACCACTGGATAAACTGAAAATGTGTAACGGGTCCATCGATCGAAAAAAGCTGTCTCCACGAAGAACCACGTGACCGTCACTCCCCCGTACACACCGAGAGCGGCAGCACTCGTCGTGTGAACTGCCAACCCCGCGTGGTAAACAAGCAGAATGACCTGGAAAAACATAAAAATAACAGATACTACAATTAGTTTGATGTTTTTCAAAGGCGCGAAGCACCCCGGGCTGTATACGTGTCAATGGTTTTAGCTGACGTTAAATTATTATTTTTAACCTTGATAGAGACACTGAACCCCGCAAGTTCCCCGTGCATTTGTCGGGCCCCTCATAATCGGAAAAATAAATAATGATTTCTTCAAAACTTAGCTCTACAATAATTTATATTAGCGCACGAAGTGTATCATGCAAGTGACCACGACTGAACCTTTGAGACTGATTCACAGAGTCCGAATCCCTGGCATTTGATCGAAAGATGGTAACCACTTGGAAGCCAAATTTAGGAAGTGATATTTTTCTTAGCTATGGAATGTGTACCTTTGTTTTGTTTTACTTCCTTGTGTATATAGGTCAAAAATTATTGGTTGAAATTCAGAAATGCTGTTCATCATACAAATACATTTTACTTACAGTTTTGACGCCAAGTGCGCAAATGTTCTTACTTAATGCTGAAACTTTATTCTACCTCAAAGGTTTATGACTTCTTTCTAACCATAAACGCGCAGTGAACTGCATTTTTAAAAAGGAAAATTCAATGGACAAAAAGTGATTCGTTCACTTTTTCGCGGTTTTCTCAACTTACCACATTGACGGTCAACAAAAACACGTTCCAAGCGACCAACATCGCAACACCGTTTTGCGTCAGCATCCTCCCCACCCATAGATCCCACGGGTGTTTGTATTGCAACAAAGCACCGCAACTGGAAAAGAAATCCACAAAGTATATGCACAGATTCGCTAAATAAAATTAAGTTTTCGGTACGGCACCAAGAAATGTGTTTCCTGATACAGTAAAAAGGACAGAAAATCCACCCATTATGCATTGCGTTAATCTATCGCCATTGTCATCTCGATAAACCAAGTCAATACTCCAAGCTTATATCGTTAATTTAGTGCAAACCGCAGTAAAATATATCTAAATTGGTCTGAGATGGGTTAAAGGCCTTCGTGTCGATTTTTTTTTTTAAGTTTAAAAAATTTGGCGAGAGAGATTTGAGAAAAAGAAACGCTTGTTGCCATGATTAAACACTAAACGTTGAAGTGGAGAAGCAAAAGCTGTGGCGGAAAGAATGCTCTGGTTGGTTTGCAACACAGACGTTGGATACACAAAAAGCACCTTGTTTATGATTGCAAATGCATTTTTTCGAATTTACGTTTTATATTTTTAGCATAAAGAACGGTAATTCATATGAATTGAATTCTCTGCATAAAGCAGAGTCATTAGTAGCTTTCGCGTTTGAATCATTCTTAGTATAAACTCTAAACGATATACCGACTTTTTTGATTAAGTAATATCAAGTGTCTGAACAAGGAATGACTGCCGCGCCCAAAGTCAAAAGTTTATGGATTAATTCGGGGCTTGAAACCCCTTGCTCAGGGTGAGGATTCTGTTTCTTTGGCACATGGTGAGGATTTTGTGTCTTAATGGGAATATTTGCTTCGCACGGGCTTGAAACCCCTTGCTCAGGGTGAGGATTCTGTTTCTTTGGCACATGGTGAAGATTTTGTGTCTTACTGGGAATATTTGCTTCGCACAACACTGACGTTACAGTTTTGACAATGTGACTGATTCCAGTTTTTGAACTTAAACATTAAAAAAACAAGCAACCTTGTTTTGGAAGTGGTTGGACGGAATTTTGAGATTGACGTCAAGCTATCTGTCTAGTTTGCATTTGCACTTCTGTCGGTGGCATTTTGAATTTCACTTGAATGAGAATGTTTGCTGCAATATGAATCAACGAGTTTTGTAGACACGAATTTTACATAGTAAAAAGTCTCCATTATTGCATTTCTTCATTAGGAAGTGTAGAGAGCAAAATCGTTTTATATATACTTTACCCAGGTAACTATAGTTAGTGCGATTTTAGTATTGTACTAATATAACTTCTTCGAAAAGTCTTTTTTCGGTGGATTGAAAAGATCACAATTTCTAGAAGATTTTTGTCCAACGAAAGGTCTTTTTAACTTCTGAAACCCCTGCCATTTAATGTGAAGGTTAATTAAATGTTCTTGATCCTATCTGCACAAACAGGCAACATTTTTCACCAAACAAAAAGCAAGTCCCACAGGTTCGACGTGTCACTGACCATACCGCGAAAAAGCTTCAGGGGTCAATGAAAGAGCGTACCGGGAAGTTAAGTTCAAAATATCAAAAATCAACAAACTTGCGGGTGCTTTAATAAATTAGCACGTTGTTTAAGACTTCATGAATTTTATTAATTACTTTAAAGGGCAATTTGCATTTCAAAGTGCGTTTTGCCTGAGCAATCATAAAACCATGTAAGAAAAAAGCCTGTTAGGAACTGTGGTCATCTTTTCATTGTAATTGCGAAAACATCGTGGGAAATTAGTTTGTTTTCAAATGCTTTAAGTGCATTTTGTAGACATTTAGCATTTACCAGAAGTGATAGTTAATTTTCCAATCAAAGACTCAGTGGTCGAAACTGGTGGAAAAGAATCAGATTAAACATAACGTGTTACCCAAAATGTTTAAAATTGAAGCTAAAGTAATAAGGGAAACTAAACAGAATAAATTTAGTAAAAAACCTATTTGAAGCTTATAATGCTATGAATGCTATGATTTAGTTCAAGAGTGGTGCAGTTTAATTAAATGAAATAGCAACAATGATAAACGCAATGGTTTCACGGAGGAAACAAACAGCAGAAAATGAAAATGCAATGCCTGGATTTTAAGGAAGAAACTAAATCATAAAACTTTGATAAACTCATCTGGTTCTTCCACCTGTAGGTCTTCCGATGTGAAATAGCTAGACAAGCCAGACAAGATATAATGACGAATCCCTGGATAAAGAGAGTTGCCACGAAAGCTTCCCGATCCCACAGCAAGAGCCAGGCGACATGCGTGACTGAACATGCCCACCACGATGCGTGAAGGGAAGTCGGAAAAATATTCACTGTACTGTGGTTTCCCCTGTCTCTGTTGTGCGGCTGCTTCACTTTGTAAACGAAACAAAATTTGCAGGTTTTTCGTTAATGCCAAAACACTATTTTGGCCTTGCAAACAAAAGCAACAAACTTTATTGTTCACAAATTCAGGTTGAGTTACTAATGGCTGCGCAATTACGGTTACATGCTGCGAATCGCCTCGTGCAGCAGTCGGAAGCCTTGAGAGCATGCACTTCGACTTGCCAAATAAGAGAGTATTAGCAAATAGTTGAATATATGAATTTAAATTTCATCTATCCTGTGGTTGCTTAATTTACCGTAACATTCCTGAAAAGAGTACTTTACTTTTTATTCAAACAACAAGTTGTTTTAATAAAATTTTACTGAGCCAAGTGTAGACCTTGATTAAATCATTTCATTAAATTATTTCACTTAGTTCTGATTTTTAGTTCTTTATTATCATACAAATGTGTAGAAATACTTGACACTACTTTCTTAGTGAAATTGTGTACAGTATACTGTAATTGCCGTCACATAGTAAATGGCACCGGTGGGCTAAGAGCGCCAAAACAACAATTCATTTAAAAGCAAACAGCGGATCTATTACTAAATACGAACAATCTCAGAAATGAAAAATGAGAACGAGTGCGGGCGATATTTATTACTTTCATATAAAAATGCAGTTATTTAACAAAATCGAATATTACACGTGAAAATAGAGTGAACAGTCAACGCTTAACGTAAATCGAACTTCAAAATATTGTGTCACGGAAATGCGAGTTATCGCTCAAACTAAGCGAAGTCAATGCTACAAGGTACCAAGAGCTTTAATTGAAACCTGCAAACCAACCTGTGCGAAATATTGTGGCAAAACAATGCGTGACCCAAAGCATGTTCCAAGTGTAGAGGTATTCCCATATTGCGAATGTCCAAGTTGGTGGAGTAATGTCGGTTGACCAAGACTGATAGATAATGTCACTTTTGTTGAGGAATATTGCTGCAATGAAATACTCAACATTTGTGTCGAAGATTTTGATACAGCTATGATAACACCGTTGACAGTAAACGCCTTTTTGTTTACATGCAAAAATGCTGAAGTCCAAGGGCGTACGCAAGGGGGAGTATTGGGGTTAACCCCCCTTGAGCTTGATATTTTACAAAAACTTTATTATAAGGCGAGCGTATAGGGCTGGATTTTTTACAAAAACAAGGGGAGTGTGTGTAGAAGAATACGCCTTTTATGTCAACAAACTTTGTTTGAAAACATGAATATGACGTTAAATTGTGACGTCACAAACAGCGCACACCAAATACAAATGACCATCATCTGCCACTCAATGAACCCCCCCCATGAAAATTTTCTGCGTACGCCACCGCTGAAGTCATATACGTACCAAAACGTAAGCTGTTGAAGCATTGCCCGTCAGTGTCAACCAGTACACCCAGCACAGAGGCAGAGGTCCACAATAATGCTGACAAAATCACCGCTACACCTGCACCATAATTCGTGTGCACTTCCTCTCGATCGCATTCGGGCATTGTTCACATACAAACATACGCTGCAATGAACTTGTTCACCATTGACCTATTTCATGAAAATAATTAAGGTGTGTGGAGTTGTACCACAATGATAGAAAACCACTACGCTAACTGTCCCAGCAGTAGTCGTTGGAAGTATCGAGAAGCTGTAGCCAGCTTCTTCAGTGTTAACATTGCCTTTGTTGAAAACCTGTTGGAAAAAAGTTCCACCTGCTATATCAGAACATAATGTCCCCTAAAAGGCTAACCTCCTTTCTGTTCTTTGTTTGCATTAACTTTGACATATAGCTTCTGCGAATAATTTCAAGCTACTGCAAGTTACTGCGCGTTTTTAAAAAGCCTTGTGTTGATTCTCACAAAACGTGATAGCTAGCGTGCATGCACTGAATGTTTGCATGTGCAGTATTCATTGCGTTACTTTTAAAATGGTAAGCGATGGCTGATTTTTTAACTGGTCATGTTGACTTTGCAAAAAGTATTGCATCTAATGCTCTTTCAGCAAAATAAAGACAAAGTCCTTGTAGTCAAAACCACTTCACTAAATACCACTAACTTTTCAAAATGCTTTATCACGTTTTCCTTCTTTTTGTTTAAACAATCTGCCCAAATTTTTATTCTACCAAACTGCATAATTTTCTGAGTTGCCATTTGCCCGATCTTCATTCATTCTTTGAAAGTAGCCCAGGTTCATGCAATAAAGCAGCTTCTGGTCACAAAAACTGAACCCTTTTTGGCAAGAGCGTATGGTGCTTTGGTGAAATTTCATTATTGGTATTGAGATTACGCGCTGCCTAAAAAGACAGTCCGAGGATTTTAAGGCTCTGAAAAGCAATTCGCAGCAAGAGGATTAGGCTTAGTGTGACCAATGCTTTGTTGCCATCCGATTACCGGCAGCTTGTGATGGACAGACCTGTACAGTAATCAGGTAATGGTTCTTTGTAATGAACGCGAAATACGTACCACACTCCCTGAAGCAGAGTTTCTTGGTTTCGTTCGGTTGATAATTTTTATTGATTTATTAATTCCAGTGATGCTGTATTCACAAATATGGTAATATTTTGCTAAGGAAAGGTTAAATAATGCAGCCCATGTATTGTTTGCATCGGAATCTTACCGGCCATAATATAGACCCTGAAATGATACCAAAGCTTTGGGACGAGCCGCAAATGGCTATACGCCAGACGCAAACATGGCTATGAGATTGTGTACCACCCTTGCAGTTGCAGATATTTATGTTGCATGGACTACAGCTCGCCCTAAAGCCACAAGATGAAACGGACTTTTTACGAAATAAACCTGCAATATTACACTTCTTGGATAAATAGAAGAGTGCATATTATGCCCTTTGCTTGAAAACTACGTCAAGAGAATTCGTACACGAGACAATAATAATATAACCAATATGCAATAAATAAATATACCAGACAAACATTGCAGAAGTGCTGACTGTTGGTAACAGTGCATATCTAAATGTATGACGCTGTTTTTCAATGTCAACAGCAACCGGAAATGATGAGAATGTAAATGAATTTGAAAGATTGAAGATTAAACACAGTTTTCAAAAAAACGCAAATACTTCGACTAAAACCTGACGTCAATCCTTAGAAAGACCCCTAGTGGTGGGATTCCCATTGCACTAAAATTGCCCACCAGATTTAAACGTATACACTAGTCATGAAGGCGCAAAAAATTAAAATCAGCTAAACTACTTTTACAAGTCAGTTAGAAATTTGCAGCAATGGATAACACAGTCTAGCAATCTTAAAAATTGCAACAAGATGTGCTTTAGCACGAATGACACATTCAACCAAGGGAGTGCGAGTGCAACTCTCCCAAGACAACCATCACCTCTTATAGTGCCGTCCTTTTGCAAAAAAATCACCCCTAAAACACACTTTTAAAATTTATTACATTGCAAATAGTTTTTTCACAGATACAGAGAACTTGTGTTGTGTTGAATTGAAAAGCGAGGAATGGTATGTCAAAAACGGAGATGTGACTTGCCTATATTTTTCATTGATTTTGTACCTTTTGCAGAAACTCACAAAAAAGGCAACAGAGGTGCCGATTTTTTTACAACACGAAAAACTATAGAAACATCGTTTTCCTTTGAAAAATTGCCGGAAGGTGACTCTCTCTCGTGTTCTTTCCGACTGCATCTATAGAGTTTGAATTGAACAGCACTCTAGCTCTAGGGTTTGAACAGCACTCTACCTCTAGCGGCTGGCGTGTTATGGCCAAATATGAACAAGGTACGATCGTGGTTTCTGCCACCTAAAAGGTTTGTTTTCAATGTTATTACTGAAAGTAATGCAATTATGAACTGTAAACCAATTTGACCTGTGAAGTGATCAAAACAGAAACTTCTAACCGGTGCCAAACAGTGGTGGGGTCCAAATTTTTTAAGAACACGTTCTCGCACTCCAGGACTCACTAACAACAGGTTCTCTCATTATCACGGTCTCCAGAGGCAAAAATAGAGCTAAAATCCTAACAGCTACAGTGGTGTCTGCATATATGGAAAAGTAAACAAAACCAGCTGGCAGCGGTTACTGTCGGTGTAGCCTTTGTAACTCATTCGAACAAGATTTTAGTCAAACCTGGTTTTAGTCTAATTTTTCACTGCTAAAAGTTAGTAACAAGTCTATGAGAGGTTTGCCAAAATAAGTTATAGGCTACGTAAAAGGTGTTGATGAGGAAAAATTGAGAACCCCTGACTTAAGTCAACAGCCCGTTCTCGGGAATAAAGAAATTCCAAGAACAGGTTCTTGCGAACCGGTCGAACCCGATTACTGGTGCCAACATTTCGCGAGTCCGCTTGGCCTTGCGCTATATGCGTTATGAAGTCCACTGACTTATTTGTTGAGGCAAAAGTAGAGCTTCTTGCCTCACAATTGCGAACAATAAAGCACGATGCAAGAAATCTTTCTCAGTCGTCAAGATGACAATATCAGTGTGTGTCAGTGGCATGCAGAGGGGGGGGGGCGAACGGGGTGCCGGCACCGGGCATCCAAAGAGNGAAATTACAAAAATTTAAATGCTGTAACTAGAATATTTTTCCTATTGGAACTTCCCTAATACATTCTGCATGGGTTTAATTTTTGGAAACTTTTTTTTGTCAACATTAATTTTTACGCATTTAAGTGTCAGTAATTCTCAGCTTCTTCATCACCGACAGGGACCTATACTCTAGGTGTGCGGCGCACAATCCAATCAAACTGATAGTGACGTGACTTGTTCCAGATCGTGCGATCAAGGGAAAATTTCAAAAAAGAGTTGAAAGATAACCAGGAGAAAAACCCGTTTTTTAAATAAACCCAACCCACCTGTTTTTTTCAATCTGTTTTTTTTTTGGGTTTATTGAAAAGAAACAGATTTTTCTTCTTTTTTAATGAAAAGCACAAAAACCCCATTCTGAATATGGTTTTTATTTCGTCATGCAATATCACCATTTTCAGAATTACACAATAATAACTTGTTATATCTATTATGTTATTCAAATTTGAGGGTAAAGGAATGTACCCCATCGTTGGTTTTGCAAAGTGTTGTTGGTCATTTCACTCCAATATGCTAAGGCTTGGCAAGAATGCGCACAGCAGAGAAAAGCCACTCCCACACAAACTCTGCAGGTTCACATCAAGTTTATGTAGATGCCCTGCTAGTTCAACATCTATACAGGCCTAGTGTATTTTTTCAACACATGTTTTGGTATGGTCCAACATCAGAAACAGATTGGATGCAGAGAAGGCAGAAAAATTGATTAAAATATACCCATTTTACAGAGCTGAAGAAGGTAACCAGTAGAATTGACTCAAACTGTTCGAATTATTCTTCTCTTTTTTTCAAATCCTTCAAATTTCGTTGCTGTTCATTTTGTTTCATTAAAAAATGTACAGCTAACTGCACAAGCGTGCTGCTTATTTTACTTTTCGCTTCATGGTACATTTTTCAAAGGAAAAGCAAAGCGTGGGATTCTTCCTGGGTTTTATTGTTTTTTTAACTGGGCTTTTCACAAAAAACGGGTGTTTTTTTGTTTGGGTCCAATTAAATCAACACTGAAAATAGTTATGAAAGTTTAATTGATTTTCTGAGCCAAAATTCAAAACTGTACTATTTCAACGTGCTTGATTTAGCTGCTTTCATAATGCATCATTAGTTTCCGGTTTCGTTTTTTGTGCTAATGCAGTCGCACTCGTGTGGTTTAAATATGTGTATCATTTCGAGCTTAGTCAATAATTGTCAGGTCAGGCGGATTAGTCATAACGGCTCAAACAAGTCCGTATCTGTTCTGTCTTCCCAGTAGTTGTGTATGTAACAACCGCATAATAAAAAATGAAAGTTCTCTTGCGTACTTATTGCGCATTCTCAATTCTTGTGTAGTTTAGCAAGTTTCAAACTGTCAACCCTGGGTGTTCGCAATCCCAGGCGCATACGATCTGATCGACTGCAACTCGACGAGACATTCGCGCAGCCTTGTATTTTTTCAGTTGTGAACTGCCCTGAAGTAGCACTGAGTGTGTTCTACTCCCTGTTTTCACGCGTTGCCGGATATTTTTGTAGGTATGAACTACTTTGTCTTAGGATACCGTCGATAATTTATGTTCATTAGAGTGACAAATTGTAGCCTACAACAACCAGTAAAGAGAGTGCGTGCAGAATAATGTGCACAGGGACGCCGGAAGATGGAGGCATGGCGGGGGCATTCATCCCACTGTCGTTTCAAAAGGGGAGCAACTGGGTGATTTTTCATGATAGGTTGATGAGTAGGCAAATTTTGGGCTTGTGAAGGATTTTTGCCCGAATTTCCCCAAACTTCCCCGGAAAGTTTTTTGTACAACTTTTGACTACACATTCTCTCCCACAAAGATCATTAAGACCTTTTTGGTGCGGCCTCCAAAAAGGTCTTCATGGGTTTTTCTGCAAACTTTTGGGGACATTTTTAAAGTCTAACAACGTTGGGCGCCATTTTAACGCGGATTTTCAGGGATGTTGCCCAGATTTTGAGCAAATTAAAACTTTTGGGGATGCGCTGNACCCCCACCCCCAACACCACTGCTTTTCATATCAGTATCATAGGTAAGTTCGTAGTTTATCAAGATCGACTTGAAACATAGTCATTGCAGCTTTTCGAGCACCCAGAAAATTCAGAATGATTTTCTATAATTTCTGTTATTATTTTTGAGGTCAACATTGTTGACGAACAGAAACAAACATATTTGGTAACGATTATTTTTTCTTTTTTTTAAGCTTCCATTGCCCTCAACTATTTTACTTCTCCCCCTGCCCTACCGCTGCTCCGGGCTCCCTGAATATGCAAGTTGTGTTAACAAACTTCGCCAAAACGTTGGTTTACAAATGTGAATTTGACGTCATATTGTGACGTCACAAACAGCGTATATCCAGTAAAAATGACCACCATGTGCCACTGCTCAATACCAGAATTTTGTGGGGGGGAATCCAATCAAGCAGTCGCCCCGGGCATCACGTGACCTCTGCACGCCACTGGTGTGTGTAAAAGAAAGCTGCTTAGAACGAGGTCGACCATAGAACATGTGGAAACAGTCGAACTTTCGAATTAACCGTCTTTTCTCATTTAAGCGTTCAGGCCCTAGCCTCAGGGATCTGCAAACACTGGCATCACTAGCCAACAATACTACTTTAGGACCTTGATCTTTCACAAAGCACTATGATACGCGGGCAAGGCAGCACATCATAATTCGGAATCGGATTGTTTCTCGAAAAATGTTTGAAGGTGGGGTACAGTCGACACTTTTTGCATTTTCAACCACTGCTACTTTATTTCAAGTCCAAAAAAGCTCAAAATTTGTCACACTATAAAGCAGGGGTCGGCTACCTTTCGGTAAATGTGTGCCGATTTAAGGTTCCAAATCATTCAGTGTTAGGCATACCATATTTTTGTGATTGAAAACCGGGACGCTTCAGAAGAACGGGCCTTATCAGATACATGTGGTTCATATCTTACTGAGCATGTAGCCATTTTTTATTCCTGTAGTTGCGGCACCAAGAAAAACTAACATAATGCATTTTACTAAGAAACTAAACAATGTTAAAGTATTTGTAAATTTACATATTCGGCCAATCCAACTTTTCTGTAGACAATACTTTCTTCAAGAAGTCTTTGTTCGGTTTCATTTTCTCGCAAAAATCTCACGAGGAAAAGTCAGTATTAATTTTATTGGTGATAAGGGCTTTCACATTCTGCTTCTGTTATCAGACTGCATGTTATTCAAGATAGAACAAATTCTCTCAATGGGAGCTGATGTACCAAGTGTAAGACCAGTGGCGTAGCATGGGGCGGCCCTGCAGACTCCGGGCCCAGGGCGGAACCTTCTTGGGGCGGCAATTTATTGATTGAAAATTTAATTTTTGAAAGTAGTTTGATAGTTCCAACTCTTCTTTATTATTTTTACAGTAAATACATTTTTGAAAGTTAAAATTCTTCAGTTTTTGTCTTTAGAAACCCTAGGCTAGTCTTAAAATAGGAAATGTGGTTGTGGAGTAAACAAATTGAGTGAATGTTTACTCAAAAGTATCAGTCAAATCCAGTTTGTTAAAATGCCCCCAATGTTTGTTTTGAAGTCAAGTTTTTTAACATACTTGGGAGTAATTTCCTCCAATCCCTCCACCTCCTTCTCCAGCCAAAGCCTCTTCCCTCACCCAATTCAAAAATCCTTTGAACAAAGCAAAGAGATGACATTCGACCGCAAGTCTAGCAAACGTCACTGATCCGCTACTTCGAGACTCATATTGCACCTCCACTCAAAATCTAATACAAAAGGCCCTGCATTAAATCATGGTGGATAGTCCAAGCTAGCTAATCTTGTTTCTCCTATCGCTCGATCCTTAGCAATACTCCAACGGAACATCATTACATTACCTGACAACTAGGCATTGGCAACAAATATTTCTTGGCATGCGTCACGCTAATTTTTTTCAATGGGATATTTTCAATAAGTGCCACAAGCTGTAGCCAGCTCATTAGGTGGGCTTATCAGTATTAAATTTTAGCGGTTGAAATGAAGAACCCGGAAAAGTTAGCTTTGCTCAGTTTCAATAGAACTGCTGTTTTTCTGTATAACGTAATGGTGTCTGAAAATGACGTTCTTGAAGCGAGAGAGCAGAATTACCATTTTAGCTGCTTAGCTGCCAAATGTAGCAGGATTTTATCACTGTTAGCTGTAAAATTTTCAATCTAGCAGTGAGCTGATTTTCTAGCAGAAATTTGAAAACCGTTTAGCAGGTAACAAATTCCAGGCAAAAAAATGTTTCAACAGTTTTTGGAGACGAAAACTTACATCTTCTTCATCATAAAATCATTTATCTTCTTCAAAACGCTTTAAATTGGGCAAAACCAGAACCAGGCACAACCAGCTGCCTTCAATCATTTGGAATTTTTATTATGACGCAACGAAACTGCTTCAAGCAGAGAAGTGCGTCGTAATAATAAGTAATTAGATGGCTTGGTGAAGCTTTAAATGATTTACTTCTGTCACGTGCTTAGTGAACGCGTTAAGTTAAAAGATTACGTTGGTAGGGTATGTTTTTATCCCCTGACACATATATGTCCAACTGGTTCAGTTACGCCGGTGGCGGTAAGTAGTAATGTCTGGTAAAAAAACTCCTTGGTAAGTCAAAGCAATTAATTATTGACAAAAGCTTCGACATGTATCCTTGCAAGTTTCACAATCGGAAATTAGGCTCATCGCTAATTAATGCCTATCCTGCTGATTCAAGAAAGTCTATTGGAAAGTTTGCAATAATGCAATCATAGATAGATTATTCGCTTTGAATTGTTGCAACAAAGATCAAAATAATATAGAAAATTTGTCAGAATGAACATCGTTCTGAGCTGTTAAAACACTTCAGCGCCAAGGAAGTACAATGCCGTTCAAAATGCGCCATGTTCTTTTCAGCAGAGTTCCAGCATCAGAAACGTATTTCACTTTTTTTCTCGTCAAAATTGCCATGCAAAATTATTTTCACCATGTTCAAGTGCTTGCTATTGTTGTGCAACGTGGTACGAGACAACTTTATTCGCTTCTTCATTCTCACTTGAGGTGAAGCTTTTGTGGCGTAATGCTTTTGCACTTGGCAAGGGTTTGGGCAGGTGGTTTTGCTGTGCTTCTATTTTTACATTTCTCAATATTAATATTTGGTAGGGGGGCATACAATCAAGCAGTTGTCCCGGGGCCCGGGCATCAAAAGACTTCTGCACATCCTCTGAACTAGACCAAGTTTACAGATCATGATGAAAGTTGCAAGCCAGCGCTTCTCTACAACAGCCGGTTTTAGGCCTATTTCACCTATTTTATCTAAATGGTTCCCTGACATTAAGAGGGCTCCACACAAGTGTTGACGGAGTTAACGTTGATCTTTATACATTTTAAATTATTGCAAGCAAATTTGAGGTGTGGAAAGGGTGGCACTTAGCCACTCTACGCCGTTGTGTGGGCTATCCTGGCTGACTGAATGCCTAACCGGGACATTTTGGTTGACTGACCGGGACGCCGGGACAAAGCTGTTAAAACCGGGACTGTCCCGGCTAAAACGGGACGTATGTTAAGCCTATTCAGTGTACCAACTAGATCCATCTTTTTGCACAAGTCAAAGCCTACAATACTTATTGTGAATCATAAGAAAATTGATATGCAAAACGTGGAGCTTCTGTGTGCCATTGGAAATTGCTTGGCGTGCCAAGTGTGGCACACGTGTCGTAGGTTGCCGACCCCTGCTATAAAGCCACTCTATATACACAATATCATGTCAAAACACGATAACAACGCTCTTCAGAAAAAAAATTTGCAATCAATTCAAAAAGGGTACTTTTTCTGTCGAATGTACCCCATGCCTGGGGTACAATTGACCGGTCAATAAAAAGTTGGGTTGCATGCATTGCATAATGTTGATGTGATATCCCATGAAAAATAGGCATTTTTCTGACTGCCTCTCCACTTTTTTCACATTCTAGTTACCCACTATCACTGCATGGCAAAACAAATTTGTATGATTACCAAATATTAAATGAAACCAATGCAGTATGCTGAAATTCCTGCTTTAGGCCTACCATGCAAATATAATGTGTCTCTAAGCACATAATGAACCCGAGAATGCTCATAGATTAGAATTATTCTGTACTGCTTTCCAATATAACCTCTCAAACTTTACCTTGCAAACTGACCTAGTGGCAATGTGATGAGTGTGCCCCATTCTATTGTCTAATGTCCTCATGCATATCTAAAAAATACAATGAAGAAGTACCAACTCAGCTTAAAAAGAATTTAAAATCTGGTATTATCAAATAATGTTACACTGCCCTGACTACAACGTCACAAAAACTCAGAACAGAAGATATTGATTAATATGGGCAAAACCCAAATCTAAATGCGATTTTGTAAATTACTTTTGGGTAGCAAAAACACAACTTGCTCTGTAACTCGTAACAACGGCGGGCTTTCAAGGAAAAATTCACTTTAGTACTACAGTTGGTGTGAGACTACATCACCATGGAAACTTTGAAGTTCAACGTTTTCAATTCTTTGAATAAATCAAAAAAGACTACTGCGCCCCTAGTCCTACTGTCCCCAACTTCCCCTACCCCTAGTTGCACTGCACGTTGCACGATTGTGTAGACTACTCGATTTGCAGGGGTGAAAAGGCGGTTGATGTTGTCAGGAAGGTTGCCAGATTGAAAAACAATGAGAGAGTGAAGGAGTTGGATCGAGACATAGCCTCTCCAGTCCGAATGGCTATTTGAGAAAGGAACAGCTGCCAGCTGTTGAATAACTAGTAACCACCTTTCGCATGGAAAGCAAGTAACCCGAGCACATACAGAAAAAGTATCTACGACTTTAGTACAGTCAATACCCCTATATTTGATATTTGGCCAAAGACACTCTTTTTCAACTTCTTAGGCCTACCCTGGAGGCCTGGAGTGACACCAAGAATGTAGAGCAACTTATTCGATTAGAGACATCTCAGCTAAGAATGTTCGGTCATGTAGGCTAACCAAAATGCCTTATGATAGGGTGACTATACGTCCGGAATTCCCGGACATGTCCGCAATTTTGGTGTTTTTGTGTCCGGAAAATTTTAAAAAATGCTCTAATGTCCCGAATTTTGACAGTTAGTCAGTTACGTTTCCCTTGAAACAATGTACATGTGCTGCGAAGATGAGAACTTCAACGTTAACTTATTTGGCTGCTTCCAGTGTCAACAGTTTGTTTGTAAGAATATACTGAAAAATGCCGTAGGGCAGTGCCTACAGCGTTTGCTCATTGTCGCGAAAAGTAGCCACTGAGTCTGTGAGGGATTTTGCCTCTTCAGATGTAGCCCTATTCTGGGAAAGAACGACTGTTGGCTACACCTACAGGAAAGCAGCCCAAAGCTCATCAAAGGAGAAGATACTGTGATTAGACCGCAACTACAACTTGGTTTCGCCCCGTCTTGGTATGTAGTAAGCAGAGCTATCAGAATTTGTTGAAAACTGTGAAGTATTTAGCGTCAACCGAGATCTGCAGCCCCTCTACCCTCCCGAGAGGAAAACCGGTGTCAAGCGAAATTGCTGACTTGCGAAATTTCTGACTTCACGCCATGTGCGCATACACAAAGTAATATTCTACACATCAAATACGCTGAAAAAATTGATGATTAGGGCTTAGGGTTTGGTGTTTAGGTAAGAGTGTCGGGTTAGGGTGAGAAAAAGAAAAATAATTGAGGTAAAAGACTAAGTCCAAAAATTTCACCGGTTAAAGTTACTCCCGTACGAAGAGCTTGTTGTGTGTACCTGACATCTAACCAAAATATTTTGATTTACGCAGCACACATCAAAAAAGTCATTGCCAAACTTTATTTTTTTTATTCTGAGAAGTAAAATAACTGAGAAACAATAACAGGTCAGAAATTTCGCTTGACACCGGGTATGGAAATAAATAAAGCTTTTTGTTTTGTATTCGCAAGTCAAATATGTGATTAATTTGGTTCAACATATAAAAGAGCAAAATACCAATCGTCAAAATTTGCTTAACCCTTTCAGTCTCGCGTGCGCCACTTTTCTTGCAGAGATTTCCAATCCTATAACTCGTCAGGCGATTGAGCTAGAGAGCTGTTTAAACCCTCTACGGATTCAGCAAGTCTTGTAGTCTAAATCGAAAAAAAATTTTTCGTTTTGGGTTTGAGCTTTTCAGGGGGGAACGTCATAAGTAGGGGCGGTTTTGCGTTATTTTGGCCATCTTTGCCTGGCCCTGGGCGCTGTCCTAATGGGCCATTTTTGGACTCAAAGTTTAGTTGAAAACTACGTCAAAATCCGCGTCTATAGAGCCTTTGATTAACATTCTAGTATATGGGGAGCGAAGATTATGGCTCATAAACCAAAAATTGACCAAAATTTTGCTCCCTCAAAAGTCACACTTTCGGGCATTTCACCTCAGGCAATAACTCGCCGTCAGATTGAGCTAGAGAGCTGTTCATACCCTCTAAAGACTCGTGAAGGTATGTAGTTTGCAATAAAAAAAACGTTTCAGTTTAGGATGTCTGTTTTTTTTATGCTTATATAACGATAGGATGTTTACGTTATTTTTTGCTGACGTCAGCATTTTTGCCCGACCTCCCTTTAAGACCCGCAGGAGCCATTTAAATGACACAAATTTTTTTTTGAGTTTAGCTGTTTTTTGGTTACATTTCGGGACTTTGAAGGGTCCGAATGGGTTTTCAGCATTCCTGGTTCCAAGATTAGGGCCAAAAAAACTTAAAATTAATTTGGGAAATCCCCTAAAAGTATCGAAAAAAGTCCCTTACCAATTAGCTGTTTTTTGGCCTAACTTTTGAACCAGAAACGCTAGAAACTCAATCAAGGGCTCTAAAGACGCGTTTTCTTCCATAGAATAAAAAAATACCGCGAACCAAAATATTGGCGCGTGAGATCGGATGATGACGTCATATAAATAACCAAAAAACATGCCCCTGTCATGATCCCATTGGCCCAAAACCCCAACCACATTTAATATATTTTTTTTTATTCTAAGCTACACAACACCACTAGTCATTACAGGGTTTGAACAGGTCTCTAGCTCAATCTGCTGCCGAGTTATGGCTAGCCAAAGTTTGCCTTGAATAGGCAAATTATGCCTTTTCTGAAAAGTTTTGAATTAGGCCAAAAACTGGGTTTTTGACGCATAATTTTGGCTACGGTTATGCTAGCAAGTCAAACCAGGACTCTATAGACGCAGATTTTGACCTAGTTTCCAAAAAAACATTGAGCCAAAAGTGTAGATCAATGGGTTGGTGCCCAGGGCCGGCCAAATGTGACCAAAATTTCCAAAACATGCTTTATTTGTGACGTCACCTCCAGAAATCCCCATACCGAAAACGAAAAACGTTTTTTTTCGATTTTGACTACAAGACTTGCTGAATCCGTGGATGGTTTGGATAGCTCTCTGGCTCAATCGCCTGACGAGTTATAGGATTGCAAAGCTCTGCAAGATTTGGGGCTTTCGCGGGACTGAAAGGGTTGAAATGTAGGGAAAACAAGAGGTTGTCAACCTCAAGCTAACAACATATTTCAAAACATTTTTGAATCCTATGTCAAAACACTTCATATATTTTTGTGAATATCCCATTCCGACCATTTTAGTCATTTATTTCAGAATCTGACGTTAAATTGTCTTCATTTTTCTTCCCACTGCTGAATTACTATTTGATGATGAGTAAATGCAGTTAGCTTGTACGTTAAGTGTTTGGCATCTTCTTGTTTTGTCTGCGTTTATCATCGTAACAATTACTCTTTCGAACTATTCGTCAGTTTTTTTATTCGAACTATTCGTGAATTTTTTTCACAAATGAATTTTATTTTGCCTCACTTCGCACAAAAGGTGTCATCACTCGCAGGTGGTTTTCTTTCTGTTTCGGAGACGCCAGGACTTCGATAAACAGTAATTTAACCAAGTTCCAGTGGGTTATCCTATTTTTATATTTTACCGCCAGCTGAGGCTGCTTATTGGTTTACTGTTTACTGAAGTGGCTGGTTAGGGAAGTGGTGAGCAAATTTTATTCCCTTCGACTCGAAAATGAGTTGATATGAGAAACCATTGACTATCCATGACTCATAGTACGTTGTAGGTCAATACGGACTTGAATCACTTTACCTCAGAGTTTCGATCACGGTGTAATCAAGGTCGTTGCAAATGATTCCGAATCAAAATATTTGTGAAATGACTTGACTCGTGACTCGAAGAGAGGTCGACAATTTCAGCACTTCATCTTCTGCGCAGTGCGCACCAAGTGATTTAAGCTCGTTTCAGCTCAAGCGACCATCATGCATGAATTCGGTCCACTGTAACTCTGTATGCTGCAGTCGTGTGTGTTTCGATGGAATGTGTTGCAGTACGACGGTAAATCTACAGTGTGTTCATGCCACTTGAGTGTGTGGAAAATGCCGGAGGCATGTCTGTTGCACACGTAGAATCACTGCAATCGTATGATTTTGTCATCTTGTTGAGCTGTAATTAATATTTTTTTACCTGTAGGACTTTGTCAACTTTAATCATTTAGAAAAGTTACATGGCAAACAACTAATAGTTGTTTAACAAGGGTTGTTTAACGACTAACAAGGGTTGCAAGGAAGGTCTAGTGTCATCTTTTTGAAACGCATAACTTCTAGGGATACAAAAAGTCAATAAAGTCTTATGTGTTTCTGCCTTTTTTAAAGTTGATGAAAAGTCCACAAACCAAATTTAACATTGATCCAATGAGCGACTCAATTATTCGGTCAAAAAAACGCAAAATTGATCGTTAGGTCAAGTTTTTTT
>JGI24158J21664_10000754_pt1 | contig 32348 bp, 29 predicted proteins | sample Ectturendosymbi3_FD_21664 | JGI IMG/M metagenome (IMG submission 21664)
AAAAAAAACTGGAATTAACCTAAATTTTTTCGGTCACTGACCCAAAAAACCCAGGTTTTATATCAAGTCAGACATTGCAAGGGAACAGTGTAGTTTCTATGGCAACATATAAGCAAGTGATTATTTGCACAGGGCCTTGCAAGGCAGACGTGAGGACAGAACAGAGCCATTTTTGTTGCTCGCACCCGAAAAACATCCAAAGCTTTTTCAATAAAGTCTATAAACAGTTGCTCTCAAGCCCGTAACCAGGGAGGGGGGCGGGGAGAAGCCCCCCCCTGCAGAATGTTTCGCCCCCCCTGGAAAAATGTTTTGGACATAGTTAAAAAAATATGGGCCACTCTCGCAAAACTTTCGCCCCCCCACTGATGTCCCAAGCTGGTTACGGGCCTGGTTGCTCTTCGGACAATGGTTAGAAGCAAGCCGCTGCGGCCCAGTCTTGTCACCTCAGAGAAATCTTCGGCGAGTTTCCTGCCGGTGGATGGCGCTTGATACTCAGACCCGGACAAGGAGCCCCGGCCACCTGTGGCCACTCCGGAGGAGGTGCACGACGCGGCCCTTTTTCCGGGCGCATTGTCCGAGAGGGCCTGGAGGTGCACGGGCCAGAATTCGAGGAGCAGCTCGTCACTTTCGTGCAGGTGGCGCCGTAGGGTCGCGATGGCCCTGGCCACGTCCTTCGATGGCCGCTTGTCCGGGGGCTGGAAATTGCAAAGAACATGCAGTGGGTGCGTAAGATAGGGATCATGCCGCAGGTCCGGGGGGTTGCGGCCGAAACGCGGGCGCTAAAAAACGGACGCGGACAAAATGTGTTTTACGATCCAGATCCAGTCCTGAGTTTCTTAAAACTCGGTCCAAGTCCACACATAGTCCAAAAAAAAAAATAATAATAATTATGAGTCCAAGTCCTAAAAATTAACAAAATTCAGCTTTTCAACAATAATGCCGCAATTTTTTCCATTATATCAATCCAAGTTCGGTCTTGATCCCGAGTTTTTGAAACGATTTACAATCCGAATCCAAATCCAAGTCCAGTTTGACGCCCATCTCTGGTGTACAAGTCGCTTGTGCGGGAATTAACGCTTCGCTATCAGTCCCAAACAGCAGCGTGTTGAAGTCGGTCTGCTGCCGAGGCGCAATAACAGTTTTGGCGAAACCGCCGGCATTTGTCGCAAACCAGTGTTTGCTCTGAGATTATGTTGGAAATGCAAACGCTGTCGCGAGAAGATGAAACGCGAAAAGGTGGCGAAGGATAATAAAGAAGGTGTCGCTTTTTCAAAGCGCAGATTACAAGCAACTCAGGCTGCTCGATGCAAAAGCGATACTTCTTTTCAGGACTACAAGTCTTGTCGCGGTGGTGCGGGCGCAATCGGATTGTTCGATCACAATCTTTTAACGACCACAGTACCGGCGCCTGGCGTCGCCGCAAAACATATTCGAAAATCCCGCACGGGTCACGTGATCGGCTTGCGGTTGCATCGTTTGAATATTTTCAAGTCGCTTACGTAAGCAAGCACGCGCGCAAACTTCAACCGCTTTTCGTCACGCGCGCCAAACTCTGGTCGTTACCGTTCTCTTCGAAGGAGAGGCCTGGGCGTGACGACGGAGGCCTTCGTCGACGGTGCGCGCGAGAAGTTTGCTGTCGATCAGGGTGCGCTGCAGACTGTCGAAGTCCTCGGACTTGCAGATCCTGTACGCGCCTGGGGTGGAAAATATCCGCGGATGTGATAAAACGCACGTGGGATATCCGCGGATGTGATAAAACGCACGTGGGATATCCGCGGATGTGAAAAAGCGCACGTGAAAAAGCGCGTCTTGCGTTCGGTGTTGGAGGCGGCAGCGCAAGTGTTCCGGTTGAGCGATTTCGCAAATCACTTTTCCAAAACGCGTCTCAAGCAAGAAGAGCATTATTAAACATCTTTGGCGTTTGGTATCAATTGTTCTTCAAACGACATCTGACTGAATATAATTTCTAAGCAACCGACAACACGACAGAGCGTTTTTTTGGCACCTGCAAAGTTGTTGCACGCTACAGCCACAATTTAACGCATTTCAACACATTTGCGACCAGTGACGTAGCCAGCCCAAAATTTTGACTTAAAGCGAGCAACAGTATTTTGTTTGAGACACCGCCTCTCAAAGCACAAAACGACAAGGTATGCTAGAAATCTGGGGGAGCACGGCCCATTTGTCCCCCCCCTGGCTACGCCTACACCTTTGACCTCAACGAACGACAAATCCGCCTTTGTCAAAGTACAGTGGGATTTGCGAAGCTGGGCAGAGAAAGGGGGAAAGCGGTACATTAGTCCCACACGGCTCGACCATCCTGCGCGTTAAACATTCCAGAAATTAAGACCGTCGTTCAGGCGGTAACTAAGGAATTCGTCACTGCGCCGATTCGATTCGCACGCAAGCGGCTTTCTTTGGAGAAAAAAATTCGTACGAAAGCGGCTTTTTTGGAGAAAAAATTTGTTTGCGCAATTTCGTTTTGAAAAAATTGGACGAGGATCATAATCTTCTTCTGTGTGGGTTTTTGCTTATTTTGCGTGGGTGCCTTGGGTTTGGAAAGGCCCCAAACCCAATAAGACCCACACAGCAGGAGCGGAATGTCCGAGTGAAGTTAAAAACTACAGATCAGGGTTGGCCAACCTGCTCTGAGCCGTACATCGTAAAACCCAAGTTTCAAAGAGCCGCAAAATAAAAATCTAGAAACACGAATTCATTTGCGACGTACGCTTCTGTGACATCGTAATTCTTTTTGGAACGACTTGCAAAGGTAATACTGTACGGCACGCAAGCTACCGCAGTACCATTTTACAATATTTCTACTCTTTGCAATAGAACTAAAAAATATAAACAAATATATATTTTTCGGAAAGTTCAGAGCCGCAATTTCGCCCCCCTGCTGTCGATTGAAAATCAGCGCAGGTCAAAGGTCAACGCGCACCTTCTTCGCAGTAGAAGGGTTTGTTCTGCGGTGACGTCACGCCGGACCTGTTCGCACCCGTCTTGACGTCAGAGGGAAACAAGAACAAATTGTTTCGGTCATCGGGGCCTGATGACGCAGTTGTTGGTGGCGTCATCAGCGTGCTGTCGTCTTCAACAACTGCAAAAAAGCAAACAGCACGTGACGTTTCAACAATCGCAAATACTTGGGCGACAAACAATTAAAAGTTAATTCAAGGCTTCCCTGACCAGTCGGGCGTAACACACACGTGACGCGTTTGTCGGTTCGGTCTTTCATCTTTCAAACAAAAACATGTCGGCACCGCCAGGTAAGCGTCTTTGACGCAGATTTTATTCGCACTATACGAGTAAGTTCAAAACGAAATGTCTCGGACCACAATGCAGAGACCGCCACAGTGATGTTCACGTTAAATTGTTTCTTGATTTCAAGTGCTGACCGTGCTTTGATGTGACGGCGTTCCAGCAGCTTAACGCAAATGCGCTTTGCGATCAGAGCGACGCGGCCGAGTGTGACGTGTGTTTGAGCATTGTTTCTGGACAATGAACACAAGAATGCCTCGGCAAAAATATCGCTATTTTAGGTTAAACAAACTCCGATCTTATTCCGGAAAAAAGTAGATCTCTGAACAAAACTAAAATAAACCCTGTACTTTCCGAAAGATTACTTGGAAGATAAACGTTTCGCACAAGGTTCAGGATGGCGTAACAAAAATGCAACGATGCCTAAATATGCTTCTCAAATTTCACGGAGAATTATTTCGAAATAGGATCTGGCAATTTGTTGCGTGTGCAAACGCTGGTCCATTATTATCCAACTCTGTGCCGCCGACGATCTTTAACGCGGTTAAGAAACTGTACAAACAGAAATAAGATACCTTAACGCTATTTTCTCAAAATATTTACTGGATCGCTAAACAACTATAAAAATATTCTTTTTTCATTTACAAGGATCCAGTTTGAGCTTCCGCCTGGCGCTGTTCTGCGAGCAATTGGGCGAATTTCGCTTCGACGAGGTTCGTCGCGGCGAAAGGTGATGGATGTTGATTGTGGTGACCGGGTCGTGACCCCGCGATGACCCCTGGAGTTGCTCCTCGAGTTGGCGTCGGAGAGCGGCGTTGGCGTCGATGCTCCGTTCCAGTTGAGCGCGCAACGAGCGAATCTCCTGAAGCAACTCGCTCAGGTCGAGCTCGTGACCGGATCCGACTCGATCTGAAAAAAGGGAACGCATCTGAGTGAAGGTCCATTCAAAGGACGCGGATAGCTGCGACAAAACAAACACCGCTGTCGACGAAACAATAAAACGCTGATATCAAAATAACCACTGTTTACAGGGGGACAGTTACCTGTAGCTTCGGACTGGGTCCGGCTTAATTTTTCGTGCAGCTGGATTTCGGATTTCAAGGTGTCAATCAATCGATGAGATTCGTCGAGTTCTTGCTGCAAGCCGACGAGTTCTTCCTGACGCCTGCAATGTGCGGAAGAATACTGAAACTTATTCTCAGCTCATCGGTTTAGTATAACTTTCCGAAGGTGAACTTCTAGGGTTATAGCCACATACCTTAAACGTCGTTGTGTAGCACATCATTGCATGGTTACAAAAGCGACTGTTTTGGTCAGTGGTTCCAACGTGGGACAATTTCATTTTTGAGGGGGTACTGGGGGGCACCTGACAAGGTCTGAGTCCAAAGCTTGTTCAAACCAAGGTATTGGCGTTTTTTAAGCTTTTTAGCTGCAACGGGGTTCAATTTTTCAATCTAAGATTTACATATCACAACATGGGGGTGATCAGGATTTTTAGGCTGATTAAGTGGGGCATGGGGCAAAAGGGGTTGGGAGTCACTCGAGGTCAAAAGTGGATGAAACTGTGGCCCACAGACAACGCGAAACCGAAAGGTTGTTTATTTGCACAACTGTTAGTCGCAGAGGATTGATATGGGGACGGGGGCGTAACGAAGGGGGGAACAATTGCCCGGGCGCCGATTCACTATCGGGGCACCAAATCACTGCGGGGGCACCGAAAAGTCCCAAGAATGTCACAAGTACTTTCCTCAATACACCAAATTTGCTCCCGAAAGACCTCAGGTTCGAACATGGGGGCATCAAACTTGTTTCTTGCCCCGTGCGCCATCTAACCTCGTTACGTCCTCGATAGGGGGGGCTTGCGTAAAGCTTAAATAAGGCAGCAACGGCTATGTACTAAGCGAGAACGGCAAAGCGATGTCCAACAACTGACTCGACAAAATTACTTCACGAATTTACAGCAATCGGCCAGAACTTAGTGAATTTTGACGAAACGCAGTCAACTGCGCTGATCCCCACAAACAAAAGATTTTTGCGCCATGTGATCATAACGCTACAACCAACAGCTTTGCTAGCCCAGAGCTGTACAACCTTTTGCTATTGCCGGCCGCATTAGTTATATTTGTATGCAGTACGGCCGCCAATGACTTCGAGTTATATCTATGAGATACGTTAAATTAAAGAATAGGTTTTATTCGATATATATCAAATTGCGTATTCATTCTATAACTCTTTGTGACATCACCATCCAGATTGTTACGCATCGTGTCGACTGATGTTCTTGCCTTGCATTTGTTTTGCTTCTATATTTTAAATTACATGAGAACGGCCGCAAATTTCATTAACGAAGGTCGCATGCGACCGCAGGTTGTGTTCGTCGATAGTGCAGTATATTCACCACTTTACCACTTGGATAGTGAAAAATAAGTCTTTAGTAGTACGTTGTGCGTGACGGATATATCCTACATTTTGCCGAGTCGACTTTCCCTGATCCACCAGGTGGGTCACAGGTTAAGGATCGCTGCACTAATTCAATTGGCACGTTCAGTGAATTGCACAACACGGCAATTGCACCTTGATCAACAGGCCTAGAAGACAAACCTCTGCAAAGTGCTTTGACTTCTTAGCAGGTCGTCATTCAGGCGGTTCTTCTCTGTCAACGCCTGGCCTAGCTCCTTGCGAGCGGATTCCAAGTCGCGCTCACGAGCCCGAAGTTCCGAACCGAGTCGTTCGCACTGCGACGAATTTTTCCGAAGTTTACCGACACGCAACCGAAGTTTGACGAAAGAAACCGAATAAGACTTAATTTTTGAAGCACGACTGTTGAGAGTTTATTTTCAAATACATGAAAAAAATTTAACTAAAAATGAAGTGAAAGCTGTTATTTTCAGTTGCACGACTTAGAGTGTAAAAATGTTTCTGACATCTATTGTCAGCATGGATTATTATATTTATGGCTGAAGATTTTACGCTGATCAGACGCTGTGAAGCGTTGAAGTTGAAATTTTCGCAAATTTTGGGCAAAACGCTCAGCTTAGAAATCTACATAACATAAAAAAATTAGCTTCGAGCGTCAAAACTTTTCCACTGCTGTTTGCCGCCGCTGGCAAAATAGCAACAATTTCGCTGCACAACTTACGAAGGACGTTTGCTGCTTCAGTTCTTTTTGCATCTGGTCAGCGTGCTGTGCGAAGAGACTGCCCTGCTCGTTCACCTTTTCCTCGAGTGCGTGTTTCGATGACATCAGCTGATCGATGACAGCTGCAAAAAGCGGTCACGTGATCAGGCACGAGTTGCCCGGAGTAACGTCCAAGTTGCATGATGAAGAAAAATGAGTTTCAAATGGATTTCATTCGTTTCCGAAGCTAAGGAAACACAACGAATCACACAAAACGGACAATCAATCACAGAATTCATCACCAGACCTGACAAATGCCACAGCAGTCTCAGACATCCGAATTTTTATAAAAAGATTTTAAAGCGTTGACGTCACTTGCTTGCGTCATCACGTTTATGCACCTTTCAGCAAGCTTCTACACTGACTACAACACAACGACAGTATAATATGCACAAACCTCACTACAGTAACAAAGACCAACGTTAACAATCAACGAATTCATCCACTAAACCAACAAGTTAACTCTCGTGCGTCCATTTGCAGGTCATCCTTTCGAGATCCTTTCAAGGCGTTGTGTTTGAAAAACCTTGGTTTTGTCAAACAACAAGTTTGTGCGTTCCCAACTTCGCACTTAAAACCCAACAAATCATACCTTTGTGATCAGCATCTTGTGCGGCGAGCTCCTCTTTAAGTTTCAAGTTCTCCGCTTCCGTGGTCGCCAGTTTCTCCAACAGCTTCCTCTCGTCTTCGCGTCGTTTCTCGTCGTCCGCTGTGAGGTAGATGTTGGCGCTGACTGAAAACGAAGCGAGGGTTGAAAGCAAATGTTTGTTGGTTTGTTTCTTTGATCGCACAGAGCTTTTCTCCTTACCGTGTTCGGAAGAGTTCGGATCCGACTGCTGGAGTCGCTGCTCGAGCTTGACGCGCAGCTCGTCGTTGGTCGCGATGCTGCGCTCGAGTCGCTGACGTAATCCTCGGATCTCGCCCAAGTGCTGAGCAAGCATGTCTGCGGGTGTACATGGAGAAGTTTAAGGGTAAGAAAAAAAATCTTAAATGTTGCACTGGTCTAGCCTGGGAGCTGAGAGAAAGAGCTGGTGCAGAGTAGTACGAGAAGTTCTTCTTTCATGGCTGAGTTCAGGGTTCCTGCCCAATTTTGAATATCAATTTCTGGACCTTTTCCAGACTTAGCTTTCCGGAATGACACAGGCAGGTCAAATGCACGAACTACAATAGCTGACACGATGAAAGTCAAACTTATCAGCATCATCAAAACTATCAGAATAAATATTATCAGAATACATGTCAAAAGATCCTAGTCTGGAAAATTATTCCTTTTTCCATACTAACAGACCAAAAAAAAAACTTTTTCCATACTTTTCGAAACTCCGTTTGTGCGGGGCAGCTTGTCTACTCACACATATGCACAAGTTATATAACCGGCAACATTTAATGCCGAACGACAAGATACTGAACGGTCAGCACGAACTTTTTAACTTCGTTCACCAACCTGGAAGACGTTCACAAGCAGCCAAGTGCTTGCAGCTCACGTTCATTACCCGGCAAGCGCAACCGGTGCGAACATAAACAACTGAGCTCATTATTTGCGAAACCCGAACCAGCAACGTTGATTATTATTATTATTGCAGGAAAATGCGATTCACGCCTGAACTTTGCACCTGACGGTAAGGCGAACTCCTCAACGTCTGCGTGTACTTCAGCACTGAGGCGTTGCAAAAAGTACTGACAGCCGCGCGATGCTCCAGTTAACAGGCCTTCGCCAACGTTCTCCTCGTGATAGTAAAGAGCTGTTTTGCAAGCTTTTAAAATTATACTCGCTGCGCTGGATACCGTCGCTTAGACTTACTCTCCAATGTAACCTCGCCTGCTTCCCTGTCAATACGTAATGAACATGCCAGCCGTAACTGCAAGGCAAAGACATGCGCAATGCATTATTCATAAGGTTTTCAGGGTAAAGGCGGTATCTGTTTCCGCCCAGCCGGCGTTGCTTAAGTCGGCTGTTACATCACAATCGCTTTGTCCACAGTCGAGTGACGTCAGCAGTTCGTCCTCCGCTCACCTGCTGTTCTGTGGGAGGACCTCTGGTACCCCGGCACCATGCTGTCCCTGGCCCGTTGCAGGCTCGTGGNGGCCAGCTGGAGCTCCTCTTTCAGGGTCCTGTAACGTGACGTGAAACTCAGGTAAGNACAGCGTAAGTGGGATTCTTGTTGCGGACACGAGTGACCACACAGTACTGCGAANCAGGGGCGTGACNAGGGGGTCGAGGGGGCACAATGCCCCGGGTGCCGATTTACTGGTGGGGCCCGAAAAGTCCCAACAATGTCAATAAGTACTTTCGTCAATACAGTGAATTTGCTCCTAAAAGGCCTTACGTTCGAATATGGGGGGCCAAACTTGCTTCTTGGCCCGGGCGCCATCGGACCTCTTTAAGCCCCTGGTCGTGTGTAAGTCAAAAAGAAAAACGTAGGCGCGCTTCGTTGAAGGACGAAATAGACGGTTCACGTCAAAAGAAATGAGGTCAACAAAGACTATTGTCGCGCCACCATCCAAACAATAACAGCCTGCAGGAATCCGGTTCACTCAGAAGACGAACATGCACTTTGACCTCACACGTCACCGCTTACCAACACCCCCAGTCTTGTATAAGTCAGGGTGGAATGTTTTGCGCTACGTGGAACTTNCACGTGACACGGAGGGTTGTAAATAGTATTTTGGTGAAACGTACATGGCCTCGATCGCTGCGCGTGTTGCGAGGTATCGCTAACCACCAGGGTTTTCGACGTCACAAAGGAAAAATATGCTCGGCGAAAAAGAACGGTCGTGATTGGTTGCTGACGGCTTTCCCGGTACGGGTCTTCTTGGGGTCATATTTAAAAAAAATGCGGATTGCACTTTTTGCTACCTTAGTGTAATGGAACACAGTCTCAAACTGCGTTGCCCCAGTGTCTTTGGTAAAAATTTTGTTAGCGCTAGTAAAGAACAGGCTGCAGAACACACCATGCCCTATAAAATTCAGAGCAGACTAGCTGAAGATAATTACGTGCTGGTGTGTCAACACTTTTCAAACAAACCTGTTTATTCTTTTGCTGTCCGATAGTCTTCTTCTGAGACGATCGATCTCGCGCGCTAGCTTGTGGTCACCATACGCGATTTCGTCATCACACGAGCTGGCGCCGAAGTGCGCTCGGTTGCTGGTGGCACTGGCAAAACGAAAGTTACACTGAGAAGTATTTCAGTGAACTGCGCTACCAACACAGCGCAATATTTAAAACTAGTCTTTACCAGACACTGGGCGATTACATCACAAATGTAATCGATTACGATTACATTGAAAGTGATCACGATTACAATCGCGATTACATTTGTCTTGAAACATCTTCAGAACGAAAACAAATCCTATTTGTATGGTTTGATGTATAAATATATTAACGAAAACAAACCCTATTTATGTGGTTTAATGCACAAGTATATTTTCAGACAACATACGATATGAATAAATGCAATAAACGAAAATACTAATCTGTAAGGATCAAGCACCGAAAAATCACATTAATTGTTTAATGAGATGTTCGTGCTGTCAACAAACCAGTGGCGTAACTAGAGGTTTGAGCTTGAGGGAAAACTTAGCTGAAGGAGGCAGGCACACAGGCCTCTGTAGGTGACCTACCAGTGAACACTTGGAAAAAAAAACTTGAGAAATAATGGTGAATCCTGGTGTGGATGGCTATACTAGAACCCCAAATCCACGGAAAATACGCCGAAAAACGCAAAAAGACGACAGCCTATTGAAAATCAATTAAAAGAATATTAAAACCAAAATATGAGCTAAGTGGGGGCCTGGTTTTTACATTTAGCTGGCCAGGGGAGTCAAATCGCCCCTCTTACTCCACTGCAACAAACATATTAAAATAATAATTAAACAAAAATGATCAATTTTAAAATCCTTCTTACAGCTGTTAAACATCAACGCTTCAAATATCTTATCAATCAAACGACATCAACCACGCTTGAACATTCGTCCAGCAACGCTGAAAATTCGTTTGTTAGTAATTTCAAAATTGCTGACTATTTCTTCTAACTGCGGGTTACGATCGTCTGCAAGACAAGCCAGCATAGCATTGTGCAGCTTTTAATTGGAAATGAAATGGACAGTGACGCCAATATAGCTGTTCATCTGTCACTTGGACCAAAAGTCAATGGTCAACAAAACCTCACTAGTTTCGCTGAGTTTTTACCAGTGCCTGGTGGATCACGGTTGACATGTTAGTTATCAGTGTTGTTGAAAGGTACTTTCGACTTGGATTAAACTAAAGTACCTTATTCCTCTGAAAAAAGTTAATTTACTTAACATAAATTACTGTACTAATTATATACATAGCCTACTCCAGCACTTACATTCATAATTTCACTCTAAATACATACAAATAAAACCAACACCTCTCCTCGTAACGTCCCGCTATTCTGGTGACGAAGTGTGAACCCGTTTTTAAGAAAAGCTCCTATTTTTGTTGCTACGTCTCACTACCAAACTCACTACGTTATTTCTGGTGGCCAGCAGGAAGAGTAGTTGAAAAAAGTGAGAATTCGCTACAAACGCATGTGTTTGCCGCTGGATTATCTGGATTTAACACACACAGACGGGCTAATAGCCTTCCCTGAAACATAACAATAACGAACGATGACAAAGGAAGAAATTCAGCCACCAAAAAGCGTGGTTGGGCGCACAGTGATGCAGGTTGAAGATTTCGAAATTTAATCGCGAAAGTAATGGTCGATTACGATTAAATTGGCAATGTAATCGATTACGACTGATGATAACCCCATGTCTGGTCTTTATGCAAGAGCGAAAAATGCCGGAAGTCCAACCATTATCAAGTTTCAAACAGGACTGGGTCGTAATGGGATCTGCAAAGTGCTCTGCTGCAGGCCCGTAGCTAGGTTGTACGGTTTGTGGGGAAATACATTGTCAGGAAGGCAAGATGTTTGTTTTTATTATATGTTTAAAACAAATTTTTCTGGCCACAACAAAAGTTTGGGGGGCACTGCCTCCAAATGTCGCCCCGTGGCTACGGGCCTGATCTGTTGTATTTTTCAACATCTATTCCGGACAATACAGATCCATCACGTTGCAGGCAAGCGATCAAAAAGGTCGACGTTTTGCAGAATGAGAAATATTCCGTATTATTTCGATTGCTGTTGGATGTGGGCGACAGCGTTTATATAAAAATAAAATGGCAATGGTTTGGGACAAGTAGCGGGAGGGGGCAACTAATTTGGTTCTGGGGCCGCTTTGAAGGGAAAGTATTTCGCGGAAGGCTGTAGCTTTTAATGGAAATAGAAGCAAGTCTCGGTTCAAGTTAGCCTCATAAAATTTCAGATTTGAAATTTTTCCAGAATGCTTCCGCGGGCCACTCTAAACACTGTGGCGGGCCGCATGTGGTCCGCGGGCCACTAATTGCCCACCCCAGGTTTAGGAGGAAGGTGAAACGCACACGTTGGCCTGGCCGTGATAAGCGAACACACAAATCTACTTACATTACTACACAGGAACGATGAAACCTGCGTGCGATCCATCAGTGGAAAACCAACATACCTTGTTTTACGCTTGGGTCCGAGGGGAGAGGTGGAAGAGTCGTTTTTCGCCGAAGGGGGCGACACCCACGCACCCCCGAACGAAGCCGAACATTGCGCTTCGCCGGCGTCCGTAAGCAGGCGACGTCGAGCGCCACCACGCGGCCGTTCATCGCCGCTGAAGTCGGACAATCTTTGTTCTGGAAAAGGTGGCGCGACATCATGCTGCTGTGGTCAGGGTTTTTGAAGGTCTGACTGGAGACCGCAACTAGTTCGTTTGAATATCGTCATAATCGTCATAAAGCGAGACTTTAGTGTATTTTGATGGTGGTCATAGAGTGAGTTGCTACTGTATATTGAGCAGGGCTGTGGAGCCGGTGCCCGAGCAATTTTGGATGATTGGAGCCAAAAAATTTGATGGTAGAGCCGGGGTCTGAAATTCGGGTTCCCGTTCAACGGACATAATTTGTTGGGCAAGCGAGTTATACAAGTTATACCAAGGTTTTGAGTTTTAATGGATCGAATCGTTCTGGAGCCGGAGTCAAAAAAATTAGATGCCTGGAGTCGGAAATTTGAGTTCCGACTCCACAGCCCTGAGATTTTGTGAGACCGTTGGAAAAATTTGAGAGACCGTTTCGGTCTATTCAAGCGCCTTGAAAAGCACTGGCTGTGGCTATCAAAAACGAACATGAACTTCGGAAAACGCTTTCCTTTCCAAAAGCGCTTAAAGACACACACCACGCTGGCACACTGTGACGAAACAAAGCCACCGACCTCGCTTGCTTCTCGCGCTGGGAGGAAGATACTCAGTGACGGCAATTGTCTTCTGATACATCGGTTTTCGTTTGATCGTGTTTCGCTGAGCAGGCCACGAGTGACGTTGGTTGCTCGTGTTCGGCAGCGACGTGTAGTGGCCGTTATGATCACCCTATGACAAACGCTAGATGGTGATATGGTTCAACTTAGCGAAGCTTGCCGTGGAGTTTGTCAAAGCAATGCGGAGTTAAAATGAACTGCACAGCCAAAAGCGTGTACCGAGATTTGCGAGGCCAAAAATGGGCGCAAATGTTGGCCTGTTGCATTTAACGCACTCTGGTTTGTCGCCCGAAAATTCTCCTACAGCGAATTCACAAAGATCAGCGAATTTTTCCAAACACAGGAAGCCATAACCACTTTACAACGTTTTAACTCAGTGGTTCTTAACCGGAGGGAACGCCTCCCCTGGAGGTCGACAATGTGTTTTCAGTGGGGCGCGAGACCTTTCGCGCTCAAGTGTCTCCCTAGGCGTCATCAATAAATTTACCAAGAACTACATTTGCTTTTACAACTTATTGAAAGTTCGGAGGCACTTGAAAAATAAGAAATTACTAAAGGGGGACGTGATAGAGAAAAGGTAAAGAACCACTGGGTGTAACTACTCCAAGAGAGAGTTCGTTCAAAGTTTGGCCTGCGGGAAAACACCGGTTTCTGCCCCAAACAACTGGCTGGCTGAGGCCAATCCGAGACATAGGTGCACAGAACCTGTATAAATTGGGACAAACTAATGTGACAATAGTTTTTACCATTTCTTCTTCAAACGTGACTCCAGTAACAATGAAAGGCCTCTGCGAAATGACCAAAACATCTCTATTACGTAACAAACGCGACTTACGAATCCGCTCGGTGCTCGCGACGATTCGTCGACGCGAGGCAGTTCCTCCTCATTGTCTGAATGCAGCGATGAGTGGGTGGAAGTGGGGGAGAGAGGGGGCTTGTACCCCCCTGGAGATTGGCAGTCGGAGCCTCCAGACCAGGTCCTCTGCAACAACAGGAGTGAGAAAAGCTCGGGACCCCCTGACCCCATAGAAAGCTCAGCGCCCCCCCTGACAGAAACGATGACGTGCTGAGAAGGCGGTAACTTCGCAGCGCTTTACGAGAATATTCAGATTAAGTGTTAGATCGCAAAAGTTATGTGTTGGCGTCTGCGTAATGATTTTCAAAAATATCAAAATAATGCAAAAAAAGTTTAAAAAACAATCACCGTTTCGTAAATTTTCCAGAGCCCAACGTAAATCTGCTCTTTGTATAAAGAAGCGGAATGAAGCAAAAATATTTTAAGGCCAAATATTTTTTTATCATCTAAATCAGCTTGCATACCTTGAAGTCGCTGGAGCTAGGGTGGAAGGCAGGGGACAGAACGGTGGCCATGGCGCGTTCGCCCTTGGGGCCGGCGATGTAGGTTCCAGCAGAATGAGGCCTGCTGGCCACCATGCTGTCAGGGGTCTCCATGGCCCTGGTCAGGGCCTGGAGTCGTTTTTCGAGTTCGCTGATTCGACGCGTGCGCTCATTCAGTTCGTCAGTCAGCCTGCAGCGAAGCGTGAAGTGCGGCGTGACGTCACCGAGTACGTCATCACGGTCAGAAACGAAATGATGCGTGACCGTTTCCGGTCGGTGCCACGCACAACCAATGGCGCAAAGAAGAGTGCGACGAAAAAAGACACGTTTAAGCATCAACTGCGTCTTTCACCTGCGCGGCTGAAAAGATTGCCCTCCTGTCTGAGGTGACCCCTGGGGCCGCAGTGACTCCTAAGTGCCGATAGCGCCAACCAACGGAGCGTATACGGTATAGAAAACAGAGGTGGCCACGTATCTGCAGTGGCGGAGTCGAGTCGAATCCGGCAGGATTCTGCGTTTTTTTGCCGGACCCGTATCCGAAGTCAAAAATTTTTCGAAAAATCGGATCCGGAGTCATTTTTTAAATTATTGGCAGTAACAGGAGTCTGCGTGGTCTAAACAAAATGGAAAAAAGGTTTGGGCAAGATGTGATTTTTGTTGCAGAGATGGTTTTTGGAGTTTGAACAGGAGTCGGATCCGGATTCGAAAACTTTATAACAGCAACGGAGTCGGAGGATGAAAATGTGACTCCGGCCACCTTTGATAGAAACAACACACATCTGCACAGTTGCACGCATTTCTGTTTCACAGTAGTGACGTGTCGGCGCGGCATACCTTTTTATCTGGTTGCCATGCAGGCGATTGAGCGCGTCGTCCATAGCAACGCCTCCATCATTGTCGGAATCTGAGGTCGACCTGTCGCCGCCGTGATCTGGAATTCGATGCATGTCAGAAAAAGGGAGAACACGGCGTGTCACCAATTTTTAAATTTCATTCGCCGCACACGGCGTGTCACCCTTTACCAGCAAGTCGTCGCCTGAGTTTGCTGATCAGCTTCTTGCTTTGTTCGATTTCTTCGTTTACGCCGCTCACCAGAAGTGGGTCGGCGTCGTTCTGAGATTGAAGCAAGGCCTCCACGTAACGATTGATGACGTCTGCAGGTGTGGAGGAGGTCATCAAAATGTTAGTGAGGTTGTTTAAAAGCAGACAGACGAAACAATTTCGAAAGCTTTAAATAAACGTTTGGTAAGTGCACTGAAAGTGTTAGCATAACACATGTACATGTACAGAAATTAAAGTATTTGTTTGCTGAACTACTTTCTATTGTTGGCAAAGTTGTTGCTGAATTAACGAAACGACAGCGCTAAACCACCAGCTTCGGCCAAAGCTTTGTTCCTTGCTAAAAATGAAACTAACTTCGACACAAATCAGAACTTTCCGAGACCTGAGTCTTCGCATTAAGGCTGTGCTTTCATCAGAGCAGGCAAGATTTGCGAAACAGCACAGTCGCAAAATGAACTCACAAAAAATCAACAACATTAATTTCTAAACTCATGTTGCGCTTAGATGACACGGTGGGACAGGTGAGTTTAACCAACTAAGCAAGTAATAGCGTCCAATCTCACCCATTTCAGCTTCCACCTGCTTGGCAACTTCCTGAGACTTCTTGATCTGACGTCTCAGATTCGACAGGTCCTTCGCTTGGGTTTGAACCAGCGATGAGTATCTAAAATAAAATCCGATACAACATAGCAAACTCGAGAACACCTGGATTAGAACATGACAATATTTCGTTGTATAGCTGACGTGAGACTGGTAGTGAACAAAGGTTAAAGGTCGAAAACTAAAACAGACGTTTATTCGCACCTTAAATGTTTGTTAGATTCATATCATCGCGTTTAGATTATCAGAACTGGCAAGCTGTCAATCAGGCAGCAACTGATGCGTGACTAGCTTGTTTTGAAAGTCGCATGCGGTTTATAACTTGGTTGCTATGGCAAAACCGCGCAGCAGGCTGAGCGATACTTTAAAGCACTGACACTGACTGTAAACCTTGCGCTGGCTATCATCAGAACTAACGCATGCTGCGCTCACAACAACCCGAACAACGAAACCCGATCTGGGGCATATGGGGGGGTCTTGCCACGACTGACCACCTGACGTATCTGCAATCCCTTGTTCGCACACGAACAATAACTCCGTCGAAAACTCCAGACTCGCCAAGTTCGCCTGCGTCGTGTCGCACGTCCTGGGATGCACTGACAGCTGCTGCTGCTGCTGCTCCTGCAGCCTTCCAATCACACCCCATGGGAGCAGTCAACGCGCGTGACGTCACGCGTGCGACACGCCGATCAATGGAAAGTTACGCAACTGCGAACTGCGAGTTAGAGCAGGATGCCCGGACAATGGGCGTGGAAGATGTTTGGCGATATTAACTGCGCTGACCAAGTGGTTGTTAGTTTTCAAACTACAGAGCGGATTTTACTGAGAGACGCTATTGGTCTATGAACCTGTGCAGTCAGGGCCGCAACCAGGGGGGCTGGGCAATTTCCCCCCTACCCCCAAAAGTTTTCAAAATACGTTTTAGTTATTAGGTACAAGATCAAGTTACTTTGTTGCAATCATGTTGATACCCCCTCAGAAAATATCGGTTTTTGCGGACCTGTGTGTGTAGTACAGCACACAAGGCGAAAAAGACTGGGGTGAAAATCGAGCAACAACATTACTTCAAAAAGTTAACGAACCTTTCGAACAGCGTCAGTTGCTGTTTGTTCGCACACCACTGTCAACTTACTTTTGCTCCGAAGCTGACGACGACGCGAAGCCGCTATCGGCGGCGGGCGCGGTCTGCGTGCTGACGTCACTGGTGTCGGCGCTCGACGACCGGTTGCGATCCGCGTCTGTCCTGCGATGTTCTGCGCGAAGTGATTGTTTGCGCAGAGGTCAAAGGTAAAGTATCGGCCTTGCTGCGCCAAACCTTACGGATTTTGACGCTTCCAGCGCAAAATAAAAGCGACAAAATACACTTCGATAGCTACTGTATGTAAGTTAAAGCGTCTAAGAGGCACTTTAATTGCAGACAGATGCGACAACAACAATAACAATCGATTACTGCAGCACATCAAAAGAGCAATTGTTGCGTCACACGCACTTGCAGAAGTGCAATTCTTGCGTCACAAATAACCATAAAGGCTACGAGATAGGTGAGGTATAGCGTGGTTCCAATCGCTGCTCCCCCCAAAGCAACCGACATGGGGGGACAGCCTGCTAAGAAGAACTCTGACGTTGTTGGCAAGTTACGCGAACAAAACCGAATTGCGCTGTCGTGTTTATTTGACCGAAACCCCGGTAACCATGGCAACACCAACCTCCGAATCCTCGTTCGAACGATTCGCTCGCCTGATACAAGTCGGGAACGCTTCGAGCGGCACGGATCGGCGACATGGGGGGGCTGGCGATGCCGGCCTGGCCTGCGCGAGGAAAGCAACCTGTCAGGACACGTTGTTTACGAGAGTCGCGGTAGCGTCCTGCGCACGGGGCGAAAACAAAAAGTTTGTTTGTTTTGATATCGGGGACGACGTCACCACCGCTCGAGACGTTCGACGCGGCGATGCCGTTGTCACGGCAACCGTTTGCTTAAACTTTTCGTTCTGACGCCGGCGTTCGTCAACAGTAACTCGTTTTCAAGAAGTTTGCAAAATAGCTAATCTCCACATCAGCAAATTAAAAAATAAAATATTTTGTTGATAGGTTTGAATTCGTCATCTTTGTAGAGACTCCTTACTTGAATACAGATATGTTCAAGTTTGAATCATCGCAAAAAGAAGAAAACAGAGCCCAGTCGGCTGATTCTTCGAAAGCTTGCAGCGCATCTAGAGCTTTTAATTGTTGTATAAGATGTTTACACTCAAAGCTTTGCCGACACAGATGCAGATATCGTTAAAAGACTTCTCACAATGTTATATGCAATCGATTTAAGAAAGGGCCTCAACCACATCCTTGGGGAACGCCGCTGCACAGCCACGAAGAAGTTCTTCGCACAACCTCGCATTTTTTAATTTATAAAACAATGCTGAGGCATTATGAAAAGATACTGGCAACGATTTCATTCACACAATGAGAACAATACGTTGCAATGGATGACTTGACCAGAGTAAATGGAGACCAGGGGCATAGTGCTAAAAAGAAGTATGGGAACGCACGCAAAAACTAGACTTTTATTAATTACGCAATCATGCTAGGGTGCTACGCAAGAGGTAGCGTGTCATTTTTGTCATTTGTTCGACGCCTGGAACTGCATACAGGAGATCTGAGTAAAAACACACATCAAATCAAGACAGGTTACTATGAAAAAAGTGTGGGAACGCCGTTCCCACCCCACTGCACTCCTGACGACGAAAACGACTACGTCACGCCTGGTTGACTTACGTAGAGCAGCTCTGCACTTATTGAGTCTATCCGCTTGCTGGCGCACAGTTTGCTCGGTAGCCGCCAGTCTCTCCTTCAGCTTGCGATTCAACATCCGGGACCTTTCCAGTTCTTGATACAAGGACGTGCCGCTTGCCTTGCTTCCAACCTTGCCATGAATAAAAGTAACGCTTGCTGCTGAGTCCATACGCGACCAACTAATTCGCTTATTCACAATACAAGCAACAATTTTTTCGATTTCGTGAGAACTTGTCGCATAACCAACCAACACCACTTTCTACAGAAGCGTTTCTTAAACATTTGTGGGTCACGGTACCCCTAGTAAATCCTAATGAAGGTTACGAACCCCTCAAGAAGAAACATTGTAATAAATATTTCAACTTAGGTCTAAGTAGACGAAATGTCTGCAAAGCCTATCAACCCTTTAAATCACCTTCACGGACCCCTTAGGGATTCACGGACCCCAGATAAGAGCCCCTGCTGCTACAGTAACTAAAGTTCTGTTGCCCGTGTTAAGTTGCAACGCTACACAGAGTGTACGCACACCCCACGGTTATGTAGTTGCAAAGCTGCAGGACCAACCTTGTCAGACAGCACTGGCAGCTTGCTTGGCAACAACAACCCGTTGCTAAGAGCTTTCTTCGTGTCGACGCGTGGTTGGCTTATTTCTCGTCGGTGTTCGTCTTCAACGATGCTGAAAAAGTTTATTCAAAATAGGGCTTTCGTATCTACTGCAGCTCCCCAACTCACTCTTGGCAAAAATAACGAAAAGTCGATGGAGAAAACAACGTGGGTTGCAAGACATTGGTTACGGGTTCGAAACTGGACCGCTGCGGTTCTAACTTTGCAAGTGAAGTCGTTTTTGTTGACTGTTTCTGACAAAAGCAGCAAAAATTACAGGAAAGTTGCCGAAACAAAGAAGAAATGCGACAAAAGAGACACTTCTTACTTTTCTTGATCGCGTTCCTGCAACTTCAGTTTCAATCTTTCCACTTCGGCGGAAAGTTCTTGGACAAGATGCGGCGTCGACTTCGTTCCAGAAAGTTCCACCACACTTTCGCGCTTTTGGAGCTGTTGCTTCAGCAGGTCATTGACCTTTAATGACGTTAAAACTGTGAAGGTCACTTGCGTCCAAAAAGCTCTTTTAATAAATGGGTTTTGAGATAACGTAGCAAACGCCTTTGACCGGGAGTTCCAACGTTGATTGAGAAACTTTGTTTTTTTCGTTGCTACAAAAGCAGGATTTTACAAAATGCGTTTGTAAGTTCTGACTGCAGAAGTTTCTAGCCTGATGGCGCGAAATGACTTCACTAAAGGACCATTTCACGACAATTTACAAAAACAAACCAACGGCGTTGAAACTGAATAAAAATCCCTTAGAAAGGAAACTCCTCTTCAGCCACTAAAACAAACCAGGTCCACAAGTCGCCTCAGCTTTTCACACAAGTTTTTTCATCAGGCAATAGAAGCCGCAGCTAAAAATACATCAAGGCCATATGGAAAGACTGGTCCCCAAAACCGACAAGATCAGCAACATCTTCAATTCGTCGCATTGACCTCTGGACCTCTCACCTTCTCCGCGTTGCTGAGTTTTTGTTTTAGGTTGTTTATCACGTCACAAAGCTCACGCCTCTTCAAAGTGCGCATTCCATCAATCTCATCGTTGCCCTGAAGTCTTGAAACAAGAACGAGAGAGAAGTGAAAAAAACCCAAAAGGTACCAAAATGATTGGACACGGAGACGTCAGAGCCAAAGTCTCAAGGTCGCAAGTTCGAATACGCGGTGTAACGCATACCAACCTCGACAGCACTGACGAGACGGACGAGTCGTCGTCGCTTTCCGCGAAACCATTCATCATCGCTTCCGTGGCGGGTTTTGATTGGATGTCCTTGATTCTGGCCAACAAACCCATAACTTCCGATTCCTTCGCCATTCTGTGCGAAGACGTATTGCGTCATCGAAGCAAAGTTGGCGTAACTCAGAAACCTATGTGGCCCAATTTTCTTCCCCCCTCAGGACACAATGCAGGAATTGAAGTACTTTTTTTGATGCAAACGCCTCAACTTCATGTTTCTTTTATGCCGAGTCTTTGGACGATTCAACTACGACCAGCAGGTACGAGGCCGAAGACTAAGATTTGCGGCCAAAACAGGGTCAAGTGTCCCGGATGTTTGTTTTATGAGACTGGTTCTGACGTCATGCCGGAGCTAAACGGCAGAAAAAAATATCTGTACATACCGAGATTTATGGTTAGGCGGTCTGTTACGATTGTTATAGGCGGTTTGAGGACTATTACAACGCATCCTCGCCAACAGCTGCAAATGTCAGTTGGGGTTTTTCCTTTATGCGTGAGATGAGATGTGCGGGTCACGGGCACCTAACATTTAAGAAGTTTGGCGTTTCTTGTTGGAACGCAGCAATTGTTGCTGATTGAGGAAAGATCTTGAAAGGTGTCGAATCTTTTACTTTTTCTTGCAATTGCAGCAACTAACAAAATACTCTTGACAGCGCGCAACTACTGCATATCAGAGCCGCAGACTGCACCCCCCCATCCCCCCCAAGCCCCACCCCTGAACAAAAAAGAACAAAAACAAAGACTGGGGCTACGCCTGGGTCAAACTTAGGAACAAGATTGCCGGGGGGAGGGTCTCGACAACCCAACTACTATTATCCACTGCAATAAAATCAGAACATCAAAGTCACAGGCAGTCGTGGCTGTGTGGACAAATACAAACAGGTGGACAGAGTACGTTCATCAAGAAGGAGACAGTGTGGAAACGGAGGATGCCGAGGGGCGTTCATTGCACGAATGGTGAGAAGTTGATCGATCAAACTACTATTCTGGTAATAAACCAACACAGGCAGGTAGTTGATATAATGGCTCGGTAAAGATTACAACAGACAGAAAAGAAGCAACTTTTTGTATAAACAATAATTACGTGGTTATCGAGCGGTCAAATCACATATTGCAGCAAGAAGCTTTGTGGCACGTGTATCGGGAATAAACGAACAGCAGTGACGTTTTTCGACTCACTTGTCAGCCGCGGTTAAATCAAGCTGTTTGACCAAGTCCTCATTCTCTTTGTCTTTTCGCTGTAGCGAAGTCAGGAGCTGTGATATTCGGGCAGCTTGCTGTGAGCAAGTCTTGTTCAGGTCGGCAACTTGTCGAACGGTATCAGACAGTTTGTTCCTAAACAGACAGGGTCAAAAGTTGAATCGAAAACAGAGAGACACGAAAGTACTTATATCGAACGAGGCGACCATTAAGTAGGTTTAAATCCACACTGCGTTTGACCTTCGCCAGCACTTGAGCAAAGCATAGTTTGCACAAGCTACACTTGCCACTTTTCGCTGCTCTATAGTTCTTGCTTACTCCAACCAGCACCAGGCCAACCAAGGGTCGTGTGGTCCGTTCCTTGACATAAAACTTATCACGGATGTTCTTGAACTGCTCAAAACAACTAAGGGGCAAAAAAGTGAAATATGGAAACCGTCCTGATCAGGAGCTGGTAATGTCAGAGCCAACTGACTTTTCGTCTCAATTTTATTTTCACTGATAAATACACTGCTAACTTCAAATTTCGTTGATGCTGCTCAAAGTGAAATCGTGGAGATTCTACCTACAGTTACGTCGACTGTCTTCACATTTTTTTTATTCAGTTAATTAATTACTGCTACGGCCAGGGGTGGATATTAGGGGAGGCAGCCTCGGGCGTCCCCATTTGAGATTTTCGCACTTAGTTTAAAAGCGTGTGAACCATTCTACAGCCACATTTAGTAAGCTCTGAAGCAAGACGTATGTTTTTCAAAATAAAGCAAAATTATGTGCAAATGTGCCAAAGGGGGCTCCTCAACAACTTTTATGTAGTTTTAGGGTCCCTTTCTAAGAGTTTGCCTTGGCCCCCTAAAGTCTAATATCTACCCCCGTCTACGGTATACTCAATTACAGACCAGCCGATCTTCTTGATCAGACAGTGCAGGCTAGACAAGTACCAATATATTCAATCCACTGTATGAGATAATGCAACACTTCTTTGAGACGTAAGATAGACTGTCTTACATAACACAGATTGTCGTCACTATGTCCAAATATCTACTGTAGTTCATTGGTATAATGTTCTGACTGCAATTTAACCAAAGGAGACTGACCTTCTTAAAACGCCAAGCACTACAAGTCCCAAGAAACTTCACCAAGTACTTGGTATTTGCTGAAGTCGGCTGTATGTTTGGTCAATAAACAAAACCGGCAGAATAATTTCTTTCCTGCTAACTCATGGCCTGTTAAGACGAAAAACCCTTCAGAAAATTTCAAATTTCTCGCAACGTGAATAAACTCCACCACTTCATAACTGAACCTGCATCAAATAAACTTTCACAGTTCCCTCGTTCACCCCAAACACTCAGTTGCTGACTTGCCAACAAACCACGTTATCTCGCTACAAACGAAACAATCGACACAGTGACGCGACACTAGTTCTGTTCGCGGAACAATTCCCAATTATTGCTTCACAATCAACCTCGTGTCGTCGCTTTAGGGCTTCTGTTGAGCCGAAGCGCTGGTCAGGCGAGCAGCTCAACAAACCGATACTCGATTGTTTCGCAGTGCGCCGTGTTAGAACAATGGCCGCGCGATACGCGAGACGGGATTGGCCGACCGGCGAGCAGTGTAAACACTCGGCGGAATTTAAAGATCGTGTATCTGTTTAAAGTCCCTGCGCGATATTCATACAATACTTGGGAGTGCGGCGTGGTGGGAGGTAAACGCTACCAGACGCGATACCACTGGTAAGTTTTTAACAGTTAAAACCAGGGCTGTGGAACCGGAACCCAAATTTTAGGCTCTGGCTCCACCATCTAAAACAGTGGTTCTTAACCGGGGGGGAGCGCCTCCCCTGGGGGGGGGCGTCAATATATTTCAAGGGGGGCGCGGGCCTTTATACGGTGTGCAACACGGAAAGTTTGATCAATAAGTTAACCGATATATACATTTGGTTACACAAATTCTTTATTGTCAGGGGGGTTGACATAAAAGTAAATTACTTAAAGGGGGCGTGGTAGAAAAAAGTTAAAGAACCACTGATCTGAAGTTTTTGGCTCCGGCCATCCAGGATTGCTTGGGCTCTGGCTCCACAGCCCTGGTTGAAATTCGTCATATCTTTGTTGTGTCATCAGAAACCCCTACAGAAGCGGGCCGAGTGTTTGATGGCCTCAGGCAACCGGCGTATCAGGTGTTATACACCAANATTTCGAGCGATCGAGTCGAATGCAAAAACGTCCATCTTTCTGCTGCGTTCGATTATTGTTTCTCTACCGATTTTAAAGTTTGTGGATAGTTTAAGTGACATGTCCACAGGCAGCTAAGAAAAAAGCACGAACCATATGTAAGTTACCAACAATAAATGTGTTCACACCACACCTAGCCTCTCATAAATCCTGCTAGTTTCAGAAATGACCACAGCTTTCTTTGAGCATACAGCAGAACGTCGTTACTTCCCACAAACAACACTGTGTACCTTGTGTTTTGTAACATTTGCTCCAAGTCCTTGATGACGCCGGCATCATTACTTTCCCTGTAAGCACCGGGCATGCTCATGTAGGAGGTCTGATCGAAGGGGTACCCGAAGGTGGTGTTCAGTGTGCCATTGGCCACCCTGTTCTGTGAAGGTAGAAGTACGAAGTGTCGAGCGGAAGAGACGGAAATCAACATAAATCCGGCAACAAATCCGGTTGCTATAAACCAGTGGTTCCCAAACATTTTCTGATCGCGTACCATTTGTGGGTCCCGTGCTGCCAACACGTACCACCTTGTTCCAAGAAAAGTCAATGTGCCAAATATATTTCGATCAAAAGTTTGAAAGAAGGGAAAGTAGGCTACACAAAAATTCAGTAATTTATTAACAAAACCTGACAGGTAAAAATTATAGCTGTGAATATATATTTTTGTGAAGAAAAGCAGAAAGTAGGTCTATTCGTGTACCACCTCGAAGACCTTCGCGTACCACAGTTTGGGTACCACTGCTATAAACCATAGGATGCAAACAACGTTAATTCTTAAGCATGAAATTAGATACATGTTATCGTGATATGCTCAGGTATTGGTCGAAGATCTGTGCTGTACATGATTAGGTGGGGGGGGGTCACGTCACTGTTTTGTCGCTGAGACGTTTCGATCATTTGTCCCGTAACAGTATTCACTCGTCTACCCTTTCCAACATTATGACCGAATTGACTTGATATTTTTCTGTCATTCAAAATAAAATTCTTTTCATGACCGAAAAAAGCTCACATGTGATTTGGTGATATGGGCACGTTTTGGCAAATGCTTTTGTTTCTTCTTTTTGTCATATGATCTTGTAAGGCTTTCAAACTTTATGCTGGAAACCTCCAGCAGTTTGAAACAGATGTGATTAAAAAAACTCAAAGCACGAGGTGTTCTTTGAATGGCCGTTTTCGAAAGATCGTTGGCACACTGACACAAGGAAGGGTGAAGTGAAACATACCAAACTGGGGCCAAAGCGGCCTAAACGGCATGTTGCCCTTGCCTCGCAAAAAACATGGCGGTTTCCATTGAGAGAGGCGTTTGAGGTTGACCCGTTTGAGAAAGTGAAGAAAAAACCTAATCGCAGTCTTCGCCACACGAAACAATGATCCGTGATACGCGCGAATGCACAGTCAGTGCGTTCCTCCCATAAAAATGACGTTTCGTGTCACGTGATCGCTACCTACCCGAAATGGACAAGAACCTTGCACTGTGTCGCAACAATGAGTACAATGTTTTTCTTTTTTCAAAGAGATTTTTAACGTATTTACGGCGATAAAGCCGAGCAGCTTACATTTTGTTTTTGGGTCGTCCGATTTAATGCGGGAAGGTTGCTTTCAATTATAAAAACCTTCAGCTCGATGCTTCTTCCCTGTGGCGGAGATAAAATATGAGAAAAACAATCGAATGTTGTTGTCTTTCTACTTTTACGAAGCTTGGTTCTCTTGGCCGACGTAAGTCTCTTTCTGTGACCCTGATTGTGATTGCTATCAAAATGTTTTGAACAACTCCGCAGTCAGTTCAACTGAAATCAGACTTTGTGCTTGTGCTTCCCATGGGCGACGTTAGCTGTTGGTTTGATACCGGACTTAAACACGTACCTCGGCCAGTACAGACCGGTTTGAACGGGCCATGTCTGGTTTACTCGTGAATTCGACTCCGTCAGAGGCAGCAATCTGCTCATGGTAGATGGCTTGCTTTGTATTTGAAGATCTGCAACAACAGCCGGTCTTTGATTGCGTGAAATCACGTGGGATACGGCTTGAAAAGTTTGAAATTGAAACGTAACAAAAATTGCGAAACTTGGAAGTTTTGCAAAATCTTGTAACTCCACTGCACGGAAACTTCAAAAAAATGTTTGAAAAAATTAACGATTACATGGAAAATTAAACAAAGGTTTAGAAAAACTGTTCATTACAATCAAACTTTACGTTTGGAAAGATGTTAAAAAACATTTTTGTTGGTGCTAATGCAGCAAACTTGCACAAACAAAGAGTTTGCGTTGATGCAGCTTTGAAAAGTTATCTCAGTGGACCATGCAAGCTTCAAAACTAAAGAGAAGGTTTTCAAGGGACCATCAAAAATATTTTCCTGAGAGTTGAATCAAAAAGTTTCATTTGTCATTTATATTCTATTTGAATAAGACCTAAAGTATACTCTGATAAGATTATAATGTCTGATTCTTGGCAGTGAAAAAGATTCCTTTAGATAGACAGTGACTAGTTATAAAATATGACGGTAAAAAAACAAAGTCGTTTCTTTCAATGAAAACAAAAATACTTGGATTTCTTGTCTTTTTTCCTTGACGGCCTGTAACGGTACGAGTAGTTGTACGAGTACTCGTCATCTTGCTCGTCACTACTCGACGAACTGTCTGAGTAACTCTCACTCTGATCCACGGTCACGTTGACGCGATGCCTCGCCAAACGCTGTGAAAATAAGGTCAAGTTGAAGCAAGCCTTAGAAAACAAGTTGAGTGCAGGAACAGAAATGTCTCTTGGTCGATTACAACCAAATCAACATACAGTCTAAAAACGGGACAAGATTTCCAGGCTGTCCGTTACCGACGAATATTCAAATTTTCAAACGACGCTATTTGCGAAGTTTGCATTCTGATGTTGTCATTGGAAACGAAACGGCGTTTGAATTTCCCGCGTGACGAGACAAAACAGTTCATTCGTGTCGGTTTAATTTTTATTATCGACGTCAGCGCTTCGCGAGCGAAATTCGAAGGGATAAATTTTTTGGTAGGAAACAAAACCCAACATGACCTGATTTCGATGAAAACAAAAAATTATAGTTAGAGACAAGCGTGTGATGTCTTATGCTTGCTTCGGTTCAGACAGTCTGAAGCATTCTGTTAATTTACGAATATGACTCCAATCGATTTTTCTACGTTCAAGCGTTGTGGGTTAAAACACCACGACGAGCAAACAGTCAAAAAGTTTACTTTAATTTCGACGTTCTTCCGTTTGAGTTCCTGTCTGAGCATGTCGACATTTTCCTGCAGTTGCACAACTTCAGCGGTCTGGACCATGGCCTCCGCTTCCGTGAGCTGGGACCTGTGGCGGTTTAAGGGAAAACTATGTTGGGTATGTTTTTTTAATTGGAAATACTACGGTGAAAGTTTGAGCGGTCTCGCTTAAGTTACCTGTGGATGCTGCTTTCCTGCGTGCTCTGTTGTTGTTTCACCGTTTTGAGCTCGTTCTCACAACGATTCAGCATCGTTTGAAGTTCCGTGTTCGTTCTTTTTAAAAAACAGGACGTTAATCATTCATGCATATCAGTCAGTCAGTGAAGCGTAACCGTTGAAGAAAAGAACACGCAAAAGGCGTAATTTTGCAAATGGCCGGAGATTTGCGAAATTGATTGGATCGAAAATCAGCAAACGACAAAAATAAGGAAATCCAATGAGGTTTACGATCTCGTTGCTGGGCGATGCAAAAGAACGCTTGACCCCAGAACTGGGTGGGATCATTGCAGCGCAGTGTTCAAGTCTTTTGACATAAGGTCACACGTCTTACAGCCACAGTGGCCAGCTAGCGGATCTTAAGTTATTTTGTAATTTTGTTTTTATTTCAACACTTTTTTTGTTTTGCATCTCGAGCTTAGACTTGTTCAATGAATAATAAGAGAAAAAATTTGACTTCTTAAGAAGTTTTTCTTCATAGCATGGACCTGTTGCGATCGGACAACTGGAGCAGCAAGTGTGGGAAGCTTCACACTGTGACAGCAAGAAACAATAGAGACCACCCGACAACATCCCTGTAATATTGCTTGCTCGCGCCGCTTATATATGGTTGCTGTTGTTAGTGTACTTCCCGTTCGTGGTGAATCGCGCATTCAACACCGCGCCAACTGACTGGATGCAACAGAACTTACGTAGTGAGTCTTTGGACTTCGGACTCGAGTCGATCTTCCAGATCCTGAAAAAGTATCGCACGTGAATATTGGAGTATCAAAATGCTGAAATGCTTTTAGTTTATACTGTTTTTTATTTTTATTCCACAGAGCTTTCGTCAGCAAAAAAGTCGCAAAATTGGCCATTTTTCGCCATATCGGGGCAAAAAGTGAACAGTCTGTTGCAATAGCAAATAAAAGGAAATCGATTCCAGCATGGGGTGGGGGTTCATGCACAGCTTGCCTTTGTGTCAAACCCCATCAGTTCACGACACTTGCAAATATCCAGGGACTTACGCGCAGCAGGAACGATCCTCAGGCGTTAACTTCACCATGAACTGAACGCCCGGGCCGCGAAATATGTTTGAATTCACGGGATCCCTACTTCAGTGGTAATGGGCGTGTTTATAAAATCGCTTTCCGAGCGTAACTTTGAAAAATGGGAAACGAAAGAGTAAAATTTGGGAAAACGTGCCACAGTACATTAAAGATTAAAAGACAAAAATGAACGTGTCTGCGAGCGCTAAAGCAGAAGTCAAATCTAAAGTTTCAAAAAAAGGAACACTGTACTCTGCCGCTTTTGGCATCTTGTCTACATGGCAACTCGCACAAGTTAATAGATGGTGTTTACTCAGTGGTGTAACAGTCGGTCGGTTGAACTGACCATGATGTCTTCATGTTTGCTCTTCAGAAGTTCTTCCAACTGATGGATCCGGACGTCTTGATGAGCGACGGTCCTCTTGCTCCTCTCCGACTCCTCGTGCCGGTGCCTTAGCGCCTCCTCGAGTTCGCTCTTTACACTGGTTAACTCCCGCAGGGTGGCGTTCCTTTCCTTGGTTGCGTCCTGGTCGATAACAACGTTGGTGGTGATTGGTGTAAAGACCGAAGAGGGGGGTTCGGTTTTGCTCGCGCTGACGTCAACATCTTCACACCGGTTTTTAATGGAGAAGATCGCAATTTTTGCATCTGAATTTTATTTCTCCGCATCCAAAATTTCAGAAATTTTTCGCACGCCCCCGTTTTTTCAACACCGGTATCTTTGCGTACATTTTTCAATTCGCCCTGCGGGACAACAGCAGTTGATAGCAATTGATTTTTTCAAATAATATTTTGGTAGCGTTCCGGAAAAACGAAATCTGTATATTTCTGTAAAATGCCTGCATTTTAACACCAAATACTTCTGTGGAGCTCGCGACAACGGGCAGTCATATCGTTCGTATTTACAATAGATTTTTTCCTAGTTTCGGTGACCCAATTGGCGGGAGGCCGAAGCCTGAATTTACTTCTTGCTGGGGCGGATAAGGTGAACACTCTTGCCAAGGAGCTACGGCGATTCACTCGGGGATCGAACACTCAACCTTCCAATTGAGAGGCAGACGCTCTACCACTGAGCTATCGCCGCCCAAGACGTTCTTATATCGTTTGTATTCACAATAAGATTTCCGCACAAGTTGCAATAGTTTTTGAAACGACTCACTTTCAGCTCTTGTTCTTTTATTTTGAGCTTCTTCTCGAGCGTTTTGATTCGCTGATCGCCGTCGCTATCGCCCGCGACGCTCGACGCCGAGCTCATGTCCCCGCTGGACCGGCGCAGGCGCCGTTTGGCCATTTCCAGGAACCGGTCCTTCTCGTCCTGGCACTGACGTTGCATCTCGTCCCTCTCCTGCTTCGCTCTGAGACACTCGTCCTCTTTCATCTGCGCGGATGAATATGTAACGAAAGATTTTACAGGAGCGCGTCACGTACGTGCGCGTAACGGGGCGAAAGCAAATCAGGAAAAAAGCGGGAAACGAGCTCCAATCAAATCTTTCAAGCAAAGGTTTTCGAGATCCAGTGTTCAATCATTGTTTTTTTGGCAAGCGAACAAATTTAAACTTACACTTTGCCAAAGTCCACGGCTTGTTCGATGTCCCAGCCTCGGACAAAAGAAACAATCCACTATGCACATCAAAGAGTATATTTTTTGCTGTTTATTTGGCTGTTAAACATAGTCCTTGTTGAGTTTTGTTCTCTATTTTCTTCGTCTTCCTTTTGATATGCGTAGTTTTCTCGCCGTCGCTAAACGTATCTCTCGCAAAGCGGCGAAAAACCTTATAATCCCGCGATTTTTAGCACCACTTTGACCAACTTTTCGCACAGAGTGCGTTTTGCAGAAAACGAAATGCTGGAAACTTTTCCGAGGGGAACACCTTGGCGTCACGGCGTGACGCGCGATGCCAGCATGATTTCACGCTCCACTGCGACCTCAAGCGCGTTTAGCGAGGTCAAAAAGCATTCACAAAGAGCACGAAATTAATTCAAGGCAGTGTCGAGACCTACCGTCGACTCAAACCGACCTGGACATCACGCAGCAGGTTCTTGTGCGTGCTGGCGAGCGCTTGCAGCTCTTCGTCTTTCTCTTTTATTCTTACGTCCAGAGACGTCACCGTTTCCTCATAATCCGAAACCTGCGCCGAGAGCACCAATCAAAGAAACCGCCGTCTGGTCACGTGACCGACACGCAGCCAATAGCGTTGCTCCAAGAGAACTGTCGCAGTTTAGCACCCAAATAATAAACGCCGTCTTACGCGCGTTTGCAGACTTTCCACCACGCGCTCTCTTTCTCGGATCTGGATGTTGAAATCGCGTTTTAACTTTTGAACTTCGTCTTCGTAGCGAAGTTTGTGGTCCAAGGCGTCCTGTCGCGTGTAAAACACGTTCAGCGACGATGCAAATTTCAGGAAAAAGCTATACACTTGCTGTTAAAGTCTGACAGCGCATAATGGCCATCGCAAAACGTAACAAACCTGAAGGGCGGTGTCGCTTTCTTGTAGCTGCGTTCGAAGTTGTGTGATGAGAGAATCTTTCGTGTATGTCTGAGGCTGCAAAGACACCACAAACAAGCGTTTAAATCACTCAACAAGCACCACAAACTTCAGTTCGATCTTGAGCTAAAGGCCAAGTACATTAAATAGTTTGTCACATACAAAGAAGAGACAGCGCAGGGGAAGCGAATGAGTCTTGAAGTCGAAAGGTTTGTGCATCGATTCCTGACGCAGTTAAGGTGCCTTGTGCGCCGAAGGAAATAAGTAAAGAAAGATGAATAAATTAAGCGGCATTTTGTTTTTTTTGAAGCATTGTTTCCATTTTCCCGTACGTGCAGCATAAGTTATTTTCACAACAGCAAAGATGAAGAAGCCCTTTTCATAAACATACCACTGAGCAGTACTCTGCCTTTTCACCTCAAATTGATTCGTTTCGTAAATGTTTTCTGACTTTCTAAGGTACTTCCGCTGCAGACGCGACAAGCTGGATCGAAGACAANATTCATTTGTGTTTGGCCGATTACATTCCACCCTCAAGTACACAGCACGTTTTTCCGAATTCAGTGACAATTATTACATTATTTTAGCTTTTGCGCCTGATATGACGCAACAAAGAACGATCGCTGCAGAGCGAAGAAACAATGGTTTCTCGCATCAATCTCAATCGCTGCATGATCTCCACTCCCGACGCACAACCTTGTTTAGTTCGAACTTTCTGATCGCATTCATGAAATCTTCTTGTTTTTCTTCGTAGCTTTTGATTTCTTCGTTCAACGTCGCGATTTCTTCGTCTTTTTTATGAATGAACTCAGTCAGAGCCTGAAAACGTGAACTCGAGCTGAGAAAGCGTCTCGGGCGATTTTGAACAGAATCAGTCACAGAATAAACGGAAACGCGAAGTACACTTTGCAGGATATCGCTCAGTGGGCACACCAAGGGCTTCAAATAAAACTGCAATATTCGGCTTTAAATCGAACGCGAATACAGAAACTGGAAAAAGTTAATTCATCGTTTGCTTAAAAAGCAAGACGTTGGCAATGTCATTGTCTTAATTCGAAACAAACAACTGTGATCAAACAAACAATTCATTGTGACCACCTTAACCGAGTGTTTCCCGAGTTTGTTTTTTTTCTTTTTGGAACGAAGCAAAACTTGAATGTCTTGCAAAGACGTATTAGAAAGAAACAGGCAAACATTAATAATTCAAATGAAATTGCGCTTAGCACTTTTCAAGTTCTGATCGTTACCACGATTGAACGCATGAATGACGTGCGGAACTACGTCACAAAACACGTGGGCGGTGAGGCATGCATCAGTGCACGTCCGACATGATTGGACAACACATGTGTAAGATAACGCCAGTAATCTTGGTCGACTGATTCAGACGTAGAATAAAAGCAGTAGATTGGATAGCGTGTCAACGTTTTGCTGCCACAGCGTTATCCTGTCGTTTTCTCGTGGGTTTCGTCAAAATCGCCCTCCAAGCGCTTTATTAACTGAGTTAAAATTGTCTTCGCTCTTTCCAGTGGCGTACAGAGGTCAGATGGCGCCCGGGGGG
>JGI24158J21664_10000755_pt1 | contig 32345 bp, 22 predicted proteins | sample Ectturendosymbi3_FD_21664 | JGI IMG/M metagenome (IMG submission 21664)
TCAGTGACCAGAAAACAAAGTCAGTTTATTTTAAATTGAGGCCCTTGCTCCCCCTTAGTTACGCCACTGCCGAATACTGTTTGTACATTTTTTTATTTTTAGCGTCTGAGGGGGGCCATGGGACAGTGCCCCCCTCCGTACGCTAGTGGCTGTCACAGTCCACAGATATCTTCACGAAGTTCAGTGAAGTTAATTGGCAATTGCAGGGGAATGGTGTTAACCTCATTAAAGCCAAATGAGCATTCTTCACCTTCTTGTCCAAGTTTAATGCTGTTCAAACGAAATCGAGCCCTTCATGAACTCTAACGGTTTCCAGATCATTAACTCTAACAGTTTCCGACTGCTAAATGAGTTAATTTACTAAATTAAGTTTTATAGTGAAGTGCATCTTTGCCCTCATTCTTGTTTTAATCATTTTCAAACATCCCAATTCCCAAACATACAATACGAAAGAATTGTGTTGATATGTGTGCTAGGCATGGTAGAGGGGCGATATAAATTTGTCAGAAAAAGGGGTGATAGCCAAAAAAAGGTTGGGAAACACTGGTTTAGGGCTATGCTGCCTAACTGAATGCTTAACCGAGATTTTTGGTTGACCAACCGAGACGCCAGGACAAAGCCTTTAAACCGGGTCTGTCCTGGTTAAAACAGGACGTCTGGTAAACCTAAATGTACATAGTGTTAGAAGGTTACATTTTCAAGCAAATATCTGCAAAGCTTTTGCCGAAGAAAAAAGCAGCACTATTGTGAAGACTTAGTTTTAGGATGGGCTGTTTTGCAAAAGACTGTCTTCAACCATTAGTAAACAGGATTTCAATCAAAACGTTGGAGAACTATTCGCTTAGCTATATATTGACCTATAGCTCAAAAAATAAGGACTTGGCTGGGAATCAAAGATAAAATATACATTTATCCTCACTTCTTGTAATGTCGCGACAACGGTGACCAGCAAAGCCAAAATATATTTTTTCGTGATTCTTACACTTTGTGCTTGTGCTGAATACATTGGATCGTAAGTCATCTGATTTACTTGAGTTTAACCAAACACATAATGCAGCAATATTTTGATGCAAGTGCGCAACTTTTGCTTTACAGGCAGGCCCGTAGCCAAGGGGGCATTCGGGGGCAGTGCTCCCCAATTTCATTGTCTTCAGAAAAATTTGTTTTATACATAGAGTAAAAACTATAATCTTGTCCCCGTAAAAATGTATTTCCCCCAACAACTTAATACCTGATAACACCTAGTTTTTCTGGACATTCTTTTCGTGTTAATCATGTGAAACTTGTAAATTTTTACCAATTCACCGTTGTGCGTTTTTATTTCTTTTTAATCTCAAATCTATTTTTGTGTCGTTGTGAATGTAGAACTCTTAGAATTAAAATTTTGACATTAATTTTACCCATTTAAAATGTGATGTTCAACCTGAAAAATTGATTGTGGAAAGACTGAGCTAAGTTGCATCACATATAAAAGTCACAAGACAACAGTCAATAAACGATCAGGTATGCAGAAATTACATTGTAGGCTAGACGGGTATCTATGCAGGGGCCAACAAGGGGAGATTGAGAGGATGCATCCACCACCGGGTAAGTGGATATTAATGGAGATTTTGGTAGGGGTGTGGCTGCAGGCATGATGCGCTGTNGCATTGAAAAGATTTGTAGCTTTTACAAAGAGCGGAAACGTGCAAGAAAAATATTTACCGTCTTTGTAACGTTAAGCAACTTGAAAAAGACTTCAAATCGCGCTGTAAAACACACCTCTTATCAAATACATGAAAAGTGAAGTGTTCTACTATAAGACTGATATGCACGTGCGACCAATGCGATTCAGCATTTCGTGCACTCCAACTGACAGTTCTGATAAAAACCCAATTGATGTATTAGCGTGATTAGTCTTGCTTTTAAAACACCTCTATGAACAAGATTGGAAATCTGTATTTATAAAACTTTACTTCTGCATCGACTCGATGATGTCATTGATTTCACACTAAACTGTCCTCCACACATTTTACAACAAAATCGCGCCCATGGATGCAATCATATACGTGTACTGCTATGTTTAATATTCTGTGCTAACCATGCAACTTCCACAGCACTGCAAATTTAAACTGAAACACCATTTTCCGTACACAATTGTGCCGGCCGCACATGAACGAAAGCAGCTTTACAAAGTGAAAACAATTCACATGACAACGAACTGGTTCTAACCACGAATTCCATCTTGACACACAGACAAGTAGGCTGTTGATAGCCAACTAGTTTCATCGAAATCATCAAAATCTGTTTTTCAGTTGGTACCTTTCAATTTAAAGTATGTCAGTGTTACCCAATCTTTCACTGGTAATGGAATTGCTGGTAAATGTTTTCACTAATATCATTTTTGAAAAATTTCTCTCGCATGAAGCACTGGTGACGGGAAGAGTTACAGCTACCAGCAACAATCAAACGCAGCTTTTTAAGTAGTTATAAATGACAAAAATTGTTCGAGCGATATACGCAGCTTCGACTCCTTCCGAAGCAAATTCTTTGCCAAAGTCATTTCACGTTTTAAATCATTTTCACTAAATGATTAAGATTTGTGAATTCTTTCAAGTGTGTTTCTGATGGAAATGTTTGACCTCCGGGACAAAGAGCTGAAATACGCGAAAGAATTGCTTCTGAATCATTACAGAAAATCCTGACAAAATTCTATGAGGTTGCAGGACATGTGGGTAGAGTTAGCTTGTTGTCACGAACCACTTACGTAAGATGTTTCGGAGTCGTACACACAAGGCAGCCGAATGCAATACCACAGCCAAGATAAATTGAAATAAATTAACTGAAACCAATTCCTATGGCTTTCACAAACCTTTTGCTAATGGGACAGGCAACAATCTGCTGACAGTAATATCATCCAGCTCCATCTCACACTGAAATGCAGGAAAGATCAATCTTCCACTTCTGTGTCTGTTTCTTAGTTTCGAAATGGATTTTTCAACACTACGACCACTGTCTGACTAAATTTCACGCAGGATCCGAGGAAGCCCTGATGTGTGTCGTCACAAACAACTCTAGTTACCCGACCGTCAAAAACAACAGCACGGCTTATCATGCGTTTGGAAAACATTGAATGCAGGCTAGAGGGTTTCTAAATTATCGTTTAAAATATTGCTGGCCGAAAGTTATCTACTGCATGTGTCTAAGGTTGTCAGACGGCCGGTATTTTACTGCTATTTTAGCAGAGGCCGGTAAACGGCCGGTATTTTGAAAATCAGTGTCTGAAACCGGTATTGTGAAAATAAATAGTTTGCCGTAACTTCAAAAAGAACTAACGCAGAATTTCTCAAATTATAGTGACTCTTGTAGTAAATCTTGTCAGGACAGTTTCTTCAGCGAAGTTTATGTGCTGCTGTTGTCGCAATCCTTAGTGCGATTGTCACGTCACACACACACACACACACCGAAATGTAACGAAGCAGCAGCCAAAATACGGGCAAATTATTAATTGTGGCATAACGCCACTGATTGTCTCTCTGTTTTACCTGTGCCTCTTGGGAATCGGGACACAGCTTAGATCTGGCGCTGTTGACAAAATGGCCGCTATTTTTACCCAACGCATTTGGCAACCCTGCATATGTCAACCAAACGAACTCAAACGGGAAATTAAGAAAAAAAATGGGGGTGGCAAACGGGGGGCCAAGCAAAAATCTGGGGGGCCATGGCCCACCCACCCTTAGAATCGCCACTGGCGTTAGACATCACTGCAACACAGAAATTTCAACGTAGCCCACCACGTTGTGCACAATATNCAGCTACCGAAGACATCTTGATGCAGACAGGTGACTNTTGTTGCCATGAAAACGAAATGTAGTAGCAGGCTTAATGTAGAATATGACTTGATCTGTGCATGACCATGAACTGAGCCTCGAATATCTGTACTTTCTATAACAAGGTCACAATCAGCTGATGATTTTTTTAGGGGGAGCACAATGATTGTAAGCTGATGTTGCACCTCACAACTAAATATGTTTTTGAACATTTTCAAGGGAGAAATTGCCCAGCTGTCCACCTTCGTTGCAGCTCTGCTTTCGAACAACAAACAAGCACGGTCTTCGCATTGTTTGCCCTAACCGTTGTTTTATTAATACTCTGGGTCCCCATGCGCGCCAAAAGTTTGGCGTGCGAAGTAATGGTCGGCCATAACTTCTGCAAAGGATTGAGCTAGAGAGTCAGCGAAGGCATTATCGTATCCGGAAGACAGCATCGGATCTTTTGAGGTAGGTTGTGCGCACCTTTGATGTCATTGTGATGTCAGAAACTGGTTTTCGCGCATGATAGGAAAACCGGTTGCGTCCATTCAAACAGCGATAGAACTCAAACCGAACACGTTGGAAACATATTTTCTACATAAGAACTATCGCTAGGGACCGTAGCTTTACGATGATGAATAAAAAATACAAAAAACGTTTGATGGGGCTTCAAACGGTGCAATATCCAAATATTTTAGGGGATTTTTCCGGTTCAAGCTTTTTTGCTGCCAGTCAACACTCAGCAACCCAACCAAAGTTGCAGAACAGGTGTATTTGGGTGTCTTACAACATCACATCAAAGTTCAAGACGAAATATTGACAGGAAGGTTTTATTCTTGAAGAAAATAAAAAATTCCACTAGGTGCCCGAGCTCGTTTTTGGGTCTAATTTTGGTCATAACTCCCCAACCCCTTAGGCTAGTAGGGTAATCAAGGTCTCTAAAGCTTAGAATAGCTACTAGAACATTTTAAAGAACAAACCAAGTAATTACCGCTAGTGTTTTTTCTCAGGACCCCAAAACGTGATCTGGAACTCAAACTACCCAACCCACACTTCTTTACCCCCAATTTCCCCAAAAACATCCCGAACTCACTTTTTGAGAATATCCTGTTCTTAGGTTTTTCAGACGTCGGCGAAGTGCAAACACCGGATCGGAAACGCTAAATGGGATGCGCGGAACGAGGTTTTTCTTTACTCTGAAAATGTCCAAAAATTAGTACAGCAAATGCACAAATATGGACTTTTCTCAATCATTTCAAATATGAAGGTATATTTTGTCACGTTCATTGGTTTAATTGCTTTCTCCCACATCCAGGGATATTCTCACTGGCTTTCTAACCCGATCCGTTCTGGAGTTAGTCAAGTCAAATCATGTTTACTCTGCAAGTACTCAACAATAAAATGCGTTTCAATAGACGAAGCTTAAACAAACAGCACAGGTTGGGCGAATAACGGCCAAAGCTGTCACTGAATCAATCAAAACTCTCATTTACAAGTATGTAAAAACGTGAGATTTATAACTTTCAGCTCAGATATCAAATGCATATGTCCAAAATTGCTACTGAAAAAAGCCTATGTTATTATACTGATTTCATTTGCAGAACCTGCATTGATCAATTTTTCTTGTTTCAACAAGCTTTTATTTGACACACAAATGTGACATTTGTTTTTTACTTTCTACCTCAACATTTCCTAGTTGAAACAATTGCATTTAGACACAGAGCAACACTGTTCTTTCAACATCGTTTTCCTAATTAGTTGTTTTTCAGATTGGTGGCTAGAATTTAGAATGTAGTGTAATTAAGCCAAAGACATAGAATTATCTTGGAAAATAACTGAATGAAAGAACAACTGACCTCATAAAAATTAGTATTTCATTAATGTTAAAGTATTTGTGTATGTACACTTTATTCAATCATAGGAATAACATCAGAACAATTCTTTATTGAACATTGCTGCATTTTCGTATATGCTCTTCATGACTTGTGCATGAAGCTTTACTGCTTTAATTTCACACACACAATGGTTATGAAATGTTTACTTCAAAGTATGAGCTTCTTTTCATATATAGCGCACATTACCTGCTTAGTGTTTATTTAGTTAAGTTTTGTGTTGTTCAATTCAGCTATATTTGACTCTTGCGAGCTTTTCAAGCTTTTGGTAACAATCTTACTTTAGAGAAGCTGATGCAGTCCATTTAAAATATGGAAAGCATTATGGGTTGAAATTTCAGTTTCTTTTCAAAAATCTTTAATTCATTTTGTAACATTTATGGAATAAAATACCAAAATACCAATGATTCAATATCTTGGTGTTATCTTTGTTTTGTATGTTTTGTCTTTGTGTCATTTATTGAATTGTTAGCAGTTTTGGTAATTAGGTATGCAAACAACCATTGTGACCCTACAAGAAAGCAAGAAGTTATCACACTTTTTGATGCTTTATTATCAAACGGTGTCTTTAAATCTAGTTTTTAGTTTTAATTTCTGCACTTGAAGTTGCCTGCAAGAAGAATCAATTAGATATCCTTGCAGACTTTTGTGTTTACGGAATCTCTGTGAAAATGCAGAGTGTACGATTAGCTTCCTTCTTATGAAAAACAGAAGAAAGGTTTTCTATGACAATGAGCAAATCCAGCAATTTAAAGCTATCTGAATGTTTTGCCTCTTTTTAGTATTGCTTGTACATACCAGCTAATAGCTGCTCTGTAAGGTTTTCTGACCAACCACTTTTATGTTCTTGTGCTATCTGACCAACCCTTGCGATATGGCCCACGAGTCTGAATGAAACACTCAAATGGAAATAAATTATCAAACATTTTTGAGATTTTTTACACCTTTAAGGTATTGGACATAACTTTCAAATTCATATCTTTCTCATTTTTTTACTGAAAGAGTCAAGTGACGGAAACAACTTGCTGTGAACATTTTTGTGTTTAGTATTAAACAACATGTAGAAAAAATATTTGATTTTATTTGACTAGACATTGACTCGAGCTTGCAAACCAATGACTCGACAGTTCTTGTGACTCGACTCTGACTCAGCCTCAGCCAAATCATGACTTGACTCGAAAACATTTTGGTGACTCTGACTCGACAAATATGACTCGAGCACATCACTGCTTCTAGCACTGGTGGTTGGAACGTTGTGGCCTAAAACAACAAAATTAATTAGTAATCCTTTTGGGGTTAATTAATTACCGATAAACACTTCCATAACTTTTTTCCTCTCATTATTTTCATTTCAAATTTAATGAAAAGTTGTTAGACACCTACCAGGGAAACCTGTTCTGCAGTTTTCAGATGTTTCGTGTGTGTTGACTGGGTACATGTTACCCTTCAAAAACCCAAAGAGGTAATAATTATAACTCCATTGTCGTAGAGCGATTCATAAAAACCTCCATCGTGCAACCTTGCTTGCAGTGAAAACTCTTGTTATAACAAACCTAATAAGACACTTAAAAGCAAAACAATTGTAAATTTAGGGAAAGCACAAAAACCGTCAATCATTTTTCTTTTCACCGCCAGCAGCATCTGAAAACATATTGGTATGTTACGGTGGAAGAGAAGTACTGCACGAGAAGATATTTTCGCATGAAAACCTAATTGCAATTACGGTTATCCTTTGCTTGTAAACATCAACTTCATTTTGAGCGTAGGATAGAAAGATTAAAATATTATAATATAACTTGTTGTTTTCCCTTTTCTCAATCAATATGAACTTCAACAGTCAGATATAAATTTGAATAAATGAAAAGGGAACCAAAGTTTCAATGCAAGTAAAATAAAAAATCTATTTGTTTTTTCCAAAAAAGTCATCAGGTACGGTTAACACACGAACAAGATTTCATGCAAAGCAAAAAAAAAATTTTTCATACCCATGATTTCAAGTTGGCATTCTGTTGAGTTGTGTATACAAACACTCTCCCCTCATCGTATCTCGGACCGACGTATAATGGTGCTCCAACAAATAGGTCATCTTTGCCATCCTTGTTTATATCCACAGAGAGCAGGGATCCCCCAAAGTAACTCCCAGGTTGACGGTGACTGCGAGAACAGTTTTCACAGTGGAACGGAAGGATTAGATGAGGATCCGAATAAACCCTCTTGTTGAAGTGGTACAAAAGTACCTGAAACGTCAAAAAAGTTCATCACATTCAAATTGCTCTTTTTCAATAAACATCAGATTTTTTTAACCTCAGCAAAAACAAAAACGTTTTTTTCATTAAGCCATTGATTAACAATTTCGGATCCCTAAAAATGAGACCACTTGAACGTCAAACGCTGAAAAAACACAACACTTCATGAACTGTCGAAATGAAAGAGGAAGCAAAACAACAACATCAGAAACTGCCTGAAAAACGACCCGAAAAAGCAAGCACTCGCGAAAGTGGAATTGAGAGTCCAAGCGACACAATATGTGTGCTGAAATCAGCAACCCTTCAGTAGTAGTTTAACCATTACACTCGATAAAATTCACATATCATTTGATGGAAGGAATACTCAAAACATTATAAAATGCAAAACGCTCTTCAAACCTGAAAAGAGAAAGTTCATGGTTATTTGTAAAAAATAAATGAAAAACTTACGGCGCCGTGCATGTAATACTTCGGCGCTCCGGCAGCAACGTACTCCTTTGAAGGTTCGTCGTAGATTCCGCTTGTCAAAGAATAACCTGCGAAAAAAGCGAGTTGCTCTTTCCGAAGAAAATCCACAAACATTTTGAGATATCGTTTTCCTAATTCATTTTTTGTGTTTTCTTCGGTATCGGGAATAAAAATCTGTACATGAATAAAGATGGCACAAATTGGCTTTGCACTTGGTGAAATAAGCATAACACATTTTGTGCAGACAGCCTACTTTTCCAAGAATTAAAAAACAATTGGGAAATCAAATTTTCAGATAGACGTTGAGTACGTGGCTCCGCGAACAAACCTCATATTTGACAAGGTTAAGAAGTTTGATGTGTATGTGACTGCAGCACATGTTCACTCTGAAGAATTGGGGTGAATGCTAGGACAGAAAAGAACACTGGTTTTGTACAGGGAGTGGGTGAGGCTTAAATTCCTTCGACGATACAACCAAGAGCTACAGTTAGGAACCTCTAGTGAGTTTTTGAAGTACGTTCTTAAGTTATATCTTTCATTTTATTCCACCAATTTCCAGATGCATGTTTGGAGATGAACAATGGTTCCGGCAAGGGGTGGGGTGTCGTCCCAAAAGATCAAATTGTCCCTGCGCCTGACTTAGTGAATGATTGGAACACGGCTTGAGTTACAAGAAGGGTGATGGTATGTTTTGATATTGTTCAGCTATAGTTTGATAAGGCAACGACGGATCGTGAATGTTTTGTTGGCCATACCAAGATACAAACCGCGAGCAGGCAAAAGAGACTTTCAGTGGCGCAGCATAAAGAGAAAGTTTAAGTTTGATTGCACTGAGCAATAAGCCGATCTAAAACTAAAAAGGAATGAGTACAACCATCGGGATAGGTCAGGTTGGAGTCTGTTCGGTCCAAACAAAAATATGCCACACACTGCTCAAGAACAGAAACCTTCAATTTCAAGGTTTTCGTTACGCAAATGTGCCAGCAAGCGGGCACCTGGCAATTATTTATAAATTCGTTTTGGTAATCTGCAGTAACATTGGAAAATGGTCCCGTTGTCGACAATAAATGGAATCTGGCACAATCAAAGCACGCAAGACATCAGAGTGGTAAAGAGCCTGCTGGGCTCAAATACCAAACAAGTTTAAATTTGCCGTAAATAATAAGCTGTACGGAATACACGAAAAGAGAAATGTTGGTGCACAACACCAGCGCTGATGCAAAGGAAGTGCTTCACTGTTTTGAAGTTTTCAAAAAGAATGAAATGTTATGTAATATTGAGCTATATTTTTTACACATTCACGTTTCAAACATCAGGATAAACACGTGAAGTCCTTAGAACAAGAGGATCAATTGAAACCTGGAAATTTTTCAGTCGACAGTTTCTCTGCACAGCACATCCATTGTCAAAGAAAGGTCAAATTCAATCGTGATAAAGCGCTAGCATAAGATAACAGGGTACAAGCAACTTAGCCCCTTAAACCGAATTTACAAAACCGAGTTATACATGTGTGGTAAATGCTGCAAAACAAGAATGAAAGGAAAACTAACGATAAATACCATTTGAAGGTTTTCTTGAGTTTTAACGTCTATTATTATTATGTTTGGAGGGTTGGCGCTTCGACATCACTGCTCTTTTAGCGCCACGTCTCGCTTCTGGGTAATCAATGCTTCAGATGGTTCGATGCGTTTCGTCTACAAACAGCTGAACCAGTCGTGAAGCGTCGGAGTGTTGAAGAATCTCCGGAATATTTATATTGATGCCCATGTTTTTCAGGCTCGCTAGCAGTGTTTCGCGTTATGCGTGGTATCTAGGACAGATCAATAGAAAGTGAGCAACAGTTTCGGGTATTTTGCATACGTCACATAACGCATCTGGATGGAGCCCCATCCAAAAAAGATGGAGGTGCAATTTGCAGTGGCCCATTCTCAACCGAAACAACGTGGCTGTGTCTTCTTGGACTAGTCGCAAGTCTTCTTTCCGTCGTCGGGGACAGATGGCTTTGTAGGATGTCCCCTTCGGGTCACTTTGATACCTGGCATTCCAAACGTGATCGTAGTGGTCGCGCATGTGCTGGCATATATCTGCGAAGCTCACGCAGGTGTTCACGATTTTGTGACGAACTTGATCGACGTCCTGATATCGGAAATTGGATGTAGCCATTTTGGCCAAGGAATCTGCGATTTCGTTTCCAGGTATACCACAATGGCCTGGAACCCACATAAACACTATTTCGCGTCCAGTATTTGCGAGAGTTGAGCACAGGAGGACGATCGTGCTGGCGAAGACGTGGGTGGTCCCGCACTGGCTACCCATGGTTTGTAATGCGCTGAGATTGTCAGTGATGATCAACACTTTTGGTATAGCGTAGATAAAGACGCAATAAAGAGCACGAAGAATACCAAACAGTTCTGCACTGAAAGACGACGCGTTAGGATTGATTGTAATCGACTGGCGTATATTTAACTGCTCGACGTATATGCCACAGCCCGTAAGTGATGCTGTTTTTGACCCATCGGTATAAATTGCATGATGCCCACTCTAGCATTCATGTAGTGTGGACAGAAAAAAGGCACCACAGTCGAGGGTCCAGAGTGTTGCGCGATGTTCAAAACAGAGAAGTCCAGTAATGGAAGGTGAAGCAACCAAGGTTGGGAGTCGAAAATCCGAATGACATTTGCCTGAAGCAGATCGCCAGTTACGGTCGATTTGGGCAGCATATTGAAAGAACAGAAATGCGCAGAGTCCGGAAATAATTCCCGCCAACAATCTTCTATAATGGATTTAGCGGGATGCGTAGGAAACGTCAGTTGGTGAGCTTTATATTTAGAGCACAGTAATTGATGTTTCAAATCCAGAGGCATCTCGTCGCATGCGTGCTGGAAGCACAGTATAGGTTTGCTCCGCATGGCACTCGTGCACAGCGGCAGCGCTTCATTTTGAATTTTAACCAGTGGATCCACTAAGGATTTAGCGGAGAAAAAATACGCCTCCATGCCATATTCCAAGACCGATCGCACGAAACATCTGTAGATGGTGAGGGGGGGATTTGCTTGCCCCCCTGGAAGTACTTCTTAAGAACCTCATCATATTCAACTGCTTGTGGCATTTGGCCACGACGTTGTGTATATGGGCTTTGTACAGGCCTTTACTTTGAAAAGTAACCCCCAAATACTTGTACTCCCTCTTTAATGGAATAGGAACATTGGTTAGTGCCAACCTCACCGTTGGTGGTTTGCGCTTCCTGGTGAACAAGGCGGCCGCCGACTTCGATGGCGAAATGCGGAAGACAGAATTTATGCACTATGTGGCAACTTTTGATAAAGACTCTCGACAGCGTGCTTCGAGTAACTGAATATCGGAACCACTCTCCCCAAACCAGAAGTCATCAGCGTGTAAGGCCGAGGGAGAGAACACATGACGTCTAAAATACATCGTTTATCATGACAGAAAACAAGAGCGGACCGCGAATACTTCCTTGCGGAGTGCCATTTTCAGGCTCCTTGATACAGGATAACGAGGAACCGACTCCGGCTTGAAAAGTCCGGCAAGAAAGTAAAGACTGAATGAACCGCAGCATTTCCCCATTTATCCACAACGCCAACAGTTTTGACAAGAGCACTGTTTTATTCACCATATCATAAGCGTTTTCAATGTCAATGAAAACTGCTAATACGTTGTGCTTATTAGCCAACGCTTGCTGTACTGCATCATGTAAACGCACGATATGATCCATTGTTATGCGTCGAGCACGAAATACCGACTGATTTATATCGAGTAGGCTGTGATACTCCAGATACCACTTAAGACGTTGTCCGACCATTTTTTCCATTATTTTACAAACGTGGCTAGTGAGAGAAGTTGGCCTACGTGACGAAGGCAGGTGTGAGGGTTCGTGTGACTTTGGAAAGGGCAGGACTATAGAGTGCTTCCAGCTTGGGGGCAATTCGCCAGAACACCAGTATCGGTTGAATAATTGGAGAACTACTTGGGGAGAAGGTTTCATGTGTTTAAACATTTGGTAGCAGATATTGTCGTTTCCAGGAGCCATATGAGGAGCGCCCTTAATGACGGTCTGCATTTCTGTTAGAAAGAATGGGTCGTTTTAATCTGGAGTCCGTCGGAACGGTGCGTTGCATATGGAGTTGTAGTGCAACCTGCAATTGTGTGAGGTTTGGTGAAAAATGCTGATGGACAGTGCGTATCAACGTTGCACGAAGCATAATGAATGGCTAAGATGTGAGCTTTGTGTCGATCGTTTCTGCCGGTGATCCCGTTGTGAGTTAAAGCAGGAATGTAAGTAGAGGCTCGCTTACCAGAGAATTTGGCTATGGTTATCCAAACCTTGGCCAATATCGAGTTGTTAGTTATACCACTGCAGTAGTGTCGACAGGAAGTTTCCTCAGCTGCCAAAATTTTCCTTCGAGCTTTAGCTCGACACCGCTTGAAAATAATTATGTCGGTTTGTGATCGCGTACGCTTCATTCTATTGAACGCGTGCTTTTTGTTTTTTTATAGCACGATCACACTCCGCAGACCACAACGGAATAGAGATTCTTTCTGAAAACCTCGTTAGGGGCAAGGCTGCTGTGGTTTCTTGTAGGATGCTAGTTCCAAGTAAATGATACGTCTCTATCAAATCAGTGGATATGGACGACAGTGATATGTCGCACAAGTCGCTGAACCGTTGCCAATTTGGCTTCCTAAAATTCTAACGCGGAATGTGAGTTTTGATCGGAGGATCGGCACCTCGTATTGCTATCTGGACGATCGAGTGATCACTTCCGATAAACCCATTGACGACAGTCGCATCACATCTGGAGGCGATATCCGCCGAGACGATGGACAGATCTAAGACACTCCACTCATATTGTCCACTTAGGGAGTAATGGGTGGGAACGGAAGTATTTAGAACGACCAGGTCATGAGTTTCGATAACTGAAAGTAGAGCACGGCCGTTACGGTTTGCACTGAAACTGCTCCACATGCCGTGGCGAGCGTTGAAATCACCGAACAAAACAACTTTTCTAAATCTTGACAGAAAATCAAGACTATTTCGTTTGCATGTGGTGAGAAGGTGGATTATAGACATTGAAGATCGCATAACCGCCCACGGTGACCCCGAGGACTTCCATACGAGTGCTCGGGCCAGCAAGCTTAACTTCTGAGAATTCGAGTGATGTTTTTATGCAAATCAGTAGTCCACCACCTTTGCGCAGCATGGTGTAGTTCTGAAAGACTGGGCGATATTTGGGCATAAGGTGAGTTTCTTGAATGCAAAGTAAGTCGGGCAGCGCTGTAAGACCGGCTACGTGCTTTTTGAGTCCGGACGTTTTCTGCAGATGGACCTTACATTCCATTGCATTACTATGAGAGCCATTATGTGGCAAGACATTTCAATTGTTCCAGATCCACCGGCAGTCCCATTCTCCCACCGGCCGCCTCAGTAATGATTTTAAACACATGGACTGTCTCGTTGCGATTTTTGGCTGCTATGGTTTGCCTAATGACTTCATCCAGGAACCCCTGGAAATGTACAAGGTTGCCAAAGAGTACGTTGGAATTATTTACTTGCTCCGTGATTACAGTCTCGTGGTCGTCGGACCGTACCCGTCTGCAGGGCCGTGACGCTGCGTCCGCTCGCAGCTGTGTGACTGTATTGCTAGTCTGCGTCAACGGCGGAAACTCGTTATCCAAGGAGAAGTTCGAGAGAGAAACTCGTTCTCTGAGAAGTTCGAAGGAGCGACGAAGACTGACGCCTGGACCTGTTCACACGTTTCAGCATAGGTCGGATGCTGTTTTGATGTGTAGTACTTTAGATTCTCGCATGTATGACACTCTAGGGCACTGCTTGCTTGTGACAGAGTGCTGACCTCGACAATTGGGACATCGTGACGTAGTTGCGGTGGAGTCGTTCCAGTTATGATCCCTTCCACAGTTGGAGCACCTGAGCTTACTTTTGCAATGGCTACTTACATGACCAAAGCGATTGCAACTGAAACAACGGATTGGCTTCGGTATGTACTGACGGACCTTGAAAATTGGGTAACCTACTCGGACTTACGCGGGAATCTCCATAGTTGAGAAGTGCAGTAGGACAGTTCCCGTGTCCCCAAGTTGTGTCTGCACTCGTAACCTGGACGCGTTTGGCAAATTTCACGTGTTGAGCTTGCAAAGCTTGCATAAGCTCACCTGTCTTCACTTCTACGGGCACGCGGTATATTACACCGTTAGCCGACGGTGGTGGTAAGAGCGAAGCTTTCACGGGAACAGCAGCTTTCCCATTTGACAGGCTTGTGCTACTGAGCAGTGTCTTAATTTGCTGCGCCGTCGAGCACTTAATCGTCAGGTTGCCATTGCCCGAAGGGGCACAAGAAAGATAAGCCCCGATACACTTTCTTAAGCAATTGTCAATAAAAAGTGGGCTGTAGGCCCGTAAGTTCCGGTCGGACTGACTCTCGTGAATAACTAGCAGTACGTCTGCCACATTATCCTGTTTTGCTGGAACTCTGGCACGCATTGTCATTATTCGCAGTCGATTTTCGTTTCCTGGAAGCCCTCTGCCGAGGGTCCCTGTAGTAATCAGACGAATCAAGTGGATCATCTTCGTCCATTACTGCGCACCAAGTGTGGCTGTTTAAATTGGAAATTTAGTGTATAGTGGACCAGACAGAGACTAACTACCCCTAAACGATATTAATGTGGAAAGCTGACCACCCTAACCAACACACGCAAGAAAGCAAAGGCAAGGCACAAAGACTAATGTTCGAACTCTTATCACGGTCTGGACTTGCAACAACATCTCACACAACTCAGCTCAAACTCCTAAGCGTGGTTACGAATCTATGCTTACAAATGCCAGGCAACAGCATCGAGTTTTAACGTCAATTTGTTGTAACGTTCAGGTTTACCCTTTGTAGCGGACCTCGTTCACCTGCAGCCTAGTCGAAGCGTTGATCATTATTTATCGAACGTAATTTGCGCGGTGGCGTGATGCGCCCTCTTGAAGGCATACCCGACTCGCGTGGGTAACATGAACAAAAAGTACAGTAGAATTGCAAACAGAAAAAGTTAGGAAAGCAACTTCACGGGGAGAAGGACAACGGACGCTAGAACGCGACAATACGGCAGGAATCGGACATGTATGTTTTTGCGTGAGAGCCAGTTTGAGGAATGTATGAAGAGAGCCAGATCCGTTCAATTGTGTGTTTCGACTTTTCTCGAGCTTTCTTGATAACCCTGTGTTCATGAATTAAATCAACATCGATCATCCTACTTACCCGTGGTTTCTCACCAGTCAAGGCTACGCACATTCCGTCGAACGAGAAAGAACCTTACATCTGCATAGGATTAGACTTAGAACTCACGTCGCCACACCTTAAGGATCGCAATCCACTTCACCTGCCAGTGCCTTTGTCCAGTCATAACTTGCCAGCCGATTGAGATAGAGAGCTACTCAAACCCTCTGAAGATGCGGAAGATCATGTAGTTTAGATTTTGAAAAATTGAGAAGTTTTGAATATTGTTTTTTGTGGGTGACGTCGTTCACATATTTTCGGCTGAGGTCAACGTGCCCTGGGCGCCAACACAAGAAGCTAATTTTTGACCCAATTTTTATTGAAAACTAGGCTATAATATGAGTCTTTAGAGCTATAATATGAGTCTTTAGAGATCTTCATAAGCTTTGTAACGTTTCTATTTCAACATTTATAACCAAAAAAACGAATTTGGAAAAAACGTAAGTCCTTCAAAAGGCAACCTTGTCCTGTCCATTGTAGCTGAAGGCCATAACTCGCCAGCCAATTGCGCTAGAGAGCTGTTCAAACCCTCGCAAGCTGCAGAATGTCTTGTACTTTTATATAAAACAAATTGGAAAGGTTTGGATTTAATATTTTTGTGGTTGATGCCACATTAAGGGTAGGTTTTCGCTTTTTTGACTTACATCATCTGGTCATGAACCCCAATTTCAAGAGGCAATTTTTTGTTTTCTTTAAAAAAAAACTAGGCGAAAATCCACATCTTTTAAACCCCTTCATTGGCCCTATAGCGTGAGGGGTTAGCAAGTTGTGACAAAACAACAACAAATTATTTAATAAATAATAAACAGATCCCCTAGGCCCTAGGGGATGCAAAATACAATTTGTTGTTTTAAGGCCATAATTTCGAAAACCACAAACACTAGAAAGCCAATCAAGGGCTCTAAAGATGCGAAGTTTCGTTGAGTTTTTTCAAAAAATGGAACAAAAATTGCTCCTTGGGGTTAGGGCCCAGGGATCGATGAATGTGGGCCAAAACAAACCTAGACCTACCTCTATTGTGACATCAACCACAAAAACTCTGATCCAAAACTTCCCAATTTTTTAAATCGAAATGAAGACTCTGCATCTTTGGAAGGTTTCAACAGCTCTCTAGTTCTATCGGTCGGCAAGTTGTTACTAGACAAATCAAAGCCACCCAAAGCTAAATTTTGACTTTGCAGTCCATGAACGGTGGTGAAATGCACGTAATATTTCAAAAAAGTTATTATTAAAATCTTCAATATTCCCTTTCTTTCACAATCCACAATTTAAATGTGTTGAAGTCAGATGACAAAAGATAATGCAGTTGTTGGTAAGGCATTGGATACTATTGTGACAACACAAACAAACTGTCACCTTACTTTATGTGATGTTGAATAGGCAACCATTTGATGAGGCTAAGACCAAAATGTGTGTGACTAAATGAATTTCACAACGAATCCGCAAATATTTGGTAAGTTTAATGCTGCAATCACCAATGAAATCTAAGAATTTCACAGGAATAAATTTTTGCTCGTCTGTGACAATTTTGCAGAACGTATGCGAGTGTGCCACTATATCAGGTAAAGGACGTTGTTTGAAGCATTTATTTTATTTGGAACGACCATCAAAAATATAATATAAGCTGACTCGTTAGGCTAAGTCTTTATGGAAAAATGATCTTCAAACTAAACTTTAGTTCCGCCAAATTTGAAAAATTGAATGTACTAATGTAATCCTACTGAAACTTTTAAGGTTCGTCGTTTGCATAGGTGTAGGAGCAGACGAATGTTTGGGAGTGCAAACAGTTTTCGTCCAAATTTCACCAAACCTCCCAAAACGTTTTTGTGGAACTTTTTCCTACAAATTTTCTTCCACAAAGATCATGAAAACTTTTTTGTGTCACCTCCAAATGAAAGTCTTCTTTTGTTTTTCTGCAAACGTTTGGTGCCATTTTTTAAGTGAACATTGGCCGCCGTTTTGCTCAGATTTTCAGAGATTTTGCCTGGATTTTTGATATGTCAAACTTTTTGGGAGAGCGCTTTCACCCGTTGCACCCCGCCTATTATACCACTGGTCATTTGGGTGGCTGTATCGGATCTTTTCGAAGAGCAGACGTCTGTTCACAACAGTAATTGCGCTTTGCGCATTTATAGATTAGATTATATCGCTTTTGTTACCACTTGTTTCAACCTAAAGGACATGGAGACACGTGTTGTGCAGAACAGTGTAGATACGACATCAAAAAGCAGTGAAACATTAGCGATAAACAAAATACGTTACAGCACAACCTCACCCAGGTAAGAACTGTTTGGAAACTTTTTCAAATTTTCTTTGATTTCAGAGAATTGCAGCATGTCGACTGGACGAACAATGCTTGAATCAGGGTCGAAACTTAAAATGGATCCTGTTTGTTTGTATGCCCCAACTGCTCCAATAAAAATATGTTTCGACTGAAAAACAAGATCTTCACATGTTAAGCCATGTGAAGTTTGACTTGAAAAGATAATGAAGTACCGAAAGATCTTCGCTCGAGGAAGTGCGATCATGACATCGACGTGCTTTTTCAAAGTACCTGAAACGTGCAAATTTCAACCCATGGAAATCAAACCTCGATTTAGTTGATTTTGTTAAATAATTTCGTTTCGAACCGTAGGCGAGAAAAACCTTGGTACAACCTACACAGAAGGTACAAGTTCAGTGAAACCGTAGTGTTGAACGCACAAAAGTTGATCAGCGCTTCAAATGTCACCCAAAACAGGGGTCGGCAAAATTTTTTGCGCTGCGGAACGGTTTCAGCTTGGCACTGTTTGCGCACCGGCCCTCAATAAAATAATGAATGTTTGGCACATGCGAATTTATTACTACTTGTAAGTCATCATGGCACTGATTCAGTGGGAGATCTGAGCTTGCTTTGCCGCAATAAGATGCTCCGACTTGTACGGATTACGGTAATCAATGGCACCTACAGTGAGTTCCATTTGACAGTCGTTCCAGTCAGTTTTGGACCAATTTGGCTTTCGTTCCACACGGCCCAGTAACAATTTCTTCACGGATCGGCACCGGGCCGCGGTCAGGTGTTTGCCGACTCTTAGTCCAAAAGATCAAATTTAAGCAATACCGCTGCCAGATTTTTTGGTAATATTTTTACACAAGAGCAGGCAAGCTTAAAAATCAGACAAAAATTTGTCTCAGCCCGCTCAAAATCTGCTCAACACTTGCCTATTTTTGCGCGAGTTTATGAATATTACATCACACGTCAGAGGATAAAATCTGGTTAATGTCTGTACATTGGCAATATCAGTTGTAAACGTCGAAAACCCACCAGAAAATCTACCTGAGTTTGGCATAAACGATGATCCCTATTGATACTAATCCAAATAGTTTCGATCAACTATAAGGAAATATGAACTGCCCCAGAATCTTAACCAAACCTGGTGACAGAGAAACAGCGGCCTGCTGCATGTATCAAAGAGCAACATGTTCTGCTGAAAACACAGTTGTCTGACAACATTGGTATGCATCTTGCATTTTACTAGTTAGCTTCATCCTTTGACAATAAACGCTTGAAACGTGTTTTTGTAATTTTGGTGGAAAAAGTTGGATGTTTACAGAAAACCAAAAATTTTGCTTTCAAACTAGAGCACCGTAAAAACAAATTTTCCTTTCGTATCTATTTGCACACTTATTGTAAATAAACGAATTGGATTAAACATCGCGATTTGAAAAAGAAATATTTTTCCGAAAACCTCTCTACATCAACTAAACAAATTTTTTCAATATTGTGGGCGGTAGTCCAAACTCATCTTTCTTTGGTTTTCACTTGAAGCTACCGGCTTTGCAGGCAAAAGTCATTGTCATTTCATAGAACAGTTCACATGATTTCGCACAACAAGTCAAAGAAAATTCTTCTCCCCGTACACTTTGCCGTTTGGCGTTTCCTGGCCGATGGGAAGGTTTACATGTGCAATAAGGAAATTGACAGTTGGCGAGTTTTGCCGCCGTTAGGTCAATCGTTAGACATGCTGTCGTTACTTCCACAAAACAACCGTGTCATTAGATACTCTAAGCCAGGGTCTCAAACACGAGGCCGGCGTCGGCCATGTAGCCCACGAGGACATTTTGTGCGGCCCGCGATGTTTTTTGGGAATTTTCAAATAATTAACATTTACGTTATTTATTTATTCCTCGGTGTTTGCATGTTCTCGGCCAGCGAGTGAGCAAGTTTCTTTGAAACGAACGTAGAGACGGCTAGAAATGATTTGCCTATAACTCAACTCACGATGCTTTTCGCAGGAAATAAGATGTGAAACCTGTTAGCAGTAAAGATCAGGTACCGCCATTGTTTGGTCAGCGTCATAATGCGGCTCTTGGGTCACTGTATAAGTCCACATTTGGCCCTCAGAGAAATTTGAGTTTGAGATCCCTGCTCTAATCTTTTGTCATCATAGCAAGAAGTAGCCAAAGACACGATACACACTGTCTTCTTTAACAAGATTTTTCAAAATCATATATTATTTACCGTGTGACTTTACAACTCTTACGGTAAATGTGCAAAGTCGGCGATACTACTTTTTTTCAAAGATATGCGCTGTTTTACTAGCAAAGTATGTGGCTGATGAATTCAGCAAAAAATCTCTTAGGTTTCTGGCGTTGACGTGTGCAAAACCACAGTGAGATAAAGCCGTTTGTTTTTGAAATCTGACAAAACATGCCGAGTACAGTAGAAGTTTTGTGATTAGGAACCTTTTCATATAGATTAAAATTTATTTTTCCTTTGTTTAAAGGACAGAAGGCATAAACTTTGATCAGGTACATAGGTTTTCCGTCCGTGTTCAAGCATTTCCTTGTTATGATAGAACGAGTCAAAGAGCATTTGAAAACAAAGGTCTTGAAGCGAAGAACGGTTGATTAGCTGTGTGCAGCGAAAACACAAGAAACGTTTGTACGTTTTACTAAAGGTATGTGTGACAATTCTCTAGAAGCAAACAAAATGTTGATTTCACAACATTTTCAAAAGCAAATATTACTAAATGTATGGCTCTGCACATTAATCTAACGGTGAACGTACAAAGTCTGTGATACTATTTCTTTTTCAAACATATACACATTCTCTATAGAAAAGTATGTGGTTGCACAGTTTTACGTAAAATCCCTTAGGCTTGCTGGCATGGACGTGTGGAAAACCGTAGTGAAGTAAACAAGCAAGATGTTGATTTCACGGTCTACACAGCACGTTGTCTTTCGTCGTCTGAACCATTGAAAGTTGCACACTAACGTTTCGACAAATTTTGTGTCACACGTGTATCTTTGCAACGTGCACTACAAATTTAATATCACAATTATTTTCTTGTTAGTTCATATTTTCCCTGACCGCAATTCTGAACAAAGCAGCCGACTCACCACGTGCGAGCGGTGAGCAGAAAACCCGAAAACAGCATTTTCAACTTGCTTGTCAATGTCCACTTCGTCCGTTTGTCCTATCACAAAACAAGGTATGAGAGAGAAATCAACTGCTTTGTTTACGTTTTACTGTACCAGGAACAGGAAATGCTAACCTTCAACGTCAGTAAATGATGACTTCACACTTATTGCGATGGATCTAGAGACTTTCTCCAGTAAAACATTTAAGTTGTCGTAGTTCCCAGTCAAGACCCTCTCGTTTCCAGTGTTGCCGTTCGCACTTATTCGCAATTGCACCGTGTTGATTTGGCTACCCACTCCAATTGCGTAGACGATGATGCCATGGTTGTCCGCCAGCTCATAACTATGAAAGCGAGATTAGACAAAGAACAAATTATTCAAATTGCCGCCACGGTGTTCAAAGGTGATCAAGCGTTGCCAGGATGGTGGTTTTCTGCCTTTATTGGAATGCTTGAACGAAAGCTGCGTAGTTACGAAAAGGTGCGATTGGTTGCATAATCAAAGGCGTAGTCAAAGGGTTCCATATTCTAACCTAGACGAATAGTATTTATTAAATATTGGGCAAGTGTTAAAGCGCTAGAATTCGCCATTATTTTCCTACGTGGAGCCACAGTTCAACAACTGAAACTACTACGTTGGATAAAAACAATATTTCAATGACCTTCGTTTTAGTGTTCTGACAGTTTCTAAAAAAAGCGTGATTGTTTTCTTAGGAATAGTTTTGTGTTGGGCACATATACTTTCCACAAAATATTGTGCTTTAACTACCGCTGTGTTAAAGATTCATGATTTTTGAGCAGTGGTGTATGAGCTGATATTGTTGAATTTGGATTGGATGCGGACAGAGAATTACTTCATAAATTTAGGATCAGGACTGGATTTGGAATGAGTTAATGGAAGAGAATTGCGCAATCTTCGTTATTAAACAGTTGTATTTTGTTAATTTTTTGGACATTGTTTAAACTTGGATTTCATCTTTCAAAAATGTTATGGACTATGGTTGGACTTGAAGTGACTTTGAAAAATTCAGTACTGGATCTGGATCGCAAAATATGACAATCCGCTCATCTCGGCTACCCAGTAGTAACACTTCTTGCGCACTTCATCATTATTAATATATGTCAGGGATATCTACAATATCTGCAAGGAGTTCTAGATATCCCTGATATATGTGTATTCTAATGCTAATGATTTACTTGTGTTCTGTGTTGTACCCGGTAATCTTTCTTATTTGATATCTAGCTTTTTATAACTGAGCTTTGCATTTTCTGCTAATAATGCTTTCTTTGAAGTCTTTCAAGTGTCAACCATTATAGTGTTGTGAGCCAAAGATAAAACATAAGTTAATAAGTTTGTTTCCAAGCTATTTGCTTGGGTGGCGTTTATTTTTTTTATATTATAACACTGTTGTGTTTTTTATTTTTAAATAACACTGTGCTGCGTCTATTTTGCCTTTAGCAGAACGCGATTGATGGAATGTTGGATTTAAACAATATTTTGGATTTTGACACTGTCAATGCTTTGGATTTGGATTGGATTTTGATATAGATATGTTGGATTGGACTTGGTTTGAAAAACCTAAATCCGTTAAATCTTTGCTGTTAGCGCTTGCAGCCCAGTATCGCTAAAGCAAAGTGTAGGCATGGTTTTGGCCTTGTCAGCCAAGCATAGCCAGCCTGGAACTGTGAGTCTGAAGCTGTGGTTCCCATAGCGCCGCCTTGGCAAGTGCAGTGGCCTGGACAGGTACTAGATGATCGGTGTGTTCATCCTAGTGCTGTGCTGGTGAGAGGTTGCGTACTTAAATTGCAAGCTCGAAAGCTTCACAATGTACTGTGATGTGACACAGTGGAAACTGCTAATGAGGCTTACTTGCAATGATAACATTAGGCATGTTATCTTATTCTGAACAGCAGAAAAGTAAAGTTAAAAAATAAGAATAAATTTTACATGGCGTCGTGCCTGTCTGCGCAAAATTTGTGTTACCTGTTCTGTAGGCTATAGTCACTTTGTACCTCATTGGTAGGTGGTGATTTTTATGTGTGTACTGGTTTCAACACTACAAGAGGTTGAAAATTCTGCCTGAAATGATGTAGCATCTGGAGTTGGTCTGCTCTGGATTTGCAATGCAAGGTGATTTCGGGTTGATTTGCAGAAATTGACGTGTACGGACTGTATTCCAGAACGCGCCTTGAGGACATGCCTGACTTGACGTTTTCTCAATCTCAAATCAGGAACACCGTTGAATAGCATTTTGAAGTAAGCCTACAATTGTGAATTGAGTCAGAATTACAAACGGTTTTAAAAGTCAAGCTGAAATTCTACCAAGCAATTGAGCTAAAGAGCTGTTTCAACCTTCAAAAGATGCCGCAAGTCTTGTAGTTCGGATTTTTAAAATATTGGAAACTTTTGGATTTTGCTCTTTTGTGTGTGACGTCATAATGGGGTAGGCTTAGGCATTTCTGGCCAAGATCATCAGGCCATGGGCCTCAACCGCAAAAGCCAATTTTTTGACTCAAATGTTCAATGGAAACCAAGCTTCAATATGAGACTTCAGAGCCTTGATGGGCTTTCTGGCGTTTCTGGTTCAAAAGGTATAGCCAAAAAAGCAAATTTGGGTAAACAGTCTCTTTACCCAAACTTGGGATTCACTCAACAGCCACATTTCCATGTTTTAAAACCACGAGTTTAGGGCTTCTAAGCACAAAACTAGAAGAGTTTAAATTACTTTTAAAAATCAATTTTTAATCAACAATTTTCCGCCCCGGAAAAGGTGCTGCCCGGGGCCTGGAGCCCCCAGCACCCTCCCTCTTCCAACGCCTAAACATGTTATTCATGAAAAATGGGGTTACACTTGCATTACTTTAACGAACAAAATTGTACCAAATTCCAATAAATTATTAAAAATTGTGACCGTGCGTCACAATACTGTGTTGGTTCCAATACCGACTTACTTATGTTGAGAAAGGTTTTCTTGTAGTCTTCTAGCAGTCTATTTGCAAATTACAAATTCTATAATTGATATAGATGCTTACATGTGGGCAATACTAAAGTTGCAACGAACTTCCCAAAAAATCCAGGAACAAAAAAACACTAAATATAATCACGATTTTATGAAACTATTGTTTTGTTTTCACACTAGTCCTTTTTTTGTGCGTGTTACGGTTTTGTAGGATTTTCTTTGAAAATAAGCTATTATGTGTTTTTGTTGTTGAATGAAAAAAGGTACATCTGGGCTAGAGCAACATGACAATTCTCTGAATTTATGAGTTTTTTTCTTGCTTTAACTGTAGAAAGAAATTGAATAATGAAGACAAGGTTTTTCAAAAACTTTTATAAGGATTATCACGAAAGGAAAGGTTTGCGAGCACTGAATCAATTAAAAATTTCATATAAGCCCTCACTTGAATTTGTCCACATCATACTTCAATACGAAACAACTCTGTTTGCGACATGACAAACACCGCTGTTGAAATACCTGTCTTGAAGCCTTCTGGAATCAGTTGCACTGCCGTCTGTGATCAGCACAATAAATTTAGCAGATTTCCCATGATTGGGTGATTTCACAAAATCCAGCTGAAAAGGGTAAAAGTGATGACAAAGCAATTATTGTGATATATAGCTTTATGATAATACTGGTGGCAAAGCTGGTAATAGTAAATATATGACCAAACCACAGAGATTGCAGTGACGGCTGGAAAAGTGATGAAAACAATGTAAAATTGAGCCAAATGTTTGTAAACACGGCAATGGCAAAGTGTTTAGCGGCCTGAGTGCAAGTACGAGTGGTCTCCAGTTTTACTGACTGCGAACCTAATGCTGTTAAAAAATTGTAACTCCAATCTCAGTCTACATTGCCCTTTGTGTTTATAAAAACGTGCCACTCCCACCCCCATATTTCACCACATAAGGCGGTACATGATGTTCTAGTTAAGATTTTATAAAAATAGAGAGACTTTTCATCCTGCACTAACTCAGGTGATTCACTGTAATCGCAACTCCAGCTCAAAACAATTCCGGCCAATTTGACCGAGGCCCGTCAGAAGAACCCGCTGAAGTTGCATCAAAGATCGTTTACTGCTCCCATCTAGTTCGCAAAAATGTTACTTTGTGCTGTAGGCAGAAATGTTTTCACGTTATTCCTTCCAGACAACTTGATGATTTAAATAGTAATTTTGTGAAAACTTACGTTTACTGCGCGCTGGATGGCCACCGCAGTGTAAGTGTTCGGAGCTCGTATGTGGGTCATTCCCCCCACTCTCGATATCACGCAGTCGTAATCGGGGCAATCGCCAAAACTCACGGGTTGACGGTAGTACCGATCATCAGTGTGTTGTGGACTAAACAAATACAAGCTTTGATTAGATTACTGCAGATTGACTGCACGCTGACAAATATCCGCTTTCTCACTTACTTGCGCGCATATGCATCTCCATACTGCAAAACTCCAATCTGCGTCGTTCCCCCCACGGTTGGGGCGAAAAAGTCAATTGCATTTTGTATAACGTTTCGCGTTGTTTCGAAATGTGCAGGAGAAATAGAACGCGAGCTGTCCACAACGAACATGATGTCCAGGTAGTATTGGAAGCAAGCTGTCGCAAGGCGATGCAGTGATTCGCGTTTGACTCCAGTTTATAGCCAAGTACAGAAAAGCAGGCAAACGTTCAAACACGCTGTACGCATCAAATTTAACACCAGAGCGGCCAAGCGCGTCAGTCGACGCATTCCACCAAATTCGTGTTTCCTATCTTCGCTGGATCTCAATCTTTCTAGATGTTTTAGAAATCTTTTTAGAATCAATCTTTTAGAAGTCTTTTTCAATCTTTAGAAATCAATCTTTTAGAAATCTCTCAATCTTTCAAAAAACTTTTTAGATCCTATCTTTGCTGGATCTCAGTCTTTTAGGTGAGACTTCATGACATTTATTTTATGCACACAAAGTTAAACTTTTGCAACTTTTTTGTTTAAAACTTGTGCATATAGCAATGTGTCTAACGTGCGGTTCTGCCAAAGCAAGAATTTGTAGTGTACCCAAAAAAAGTTGATACTTTCGACAGAATAAGCGACACCATATACAGGTGAGTTTGGCTCATTTCATAACTGACAGGAAATAAAGCGACGGTTAATTTTGCTGAGCGGTAATTAACTGGTTTAGATCCCAGTGGAGTTGGAACAATTTCTTCCGAAGACCACTGTTGAAGGGTATAAAAGGGAAACGGTACTCTACTACACAATTGTTATGAAGTGGCATAGTAGCTCCTGGATAGAGCTTAAAGTCATTGAATTTGTTGAGACGTCTCAACTGGCAGCAAGTTGTGTTGCAGTTGCAAGACAATGCGTCAGATTCTTGAAATGTCATATACTGTACATTGGCAGCAAGCAAGGCGGCGAATTGAAAAACGATGCAGAAAGGACTGAATTTGATTCAACTGGGGAGGGTTCAGATGTGGATAATATTGATAAAAACAATACCAGCGATTGACAGAACCACGTCTGGTAGAAACCGGACTTGATTAGTAACAACGAAGCACAGTGTTAGCCGTTGTCCACTTACCAGTAAAACATACAATTTCAGTCCTGGCCCAACATCATTTGCTACAAGGGTAATCACCGCGAGCGATCTTTATTGATCTATACGCTTTATCTTTTCTGATGCAATGCTGGCAATCATTAGATAATGTTTTGTACTTGAAGTCCATTGCATTTTCAGGCAGAACAAATTAGGAAGAGCACTTAATAAGCTTTGACAAGTTTATTGGGTGGGTATTGCTACACGCAATTCATAACAAAGGAACCTTGCTGCGTATATTCATCGAAATACATCGTGAAGATGTCCTGCGATCAACAAGACTTTATCAAAGAGTATGTTCGAAACAATGATACGGTTCTTGCGTTTTGACGAGAAGTAGAAGAAACGGCGTAGATTGCTTCATGACAAGTTTTGCTTGACTTCCCCATCATGAAACCTTTTATGGAGTACTATCAAAGAGCGTGTTGGCCTGTTCTCACACATAACGATTGATGCAATTTTCTTCCGCGTGAAAGTAGTCTTGTATATAAGTTTCAGATGGCGATTTGTCACGAGACAAAGTACTTCTACAATGACATCACTTATTTGAGAAAAGATAACAGCAGGAACCCCTCTGAACGCCTGTCAACGTATATTCCGACAAAGCAATCGTGTTTTCATTGTATCGGCAATGTCACTTGTGACAACGTTTTCACTTCACGTTGCTCATCGTCTGGCAAAAGAAAAAATGCAGCATCCTAAAAAACAAAGAACTACTACATACGACGAAGAGGAAACATCAGCTACACACAACGTGTACGTTACTTTGGCTTCTTGCCAATGTAAGAAACAAAAAGTCTGTATCTAATGAACACGCTATAGGCTGCATTATTGTGCAAATGTTCCTTCTCACAACTACTAAGAAAAACCTAAAACTGTTTTATTGCATAATAAAGCAAGGTAAGGCCTGATGTACGTCATCACACGAGCAAGAAATACTCTCTGAAGACTATTATCAGAAGATTGCTCATTTGCTTGTTCTACAATATATGTTATCTAGCACTGATCTGCAGTTGGATTCTTTTCGGAGAAGTTTGTGAGTCAGGCCTGAGCCGCTTCGTGTTTGTACTAAATGTGGTTGAATAGCATTCGTGCTCAACTCTGGGCCTGGCAGAGCTGCAGCAAAGCGATCAGATCCGGAAAATACTGGCGAGGTTCCAGAAAAAAACGTGAAGCATGCGACACCTGGAAGGCCTCTAACAGAACAACAGATTTGTGCAAAACTTGTCGGGATTCAGTTTGTGGGAAATGCGCCATAAAACGTTTTCCTAAGTGTGTTGTAACAATGCCAATGACAACTTGCTTATCTTTATGAACTGCTGGGTTCGATATTTTCTGACAGTAATTATTTTTTTTATACAGTATTTCAAAATCCTGCTGACCGAAACAATTTGTTATAATTCCCGGGAAATCTGGGCTTTCCAATGTTCCGGGAAATCTGGGCTTTCCAATGTTCACTTATTTCATCAGGAAGAAACATCACGCAGTGTTTGATGATTGTTAATGTGCAGCAAACAAAGTTACAAGTCAAAATCAATTTACGTTGAAACATACGTGAAGAATTGTACTCCAGTAACAAGCACAAGCAAAATGAAGGTAACAGCAGTGATGGAATAGCTTGTCCACTAACGCTTCAGTTTTATTCCGTCTCGCATACGAAAACATGGAAGACACAAGTTCTAAGCTTTGCTGAATTGTGTTACTACTACATCTAGTAGACGAGTTTTTCTTTAAGAAAAACTTAGTCACACCATCAGTAGTGTGTTGAATTTCGAATCTTCTAGGAATTATGTATTACTTTTGGACCCCGTTGCAATGCAAAATTAGGTTGAGGTTGTTCGTGTCATAAACTCATTGGAAAAATGAGAATAGATGGAGCAGTAGCAAAAAATTTGAAATTTGTTTGAATAAATATTGGACCATCACTCGCTGATGGTTATACTTTGGGTTTTACTGGGTTAAAGTTGCAAAAGGTCAACCAAACTGATCAAATTGTGAATAGGTTCAGTAGTTTCTTTGACCAAACACTGTTTCTAACATATCTTTCTCGGGACACGTACAAAATCTTAATTAAAAATCAAAAAGGCAAACACAAAAGGCAAGAACCAACACAAGACTTAAAAATGTATCATCGGTTAACATCTTCCTTACGCAATAAATTGCGATCGATTCGCTTGGTGTGGGTCACTGCTGTGGCTTTACAAAAATTGTGGTTAACAACTTGTTACATTTCAAATGCTACCGTACATTTCAGCGGTTAGACAACATTATTTCATAGCTATATGCTTACACTGTTCCTGCCAATCAACCCATTTAAGTGACTTGGATATTTCTCCTTTGTAACAAGCTCCAGGAGTGAAACGAGATTCATTGCAAACTTTTTCTCTTCCAGGAGCACATACCTAAGCCAACAGGAGTTGTTCAACACTTATGAAAAACTTCACCTTTACTCATATTCAGAAGAACAAAATTGTGAAAAGTTAAGTTTCATAGCAAGATATTTATAGTCTTTTCAAAGAAATAGCTTACAATCGTTTTATATTTTGGTGAAAAAAAAAACTGTTGAATGTTGTTGAGATCCACACGGGTTGGCCATTAAGGTTCGATTTACAAGTGTAACGCATTACATCTTCGAATTACCATTTTTCTCTGATCAGACACAGGATGGCTTGAGTCAATGACGCAAGATAAAAAAGTCCTTGTGGGGAATGAAAAAAAGAAGTCGGTGGAGGATAACAAATAGAGTAGATAGTAAGTTGATAAAATACTAAAGCTTTCTAATCTTTTTCAACTTCTCGCCAAAACAACATTGAGGGCATTTTGTTTCAAATAACTTCAGGGCATCTGTACATTAAAATCAAAGAATGACTGTATCAGTGTTGCCGAAAGCAGATTTGTGCTAAAAATTTATCACAACCAATTAGCAAAGCCATAAAATTGTGTCATCGTAACAGTGTATTAAAATGCCACGCTCTTTGGGTAAGTCAACTTGCGGTGTTACGATTATCTTGAGATTTTATACCAGTCTGTTTATGCTTCTTTGTGTTTTCCATCTCGACGAAAAAGTACATATCCTAATCTTTGTTATGAGCGATTAAATCACCCAGCAAAACAATTTTATTGTAATGAACGCAACGTGCTGTCATACTTATGTTGTAAATTCACGAAAGCTACTACAAATATTTGCGAATTGTGCGCAGCAAGGATTTATTGGTCAGGTCGTCTTGTGTGACGCATCGTATCCAGAAAAACTTGGATTCTACGGCGACTTTTCAAAGATCGTAACTACGTGCTGGTTCTTTTTCTTGATGGCTACAATTTACTAAATTTTTTTTGTTTGGTAAAGATAGTGGTGTCGGGTATTTTTCTCTTGGTTCATTTTTTCACATAAATTTTGTTCAACACCAGTTGTAATAAATATGCCCTTTTCGAAAATACTTCGTACTGATTGTTCTAGTCGTGCTAAACCAATTTGCTTAGAAGGTAGCTGGTGTGAAAACGATATTTTGTACCAAATTTCATTCTATTTTTCAGTAAAAAGTGGCTTATTTTCAAACATTTGGCACACGCGTACAGATCTGACCACACCTGATGAAAAAACGAAAAAAACCTGCAAATTTCATTGGTCCCTGTCGAACTTTACGCAAGGTGGAAATCACAAAATCAGGAAGTTTTTTACAACCAGGGATCACATCGAAATTGACTGAAATTGTAAAGCTTGCAAATTCAATAAACAGTAAGAAAAAAGTGCATTTTGACAACAACCTTCTGTAGGGTAAATAACTATATGTAGTCCACTGCTGAAAGATCAACAAAATATAACAATCTTTCGAAGGGCAGTAAACGTCAAAAAGAGGTTAGTTTTTCAAAGTCATTTGGTATGTTGCAATGCTTGCTTACCAAGTAATTTCCGTTCTTATCTTGATCTAGAAGAGTCTGACCAAAATTTCCTGCCGTCGGTACATGATGAGATTCGTCATCCAATGGCAAACTGCTGCCGTTTACAATTATCTTACACATTGGCTGAGTAATCCAACTCGAGAACTTGTAGCGAGTACTTGCAGCAGTGTGCACTGTGTCTTGTGAAGTTGCTTCCTCAGTTGTTTCGACTTCTGCACAAAGCCGTAAAAATAATACCTGGAAATTGCTTCTGTCCATTTCGTTCACTGCTAATCTTGTTTTAAGCGGTGTTGTATCGCTTAGTATTAATACCATTCTGATTAAGTGTTGGTTCCTACAACAACAGCTTGTGTCCAGTGGCGCACCGAGTGTGAAAGCGAGGGTGAAAGTCCTCCGGCCCTGGGTTTTAACGGTCGCCGAATAACAAAAACACTACAATCTTTGACACTGCAACTTATCTTCCTGCGTACATCGAAAAAACTTATGTCCTTGAGAAAGAATGTTCTTTGAACGATAAAGAAGAATGTTGTCGGGGTGAGCACCATTTTCCATTTCCACCGTACAAACTTCTTCCAGAGCGAAGCTTGTCAGGCTATGCTTTTCCACGTCCATGACGAGAAGTTTTTAAGATTTTAAACAAACCTTGCATGATTGCCTTCTATACGTCGCAAAATTTCCAGGTCTGCTGAATGCATGCCAGCATTCTAAGCATTAGTCAGTTCAACTTTATTTTTTCACGCCAAAACACTAAACCTCATTTTTTGTGACATGAATCACAAACAGGGGTTATTGCAACCTGTTAACAAAAAATAAAAAAACAAAATTTTGATTCAATTAGGTTGATTACACAAACTACACTGGAAACGCAACTCTCATTCCGTGGTTTGTGAACTAATAAAGCTACTTTGTGCTTTAACTTGATGCTGTTATTGATTAAAAGGAAAACCACACCTGAGCGGGTGGAACTCACCCCACTTAAGTATCAAGAAAAATTAAACAATCTAATCTCATTAAAATATATATTGCATTAGAAGAACCCCCCCTGCTCCATGCTGGTAAGCAAGCACGTCCTGAGTGAAGCACGCCCTGAGTGGATTACAGNCCTTGATTGCAACAATTGCAGCGCTTTATCACATGGGAGAAAAACTCCCATTAACTACAAAGCGGGGCGATTTTAACCCGAAACCACGAACTTTTCTCCACAGTGGAAAAGTGCAGACAGCGCGCACGAGGTTACGCGCACCAGTTGAGATGTCAGACAAATGTCGGCAGTTACTGTAGCGTGGAGGGCGCTCCTGCGCTTGTTTGCATAGGAACCAGGTGTCAGCACACCTGACGGGGGTTGGCTCAACCTCGTCCTTGAAGTCCCGCGCCAGCCAAAATTTTGGCGCAGGTTTGCAACGCTATAACTCGTCGGCCGATTGAGCTAGAGAACTGTTCAAGCCATCTACGAATTCAGCAAGTCTTCTAGTGGAGATTGAAAAAAATTGTTTCGTTTTGGGTTTGGGGTTCTCTGGGGGGACGTCACAAGTGGGGGTGTTTTTTTGCGTTTTTTTGGCCTACTTTACGCGACCCTGGACGCCACTCCAATGAGCCAATTTTTTCGCTCAAGTTTTGTTTCGAAACTAGATTATCATCAGTGGTGAAAGTAGAATACTTTTCTTACCGGAACGATCCAGCATTTGTCAATACCCTCCCAAAATTTCAGCCATAAATGTAAATAAGCAATCAAGAGCAGGTCTACTTTTGGCCCACCCTGTATCGTACATTTTAAAAATACA
>JGI24158J21664_10000756_pt1 | contig 32342 bp, 13 predicted proteins | sample Ectturendosymbi3_FD_21664 | JGI IMG/M metagenome (IMG submission 21664)
GTTTCTAAAAATGGCCATAATACTTTCTCACAGCCATTTTCTTAATGTTGCATTTGTGTCAATTATGGTTTTCCAAACTTTTGATCGATTTATATTTGGCATACTGATTTTTCCTGGAACAAGGTGGTACGTGTTGACATCACAGGACCCACAAATGGTACGCGATCAGAAAAAGTTTGGGAACCACTGATGTACAGTATTCATCTTGATAGACATGTAACCGTCTCATGAGCTAGGCAAGAAATTCCTATGGCATCGATTGCTTTGCAAGAGGTTGTTTTGTCGATGGTTTTGGGATTGATTTTCGCTTTCTGATGGGAAAATAGTGGCCGGTGGGCTGTTCGCGGCCCGTGAAGTTAAAACAATGGCTCATGAAGGTTTCTCGGCAACGGCTCCCATACGTTAAAAACGGCATGCAAAGTGAAGAGTATTTACCCTTTAAAGTGTCCTGAAAAAGCACATGAAAATTCAGGCGAAAAGTTTGTAATATGCGTGTATTTGATGGGATGTTTGACAAAGACCTATTTTTGATTTGCATTTCGAAACAAGCATGTACGCTGCATTGTAAGGGAACACCAAAAGCGTTCTTCAGAAACCTGGTTAACAATATGCTGCTTCTAGTCTAAATCTGACAGAACTTTTCCATAAACTTTCCGTTAGATTTTAATATTAATGGAGACTACCAGGTTAAGGTCAACCAAATGTTTGAAGAAAACGGTCTTTACTTTATTTGTGCTGTGTTTGTGGTATATTCAGAGTACAGACGTAAAGCCAATTAAAGTACGTTAAAGTTTTTGGGACTTGTGGATGCTCTTCTATTTCCATTATTTCATTCTATTGCTCTGCCCCTTCACATTCTTTTGCTCTCCTGGTTATATTGTAACTTCAGACAAGGCGTAATCCTTACAGAACTTGCTTTTTCATAGATATTTAATCATATCAGCTGTTTAATACATTTTTCTCCCGAACACTAATTCCCTTAACTTTATTTTGTGAACGAAACACCAGCACCTTGATACCGCAATATCCGACCAAGGCATACTGTGTAATGCTTTGAAATGAACACATTTAGTCTTTGACACCAAGCATTTATGTTGCAGATAGATTCAACAGGTGCAGTGCCCTTTCTAAAAATGTATTTCTCAATGAATGTTTAGAGTCATGCATTAACGCTATGGCTCTTACTGAAAGAGTTCGTAACATGATAAACATACTCTATTGCACTTCATCAAAAATGTTAAGTTCTCTTTACATAAAAGCAGACTTCAGACCAGTATCTTCCTTCTGTCTACACCTGGCTAAATTCTTACTATCCCGTGAACATCTGTTGGATTCAGGGTCACACCAAGCGCGACCCGAAGTTCCTAGTGTGGCTCATACTGCAAACATATCATTTCGTTGAAATTTTTAAACCGTTCGGGAGACTTTTTTCAGGATGCGATATATGCCTGTCAGAAAATAAATTTCAAAAAAAATCTTTCCGCAATTCTTAATTGTAAAATGACAGGCTCTTGGTTTTAAGGAGAAGGACGGATACTGTCAGTGCGGCCGAATCTATTTAAAAAGTTAATCTACCTTCGGTGAAGAATAAGTTAAACATGTGACAGAACACATGTTATCGACTTCATTATAGCTTTTTCTTGTAATGTGGTCTCCAAATCCAAAAAGAGCATTTTATTGCAGGTCTCCTTTTTCCCAGTGGGAAGTAATATGCACCCGAGGCAATGAGTACATGTTCAATAGACAGCTCTGCACAGGTGAATCAGAAGGACCACTTATACGAAACCCAGGAAATTACGACCCTAGCAAGACGGACGGTTTGCCTCGAGCTCAAGAGGTAGAGAACGTATTGATTCTTGGCGACATGTATGACACTCCCAATTTTGACACATCTGCAAATCAAAGTTATCGAAATTTGCTTGAAGGGTTTGCAAGAACGGATAACGGCGTGGCAGGCAAGTAAACAAAATTTCTACCTCCGGGAAATAATGTTTTTTCTGATTTTATTGGCTACTGTTTTCATTAAAGTGATGTTTTATTACCATAATGGTAATTTCAAGCATGCGCAAACTTTCACTGGACCAGCAATTTTTAAGATAACACCACAAACAAGAAGTTTTGTTTTTAGAAGAAATCTTTCTGTACGTGCGTCAATTACAAGAAATTTCAGCAAAGGTTTATCCATTTGTGAGCATCAGACGGTCATCCGTTCATTTACTTAATCCAAGGTGATGTTGAGACAGCTGAGGATATGCGCAAATACCATGTATAAGAACAGGAATCTTTTAATTTTCCTTTAAACCTAAATTACACCTGCAATTCCTTTGAATCTTACTTTTTAATGCCATTCGCAAAAAGATTTTCTATCACAAAATAACGTTGCGATTATTGCAACGCCCAAAGTCGTATACATCACGGCTTTGAGTATTGAGTATAATGTGAATTGTCGTGAAATAGAATCGGCATAGAATCAGCCACAACCACGAACAGAACGTTTCAGAACGAACAAAATAAATTTAAAGTGAGGACAAAGCCAACAAAAAACTTTACAAAACCTAGAAAAAAAATTGGCCGAAATTAAAAGTTTTGCGAATATGGAGGAGCGTGCGGTGTGCGACTCTCAATCTGTTTTTTCATTGCGGCTCTTTTGATCCAAAAAAACCCGAACGAACGTTTTTTAAAAATTATTTGAAGAAAAAGCTCTTCAGACATGCACTACTTTCTTATACCACAAATCTGTGACATTATAGTGTTGCCTTGATTTTTAGCGGTATACGTGGTGTTTCTGGATCGTTCTGATGTACGTTTGTGTGTCCATTCTTGAACCTTTATCAAATGATCAAAATTCTCACAATCCACCTGTTTGCTGTAGTTCAAGACTGAGTGTAGATACCTTCAAAATATATAATTATTCCTGCAGCACAGAGCAGTAGCTACGTTTGCCTTTGAACGTCATTGCCATTTTTCAGTTAAAAATGAAAAGCTATACTGAAATATGCTAAACTTCTTGAGAAAGTTCAGTATAAACACCGTGTAGATATACATTTGATGCTGCGACCCATTTAAACATTTTTGAGAGAAAACATTTCATTAAACTTATTTTTTGCAGTTAAAACAATCAACATATGTCCAGAGAGATTGAAAACCATCTGGGAGAAACACACATATCAGCAGCAAATAGTGCTTGGTTCACAAAAAAATTTCCGTTATAATATCTAGCTCTCGTTGCACTTGGATGAGCTGAGAGTTCATCAAGATATACATAAAATTGTCTCAGTCACACAGCACCCTCTTTGTGTTTGACGCATGATCAAATGAATCTAAAAATATATGTATTTTGCAGGCAACTTTTGCACCAGTAGCAACGCATTTTTTCTCCACGGGTTAATTTATTGGATTATAGTTGATGGCGATGCGTAGGCTGTTCATCATTTTTGTAAAGCTAGGGAACCATTATACATGACGCCCTATTGATTTGTTATTGACGATTTATACCAGATGTTGGCTTGTCTCTGTGGTAAAAAAAGTCGCTAAAGTCTTCAAAACAAGATTGGTCATTCTAGTGTTTATTCTGTGAATAAGTGGATAAAAAAACAGTGGCGTAACTGACGGAGTGCAGAGGGGCGAACCGCTACCCCTTTTCAAGCTAAATGTAAAAATCGGGTCCCTACTTATGTTTCGCTGATATTTCGATATTGATGTGTTTTTTGCGTTTTTGATAGTGTTTTCCTGTGACTTCTGGTTTTAGTACAGACATCCACATCCGGATTCACTATCAATTCTCAACTTTTTTCTGATTGTTGGCTAGTTACGGTGACCAGCGGGCCCCTTGCAGCTAATTTTTGCCCCCTCTGGCTCAAACCTCTAGTTATGCCACTGAATAAAAAGGGAGAAAAACTTGTATGAAGATGCGTTAATGGTAAAACTTGATCAGTGGAAAGATGTATTAATTATGACGCAGCAAAATAAATTCATCGATCTGAGGGTGACAAACAGTTTGCGACGGTGTGTGCAGCAGCAACTGAGAGGATTGCTCATCTATATGTCAGATAGAAGTCAGGGATATCTAGGAGTTCTGAATCTCCCTGATAGAAGTCTATATGTTAATGAAAATAATTCCAACTTCGTATCGCCAGACTAAGGTCTTTATAGGGGGAATTATAATATACAATCACGTTCCACGTTTTGGGCTATAGCTAAAGATTGACGACTGTAATTGCATGAAATACTTCTACAATTTATAAGCAAGCTTTGGCATCCACATGCTACTTGCTTCAAAAGTGAGTTCTTGTGCAATCCCTGATCAAAGTGCTCAAATCAGTGGTTCTCAACCGCTGGTCCGCGGACCGGTGCCAGTCCGCATAGATTTCTTGCCGGTCGGCAAAACAACATAGATTTTCCGTTAAGTAACTGAAAATGGTTAGCGTTCATGTTAAATTCGGCAAAATCTGGTCAATAACATGTGGCGGTGATTGAATGAATAGACTGAAGAGTGGTCTGTGGGGCGCCCATCTCTGCTTGCTTGCACTGTGGGCCACGCGGCTGCTTTTGCAATGAATGTTGCGTTGATGGCGTGTCAATTGCAGCACCGCGAGTGAATCGTTCCCTTGCAACCACCCATCACCCACGAGCACAAGGCTCGACAAGCCGCAAGTACAATTTTTTAAGTTTTTCTGTATGACCGACAGGAAATTGAACCCAGCCTAGCATCTTTGGTGACGCGTGCTTAGCTAGTTTAGACTGGATATTATGATACAAAATAAAATCCTTGTTCAGTTTCACAATTCCAGAAAGTACAATGGCGGCTATTGGTAGTAAACTGGTTTTTAAAGGTTTAGTATTGGTGACCGCTAGGAAATTTTTAACTTCATGGTACGCCACTGGCAGTAGCTGTTTTATATAAATTGCGGAAGATTTAAAATGCGGTCAACAAAGCAACAGGGAATTTTGCTCTTTTTTAACAGGGACTACTTTCAGCTTTCAGAAAAAAACAACTTTCAAAGCGGACATGAAGCAAGTACCAGTGTTTCAAATTTACAACAAACAGTAAAAAGTGTGTGTGCAGATATATTTACATTAGTAGGGGGAACTAAAAACCGAAAAAGAGAATTGTCAGGCAATATGATAAAAATAGTTGCAACTTGGCTTTACTGCAGCTTCATGTAGTGAACAGCCGCTGCGGTCCTTATAATTAGTATGCTCCCAAATTCTCTCAAATGATGCAATGAAATCTTCCTCACTTGCATGTCACTTTCATTCGAAGCAGGGGCGTGCAGAGGTGGGGCGACGGCCCGGGAATCCAAAGAGTGAAATTAAAAAATGAAAATGCTGTAGCTTTTTCGTATTGCAGGGCTACTACCAAATGGTGCATGGGTTTTGATCTTTAAGCTTATTTCGTCAAAACTAGTTTTCCGTATTGCCTTTTTCGTCACATTCCTCAATACTAGAATTTGGTAGGGGAGCATACAATCGCCCACTGACCCCAGGCATCACCAGAACTTTGCACAACCCTGATTTGAAGCACAGGCATTTTTAAGAAAGTCATTGGATTATTTTCAAAGACTACTCAGCGAGATGTATAGTCTAAAAAGCAAAGTAAACCATGGCTAGTAGGCTACTGAAGAATCACTTCTTCATGCATTGTATCTAATTTATCTTGAAATATATAAAACATAAAATTCTTCACCATTGGGGAAGAGTTAGTAAAGCCGTGAATCCTATCTGCAGATAAAGTTTTGGCTCCCCAAGCAGCTCAGAAACTTGAGCTTAAAACCATTTTCTAACGGAACAGTTCAGCGAAGGATTGAAGATGAGGCAATTGATGTCAAGGGGTAGGTTATCGAGGAATTTTGCGAGAAGTCGAGGTATTTTGCAATCCATCTCAGCGAATCAGCCGCTGACGTGACTAATTGTGTCATTCTTTGTTTTGTACTTTACACGGGAAAAGAAGATTTCAAAGAACGTCTATGTTACATAAACTTGCCAGGACGTACCACCGGGTCAGAGATATATTTAAAGAATATTTTGGTGAGAGAGACTGGGAAAATTTTATCGGCATGTGGGACTGAAAGCATGACTAGTTATCGCCTTGGTGTAGTTGCAAAAATTAAAGAAGTAGCGCATAAAGAAATGTTGTTTACTCATTGCATAACCTTCTGGAGATTTAAGTGCAAAGAAACTGATTTGAAAACGTGTTAAATAACGGGGTGAAAATTGTTGATAAGATTCGAAGCCGACCCTTGAACTCCAGACAATTAAAACACTGTGTGAAAGTATGGATTCACAGCATGAACATTTTCTCCATACAGAACTAGGTGGCTATCAAGAGGGCGAGTTCTTTCGCGTCTTGTGGAGCTCAAGGAAGAAACATAACAGTTTTAAGATAAAGGAACTTTTCTTTAGCTGAATTTCTTTTGGATAAAATGTGGATGAGTAAGCTTGCGTATTTGGCGGATATATTTTGCCATTTTGATTTGAACAAGCTTATTACATGTCGACAGGGGTTTTGCACAAACATCTTTGTGATTAGAAACAAGACAAACGCATTAAAAAAGAAGCTCGTAGTTTGGGATAGCCTTGTGCAGAAGGGAGATACAGAGATGTTTTCGACAATTTTTTGACAAGTGTTGATGTCATTGCTAAAGAGTTATTAAACGTTGTAAGTCAACATTTGTAGAAGTTATCTTACGACTTTGACCATATCATTTCCCTGGATATGAGGATCTTCGGCATGAAACCGTGTATAACAGCTTTGGTTGACAAAACGATTGTGATAACCTGTTGCATTCACTGCGATTGTATGCTACCGGTCCGTAATTTTTTTGCGTTGTTTACCGGTCCTCTGGTGCAACAAGGTTGAGAACCACTGGACTAAATCGCTAATCATTTCTGTTGATCTCATAGATTTTGATGAATTGTGGATGAAAGAATGGTTGTGCCAAATCATAACTACTTTTCTTCATAATGCTGAGAGTCTCTGCCGTACATGCACATACACGGCTCAAGAAANGTGTTATTGTTTGGCTTGACTTCTTCAAAAGTCAGTGGAAGCCCTAAAAAAGCTGTNCGGGGTTAAAAGTATCTTGAAAGCTGAAGGGAGGCAACATACTTGTCATGCACTAGCACTACACCTGCAAAATGATCTACGTAATATTTTGACTTTAGCGCTGATTACCCTTTGTTTTTTTAAGCAGATCCTAATCATAGCTACATGCACAACGCTGTTCATTTATTCATGAATGGAACAATGTCATCAGTCGGCTCTTCCGCAAATGATCCGATTTTTCTCATACACCACTCCTTCGTTGATAGCTTGTTTGAACTGTGGATCAGAAAAAGAGAAAAAGCAGGCAAGTCAGGTAAGACCATTTTCAAGCGGCAGTGCTAGCTTTAAGAACCATCATTTCTAGTTATGAAAGCACTTTTGCTAGTGAAAAGTTTGAAAAAGTTATTTGTTTACAACGCCATATCACAGCATATAAAAGCCGCTGGTTTGCAACAAATCGTGCTCTTTACCTGTGTTTGCAAGAATATGCACAGTAGATTGAAGATGAATACCATCCCATTTTGGTGAAATTCTTATTTGCAATCTAGTCTGTATAGTCTAGATTCAGTCCGAAAATTTCGAATGGCATATTTTTTTGTTTAATATGCTTAAAGTGAAACAATTTTTCAGCGGAATTCAGCTATACTTCGGAGCCAAGACTCGGCCACAGACCACAAGACTACATGGTGCCGTTCTTCCCTTTGGTTCAAAACCGAAGAGGATTTGTTGGTTCAGTAGAACTCGGATACACGTACGACTACATAGAAGAGACGGAAAGATCATCAGCTCTCGAGGGAAACGATGACGAAAGCAGTGCTCAGGGAGCAGACAATATGAACTCGCTGTCTAGGGTCAAGGTCATGGCGGATATTGCAAATTTGACGTCACAGCTCACCATCAATCGAACAACTGCCGTTGTAGATAGTGGAGTCGGTGGCGTTTTCGTACGTAACAGACTTGATACTGCTACTGCCAGCGGTGCCAATGACATGAGTGATAGCAACGGAGTTGTGGAAGACTCAGAAATAAATGAAAAAACAATCATGAATGTTAACACAGGCATTCACGGAACCTTCGATTTGGTAGAACTTTCCCTCGGCCAAACAGCAGCCCTTACTGCTTTAACTGAAAAATCTCGGAAACGCGATAAATTGCATCAAAAGGTCAAGGACCATGCTTCGCACCACGGAGCCCTGAGGCCTAGAAATCATCCCAGTCGTTTTGGGGAAGGTGGATTTTCGCTTCATGGAAATAAGAAAAAGGTTATCTTGGCACCACAAACTCTTTCCGATCCGGCAAGCGATGTAGAAACAGGAAACAGAGCTCTGTTAGTTGAAGAACCTTCGGCAGTGGGTGGCTGGTGGCGAAAGGTTAGGAAGTTTTTTGACATGGTGGTGCGTGTTTTCGAAAACATGTCTGTCAAAGAAACCTTTCTGCTTTTGCTTTTCTGCTTCTTGCTAGCATTGACGTTCTCTTCGTGTTACTACGGCTGTGGACGCCGCTCACGTAGGGCCAAGCAAAAACGGTCAAGAGCTATTTGTTGCTGTGGCAACAGAGGAATTGATGAAGAATCGGTTACACTTCTGGAGAAGCGCGAGGATGGATTGTTGAAATCCAAAGTAGTAAAAGGCGCAACGTACATGTAGATTTACACGTTGGGCATCCTTGCGAACTCAGCAAAATTGTGAACACGTCGTTGAATTCGCAACAAATTTCAGAAAAATGGAAAGAGCTACCGTGAAATGCTTTTACCTCGTACAACAACAGGCGTTACTGTTGAAAAAAAAACGCAGTTGCAAACACGTCTTCACCTTGACGTTGATCCCCACTGCCAACTTTTTAATTTGCCTTTGTTTAAAGTTACTTGATGAACACCTGACATGAGATGTTATGCAATCTGAGTAACAACTTCAAATTCCATCATGTTCCACAACTGACTTGTTCGAGGCGTGGCCCATGTCGTGCTGCGTTCACGGGAAGCGCTTTGACTTCCGATGCTCTTTGGAGAAATACAAAAGTGAATTTGTTTCGGGTGCAATTGCGTTGTGGCAAATAAACAGACCAGTTGAACGTGCGGTCCGACTTTCAGGAGTCGAACAACGCAAATGGTAGTGCTGGGTCTGCAGACGGAGCCTGAACGATTCGTTTACGACATTTCGTGTTTACTGACGAACAGCGCGATGTTGCGAGAGGAACAACAATTACGACAGTATCGTTCAAAGACACGGTTTTCGGGAATTTCAGGCCGATTTTATTTTGCACAGAACAAGATTGTGTTGGGAGTATCAGAAAGACACGAGAGTTTTTCTTCGGCAAAATCACGCTACAGGCCCATGGTGTTTATCATCGCGCTATAAAATATAAAGCATTAAAGTTTGCTTGTTTAAAAATTTATACGGGGAGTTCAAAGAAAAAATACTCCGATCACGGTGTCACAGCTTCAGCAAAACTCAAAACATCAAATTATTTTTTGAAAGGTTATATCCGTTAAGTTTCATTACTATCCTTCCTAATCCGAGCCTTGGGATACAAAAAACACTGAGAACATCAAAATGTCACTTAGTGTCATTACACAGTGCGTCGTCACAGTAACACTGCACACCCAATGCGCCCCTCAGAAAGATCAAACCCGTAACACGACACCTTACAATCCGCGACATCGAACGGAGGAGTTACGTTTCTTCAAACTCTGAATGAATGCCAGGTTGCACAGAGAAACGTTTTCAGCATCTTTATAAAAATATCAGAAACATTTAAAATCGTTTGCAACATCATGGATTCCTTTGATCAAATGCATTGATACAAGAGGTGCGGTTCCCTTCTTAACGGAACAATAAATTTCGATTGCAACAAACAAAATCTTACGGCAAAATCAACAGGTGGTAACTAACACACTCCCTGAGCGACAAGTTTAACTTCATATGTAAAACTTCCGATTTAGGCTTGCTGCATTAAACAAGCCAGTAGTTAAAAAATCGCTACTTTATGAAGCAAGCTTATGATCTTCATAGACGGAAGCGAGAGTATATTAAAATAAGAGTGCACAAGCACAGTTAACTGGCTGTCCTGTTTCCTACTCGCAATGAAGTTCATTTACGAACAAAAGCCACATAAAGATTTTTGCTGAACGAAGCAAAGGTGCAAATTAATTCGGATCGTCGTGGAAGAAAACCAAGTTTTGTATTTAGTTCTGACGAGAGGATGGCGATAAATTAGATGGCAATATGTGTATTTCACTTTCAACGAAAATCGAAACAACGTGACGACAGCGTGCTCCACGAAGACCAATCGGGACCATTTTCCAGACAAACGCAATTCTCACTAAAACAAACGCAGAAAATAAATTTTGAACCAAAAAAACACAAGAAACTGAAATTTAAAAGGCACTTGAAGTGTCCAGGTCAGGAGACTGAGCGGAAGAGAAATTGACGAAGCCGGCGAGCGAACATCACGCTTGTGACGCAGACATCGTTCGCATCATTTCGCAATAGCAGCGTTTTGTTTAAACGACCAACGTGCCGGTGCCATTCTTTTGTCGACAGTCCCGTCCTTTAACAACCCGCCTCAAGCAATGTGACGCAGCGTGCCGCGATGCTGCTGAACCTGCCTCAGCGACAATCTCCGTGAAATCATCCGACGACTCGGGCGGCGGCAAAGTTGCGGTGTTCGTTGCGACTTCAGCTCATGTAGAAGATCAGGTCGCTCCAACCATTGTTCTGCTGCAGCAGTCGCTGGCTGAAGGACATCACACCCTCTTTCCCGTCGCTGAATCGCATTTCTACAAAAATAAGGAAAATTGGTACTCGGGTTGCTAAACGACACAGCTTGTTGATTCGCTGCATAATTTGTAATGAGTGCGACATATAAACACGCGCATTTTTGCCAATCACAGAGAAACGAAGACACTGGCAGTACAACCAACCCAAAACCCCCGATCGTTCCAATATATGATAATAAAAATTTTAAAATGCCAGACAGGCCTGTTTAGACAGACTTAAAAAAACGAAATTCGCCATAAGGTCAAAAAAGAGCAAGAGATTTCCAGCAGTACAGCTGTTTTAAATACCAGCATCATTTTCTATCCGGCATTCGTATCGGGTTAGCTTGCGCGGAGGTCTCATCCCTGAAAACGTACCGGAATATCTCGTGTATCTTGGAAGTCCCTGGAGGTTTCACATAAAACCCCGACAAGACACGTCAGTGATGCTGTCGTGCCAGTGGCTCCTCGACCGGCATGTTTCGTCACTCGAGAGCTTTTGTTAGGGCATTCAGGTCACGCGGCCAAATCACCGTAGCTGGGATCTACTCATTTGGAAAACCGACCCGATGTTCAGGCTTTATGAACACTAATACGCGCTTGTTTCGTAGTGTTGCACCGCAAACTTTTACTAAACGTCCTGTATCTGCCGCTTGCACCTAAACTGATTTGAAAACTGAGAGCTTCCTGATGTTTCATAACTCTCGTTTCGTAACCACGACATGTTGATGTTCACGCACTACAGCGTTTACGGCTTCAATCCGGATGTTAGGCTATCGATTATAACTTTCGTCACACATCAATGCCATTCTGATGTACGGTTGATCCGCAGATTTGCGTACTCGCACAACTCCGTTATGACTGCTTGTCCAAATCAAACAGATTGTGAAAAAAAGTGGCGAAAGAACACGCCCTTGACAAAACCAAAGACCCGTAGCGAACGGTTTCGAATGTTGTTCACACGGAATGAAACGTAGACGCCCAAGCAGGATGCGCAGACCTGATGACTGGTAACAAGTGGCCAGCAACGCTGCATTTTTGAAAAAACACTTGAAAAGCTCGTCTCAAGAAACCTGGTCATACGCTTTTTTAATGGTCGACGAAGTAAGCTTAGGCGCTATTTGCAAATTCCCACGACTTCTCCAAAATTTTCAGGATAGTGAAAGTTTGGTCCACAGTGCAATGGTCAGAACCGAAACCAACTCGCGCACCCTCCTACTTAGTTTCACTTAACTCGCGGCATCTTCTTGCAAAGCACTTACCATGTACTTTTCAGAAAAGGCTAAAAAAGAATATGTCATAGTAGTTAAACAGGCTTTGCTTGTTTCTTGTAAACTGGAATGACTGCAACAGTTTGGCAGTTTTTAGATAACTTTTTGCAGTTTTAGGGAGCTTTTCCATATTCCCATGCCACATAATGACACATAGCACACACGGGACTGCCAGATATTCCTTCTCGGTTTAAGGCTTGGGTCAAGTTTCACCACGATCTGCAACCTCCCATTTGTATTTGACATCTAGTCGGCAGCAGGGATGATGGCTTTTTCCCCAAAATGCACCTTCTGTGTCAGAGTTGTAAACGGGCCTCATTCTGACGCTCGAACTCGGTTCGAGCCCGAAATTTAATTTTGAAAAAAACTACCTTGACCAAAACATTGGCTTAAACAAGCAAAAATTCAGCTTATTAATCAACGATAATACTGCGGAATGCAATGCTTCTCAACAAAGGAAAAAACTATCACAACATTATCCACGATGGCGCTATAGGCATAAAAGGAACTATCTAGGATAGCGCTATAGGCATGAAAAGCTGGTTTGTAGGCCATCATTTATTGAAACAAGCCAAGAATCGCGTGAGTGATTGATCTCTTCAAAAATGCCACGCGCGCCAATTTCCTCACGGCTGTCGCCTTCTCAAAAAGAGTGTGGGACTAATCCGAGCAGAGAACAAAAGAACGCAGCTGTGTTTGCAAATATAATTAGCTGAAGAAAAGTCACAATCACTCACACAAGTCACCGCTGTGAGCACAGCAAATGTACGTCACGAAAGACAAAAATCGTTCCTCTGAATCAGGGATGCAGTGCTAACAAAAGAAGCGTGGGAACGCACCCAAAAAACTAGGCATTTTGAAACAGCTTCAAACTCGTTTTAAAGCAAAACATGGAAAAGGTGTTCCCACGCGTTCCCGCCCCACTATACCCCTGCTCTGAATGTTATAAAAAACTTTGTATGCAGGCCCGAAACATTTTGACAAAATTAAGCCCCAACCCGGTCCGACTTACAACTCTGTTCTGTGTGACCGACGGTAACATATGGACAGTATTTCCTCCATTTGTTAAGGATGTTCTCAATTATCAGAGAGGACACCACTTCCGGTTTTCAATAGATTTTGCAGTATTGCACATTTTGCTGCAGAGAAGCCGGCTGTCCTAAACGGCGAACAAATCTAACAAGCACCTTCAAACAATAAAACTTTCATCCATGCCACTCAACAAAGCACTACCTGCGCAGTGATAAAATGAATGGTGGGGAGCTGCATACGCAAACATTGATGAAAAACTGCACATGTCAACAATGAATTCAAAGCAGACACCTTGAAAAAAACACGATGATGGTAGAGTATCACATGATGTCAGGGTTTTTTAAGGTGTTTTAGGGACCCGAATCGGGTCCCTAGAATCAGAGAAAATTATCATCGGGTCCCTAGAATCAGAGAAAATCGGGTCCCTACAATCAGAGAATCAGGTCCCTACAGGTTCATACCGGGTACCTAACATTTTCCTTAAAAAAAACCCTGATGATGTGGTAGCAAAACTTACGTCTCGCCATCTCCACATTGCATTTGCACAAGGGTTTGCTTGACGCGAAAGTTGCCTTCGACCAGACAGCCGCTGTCAGATGAGCTCGCAGCAACATGTTCTTGGGTATCCTGCTGATGTTCAGTTGCTTTTTCCATTTCATTGAAGACGCGCATTTTCGAACATTAGTCGTCTTCTTCCAACGCTTCGATTTTCCACTGTCGCCGGAACTTTCCAGAACTCTTCAATAAAGAAAAGAAAGCACAGGCGAAGTCATGAAACAGCTGATGACAATTGACAAAGACTAACATGTGATGCCGATTAGCATATTTCAATGAGAGGCGTAAGCAGATAACTTTACGGTGCCATAAACAAGAGTGGAATTTTAATGAAAGATCACTTATCTAGGTAGGGTTGAATGCCCATCACGCAAATAACAGGAAAAAACTATGCTGTCAGCAAACCGGCATACGCGTTTGTAGCAAGGAATTCATTCCACAACAGCTTGAGGTTATGCACTGTGCAGTTAGGTTGTTTGTGGTAAACAAGTATGCCAACAACTGTTTAGGATTTACTATAATAAACCCTTCGCCATCCATCTGGCAACACCAAACAAAGGAGACACGCTCATAGCTTTGACTGAAGCGGATGGAACACACAATCATTTGCTTCTGGCAAAGCCGAGATAAATAACAAGCTATGCGTCATGCGACTGACTCATTTACAGGTGAAGAGCGATGGCCACGCACCAAGCGGTGTTGATGCAGAGAGGGACCAAAATTTATAAAACTGATGATGTTGCTTGGCTGAGCGGTCAACATACTGCTTCATTCAAACGCTGAAAGTAAAACATCCTCGACGTTCTCGCTTTTGCTTTTTGGTTTGCCGTCTGAAAATTGTTAATTGCTATCAAACCGACTTAAAGCGCCGATTCTGAGCGAAAACCACCTTTGTTATCATAAGCTCTCAGCTTTGCAGCGAACGTAATACATCAAAGTTACCACGACCCACTGGATAACCGTTTTAAAAAAAACACATACAATTTTACGTAAACTTGGGCGCTTTTCATGGACAACCCATCCAGATCACCGACTTGAACTTCGAGGTCAACACATGTGTTGTCGGAGGAAGTAAGTTGTCCGCTGCTCACAGCTCCGCTGGACACGCAGCGAGCTTTTGCGGTTAAGCTGCACTCGGTGGGCGTCGTATTTTTTGGCCTCACTCCAAAGAACTCGATGCTGGAGCTGCGAACCTAAAAACACGAAACAACTATATAAAACCTTAAAAAATAAGTAAACTCTTAAGCTTAGGCAAGTTCATTATCTTGCTTCAACACTGCATGCTACTGTTGCAACCTCTCCAGTGGCGTTGCGTTGATTGTGTGATTCACCACGAACGGGATGTGCGTGAAGAATAACACCATCATATGTGTAGCGTGAGCAAGCAACAGTATGAGAGATTGCGAGCATGATCTCTATTGTTGCTTGCTACCACGGTGCGAAGCTTTGCGCGCATGCCGCTCGGGATTTCCGATCGCAACACCACCTCAGCTCTTTACGGAACATAACCATCACAGTTTTTACGTGAAGCTTTATTTAAACAGAAGTAGCAAGCGACATTAAATAATCACTACTTTGAATCCAAATCTCAAACTCCGGAAAAATTAACAAAGGAAAATCGCGTTTGCGGTTAAACATAACAAGGAGAATGTTTTGACTTAGTGATATACCGGATGTACTCCAGTGGCGTAGCCATGCCGAAAATTTGGAGGGGGCAAACATTTTTATTTTAGGCTAACAACAGTATTTTGTTTGGAATATCGCCTCTCAAAGCACAAAATGACTAGACATTTTAAAAATTTGGGGGTGCATGGCCCCCTAGGCCCCCATGGCTGCGCCTATGATGTACTCTCGAATCGGAAAATTGTTGATTTATATACAACCTGTTCCTGTAATTAACGTTATCAGTGATACTACACTACAACAACAAACTTATATCTGTCAATGTACACAAGAAGAGTTGCCTTTGGAAATCAGACTGTCGAAGATAGCGCATTCAATTCATCAGTAAAGGTTGCTTCATCATGCAGCAAAAATCTTGGCTATAACAAATTGTTTGTTACGGTGTTCCTTGGGCACAAACTGGTGCATTTGCGTGAAAACTGATCCGACTAGTTTCGGATCTATGTTTTCGTGTATGCAAGAACACTATTTGCGTAAAAGGAAATATGCATTAAAATATACCGATTCAAATCCACTAATGCAGTTTCCAATCAATGTTTAACTACGAAGGCAAGCAAGAAGCGTAAAACTTTGGCACACGGTCTCCCAGCTTGAAAAGACAATGCAAGCTACTTGCATGATTGTACGATCTGATATTATACTAACAAGATTTCACTTTCTTAAAGCTTATTGAAGTATGTTACAGCAGTAACCCACATCGCTATCAAAACTTATAAGTAGGTGTTTGTTCACAGCATGATGTAGCTTACAGTCAAAGCAAACAACGTGGTTTAGTTTTTTTGGCTGCAGCATTAAACTGTCCACTATTTTTCGTTTACATTCGTTGCACCGTAAAGAGATCCGTGAGAATGACACAGCTGTCAATCTAAACTAAATAAATGTTTTCTAAGTGACAATCACGGCACAACGAGGCGCCTATAAAAGTAACAAGATCGCAGTATTCTTTGTCAACGCAACGCAAGACTTAAGTGCATTCAGCCAGCTTCCCGTGCCTAAAACAGGATGTTTTAAATAGGAATTTTCGCACTTTCGCACATCATGCTAAAATAAACGCAGAATGAAAACCACATTATTGATTGCAGAACACCATCATTTTAGTCAGGTTTGAGAGTTCTGGTATTGCCGGTAGATTTCAGGTCACAGGATAACATACTTGCAAACGAAAAATGCATCCATTATGACGTACAGCACTCTTACAAGTTGGCTTCGAAACAGCAAAAATATTACATGCTTCCCAAGCATGGGCATTGGCTGCCCTCGTGAGGAACCAACACAAAATTCAAAGCGTTTTCTACCGCTCGTCCAAGTCGCTGACAGTGGAGTGTAAGCAATCGGCAATTGTTCAGTAAAAGCGGTGTTGAATTCGCTAAGACTACGTTCAAAACAAAATGGCCTAGGGTTACTCAACCTTACTTCGAGGACCACCCGTCAACAAGTGGTGAAAGCAATCGAAGAACGTAAATTAGTTTCGAATTATCTGTTGTACAGTGTGTGTGTGTGAATTATGGTACTGTAGTTTTGCTTCCGCGTCATACACATCTGGGTGCACTGCTGGCTGCCTGAGGTGCTGCGACCAGCATTCATTGGCTGGAGACCGTATCGAGCACACCACTTCAGAGTTCGCACGGTAGACCGATTTTAAGTTACGCGATTACAAATCACAGCCTGTTGTTGAACACGCACGCAATCGTTTTACTTAAATAAAGTACCACATGGTATTTTTTCAGAACGTTCTTGAATACAATGGTCTATTCAAAGAAAATCTCGACTCATTGACTGTTGGTCGTAACAAATTGTATGAGCGCAGCTACAGCGTTGTTTTTGAGTCCACAACATAGCTCATTGTATCGGCTCCAGCATAGAGCTGTAGGAAGTCTTCTTGCATACTATACGTAATTGCCTACAGTAACTGCAAGGTGTCAAAAAAGACTTAGTCCAGTATTTTACGAAAGAAGAATGATGTGCCCAGTTGTGTCAATAACCAAACATGGTTGTCAACCATAACGCAGAAGTTTGTTTCCGCACCTGTGACGAACCTACTCCACGTGACAAGCGCATTTTGTCGTCAAGTCGCTGCCCAAATCCTGCAGCCGCACACGCAGAAGTGCGCGCCACATCAGCTGAGCGAAGGACGTGAACGCAATGCTGGTTTAGAAGTCTTGGACTCATGCGGACGACCACCTCTGTTTGTCTTCTTTAAACCTAAGCTTGGGCCACCAAACAGCGTTTTCTGTATAGATTTTCAGTTGTCACAGTGAGATGTTGACCAGCTTCATCGAAAAATCCAAAATGTGCAGTGGTTCCCTATCTTTTGTTCTGGCCGCGACACACTTTGCAACTCAATTTTCTTTACACCGCACACTAAAGCTGACGACTGAAACGTAACTACAGTATTAGAAATGTCCTCTTTAGAAGAGTCGTACGGTCGGTTCAACAATTTCGCGGCACACCGGTTGGGAAGCACTGGTCAGCGGCTGCGAGTTCAACGGCATAAGTGACTCCGCCCCAATTACGAGATGAGACTCTGGCCAGTTAGTTCCATAGACACACTTGGAAATGAAACACCTCTCGCCAGGCGCGCAACCAGGGGGGGCATTTCCCCCCCCCCGAAATTTACAAAACATTGCACAGCAATTTTGACATTTGCAGAAACTTACAAAGAATGAAGACGAAATTTTATATTCTAATCATTTTTAAGAAGTCTTCTTGGAATTTTTCTTTGTTCTACTGGTAAATTATCTCCTTACAAGATTTATCTTGAGACAGGTAATCTGATCGAAAATTTCGTACATGATTGGTATTCAACCACAAATATTTTGGAAGTGTCAAAACTTGGGAGATAGTTTGAAATATTCGTATTTCTAAGGCATTTTGTATCTATTTGTTCGTGTACTATTTTTTCTTAGACAGGCCTCAATTTGACCTCATGAAACTTTATAACATTAGGGTACTGTTGAACCGTGCCAATTGCTGAAACGTTCAAATTGATTAGAGAAATCTTGACATAACGGTTAGTAGAACGTCAAACCGCTTATTTTTCTACGACCTTTTGATTATTTTTGTTAGGGGCAAAGCGGATCACCATTACTAACGTAGAACATTTTTTAAAAAATTGTTGTTTAGCTGCATTTTCGGTTCGAAACGTGATAGTTTTTAATTAAATTTAGCGTGACGACTGTTTCACGTTTTAGTGTCTTTGTTGGTTGATCCCAGTACCACGGCTTGGGAAAAGGGTTAGTTAAGTGTCATATTAGTTCTAGTCAAGGTTGAACGCGCCTACCTACTAGACCACTTTGGCTCCAAATGACGCTTTGCAAGACCCTAACTTTTGCAAGTAGTGAAAGCCCTGAAAGCTCATAGCCTTAAACGTGCTTCTAAAAACTTTCACACAACTCATGGATGCCAGAAAAATCCGTTTTATCCCAAACATACCTGATCCGCTATGCGCCAATTACACAAGACACCTGATGTGTTTTGCCCGAAATGGTAGCATTCAAAGATCCCCTCACCCTTGACTTAGGCTAGTTTGGGATCTTCATTTGTGATAGAAACTCAAACACATGCCAGAAGAAAAGAGCTAGAACGAACAAACGCGTAACCAGGATGGACGCACGGGGGGCGAAGCCCCCCCTACCAATTTTTTCGCCCCCACTAGAAAAATGTGTTGAGCATAGTTGAAAACTATTGGACATACTTTCAAAAATTTGGGCCCCCTCAGAAAACTCTTCGACACCCCTGGTGTCCCAAGCTGGTTACGGGCCTGAGAACGAATTTGCTAAGCAAGACGAAAATTAGTCAGGTTTACTACTGCAGTAGCCCATACATCTGTCACACTCAAGCCATGACTACACTAGTTGAGTACGGAACCAGGTGTTTGTATGAGGATACTGATTTTTACTCTGTCCCGATCGTTCGGTCTGCATCTTGACTGAAAAGTTCTCATTTTCGGAAATGTTGCAAAGAGATCTTTTATCTGTGTGTCCAGTTTTTGCAGAATCGCATGGAAATATTTTCAACTGCAGCAAAACTGTCTGTATGACGTTTAAGGATAAGAGTGCAAAAAGCACAGTCACCCCATTACTTACAAATGGGTGGTAAAAATCTAAAACCTGCTACCACTACAAATATCTGGGTGCTGTACTGAATAATGAGCTCTCAGATGACGAAGACATTCAGAGACAACTGCGATAAAAATATTGTGCAGCAAACAAGCTGCGAGCCTCTTTTTCCCGATGTTCAAATGCAGTCAAAAATGTACATTTTTGTTCCTTTGGTACGTCCGTGTATGCGTCACAACTATGGTGGAATTTCAGAAAGTCATGCATGCAAAGATTGCCTGTGGCCTATAATTTTGGATGCAGAGCTCTATACAACCTGTCCTGGAGAGCGAGTGTTAGTAGTCATGACTCATCAGGTTCAATGTAACATTCCTACATTTGAGGCACTATTAAGAAAAAATATGTACTTGTTTCTCGAAAGATGTAGAAAGTCAAATAACGTATGGTTGCCTGCTTTGACGAAGTCAGATTGTTTACATTAGTCCTTATTCTTTGAACACCACAATCGCATTTTACTTCGTGACTGAGTGCTCGGATATTGCAGTGTTTGTTCGTTTGAGGGTGTGCATGTCACAATGCATTCGTACTTTACCGGGCCTTTACCAGTTTAGGAATCAGCGTCCCACTCTGCAGTAGTGTTGTACCAAGTGAACCAATAGTGTTAAGAATGCGTCTGTAAACCCGAGGCTCGGCCTCCAACGCCGTTACAAAACGTTCTGGTAAGTAAGTCTCTCTAGCCCGTGTCAAGCGAAATTTCTGACCTTTGCGAAATTTCTGACCTATTATATTTGTCAGTTATTTTGCTTCTAAGGAATAAAGTTTGGCGATTACTTTTTTATGTGTGTTGTGCACATTAAAACCTTTTGGTTAGATGTCAGATACCCACAATAAGCTACAGTACGGGAATAAGTAAAACCAGTGAAAAATATTGGACATAATCTTAGACTTCAATTGTTTTTCTTTTTCTAACTGTAACATAAACCCTAATCCGACAAACTTACCGAAACACCAAACCCTAATCATCAGTTTTCTCAGCGCATTTATATGTAGAATATTACTCAGTGCATGCGCATATGGCATGAAGTCAGAAATTTCGCTCGACGCTGGTGATTCAGCCTCCAACGCTGTTGTAAAAGGTTCTGTTTGTATTAACCAGCGTAGTGCAGAATGCGTGTGTTTGTATATTAAGGACTTCGTGTCTGCGGGCAAAAATATATGATTATTATATGTGACCGTTTGCAAAAAAGTTGTACCACGGTTGAATAAGCACGATGACGTCATCATGTGGAATTTCATGAATATTGCCCCTCCCGAAATGAAGAGCTGGTTGCGCCCCTGCCTCTCGCAGAAACAAACAAATAAATAAATAAGCGTGTATAAACGCTGTCATGTGAGAAACGATAATAAAAATTCTCCAACGTTGAGCGTGCCGTCGCCTGATTCAGGAAAGTAAACATCTTTCTGCGAAAAAAACAGGATGTCGTTCGCGTAAGGCACGAGTGAAGTACATTTACTAGGAACAATCGCTTCAGCAATCAACTATTTCCATTCTTTTGCCCCAATGCATAATAAACACTGCAATTCTTGGAGTGACCCAACACGGACGTGATAATTCGGTGCATGCAACGTTACAAACAACATGGGATTCTGAGTGAATTTTGCAGTGATCCGCAACAACATGGACTGGTTAACGCGCTTGGTTGCGACATATCCAGTTGCTGGGCTATGACAAGGGCCCATTCGTCCTTAATACTACGCATTTGTCCTTGAAAATCCACGTCATTAACCAGGCATTTACAGGTTTAGCATTAAGAATACAAATGAAGCACGTTGCTTATTTTAAGAGGCTAGTGGGTTCAGTAAACAGAAAAACCACGCTAGTCAAATAATAAAATGCTGAAACCACTTTATTTTATACTTTTCAGTATGCAAAATACTGAAAGAGAAAAACGCTTCAATTTTGTGACAAGTTTTTCGTGAGAGGAACGATTTGAACGACCTGTTTAAGTTGTGACCAACTGTGGGTGAGACAGTTTTGCTTGGCGAGCAACCTTCTCCTAGGAACATATCATTTACTCAGTATCAAGCTTTTGGCTGAACTACCGAATGCCCTGCAGTGTTGGGCGATAGCGTTGTAGGACTAACAACGCAACATACGATAGTGGTTGAAAGGCTCCAAACTTGTCGGCTCGATTGACCATTCTGCTTCATTCTGGTTCCTGCGTTGTACGTTTGAATAACGCAGTCAATGACAAAGCGGAAAGCTCTGCACTAGTTTCCCATTGAGTTGATAGCGATCTTATTGTGTGGCTGAGCACACTACAAAGTGCCGTAAACCCCGAAAAGTGTAACAGTCATCACAAACCGAGAGGGTCGATGTAACACGATAAAGCAACTTGCCCGATTCGTTCTCCACGGCCTGTAGAAGCTGGATTCTGAAACTTACACGATGATCATATTGCTCTGTTGCTCAAACCGCGTCTGCGTCTTGCCAAGGATCAGAACAAACAAATAACATCACAAGTTTTTGCATAAAAACGTGAAGAAGGTATCTTTCTACAATTGGCTCAAATATGTATATTGAAATAAACGCCGTTGAGAGTTGGAGCTGTCAGATGACATACCTATCTTATGATAAGAATTTCTAAATATGAGTGGTTTTGGTCACCTACACATCATTGTTAGGCTTTAGTTTTAAAACAAGCGAATTGAAGCTGCAAATCTTCGTAGCATTGATAGTACAACATACATTTAACGAGTAGTACTTTACAACGTGCGAAGAACAGGAGTTGTGACAAGGTAAATCTTTGCTTTGAAAAAAATATTCGTGGTTCTGCAGATAAACAGCTGTAAATATAATCACGATGATATTCTTTGATAATGCAGTTCTTTTACAGAAACTTTCTACCATGTCGTTTACCCCAAGCGCTATATCGCCATACAAAATCAATTAACATCTGTCTAGCAGTTTCAGACAAGTGGCGTGGTCAATTAGGGACTAACTGAAAACGAGCACCTCAAGCACCTAGTTGCAATATTACCAACGCACCAGCGTCAAACGAGTGTTTCAGTCGAAGTCTTCTAACAAACATTTCGCTGTGAATAACTTTGGTTTAAAATATACATTATCGCCACTTCTCAACATATCAAGCTTGGATGTTTTTCGGAGATCGTTTTGAATGTGTGAACTATTTTAAACACTAGCACCAAGATGACCCGACCATGCTTCCATCTATGTAATACGAATCTCCAAGAACGCGCTGTAGCAAGACTGGTGACTAGTTACAACCTTGCAGAGATATGTAATTTGCAGAACTTGCAGCAAGATTTACGCATCAAACTGAATATTGAAATATCTCAATGACATGGAGTAACTTGCCTGGCCTTGCCTTCATGCATTAATTCCAAGTTAATCCAAAGCAACTACCAAAATTGTATCACAGACTGAATTTCGGCAGATATGGTCTAAATATGCTACTTACCAAGTTTTGCAACACATTTTAGTTGTATAAGTATAGATAGGTTTTGAAATTCACCAACCTTTACTGTATACAGTGCGGAATAATGGCTGTATGCACAAGGTGCAGTAAGGGACATTTAGCCACTTCATCACGGAATGGGACAGTTTGGCGACGCCGTTTCGACGATAAATCAGTTAAAAGACATGACATTTTTGATGGGAGCGGTATTAATGTACTTTTCAAAAAAGTTTTGGGTTTAGCTTTAGGATTTAGGGCAGTGGTTCTGATTTTTTTGGCCCATAATCATCTTTTTAACAAATAATGCGTTGGATCACTTTGATATGCTGATACCTCATGAACAACTAGTCGAATCTGTACTGCACGTAGGTTAGTGAGCGTTCTATCAAGGATTTGTGAAACTCTCTGTGGACCACTAGAAATTCCAAGTGGACCACCTGGACCACGTTGAGAATAACTGGTTTAGGGTAAGTAAACATCTTTTGCAGTCTAANCTTTGAATTTGAAGTATTTCAAAAACACGCTTTTTTCGTATAAAACATTTGCGACCACCATCGCCGAAACGTCCCGTCGCCGAATCAGCGTCGTCGAACTACCCTAGATCGCTTCATCAAACCTTTTCAGTTTTGGTTCGTTTAACTTATTGGCTTTTTGATTTCCTTGCATTATAGAAAATCTCAACGCGATTAAATTTTAGAGAGTTACCTTGATTTTTAATGATACGTTTAGCAAATCCACGATTAAAAGTAGTAATAATTTATCGATATACACGAAGAAAAATCTCCAGTGATCGGCGGTAATTCCCAAACTCTCTCAACTGCCCAACAATCAACAAAATCTTGGCCAACGAAAGGTATTGCAAGTAAACACGCAGCTATAGGTCAACAGTATTCTTGTCTTCACCTGAGAATCTAATTGTGATGAACGTAATTTCATTGAAAACGAAAGTGCATCTCCGAAAAAGTCAACGTATCAGAGGACGTTCTAATTTTCAGTGTTGCTGATGGTATCTCACAAAAACTGCTGAAAAGTGAATAATATCTGAGAAGTTCAGTGTAACTGAAAATGTTAAAAATTCACCATTGGAAGACACTTTTTTCGATCCTGGGTTTACGGGAGAAGTGATTTAAATTTATAGCAATCGTTAACTTTTTCTACCGTCGTCTCAAGCAAGTGGTCATTTACCTAAAAACGTACCGCATTACAGGCATGACAGCATACTGCACGCTCGCAAAAGCTTGGTGCAACATCAGAAAAGTAGAAAATCAAACGCCAAGGTTGTACGATTAAGAGTATGGAAATAGAAAATCGCGGACTGGTGGGACGATTACCTTTTCCAGCGCGGCTAACAGAGCTCAAAACGGTCATAACTCTGACTAAGCACATAACGCGTGGCCCCGAGGCAACATAAAATAGGAGCGTTCTGCAGTAAAAGACAACGCACTTCTCAAATCCATAGGTAAATACTTCTTATCTAAAATTGCAGCGCGTCTCGGCGGTGTACATTGAAGCAGCCACAAGTTATTTTCAAACAGCACGCAGACATGTGTTTGCTTGACAGCATCCATCAGTGTTTAATAGTAAACTCATTTGTTTGTCTACAAAAGCTTGTCGCAACTCTACAAGTAAGAAATGAAGCATTGCACAGCAAGAAAACGCATACCTTCACATGTTCTTCATCTTTATGTTCTGCAGGGACTACGCTGCTAGCTTGCGTCTCATCCTTCGTGGCCATTGTGGTTATACTGAGGGCACTTTCATCAAAAGCAGCAACATTATTAGAAGCTAATCCATTGCCGTCAGTCAGCTCTCCAGAGGTGCTCGGCAACTTCTGTTGCTGTTGGTGACACTGCGTTGTTTCGTTGCCATCCACCTTGGTAAACACAACGTATATCGCAAAGCAAGACTTTACGCAATGATATATCCGTGTAATTGTAATCGCCACTGAACTGACCTACCTGGTTTACAAGTTCAGCAAGAATGTCCCTTATTTCCGTTTCAATGTTTTGCCAACTCGTTGAAACAAATGATTTTTGGGTTGGTAACTCAGAGGACGATTTGAGAACAATGCTTTGAGATACCTTCGTTTCTTCAACGTCTCTCGACAAGTTGCATTCAACTGCCTCGGTAGGCTGCACCACGGGTACACTTTTAAAGGCAAGTTCGAATTCGCTCACCTTTTCCTGCGCCGAATTAGTAATCTTCGTGTTCCTACCTTCAACGAAAACAGTGTCTGAAAAACTTTGAATTGATTCACAGTTTTCCGCATGTACATCCGCTTTTGTAACTACTACCTGGCAGACACTGTTTTTTTTACAATCCACTTCACTAGGGCGAATGAGTTCGTTGTCTGATACATCAACAGCGTTTACTTGGTTTGCGGCTGCAATAGCCTGCTTTTCCTGGCCATTGCAGTCAGCCTCAGAATCATTGGAAGATAAATCCTCATTGCGATTCACGGCATGCGATGCTGGAGTAGCATCGTTTGTCTTTTCTTTGCAAGTGTCTTGCGTGCTTTCACATTCACCGTTTTCCAATGAGTCGGCCTCTTCATCTTCCTCCAAAATCGTGGCCATGGGCATGGGACTGGCAGGAATTGCTACTGTTATGTCACGCGAGTCGACATCATGAACAATTTCAAAATCTTCAACAGTGTTTGTCGTGCAAGATGTTGAGTATAAAACGTCACTGTCATCGCAGCTTAACGGGTTTTCCCCATACATTTCAATCTCCTTCTTATTCTGTTTCATTTCTTCTTCCATAGCAAGCAACTGCTCTTCGTAGCTACTGAGATCTGACACCTCATTGTCACCAGTATTTTCACTTATTATAGCGTCGTACAAAGGTTCAGATACGCCACAGTCGGATAAGTCACTCGCAGTTTTTCGAAAATAATCGAAGTTTTCGACGTTCTGAAGAACGTTACAAGCTTCCATCGTTTCATTTGGCTTCGAGTAGTTTAATGGTTTATCACTTTGCTCGTGTGTATCTCCCTTACCATCTACTAGTTCAGTTGTTGATTTTACGTAGTCGTCGACAGCCTTTACGGTCAAATAGCTGTCACTACCTTCAGAAGTGTACTTACCCCGAAAGCGACATTCATCGGAAAGCAACTGGATTTCTACACTGCTTTGCTGAGCCTCGCTTTCTGCATTTAACAATGTTTTCTGTGACGTAACACAGCTCGAGTGTGGTGAGAGCACGCAGCACGTGACTTCGGTGACAAACGTGCGTAGCAATGGCGAAGCTTTGCCGTCGGTGCCGTCGTGTGGAGAAAAATAGCTTCCTTCTCTGTCCTCGTTCACGCTGCAGCAGCTTGTTGACACTTCAGCGTAACAATTCAAACTGCTGGCTTCAAAAACTGCTTTTGATTCAGTGTGGGTTTGGTGGTCACGCTGTGCTGATTGTTCCGCTTCAGCACTCGTGGTGATTGCGTCAGGTGGAGCGGTAACCTCAACAACGTCGTTTTCAGTGTCGTCTTGTAACCTGTACGATTTGTTTTGCAAGTGTGCGCCAGACGCCGTTCGCGTGGGGATTTTCGTCATGTTATTCTTACTTTCATCTACCAGTTGATGTTCTGTTGCATTTGGAAGTTGACTGTCAATGAAAGCTGATGAATCGCTTGCCAGGTCACTTTTGGGCTTACCCATAGAGATTCCCGTGGTGAGTTGCTCACACATCCCACCTGTAAGAGAAACGCGTGTAAGTTGCATCACTTTCTATAACTATAAGTGTTATTATCGTAGCGGATCTGCTGTTTCGATAAACTTCTAAACTGATGGACGCCTGCAATACAAGGGACTAGAGCAGTGGCTCTCAAACTTTCGTGGTTTGTGGCCCCCTTCCAAAGACATTCAACATTTGCGCCCCTCTGCTTATCAATAGGGTTTTGCAATATCATGACAGAACTATTTAGTAAAATCTCTGCTCGTGGCCCCCGGAGAACCGCTTTGTGGCACACAAGGGGAGCCGAGGGCTCCGTTTGAGAAACCCTAGACTAGAAATAAACTTTCTTTGTGAAGAAGGCCTCATGACATCGTACAAAGTCCTCTGCGGCCCCCGACTAATTTTCTTCTACTGTTTCGAAATCAAATTTCTAACAAATATCAAAACATGCTTAAACCCCAGATCTAAATCCAACAAAGAAAAAGTTAATTTCAATCCACATTTAAATTAAATTTCAGCAAGCCTGGGGTCATGGATGTAGTGCGGACAATAAAGGTGTGGGAATGCATTCAAAAATAGCCATTTTAAAACAGCTACAAACCCATTTTAAAGCAAAACGTGAAAAGGTGTGGGAGCGCCGTTCCCACGCGTTTCCGCCCCGCTACATCTCTGCCTGGGGTGTAGTGGCAATTTTATAGGTGCCGGAGCTCTGTTGGGCATTTTCGCTTGTATTTGTAAGCAACGGCCTCTCATTCACTGATTCACTGATAGAGGTGGCAGGTAGATCACAAGCACAGCAGGCGTTTACATTTAGTTTGCAAAGAAATGCTTCACAGGCCCACGATGATAAAATTATGTGATGTAGTTTCAGGACAGTCGCTTGAATTTGGAATTTTGCATGAGCTTCTATGAAAATTTTGAACTTTTTTGTTATGCACTGAGGCCCGTAAGACCAAGTGTAGCGGAACGGGTACGCGATTTTTCGGTCTGGCCGTTTCGGTCGGGGGACATTTCCGTCACGACATTTCTGTACATAAACAACTGACAACCTTTGTTTATTGAAATGATTATATAGGCAGGCGAAGTGTCACGCTAGCTGGTGTTATACTAACTCCCTTTTAAGCAGTAATGATTGCGATTAAATCTGAATTGTAATTATGAGTTTGAAGTATTTGTATTTGATTGCATAATGTCGATAATTGGATTTGCTTGCTGATGATAATGAAAATAATATGTTGATGGTGATTAACTGTTGGATCTTGGATCATGTTTGTAGTTCTTATTTTTTAAACTTTAGTTGATTTAAGTATGTTTGCATTAAAAAGTGAACATGTAAGATTGCTGCAAGATTTCATGGTCTGACCGAAATGTCTCGATACCGAAACCACCATGACTGAAAAGACCTGTGACCGAAATGGCTGAAGACCGAAACGGCTCCGACCGAAACGGCTCAGATCGAATCGGCCAGAGTGAAACAGCCAGACCGAATCGGCCAGACCGAAAAGTCCTGTTCCGCAGCGGAACACCACTTTTATCAGTAAGTTACTGCTGTTCCTGCAGAAATCAATCGAGTGGAGGGGTCACGAGGTACTCTAAGAAGCTCAGATGACACATTTCTTTGAAAACAGTGCTTTAGGGGGAACTCAAATGCCATTTCGTGGAAGAGTCAAAATGAATGATCAGCACTTCACTGGTAGGACTCCAAAACCGTTAGGGGAGTAAAGTAGTCCAAACAAACATGAAAATGTTACCAGAAAAAAGGCAAAAATTCAAAATATTTTGCCAATTTTTTTAGGTGAATAATGCTCCTGCCTACAGATACGGGAGCGCTAAAAGAGACCTTCCCTATTGCCGTAAACACGTGTAACCTTGCTGTAGTCAATCACCACATTTCGCTTTAATCTGGAGGTGCAGCGTTTTCTACCATTTGGCAATAAATTTTATAAAATGTTGGGAAAACCTCTAGTTCATATGTTCATCGGCAAAAATATGGGCTATTTTTTGTAGCAAGATGCAAGCTCACCCATGGCTCGACTTTTATTTTTGGGAATACTGGAACAGGAAAAAGTCAAGAAAATCGAGCAGTTTTAAAATGCATTCCATACCTGTGCACCGGTCCCAAAACGAATGCTAGGGTAAATCCAGTATTTTCAAGCGAAATCCTGCCAAACAAAATACGGGGATCCTTTGCCACATTTGTCACCTAAGCCAAAATGCGGTGGCGTAATTCTCTTGGAGCTTAGAAGGGTCTTTTCCCCCAATTTGAACAATAACTTTCACAATGGTAAACATTCGTAGCCGTGCAAGACGGTAAGTCTGAGGGGCGACGTTTTTGAAAAACTTCGAAAAATTCAGGTGAGAAGAAAAGTCAACGGCCTTTCCATTTGCTCTTCACACTTTTTTTTCAGAGAAAAACTTGCGGAAACTTCATTTTTTTGATGTTGTACTTGACCCTCCAAAATTTTTGCTAGCACAGCGTCCTTGCATGCACTTTTGTAATATTTTTTGACAACTTGTTTTTACAAGACATATTCACTCTATCAGTTATAGCAATCATTTTCAACTTTAAAGTATTGTTTAAAATAGCATTTCCTGATAGTGTACCCCGATTGTATTTGGTTGATGGTTTTTAGCATCTGCTTCAAACTGATATTGCAAAAAAACTTTGAAATCACTTTTTTCTGTTGTTCCCTCAGAACGTTACTTTTGCTTATTCAATAACTGATGATTTTAAAAAAAATTCTTTCACTTTACTCGAATTCGAGAAACAAGAAAGCATCACAAACTTCAGTGAAACGTGCTTACAAATAACGGTTTTCTTGCCGACAATTCAGCATATTTCTTGTGTGAATTCCGTTATAAAACAACATAATCACTTGTAAATGAATTATAAGCTAGCACTTTAATATATGAATGACATAGTCTTATGTTCTTAAGATTAATGTTCAACCAAGTTTTCTTTACAGCTACTTAAGCGATGAACGAGCCTTGCATCGCGACATTTACAACATGGCACACGGCGTTCTGCGTAGAAGTTCACAGCATGGAAGATTTTGCTTGCACCATCAGTTTGAATCTTTTAACCATTCCCAGTTGATAAAAATATATGCAGGATTGCCAGTTTTCTGAATTGAATATGTCAGCTACAACGCTGAATGAGAGTAAAAATAATTAATACACCTTCTTTCAGCATGTGTGTGTGCAACACGTGGATTGCGAAATATACCAAGGATTCCAAAATTCCGAACAGTAGAACTGCTCATAGACTGTGTGCTGAGTAGCAGGTTTTTCAGTTGTATTGGTGGGAGAAAACCTTAAAACATCATCTTTCTGTGAGATGCATATTTGACAACATGTATCATTTCGCAAACTAGCCATGGTATGGTATGGTTTATTCAGGGACACCGGAACGAGGTTGCATGACGGGCATTGCCCGGGGGTTGCATGACGGAACGGGGTTGCATGACGGGCATTGCCCCCTTTCCCTTTGAAAGGGGAGCAACGCGGCACAGGTGCCCTTACATAACAGCATCATAGGTTATTTCAGGGACGCTGGAGAGCGGTGAAAAAACGGAGGCATTTCCCTCTGCCCTTTCAAAAAGGGGCAACGGGAGCGGAGGTGCCTTTTGATAACAGAATCATAGGTAATTTTATGGTTTATCAAGATCGACTTGAAACAAACTTATTGCAGCTATTCGCGCACCCACCAACTTCAGAATATAGTTATCTATAATTTCTGCTATTATTTTTTAGATCAACGTGGTTGCTACGCAAAAACAAGCACAAGTAACGCTTGTTTTGTTTTTTACAAGCTTCTATTGCCCTCAACTCTTTTACTGCCCCCCTGACCTACCACTGTTCGGGCGTCCCTGGGTTTATTCATGCAATGTTGTGACTCAAATCACAAAATAACACGAATGCAGCAAGGGCAAATACAATTACATCAAAGATCACAAACTGATTTCATTTTGATGAAAATATAAATACATCAGAAATTTCAGGTTTTGCAGTTTAACCCTTTAATCGTGTTCTAATGTGTTGAATCGCAAAGGGTTCGCGAAAGACCACCTGGGCCCAAAATGTAATTGAAGACTTTAAAAAAGTACTAAAAGTATCAAATCAATGGCAGGTAAAATAAGAAAAAAGACAATAACCAATAAAATTTATAAAAACAGAAAAACAACAACCAATAAAAAACAAGCCAATAAAATAAAAAATTTTGTCTTAACAAATGACTCTTAAGTCGATATAAATTGTAAAAATTTTGCGTGACTTTGGGGTGGCAAGCACCTCTCCAGTTGCTATGTACGGCCCACGCAGGCGCCAAGGACTCCACTTTGAAGCCTGATCTCAGTGAGTTTCGACTCTTCAAGTCTGAACTGATGTATTGTGTATTGCTTCACCGCACAGAAGTTAATTTTGACGTACATATAATTTTACCACAAGCACTTCTACCACATTGCGAAGGTTTTGTTTATTACTCATCGTTGCTTTCTGCTTGCGACCGCGTGCTTGCACGCCGTGAGGAATGATTTGGAGTGAATCGCAGCACATCATTTTCCACGCAGGAACGAGTTCGTTCTGCTTTTGTTGGCGCTTTCCTACTGTGCTGTTTTAGCGAAACATTTGTAAATAGAGTTTATTTTACCGCACTTCTAGAATCTGGATTGAAATTTGGTGAAAACTTTTTTCGCAGTTTTACTTTTTACGGCTGGTCAACCTCAAAATGTCATGTCGGTTTAGTTGGCAGGCAAGATTTATTATGAGACAAAACACTTGGCACGATTGCCGCAGTCACAAACCACGTGATTGCGATTTCTGTTAAATTTTTCACAAGACGAGATTTTACTCGCACGTGCAGCGTGTTAGCAGGGAACCTTTATACAATTTTTTCAAACCAATATAACGTAAAATTTTAAAGAAAAAACTAACATTACAAGCGCAGAAGTTATGTAAAACAAATCATTTCCAAAACAACTCATACAAATGCTGCATGATAAATATGCTACAATTACCAACAAAAATTGTTGACCTTCTTTCGTTTGAGCGAGTTCTTTTATCCACTGCTAGCCTGCCTAGATATCGGGGCAAGTGTTGAGCAGCCATTCGGTTGTCTCATTGTCCAGAACCATCAGGCCGTGTAGTCCGTGGGGGGGTTGATGGATTGGACATTGGAGGACGACATGGTCGACGGTTTGTTCTTCTGCGCGACACTCACAGGCCGCAGAGGAGGCCATACCCCATTTGTACAAGCAGGAGCGGAAACGTCTGACACCGGTGAGGAGGCGGTTAGCCGGACCCAGGCTCTTCTTGTGAGGGTCATTCCGGGTGTGTGTGTACCGGTGTCTGGAATTGAAGTGCGGAGTCTTTTGGGGTTGTCCGCCCACTCCGCGTTCCATTTGTGATCCGCCACCTGCGCCGCACATATGTTGTTGGTGTCATAAAAACTGATGAGTTGTTGTGCGGCGGGTACAAATGGGTGTCTCGATTTGAGACGCCGTGCAGCTGCACCCGATGGTCGGGTGAGCGCTGAGTGGAGCAGGTGTCCAGGCTCCATGGCACGGCGTCCTAGAGATAGTGTGGCTCCATTGCGACAAAGCTCAGCAGGTTGGATGCCTGCGAGGATTGGAAGGTTGTCCTCTAGGACGCAGGCATCCAGTCACAATTCGCAAGGCGTCGTTGATGGTGGGGTCAGTAAGGCGGGTATGAGCACTGCGGCACCAAACAGGAGCGCAGTACTCTGCAGTCGAATGGACCAGGGCTAGGGTGGCTGTTCGCAACGTTGTTGCTCCAGCA
>JGI24158J21664_10000760_pt1 | contig 32290 bp, 16 predicted proteins | sample Ectturendosymbi3_FD_21664 | JGI IMG/M metagenome (IMG submission 21664)
AGAAAGCCAATCAAGGGCTCTGAAGACGTGGATGATAGCCTAGATTCCAAAAAAAATTTGAACCAAAAAATGGCCCATTGGGTTGGTGTGCAGGGTCAGGTAACATCAGCCATAAAATTGAGAAGACATGCCCCCATTATGACATCACCCACAGTGGACCCCAAACCCAAAACGAAAAAAAATTTTTTAAAGTAAACTAGAAGACGTGCTGAATCCATAGAGCAGTGGTTCTCAACCTTTTTTATCCCATGCACCCCTTTAACCGTTATTCACAGATAAAATCCCCCATTTAGAAATTTAGTTTGTAAAGAACACTTTTACATCAGTACACTAAGACAAGAAACTAAACTCTTCACAATTGATAAGCTAAACTATATTACATTTTAAACAAAATCCTAAATACAAACTTCCCCACTTGGAAATTCAAAATTTCCCCCTGGTGGGTAATTCCCCCTCAGTTGAGAACCCCTGCCATAGAGGGTTTGAAAAGGTCTCTAGCTCTCAGCTGGCAAGATATGGAGTTGCAAAAAGTTGCATACTCGGGTTTGAAAAGTGGCCCGAGCCAGACTAATCCCACAATGAATCCCTATGGCATAAACTAGTTCATGGTTTTTGGCCATAACTTTACAACCACAAACACTAGAAGGCTAATCTAAGGCTTTAAACATGCGGATTTTCACTGTTTTTTTATTTTTTGTATGAAAACAAAGAAATTGCCCCGTCTTTTTTTCTTAGGCCTTAATGACGTCAACCAAAAACCCTTGACCTGCCCCAGATATTTTGTCACCCCCAAAAACTTTCAAACCCAAAACTTCTTAATTTTTAAAATCAAAATTACATGACCAGATGTTTTGTCATCCCCAAACTTCCTAATTTAAAAAATCAAAATTACATGACTTTCTGCATATTTAGAGGGTTTGAACAACTCTACCTCCATTGGCTAGTGAGTTATGGCCAGTTAAGTGCCAGGCGATTAATCCTAAATTTTGGTTTTGCCAGGCAAAGGGTTAACCATGCATTAACATTTTTCAAGATGTTCTAATCTTTTTACATTAGCTAGATGCCTAATTTTATTTTGAACCCAGCGTTCTTAGATTTTTGTATACAATGTGGCTTATTCTATTGATTGTGCTTCTGAATCTCAAAAAAATAATCAAAAAACAACTAATTTGTTTAAATATGAAAAGACTTGTAACGTTACTAATTTTGATCAAGAATTATTGTAGTGGTATTGATACAATTGAACAAAATGTAAATTTTCAGCAGTCTCGTAATGTCACAGACTTCTTGTGCTTAACACTTTCGCACCTGGGTTAATTCAAGTGGTTCGTGCGAAAACAGGTGGATCGCACGTGCCTTTGCGTGGGAATTTCTATGGTCTGGTAAGCGCTACNGACCCGGTCAAAAGCTCAAAAGATGCGGCAAGTCTTGTAGTTTGCACTCAGAATTTTTTGGTTGGAGGGTGCGGATTTTTCGTAAGTGACGTCATTAGTGGAGGACGTTTAGGCAACCTTGGCCCACTTCACCTGGCGCTGGGCCCAAACCGTTAGATGGAAGTATTTCGCTGAAGTTTTTATTGTCTTTTGATACTTTGGATGTCCTGCTGGGGTTTCGGGTTCAAAAGTTATGATCTAAAGTAATAAAAATATTTGACTAATTGATTAATTAGATAATTAATTTGTTTATTTTAGATCATAACTTTTGAACCAGAAACGCTAGAAAGTTGATCAAAGGCTCAAAAGGTTCAGACTCGAGCCTAGTTTCCAATGAAAACTTCAGCGAAATACTGTGGCTTAGTTGTTGGGCCCTAGGCCAGGCAACATTAGCCAGAATAACCCAAAAACCTACTTCACTTATGACGTCACTCACAAAAAATCTACAACCCCAACCCAAAATTTTTTTCGAGTGCAGACTAAAAGACTGGCCGATCCGTTTGAGCGCTTGAACAGCTCTCTAGCACAATCGGCGGAGGAGCTATGGTGTTGGTAAGGCAACCGAAAACGGCTGTTTTTTAGGCCGAAATCTAAGTACGAATATATCGTACGCCGGCTCTCGTGAAGCCCTTTAATTCAGAAATACTGCAAGAAAAAATTGGTAAAGGTAGAGATGATTTCACNTGTTTGGCATGAAAGAGTTCTTTTCAAAAATTGTTTTNTGTATAGTTCAGCACAGGGGTGGGGAAGCTATTTGCTNTCACGGGCCGCATGAATTGTGCATTATCGCTGGTGGGCTGCAAAATCAATCAATCAATTTTATCCTAAAACTCTACCTTTATTTAACTATGCGAAAGAGTGACTTCTCTAGACTTGCTATCCAAGTACCTACTGACTATGAGCTTTGTTTTGAGCTTTGCTGTGCTCTAACTTGATTAATGCAAAGTGTGATGTGAGCCATATCAAATGTTCATGCGGGCCACCCCACCCCTCGTTTAGCAGTAAAGGTTTCAGTCGGGGTCATTCAGCCTTTTCACAATCAATTCTGAATGTAAACCAGCAGTTTTGAGCAGATCATAGTGCAAAATGCGGCATAATGTGCAATAGATTCAGAGAGCTTCTTGCTGTAATAAGTATTTGTTTCAAATAGTTGTATTCAAACTCACCATAACAATGTTTTTAGCCTATACTTTCAAACATTCTGACAGAAATGACTTAACTTTTCAGTCTTTGACCAAAAAAACAGTATGTTAAAATTTGTGTATATAGCCAATTTAGTTCTGTGTATGTTATCTACTTTAAAATGGGGTGTAATATAACACTATAAAGCTTATGGCATTCACCCAAAAGAAACGTGCAATCTTGCAAAATAAACCAAAACTTTCATGATCAAAATCGCTAAATGTTTTCTTCATTTTAACCATTACAAACATTTCATCTGCTGTAAACGTTCGCTTGGAAGATTTTTCATACTCAGTTTGGTTAGCACTCATCCAGGAAACGGCAATCCTGCCTGGACAACGCTCTTGCCAAGGAGCGTTTCGGTGGTTCTATTGGGGGTGGCTGTATATTAATCCCCCGACCTGTCAGTTGAGATGCGGACACTACACCACTGTGGGTAGTGATAGCTCATTGGGTTTTTAGTTTTCTGCACTATTCACAAGGCAAGTGTCATTTGCATTTGCACATCGGATCCGATCTGCAAACATTTTGCTGCATTGTATGTGTTGTGGGTTTGTGTCTATCGCTGCCGAAATTTCGAGCATTATTCCACTTAGGTGTAATCTCTTGCTAAGACTGAGCGATGATATGTTATTTGCCTTACAGCTGTGCAAGCTATGTTGTTTCATGCATGCAATCACTTTAAATCATTGCGCAGGTCAAAACACTGTGCGTACCATTGCCATGGACTCCACTGAAAGGTTGGTTCGCGGACAGGAGGTGCTCGATGTTGGATCTCCGATCAGAGTTCCAGTTGGTCCTGGAACGTTAGGAAGAATTATCAATGTGATCGGTGAACCAATTGACGAACGGGGACCTGTCGACACAGACAAGTATGTAATACTCTTGACCTATCATGTTTGATGTTTGAATTAGTTCATGTACTACAAATAAGTTGGCGTATATTAATTGCAGCTGCAAGTGCAGCACATTGGTTAGACGTGCAGGATTTCGAAAATTGTGTCTTAATAAGTGCCTTTAACCTTGCATTGTAATGAGCATTGAGCAAATTAGTCAATTTATACATGAATATCGGATGTTTTACTTGACTGGATTTTTTTCGGTCATAGACTGAAATGTTTTTGAAATGAGCGAAAAAAATGAAGTTGTTTCGGTTAGAAAATATAGGCGAATGAACACTCTTGTGGCGAGTTTTAATACAACTGTAAGACAAATGACTGAAATGTCTTGAGCGAACAAAAACCAGCTCGTTGGTAATCCCATGCATGCAATCTTGCGTGAGTGATGTCTTGATTGTTTGGGTATGTCATGTGCAGGTTTGCTGCAATCCACGCACCGCCACCTGATCTGATAGATACCGGCGGCGCCCAGGAAATCCTGGAAACGGGAATCAAAGTCGTCGATCTTCTTGCCCCCTACGCCAAGGGTGGAAAAATCGGTGCGTGATTGTTGTCTTATCTTACAGTGACACGTGCTTCAAGTTAATAAGAGCGTTGCATTTGCAGGATTGTTCGGTGGTGCTGGTGTGGGTAAGACCGTCTTCATTATGGAACTTATTAACAACGTTGCGAAGGCTCACGGTGGCTACTCTGTTTTCGCTGGCGTTGGTGAGCGCACCAGAGAGGGTAACGATTTGTACCACGAGATGATGGATTCGGGAGTTATTTCGCTGAAAGACAAATCGTCAAAGGTAATTCATGTGTAGCATGCTACTGTGCAAATTGGTTCAGTGGCTGAAGCTACAAACGTACGGTCAGCTGTGCTGTTCAGCAGTTCTTTGTGAACTTCCTTCACGGTTAAAATGCCTGCTTTCTTTAAAAAACGGCCGCTTTGTGTTTTTCTAAAACCCAATTCTATCGTTTTTTAATGAAGTTTTTACATTAACATTAATACAAAGTGTTCTCTTTGCAAATGGTGGGTTATTGCATTCCATAGCATATGCATGCAAATAAGATTTAAAGACGGAGATTTAAGAATTTAAGTGCAGTTGATTTAATGTTCTTTTTTCAAAAAAATTTGCCAATCTTTCACAATATTTGTATTCAGCAATTACAGGTTCAGCTCAGAAGTTTGTTGCAGATAACTTNGCACCGAAATATTACAATTTTCCTGATTTGCAGAAACGGAATTGTGAAAAATGTTGTGTACGNCATCAGAATTAGGTGTACCCTTGGAAAAGACTTGTGCGCTTCTGTGGTTTCCCGTTCTGTAGCTGTGTTAAGATTGTCAACTCACTGCCACCTCTTNCTATTTTATGATTATGACAAATATTTTAATGCCTTTACACATCTGAGTAGCTGTGGAGACTTCCCTTATTGCTTTGCAGCTATGACTTTTGACTCCATATAGATCGTCTTTACATTAAATGGAAAACCTTATATTTTCATCGTTGCAATGTCTAAGCCAGACATATTTGGGTGTTGGGTAAGCTTTGACCCTCAAGATTGTCTAAGTCAAAAAACTGCAAGCATTTGTCGCTGAGAAGACCACTGGTACTTCGCGCAGGTCGCTTTGGTGTACGGTCAAATGAACGAACCCCCCGGCGCTCGTGCCCGAGTGGCCCTGACTGGCCTGACGGTCGCCGAGTACTTCAGGGACGAGGAAGGTCAAGACGTGCTGCTGTTCATCGATAACATTTTCCGGTTAGTGCTCCTCGCGTTTTCGTTGTTTTTTTTCTGAAAATCTGCCAGAACGGATTCCAGCTACCAATATTCAAGCTGGTGCAGACTAACAGTAGTCGCGTTAAACTCTTCGCAACTCTCCCGTTTTTCACATAACAGTGCGAGGCCCATTGTCCGCTGACGAAGCTACGCACTGTGCGCTAAAATATTCACGGGTGTCCTTGTGCTTTTATTGCGACCCGGCCATGTTCTTTTCATCCTATGGCATAACAAAATAACAAACAAACTGTAAAAATACGTTGACGCGACCGTTTCAGTTGAGGTTTTATTTTAAAACGCATCGGACTTGATTTCCAAAGTCATCACCGATCGGGTCGTGCGGCTTGGACACCAGCGAGCTTGTGTATTCATTCTCAAAGCCATTTTTTTCTGCTACACACAGACACATGTCCTCGATTGCCGTGATCACCAGAACCACAAGTGTCTAATGAAGCGAGCGTGCGGCCACAGTGCATCGCTTGAAAGCACTGATTGAGCAAAAAACCTTCATGAACCCGCACAGCAACCGACGCGGCGCTCAAGATTTCCTTGCTGCACGCATGGGCGTCGGAAGGGGGGGGCTTGCCCCCCTGGATTTTGAAATTATTGGCAAAAAAAGTTGTTTTTTCAATTTCGAGGGGTAAAAAACAAATTACACCACTTTTGGTCCCCCCTGGAAAAGATTTTGGGAGAATCCCCCACTGCCCCCCCCCCTGGAAAAAATCCTTCCGACGTCCATGGCTGCACATCGCGTGTTTCTAAACTGAGCATTCACGCATCTTTCCGGGCAGATTCACACAAGCTGGCTCTGAAGTATCCGCTTTGCTCGGACGTATCCCGTCCGCTGTCGGTTACCAACCAACCTTGGCAACGGACATGGGGACGATGCAGGAGCGAATTACCACCACCAAGAAGGGCTCCATCACGTCGGTGCAGGTTATTTCGATTGTCGTTTGTTCAGCATCTCCGCGTGTGTTCTCAAAAGGAAAAATCATTTTACTCTAGCTAGCCAGTTGATAAGAAAGCTGCAATTTCACCTCCAAGGACGTTCGCCGTTGACGGAAAGTATGTTTTTATTGCGATTTTGGCTTCTATTTTATAGGCAGTGTTTCTTGACGAGTTGGTAATGGGGTCAATTCTCAGTAGGCTAGGTAATAAATCTTGTGAAACTTATTTTTAACTCCATTTGCTGCCATTCATCTATTTTTAAAAAATTTCCTGCCATTATTCGAAAGCCAACTGAGTCACCAATGGGAGCAACACATCAACAGTACTGCGCAGTCTCATCGTATTCGATTTGGTTTTACTTCTGTTTGAAGAGCGGTCATCTCGCGCGCCCCCAGGCCGGCATTTGTAAAAACCCAAGTTGAGCAAGGATGGCCAGTTTCTTAACTTGAGTGTCGGGTTCTTTCTTTGGCCGACTTTGATTCAGGCGTTAGTCGAAAATAGGGAAGCCAAAAATGCCCTGCATGCTGTTCATTGTCGCCTAATACTCCTTCAAATTAAGCAAGGTCTCGATCTCTTATCTCACTCGCGCAGGCCATCTACGTGCCCGCTGACGACTTGACAGATCCGAGTCCGGCCACGACCTTCTCCCACTTGGACGCCACCACTGTGCTGTCCCGGCAAGTGGCCGAGCTGGGCTTCTACCCGGCCGTGGACCCGCTCGAGTCGACGTCACGTATCATGGACCCGAACATCGTCGGTCTGGGACACTACGACTGTGCGCGGCGCGTGAAGAAGATATTGCAGGTGCGTCAAGGGTGCTGCAGGGGTGCCGCCGCTTTCGAACCAAGTGTTGGCCAAACCCTGGTTGCTTTGCTGACGGTAGACACCTGTTATGTGTTTTAAATGCTGAAGTAGCACTTGGACCCAAAAATCAGAGCTTTGTCGAATACTTAAATTCGAAATAAATTTGGATTAAACAAACGTGAAAAAATGCGAAGTTGGCAAAAATTCTGCAGTGGCACTCTGCGCTCCTGAGTAAGAGAAAGAAAGAAACTCAGCAAGCTCACGTCACTGCGTAATGACGTAACGAGCTAATTAACAGGTCGTGTGATCGCTGATCGGCGTTCTGAACATCTGCGCGATCAACTCATTTTGCTCCTAACAGGTTATTCCGGAGTAGGATTCGATATTTGCTTTTGATTTGAAAGTTGAAACTTTGAAAGTTGCTTTTGATTGATAGCAATCTGACGTAAGCTGTGCTTGCTCAAACGCTTTCAATGTTTCTATAAAGCTGACAAAGTTTCGAATCGGAGAACTGTGCCATGGGGGTAGGTTAAACAAAATAGTTTTGGTTCTGCTAATACAGCGCTTAGTACCAGGCTGTGGGAGGAATGTGTGCAAGAGGGTGGTTTGGCGTACATAGCGATTCGGCTGAGAGTTAGTGGGGCCAGAAGTTGCGGTGGGGCCAGAAGTTGCGATCTTGTGCGACCCGCTAGTGCGAACGATTGATACAACTAGAGCAGCGCACACGCTGTCGCTTCGCACCAGTCCAGCGCGTGGGACGTCTTTTGACCGTTGTCGGCCATGTCATGTCGGACCGTTTAGCCTCAAAGCCGACCTTGGTGCGCGCAATGTTTTGAACATACCCGCCGAAGCATTTTACTCAGTTTTGCGGCATTCGCTTTCCATGGTTGGATTTTTACACATTGTCCACCGTAGCTTCTGACAAGCCTATAGCCAGGTTTGAAAGTTTGGTGGGGGGAAAATACATTTTTAAGGGGCAATGTTTTTGTTATTGTGTGTTTGAAACATATTTCCGGACCCAACAAAATTTTGGGGTGCACTGGCCCCGAACGCCCCCCTACGGGTCTGGCTTCTCAGGCAAGTCATCAGCTCCTAGGTACGTGGCGAAGCTGCTTTGAGAGATCAACGATTTTTATATTGTTGAAAATGTCTCCCCCCATACCCGTGCAACACCCCCCGTCAGATCTATTAAAGCAGTTACGTTCATATTCGTGAACTGGCTTTACGTTCAGCACGTCGTCCAAGACTTGGCTCTTCTTCGTTTCAGGACCAAAAATCCCTACAGGACATTATTGCCATCCTGGGTATGGGAGAACTGTCGCAGGAAGAGAAGCTCACCGTGCAACGGGCCAGGAAGATCCAAAGATTCCTGTCGCAGCCCTTCCAGGTCTGTCCTCGGTCCCAGCGACGCTTCGAAGTGTGCGGTGTTGTTTCATGCATTGATTCATTGATTGGTTGGTTGCGCAGGTCGCCGAGACATTCACCGGCACGCCAGGAAAGCTCGTGACGCTCAAGGACACAATCACAGGTTTTAATCAAATTCTTGACGGTGAGTTGATGTATTTTTATTTCACTGAAGTTAAAATTTCGGAGCAGGTGTAAATCTAGCGACAACTCAAGGGGGGCAATAACTTTAATTGACGCAAGTGAAGTTTTTACGAATTTCGATAAACAACATTGTGCCCAAGGAGCTCAAGTTTAAGGAGCAAATTGGTTGACAAAAATACAGACACATTATCCCTGGTTGCGTGCCTCCCTTTCAGATTCATCTTTCGAAAGGAAGGTTAAGTATGGCGCGACCTGTGCCACGAGTGTTAGGAAACTAGTGTTTTTTATTGGCTGAAAATGCCTTGCAGTCGACGGTTCACTGAACTGTGACGCGGTTCAGTGAACTGTGATGTGGTTCACTGAACGGTGATGCGGTTCGCTGCTTTAATCAACTTCTAAAGCGGGGATGGGTATCTATTTGCTATCGCGGGCCGCATAAACTGTCGATTGTCGCTGGCGGGTCGCAAATAACATTTGGCCTCATCCTGAAAATCTTCCTTAATCTAACTAAGAAGGATAGAGGTTTCTCATGACTATCTAAGTACCTGTCATGGAGTTTCGTTTTGACGCAACCTTGTATTCTANATCGGGTAACGAAATTTCTGATGCAGGCCATTCACGCAGGAGCCCCACCCCTGTTCTGAAGTTTAAGCGCGTGTCTTGAAAAAGACTTGCACATTAGAATTTGCCTAATTCGTCACCTCAAGGGGATGAGAAAAAAGTGACGATTTAAGGCGAAGTGACGAATTACGCAAACAGGTGAAAGCTCTATCACAGAAGCTCGTATGCTTTATCATAGTAACTCGTACACATAGTGCTCTTATTTGCAGTACAATACAAGTTTATGACGTTATGGATGTATACAACAATTAATCCCTCTACTCTTATCTGGACCCCTCTATTTAAAAATAATTAACAAACTGCAAAGACTTCCGCGTTCTATCAATGGGGAGTCGGGTCGCACTTCGCACCTCGTGTATAAATTCGATAAACAAATTGCGAGGAGCAACAATTATCAGATAAAGATCCTTAATTGGTTTGGATTCCCACACGTACTAGCTGCTTGAACATCAAAAGCAAAACTATAAATGACGTATTAGCCGAACAAAACGCTTCTAAGGGATAGAAAGAAGTGACGAATTAACTAAATTGACGAATTAGACGAACAGAAATGTACACAAAAGATAGGAATTCTGCCGGGACCGACGAAAAATGACCAATTGAACGAATTAGACGAGATCTACTGTATCAAACAAGTCCGAGAACCTTTGACCGGCCGACCTTATCATTCGCTCGTGGCTGCGTCGCTGTGTGCGACACCTTCAGCTCTGGTGTATTGTGTGGCGCTTGTTTTATTTAACACACGTCCAACCAGGGTTGCATAGTCGGAGGTAAAATGTCCGACTCCAACTCCGACCTTTCCAATATTTCCCATTCCCGACACCGACTCCTAAAAATGAAGTGAATGAAGTTTGGCTGCCAATAATTTTGTAGCAACTAACAATCTATGCAAATCGTGGTACACAATAAGAATTCTGTTTCAATAAAAACTTAAAAAGAAATTGTACCATTTCAACAGGCACGAGTTAGGATTCCTATCTTACAAGTGCGATGTGAAAATGATTTAACTGGATTTCCGCAGTCGGATAAAAAAATCCATATCCGACTCCGAATCCCAGTATTCTTAGGAATCCGACCCAACCGAAAAAAAAACGACTCCGCAGCTTGCGCCTAACTTCAACAAAAAAAACTGTAAAAAGTTATATCTCCCATTATTTTCTACCCTAGTTTCTTCATCCCAAAAATTAAACTAAAAAAACAACCCCAACCGTGCGGGGACTCCAGCAAATAACACAAGTTCCTCCTGGGCTTTTGTCTTTCTTACCTGTGCTCATACAACAGCGTCGTTCAAACTGCAGGTGAATTGGATCACATACCCGAGGGAGCGTTCTACATGGTTGGCAACATCGATGAGGTCCTGGCCAAGGCCGACCAGATCGCCAGCGAAATGGAGGAGTGACCACGCTGCTCCCTGGTCCCGGGCCTCTTTTCTTTCTACGGAATTCTTTTGTTGCGATTCGCTTACGTCATCCGTTCCGAGAATATTCGATATCGTAATAAACAGTTTCGCAACAACTCGTTCTGAGTGATGAGGCAACAGCAGCAAGGAGGGGTGGCGGGCGTTGCGTTTGACTATCCTGTTCCGTAGCATGTCGATCAACGGCAGGGTTTCTAGATATCCCTGATTTTAGTGCTCAAGTCTGTTTACTTAGCTCTTGGCCAAACCTTTATATATGAGCAGGCGCATATCGTAAAATCCAAGCAAAAATGTAAATATACGAATTTATTTGCGATCTACGCTTCTGTGACAATTCTTTTTGGAACGACCTGAAAAAAAGTGCTGTAATACTGTATAGCATGCTGGTTACCACAGTACCATTTTACAATATTTCTACTGTTTGCAATAGAATTTAAAAAACAAATACATAACTGTTCGGATAGCTCAGAGCCGCATTGAAAGGGTTGAAGAGTTTTAGTTTGGCCTCCCCTGCTATGTTACATATTCAATCCTTTAACTGGGGGAGCTTTGGAGCCAACAAAACTTTTCTCATCAGATTGAAGAATGAAGCTGCAAGAACCCCTAAATATTACGAAACTGAAACAATTATAGTGTATTCTAAGCACAATTTTAAATATTCCGGTCTTGTTGCCACATTCATGTGCTCTGGATAATGATGAACTATCTAATCACTTTGAGAATTATTCAGATATACCGAACAAGTTTTATTGCGTCATTGCATAAATATCCTTTGCCACGGATGAAAGCGTCTTGGGTCAACGTTAAGCTCTATTGGTCCCAAAATTTGGTCTGATTCCTGAAAATTTGAAATCTCTCCCGCCTTATTCATTTGGAAAGTTTATCTTGCGAAAATTCCGTGCATTTTCGTTTCATATGCTTGTCGCTTTCAGTAATATTGTTTGATGCCCCTCTTTTCCCTTATATCTTTTACTCTACATGTGAATAGTGATGCTTTCCCCCCACTTTTTTGTTGTTGTTTTGTTTACTTATCTGATGTTGGTTTGTTACCTTTTGTTGACTACACGCAGGGTTTTTTAAGGTGTTTTAAAAAAGGTATTGGGTCCCTAGAATCAGAAAAATCATCATCGGGTCCCTACAGGTTCATATTGGGCACCTAACATTTTCTTTAAAAAAAAACAGCTACATGTGAAGCGTCTTCAATTAAAAATTAATTTGTGCTAGCATCAGGGCTGGTCGAGAACTTGACCCGTATGGTCTTTCGCCAAGCCTTCGTGATTCAAACATGCTAGAGCACAATCATCAATTTGTTAAACCTAAAGTTTCTGATGCTTCTATATTCTCATTAGCATAACATTAATTTCTGCTGTTTGGTGTTGTTTTTTTTATTTTGCTGCATTCCTGTTACTTCGTGATTTCTGTTAAAAATGTATGGATGAACCATTGCCGCTAACATTAAGGTAATACTAATAGATTTGCAAACAAGAATGGTTGCTGTCGAGACCTGTCGATGTGAACAGTTACAGGCAAGTTCGCTAGGCTTTATTTAAAAAGAAAACGAAACGATAACCTGAAAATGCATGAAAGCGAACGATTAATCAAAGGTCATCGTAGTTGCCAGGAGTGCTGCTCAACACAGCCAACGCAGACGACCTGAAACTGAGAAAGGACCGGCAAAGCACAGGTTGCACTAAAAGAACAAAGGAGACAACACGTGAGACGTAATTACATAATCAGCGCGACGCGACAGCTAAAAGGCAGGGACGCTTGGGGCGCGACACGGAAATGCGCTACAGTTGTCCAGCAGGTGAATCTGGCAACTATGAGCAAAATACTTTTATATCCTTTATATAAATCTTTAGTAAAATCTTATGGCAAGGTCTTCTTTCAGGTTTTGCGTGAGCCCAAACATCGGCCTTCCCCTTGGTTCCAATCTTACCCCTGATCTCTTGATCACTTCAAACTGACTCAGAATTGGAGTCGGCCGTTACGGCTCTGACATTTGTCAGAGGGTCCTGAGAGAGACAGACTCGTGAATATGCCGGCAGCGGAATCAGAACAGCACACCACATTATTTATCACTCCGATGTCCCCCGACCGCCGAACTCCCTTGATGGCTTGGCGTATCCCGGTCCAACGGGTGTTTGTTGCCTGGTCCGGCTTGGAGGGAAAGCTTGAGGGTCGGTGCTCAAAAGAAGGAAGTAACGTCTGAATAAATTTAAATTGAAACTTCTCAGATTTTTATTAGGAATCTTTTGTAATTGTATTGAACAATATCGACCCCATTCTTTTCGACAAAAGAAGGGCTTCTTTATCCTTTGATTGCTGGCATTTCACATCGTGGTTCGTGACCCTTATGGACCTTGTTTCTCTTAATGTCCAGTATTATGCTTTGCCCTTTTACAATGGATTCTCATTGTTTGTTTGAATGAATACCTCCACGTGTCGAAGCTTACAAACGTAGCCTAATGATAAACGGAATTATGTGGTGGAAACCAAACCGATTTTGTATCCGATGAAGTAACGTTAATTACAACAAAATCTCACTCAAGAACAAAAACTCTCATGATTTAGAAAGCATTTAAACAAAAATAGTGGTCCCCTCACAACGAACAAACTGAAAATGGGGTTCCGCATGGCCCATTCTATACACTCTTTCAGACTCACCACAACCACTAGCCTGCTGTTTCAATTCAAATTTCCCGTTATGTGACATGTACTACTAATCCGCGCATAAATCTGTTTGTTCTATCTTCCGTCACTCGTCATTATCGCTCCAAGGTACTTCGACTTCTTGGCCTGCTGCAGTGAATTGCAGTTTGCTTAAATCACAAACTGGTTTGAGTTTTTGGAAAGACATAGTGCTTAAATTTTTTGTGCTAATTTTCATTCCCCTTGTTTGTGCGCAGCTGAAAATCAAATCAACTGAACGTTCAAGGCCCAGTTCAGGGCTTGCTAACAGTACTAAATCGACCATAAAGAGCAAACGGTTGATCTTGATTCTAGAGCTTCCAACAGTGACACTGTAGTCGAATCTGTAGTGACTGTCAACTCGATTCATATAGATCTGCTATGTCCAACCCAAATGACTTACTGAGCCAAAAAGTATGTCTTTCACAAGCAGGGTTGCGGAATCGTAGGATTTTGTGTGGAGTCGGATTCTTGCCAACACATTTTTTGTCCAACTCCGGAAGTCCAATTAAATCATTTTTTACATCACACTCCTAAGTTGGGAATTCTTGTTGAAATGGCACAATTTATTATGAAACTTTTGTTGAAACAGAGAATTCTTGTTGTGTACCACGATTTCCATTGTGTTTGTTGCTACGAAATTCTTGACAGCAAAACTTCATTCACTTTATTAGTCGGACATTTTACCTCCGACCCCGCAACCCTGACTTTTACTGCAGCGAAAATGTAAACTGGCCCGCACAAAACCCTCGACTGTGCCCCATGCGGGCCGCGAGTTGAACATAGCTTTTATGGTTTATGAGAACAGGAGTAATGACAGCACACACCCGTGTCCAGGCCCGCAACCAGAGGTGGGGCAATCGGGCAATTGCCCCTCCCCGAAATTTTCACAAACGTATGTATATGTTAGGTGCAACAAGTTACATCATTTTGCCCCCCAAAAAAATATCAGTTGGTTGCGGCCCTGTCCGTGTCGGAGTCCAACACCAACGACAAACGGTTGTGATTTGACACCCGACACAAACTTCTGAGTAGGAATACAATGATTTGGCGGCCAGTATCAGGCGGCCGTCAACATCGCACTCTTGCAAATCTCCCCAAAGCTTTTCCCGAGGAACCCGATGTTAATCTTTCTCAAGGTCAACAAAACATGCGTATACGTTTTTGGCACAGTAGGGGGCGTAACGAGGGGTGGGCAAAGTGAGAACAATTCTCCGGGCGCCGAATCACTATGGGGCGCCGAAAAGTCCCAACAATGTCACAAGTACTTTCTTTAATAAAGTAAATTTGCTTCCGAAAGACCTCAGGTTCAAACATGGGGGTGCCAAACTTGCTTCTTGCCCCGGGTGCCATCTAAACTCGTTACGTCCCTGCAGGGCCTACGAGAGGGGCTACGACTACGAGACGTCCATCGTACCCAGGCCCGGGAAAGTTAAAGTAGGCATGATCAGTTTTTCTGTAATCAAGCCTAAAATTATTAGTGTAAGACAGCTGCCAGCATAATGATTAATCTATTTGTAAGTCTTAGCGTGGCAGCTCATTCTAATCATTATACAAACAAACTATACAAGTTTCGGCGAGGGTTCGAGAAAATAAGGGGGCCCGGTTTTAGTCTTCGTACCCCCTGGTAAAATTTCTCTTGGAGGCCCTGCACCCCTGCATGTTGCACAATCAACCACCAGGAATATAAATAAACTGCTACAATTACATGCTACGTGATAGCCACGCCCCAGGCCCGTCGAGAGGGGGTGCAACCGGTGCGCCACACCGGTGCCCACAAGAGTCTAAGGGGCCCATGAACCTCAAAGTTCCACAATGAAATTGGCATTTATGAACAAAGTTTTTATTGCTTTAACATTGTTTATACAATTTTGTGCAAATTAATTGACTAAAAGTTGCTGTTTAAGTCGATAAGCAATGTATCGCCATTTCTTTTGGTGTGCGGTTGGGGATATCTCAATTGCTGCTGTTTCTTTGTTACCCCAATGTACTAAGCACTGCGTGACGAGTCGGAACAGTCGCAAATATGTTTTTTGTCGTCACATAGGACTTTAAACAGCTCAATAGTGTTATAGAATGAAGCCAGTTCTTTCTGTTTCATGTATTTGAGAGCAGGAGTGTATATTAGGGGAGGTGAACGTGACAGTCTCTTTGCCCTCTTTTTTCCGTAGGTGCGGTTTGGTACCTCTTTGAGAGTTTTGCTCTTAATTAGCAACCACTCTAAAGCCACATTTAACAAGCTCCGAAGCAAGTCATACGCCTTTCAAAGTAAAGCAAAATTATGTGCAAATGTGCCAAAAGGGGCCCTCAACAACTTTGATCTGCAGACAAAAAGCAATGTAAAATCAAATGACTTAAAACAATTCACAATGTGAAATGGACTTCACGCAGAATCAAATACTCAGATAAAATGAAAAATTCAACTTGCTTTCAGCAAAAAATTTTTATAGCATGAGCAAAATATTGGGCCCCTTTTTCGATATAACGTATAGGGGCCAGGGGCCCCTTTTTAAGACCCCGTATTGTACACATGAAACATCACAAATTGTTCCATGTTTTGGGGCCACTTTCTGAGAATTTTGTCTCTGGCTCCTAAATTTTGATATCCATGCATAGAAGACGAATTTCGATTTACAGAATTTGATGCATTCTGGAGTTCACATAAGCTCAAGTACAGTGCGACGCCGTATACTGGAGGCTGGCAGAAAGGCTACGAAACCGCTATAAACCAAGTTCTTACTCAAAAATGAAGAAGAAAAATTGGGAAAAACATAAATATTGGAGCGCAGAAGAGTGAAAAAGTGCTTCTTTTCAGATGAAAGTCAAATTTTCGTTCAAGTGCAGCACATCAGGTTTGTCAGGATCAGGAAGGGTGACCAGTTAAGTCCTGCCCATTTCAATGAGGTAATTAAGCTCCCACGAATTAAGGTGTTATGGGGAATTTTTATCCTTTCTGGAGTAGGTTCACTTATGCCAATTGATGATATGATAACAAATACATTCATGTAATTGAAAGAAAAGTCATTCCAGGTATAAGAAGGACATGTCCTGATGGTGGATGAAAATTCCAAGAGGATGTTGCCCCGTGTTTTTCATTAAAAATGTGAAGACGATTTTCAGGAAACAAAAATTAAATGTGTTACATTGGTCTGGAAACTCGCCACATCATAACCCCTTGAAAATAGTGATCAGTAACAAAAACTCGGTTGCAGACATTGTATTGCATCACCAGGACTAAGCTAATAGAAAGAGGCCATTATTCCAGTCTGGTGTCAGGACAGCAAATCAATGAAACTGTCAAAAACTGGTTAGAATCCATGCCAAAGCGAGTAATTCTTGTATTTCTCTTCCTGTACTAGGTTTACAGAATTATAAAACTTGCTTTGTGAGAATTGCTATAGCCTACTATTAATGTTGATTTGATGTACAGTTGTGAAATTCGCAAAACAACTGTGTATTGTGCGTATTCTTTGAGATCAGTGTAAGACCACTGATGTTACGTAATAACATTGGTAAATGGTCATAATGTAAAATACATAAAGCATATCATTTTCTTGTTATGATATTGAAAAGTTAATGAATTTCTTAATCAGTTATGATTTTATATTTTATAAGGGGGCCCGAAACAGGTCTCGCACCAACACATTTTTCCTCTCAAAGGCCCTGCCACGTCCACTGAGGCCAGGGGTCAAGCTCTTTACCTTCATGGTAGATGCTGGATCTTCCAGTATTAGTTTTTGGTTTAAATCACGTTTTTCTTTCAAACGCACATTTCTTTGTTTTGTTATTGCAATTTCTACGCTTTCGTTCCACTTTGCAAATACTGACACACTCCATAAACTCCGTTTTATCTTGCAGTTTCTTTTCATTCAATTGCTCTGTTCGGATGTGCTGTTGAAATTGCACAATGCACCCACTTTTCCATAATGAAAACTTGACAAAAATGAACAGTGCAGCAATAAAGGAATATTGATATCAAAGTAAAATCGTCATGAGCATGTCACCGAAAAATTGTTGATGTTACACCCAACGTGAATTCTTAAATTAATGCTAGGTGGCTTAACCGTTGCAAGAGCTGCTAGCAGCACAAGTGATTCTGCTTTCTGTTCCACTCATGAAGCCACGAAAGTCGAATGATGATTGTCTGGAGATGACCATGATTGCACAGTACATTCATCTGGAGCACCGCAAGCGCATATCTTGCAGGTTCTGGTTAATCTCGGTTGCAACAATCAACTTAGTGTTTCACTACAATTTCGTGTTTCAGTAAGTAAGCATGACTTGTTACGTACATGTTACGAATTATTCTAGAGCAGGGGCCGGCATCGTTTTTGCTAACTGTGTGCCGACTAAAGTTCATTCAGTTTACTGACAACGTGCTATTTTTATACAAGTCAAGGTGAATATATCTTCTGGGTGACTCATATCACAATTGATATGTAAAACTTGGAGCTTCTGCGTGCCAATGGAAATTGCTTGGCGTGCCAAGTGCGTCACGCGTGCCGTAGGTTGCCGGCCCCTGTTCAGAGCTCCAATTGCAAATCGGAGGAAATATGCAACAAATCGCGACAATGAAGCTAAAACTTGCGTAGAACAAGGGAATGATCAGTGCTCTCTGCTTTTTTCACTGCGTGCTTGAAGTTACTTGAACGTATTGAAGAGCAGATGGTAGTGCGCATGCGCATAGGTGTATGAAATGGGTTTTAGGGGTTGAAAACCTCCAAACAAAAAAATGCTGACATCAGGCGAATCAGAGCAGTATTTGCGAGCTTTCGGGGCAGATAAAAAATGCTTTGCGAAGTAAAACAATTACTAAGACAGTGAAGACTTGTGATATTTAAAAGAAAAGTTTGGACGAATTGGGGAATCGATATGAGCAGAATCACGGCTCTGAGTGACTTTGCAATTCTAAAAAGATGGAGTTTTAAGAAAAATCATACCGAAAACTGTAAGATTAATTGGTAAACTCACACCTGATTTTCACGTGAAAGTTAACCGGGATCATAAGTAGGATTTAAGAAATTTTCGGTGCCACAGGGGTAGCGCCACTCTTGCAAAGAATGTCCAGTTACACCTATGGTAGTAAATTAGGACAGCAAGCATCCATTTATTTCTGTTCTTCAAAACTAACTCAATCTGAGAAAAATATGATAAAATGTTTGAATTGGTTTTGCGTCATTGTAGTTTTGTTAGCTTTGATTTTTGAAAATCCTTTTCTTTTTTCTTGCTGCAAAATGTGAGTGTCTTTTAAAGATGTTTATGATTTCCAGGTGCACGTCCAAAGTGTGTAATGGCCTACATTTCAACGATGAATGCCTGGAAACTGTTACCAATTGAAAAGTGCACAGGCCCTTCGGTGTAGAATGGGAAGTAGTGAACCGGATGCGGAGAGCAAGGTGTGCAGAGTTCAGCGTGGCGCGTTGTCTTCTGCGCTGATAAGGAAGCCAACGTTAATGTGCTGCTACCTCTGCACAAGTCTTCATCAACTGCAGTTGCGTGGCACGCTAGAGTTCTTGCTAAGCCAAGGCAATGATCTACAGAAAGATGAAAATAGTGCTTTATTTGTTTGCTTTGTCCTGTTGTCGTGCCAGTTCATTTGCAGCAGTGAGAGGGCTGAATAGTGCCGCTGATCAAATATTAAATCTGCCAGGGATTTCAGAGTCACCTTCATTTTCAATGTTCTCTGGTTACTTGCAAGCGTCTGGGTCGAAACACCTTCATTACTGGTTTGTATAAACCGGCGCGTTTTTATCATTCTGTGGAATGAAGCTATTTCAAGCTAACAATTTGTTTCTACCAGGTTTAACCATTGCGTTAATCAGTCTTCAAACAACTTGATAATTTGGTTCAGTGGAGGACCTGGATGCAGTTCTCTTAATGGATTGTTTCTCGAAAACGGGCCTTTCAAAGTAAGCAAAATCACTTCATTGGTACAATAAAACATGATCATAAATTTATCAAAATCTTTAGGTACGTTGATAAAGCCAGAGCATGTACTGATCAAACAATGGTAGATCCCTGCACTATAAAATAACATTGCTTTGCTTATTTTTATCCGATAATTTGCGGTTTATCTCATGTCAGAGCTGTCTAACTTGGTCAGTAGAATGGAACGTTTATTTTTTGAACTTTTATCAGTTTGGGCGAAGGCTTGAAGCCAATCCGTATTCATGGAATAAGCTGGCTCACACACTGTACATCGAGTCACCGGTTGGCGTTGGATTTTCTTATGACAACCAAGACAACGCAGTTTGGTATGACGAAAATGTGAGTTTTATGTATGGTATGCAGCAGGCCGGCAAGTTATTACAAAACTAAACTTTTTGTGACGCCTGGTACAGTTTTATTAAGGTGTTTGAGTAATAAAGCCATTATTTTCAATGTTTTTGGGCTTTAATCTTCAATCACCTTAAATTGCTTACATTTCGATTTTTGTTGGTTTATGTTGCAAAAGTGGTCAACAAAATGTTGTTTGTCGTGCTTGCTTCCAACTTTCATTTCTGAAACGGCATCTTAGTTTTTGAAAGAGGTTTTTGTTGGAGAAGTGTTTCGCTCTTACAAAATTAAGTTTCGATAAGAAAGTAGATTCTTAAAAGCGCCCTGGCGTAGCACTCACAAATTCCTTTATAACTTGATAATATACCTCAATAAAGTCTGGATTAAACTGGGAGCGTCTTGATGAGGGTGCTAGTTTTGCAGAATTTGCACCATCAGATTTGATTTTCGCTGATTTAAGGAGACCGGAATGTTTAGTTGTGTTCCTTTAAGGTTGTGGAATTTTTGTTGTGACTGTTTTTCTTCTTTTACTTAGCTCCGTCTAATGTTGACATATGAACCATTATAAAATACCTTGTGCTTACTGTTTCATCTTCACATAATTAGGATCCGAATTAAAGAATAACGGACCTGAAATCAATGATTAAGGGTCTCCTATTGACGTAACGCGGGCTCTTGATCAACGGTTCAGAAAAAACATCATGAAAACAGCATTGTTGCTTTATGCAGGCTGCAGAAGATACACTGAAAGCCTTGAAACATTTTTTCCGCAAATTTCCTGATCTCCTGTCAATGAATGTGTACATAAGCGGTGAAGGATATGCTGGAGTCTCTGTGCCTTTGTTGTTGGAAAATATCCTACATGACAATTCAGGGGAATTACCTCGCAGCAAATTCAGGGTTTGTATGAAGTTGTCGTCGTGTTAAGACACCAAATGAAAAAGGAACACGTTGAAATTATTTCGCGAAGTTGCTACAAACTTTTATGATTAACAATAGTGGTGCTCGTACAGAAAAGAATTGAACTATTTCAGTTTTTTGTTGTTTTTTCTCCAGAGAGGAATTATGATCAAGTTGAAACATTGAATAAAATAATGTTTATTTCTGCAATAGTGGCTTCAATTAACCACCACTTAGTTTGCACCGCATTATTCTGAAACAATCTTGTCAGAAATTGCTTTAGCTTTTTTTGGCTTTCCACTGCAAATTCTAAGTATTTTTTGCATTTCTAATGTAGAAGAAAAATCTCATAATGGAGTGCAATAATTTTCATAACCCTTAACTTTTTTTTCGAATTCTGAGAAAAAAAGAACTTTTCATGTAACTTCAAACTAACGTTGCTTTGCCATGTACACCTACATCGAGTAGTCTTAATTTGTTTCAAGGGCTTGCTGATTGGTAACGGACTTATGGACGTCGCCTTAAATGAAGATTCAATTGTGTATTATGCATACTACCATGGTTTATTCGGTTCGGAGATGTGGAACCAGTTGCAACGCGACTGTTGCAGGAATAAGATCTGCCACTTCCTCACTTCAGAAAATGGAAATTGCCGATTGAAAGTACGACGCGCCAGCGATTTTGCGATGGGTCCGATGAAACGCCACCAAGCGTTGAAATATTTTTAGCGAGTTTCCGTCCCGTATAAAACAGCGGTTCTTAAGCGGGGGCAAGACCTCCCCAAGGGAGCATCAATGAATTTACAGGGGAGCGAGCCTTTATGCGCTCTACAACATGGAAAGCTTGATCTATACATTTAGCAATAACTACATTTGCTTTTAAAACCTATTAAAAGTCAGGGGGACGTGAAAAAAAGAAAATTACTAAAGAGAGGGGTCATAGGAAAAGGTTAAGAAACACTGGTATAAGATGATGTACATTGTCATGAGGTTCGTTTTACGATAACGTAATTGCGTCGGGCATATTAATAATTGTTATTTTACTGTGTCACGTATAGTCACACAAGTGGTTAACACTTTCTCGTGTTACAGTAGTCGTTGCGCACAAATAAGAATTGCAAGAACAGCAGCAGTGGGGTTTGCCGCCTGTTAGAGGTTGCAATCATATTGATACTTGAGGAGAATGAGCAGTCCACTTAATGATAGTCAGTGACTGGAAGTCGTTGCCTTGGCCCGAGATTTGGCAAAGCGCAATTCATTTGCAGTGCTGTTGATGATGTAAACCACTTACTAACAAGCGTAGGTTTTGCAACGTAGCGGGTTCTTCAACAAAATCGATTTACAGAATACGTACAGGCTAGTGATTTAAAGAAAACGCATTCCTGAAAATCCATACCTGCTTTCAGACATTTTATTCAACGAAAAACACTTCGTTTTTGCTTTGCATGCATTACAGCATTTATTCCTTTTGACTGTAACTACAGCATATAACCTTCTGCCTGTTCTTCGAATGCGCTTTGAATATTGCATGATGCAGCTTGGTAAAAGTATCATTTCTGGTGAAGGTTGCCCAAGTTCATCACATAGTTCACAACAATGGACTAAACCCTTACAATTTGTATGCTAAATGCCACATGGAATTTCCACCTCTTCGAACGAAGTACACCAACGCACGATCAAATTTCCCACAAAGAAAGCCAGTTCTGGAAATGGAGAAAGTTGGGTGACGCATTTATAATTAAAATACTTTGCTTTTGATTCCGTTTCGTTGAAAAGGTATTTGATTTATTTGATTCACGTTCATCTGGTACAGTCATTTGCGCAACAACATAAGTAATAGACTTGCAGTTCGCGCCTAGAGCCCAACGACGAGGGAGCGTTATGAGCAACACTGTTTCTGATGACAATGATCGCCTCTGTTGGGGTTGATGGCTGATTGACTTCGCGTTCTCAGCTGACAAGCAGTGTGTGTTCGAGATTCCGTTGCCGCTTCATTCTATTACGAACCTTTCAAGCAGCATGCGAAACTATACACCCCTCTAATGCATTCTTTTACATTGCAGCGAAACCTTTCGGTGCCTTTTGCTAATGTTGAACAAGCGTTACCACGAATTTCTTTTCATATTTCTTATAAGTTGATGCACGTACCATGCAGTGGTGCCCTGAAACGATCAAAAATAAGGACTTTGTAGTCTAGGCATGCTTTCCCCGGGTTCGGGTGTTTCAGTGGGGAATGCACTTGTTAAGCGCCACCAACAATGAAGGCTGATGACGCAAAAAACGATTTGGTCGTTTTTGCACTTGTAGGTCTTTGTACGGTACCATTTTCCTGAATTCAATATGTACAATTTTGCTTCAAGGCATGCCAATCTAACCAACAAAATTATTTGCCAGCTGCATACAAGAGTTAGATCAATTACAATTTGCAACTGACCTGAATGCAATTTTTCCAAGTTTTTTCCAATTACACATTGTAACAATAAATGACACTTTTTGTTTATAGTTCGCGAAAGTTTTAAATTAAGTTGCAATTACACTTTACTTTCAACAACTATACAGAAATTGAGCAAAAGCATGAAAAAACAGTAAACACTGGCAATGCAACCTGCGGCAGTTTTGATCAGTCATCGGCGAAATATTCTAATAAATATTCTGTCCGCGTGATTTGGATGGTGTATTAATCAGAGAAGGCCAGTAAAGCGGATGGGGGCGCAGGGGGTTGACCCTCCTGCAAATACGTTCGACCCCCCTGGAAAAATGTGTTGGGCGTAGTTGAAAACTATTGGACATAGTTTAAAAATTTGGGACCCTCTTAGAAAACCCTTTGTCACCCCTGGTGTCCCAAGCTGGTTACGGGCCTGAGTTAGAGTTGGATAAATTACCATTTGTGATTGAGCTGAATGTCAATGATTACGTATTTTCATATAACTGAAAGCATAATTTGAGATTTTTGTTTTTGTGTAATTGTAACGTAATTGAAAACATTGAAGAAATATTTATCATTAGGACAACCAATTTTTGACCTGAAAACATCAACCTTGACTTTACAAATCAATTTCCTGCGTTGGCAACTGAAGTGCGGAATACAAACCGATAAGTTAAAGATCTTTACTCTGTTGAAATGAAACCAAAATCAAATTTGAAAGACACAACGAAACTAGAGGAAACAAACCAGAGACGAAAATCAATCTGCACAAGAGAAATATCCAGCGTCAGTAAATATCCTGCAGTCACTGAGAAGGTTCTGCATTGTTATACTATACTTCAGCATCAAGTACTCCCTGACACTATTGCCTTTTACGTTTCTATTTGCGTAATACATCGGACATTTACCAAACTAAGTTCTGTAAGATCATTTTTCTTACATTACCACGCCTGGTTAATATTCAATTGCCCAGTATAGTGGGCAAAACAATATTAGCATGTCAGAAGTCGCAAGAAGTCCATTATTATGTTAGAGTTGCAACTAAACTTGCAAAGGCATATCAATATCTGTTGTTATAGCTTTAATAAAATGTCGATAAAGAGAAAAATTCTGCTTCAAGAAAATTTTGACTTTTTTTACCCAAAGCTTTGCAGTTGCTCATGGTATTAGCGTGAAATTTGGTTTGTGGACATTTCATAAACTTTAAAAAAGGCAGAAAATATTTGAATTTATTGACTTTTGGTTGCCCTAGTTATCATTCAAACTGAAATCATGTATGATCCACTTCTGCTGCATATGCTTCCAAAGCTCCTTTGGTTTCCGTTAATGTTAATAAAATTCCTACGGCCCCTCCCCGCAAAAATCCTGTCGCCATATTTAGTTGCTGCACTTGTGGCTAAATACTTATTTTTCTGTATTTAATTGTGAGACTCGTGTCTAACAAATACATTTTGTTGTGGGACCCGTGGCTAATTAAATGCATTTGGTTTTGAGACTTGTGGCTGAGTGAATGTAGCTTTTCACCAAACGATCTCACTTTGGTTGAGCTCCCTATTCGTTCATGTTATTCTGCAGAGCAGTGGAGTAGCCATCCCAAAAATTTGGGGGCCCAAATACTTTGACTTTGAGCGAGCAACACTATTTTGTTTGGGACACCGGCTCTTAAAGCGCAAAACGACAAGAAATGCTAAAATATTTTTGGGGTCATGGCCCCCTTGGGCCCCCCTGGCTACGCCTATGCTGCAGAGCTACCGTAGCTTATGTGCAGTTGTTCCGGTGTTGACAGATTTCATGAGTTTCTTGTTTAGGTCAATGAGCCACGGGCATGGTTCGCTGAGATCGAGAGTACAAAGCTTTCTCTTGCCCCCGATTGCTCAAACGCCGCAGAAATAACCAGCTATCTGAACAGGGATGACGTGAAAGGCACCATTCATGTCAATCCGGCTATTACTTGGGAAGCTTGCAAGTACAGATGCCCTTGTCAAATGTTTAACTTATCTCAGGTATGTCGCTGTAGTCTATTGTGGTTTATTGCAGTGAGGAAGTAATGGCGCACTACGATCGACAATACGATGACATGTCGGAGGTTTTGAGATCAATCTTTGATTTGAAGGTCAGTTTCATCATTTTTTAAAAATATGATTTTGGGCAATTGTTATTTTCTTTCTCAAACAAGTCTAAGAATGCCTTGTGTCAACGTAATACTGTACTGACCAGCAGCAGAAAGCTGTCTGTTTGATCGAGTTTGTCAAGTGTCGTATGTGCAGCGTTGTAACTGTTTACGTTAATTACGATATTTGTCTTGCGTAGCCTTAACCGGGTTAACTTACCGACTTGGTCTCTAGCAATCCAACCTTACACATTTCAGTTTCACACGTTTTGTCGGGGTTTCCAACTAATACCTCAAATACTGTACCTCCGTTTTCGGTAGCGCTATAGTCAACTTCAGCGGAACTAGGAGGTCGCGTCAGGGAAGGTTGTCCTGGTAATACGTCCCTGCACCTGGGCTGCTTCGCAAACACTTGTTGGTATGTTTCTTCCGCACGCAATTACATATTTCTGAGGGCATTCGAAGACTTGCATAGTTTACAATTGAAAAAATTATTAAAGTGCTGCCAATTAATGTGCTATATAAACGTTCAAATCATCACACAAAAGTAAAAAGGATTTTCTAGAACGCTGCTCGCTGCTTACAGTAATGGGCACCTTGAATATTTTCGCGTAATAGATAAGAAAAATTAAAACATTAAAATTAGTGTTTAAGCATTCTTGCAATGTCTCCCTTCTAAAACAGACTAATTAACTTCTCTGATGTGTGACCCCACCGTTGATACAGTTAAAAAGCTTGCAAATCACCAGTTCGCCGCATGGATTTGTAAAAAAATTAAGCACTAACTTTTCGTCTGATTTTCCGAGCTGCTGCTGATTTTTCTATGCAAACATCAAACATCTTTTTTAGATGAGTCAAATCATTGGTTGCTGAATTGTTTTGCTTAGAATGATTTCAAGATGCTCTTGTATTACGGAGACCTAGACATGGTTTGCAATCACCTGGGAGGAGAATGGTTTGTCGATCGTTTTGGATACGAAGTAAGCATGAAGTCGAGATTACTGCGGTAGTTAAACCTGCCGAAAGCTAGGTGACCACTTCACAATGGCGTGCTGCTGTAACACAGTGCGTGAGGTAATCTGCTATAATCATGTTTTTCGCTGGATACAGGCATAGATCTCTGCAGCCGACAACAAACCCAATAAAACTTGCAAAGTTAACCAAAAAATTGTTTAGGCCTACTTTTGCTGATGAGCTAAACATATTTTTTTAACATCGGATTACAGTTTGCATCTTCTTCAGTAAAAGTAGTTGCATGCCCGATAATTTCGTTCAAAGGAGCCCTCTAGCTTTACTTTTCGGGCAAAAGAAACTAAATAACACAACAGACGAAAACATGCGCTGACACCACAAGTGCCTTGAGATCAAAGCCGAAACAGAAGCTCGAAGAGCGAACGTGCTGTCAGTTTGCAAAACTTCTCTGGTATTTTATTTTGCGCTATTCCATTCCCTGTAGAGCTTATAGTGTTTGTAGACACAAATTCTTTCCCTTTAGAAACTACGGTTACATGATGAACTGTTGCTGTGCTTTTAGATTACCCGTCGTCGTGGTACGTGGAAGGTTGAAGATCGTTATGGTCAACAACAGGTTGCAGGCTTTTACAAGACGTTCGGTGGTCGCTTGACGTATGCAATCGTTAAGGTAATTCGGGCAAATATCATCTTAATGATGCAGTGCACTTCGCACAACTGTAAAAAAGTACATGCTGTGGAAAATGTTTTGCATGCATTTCGTTCACACACAGCTTCAGCTGCGACTGAGGTAAGGGCTGTTCTACTTGCTGTTGCGATTACGTCAACATGAGACCTCTTTCAAAGGCAACGTAAACATATCTACCTCTGCTTCAGAGTAAATCTTCAGCTAGAATGGTAGTGGCGTCATTTGACCTAAGTAGTCCTGCTACAAATGTGCTGGCTGATTTTGCCATTATGCTGTAACAGGGGTCACCAACCTTCATGTAACTGAGAGCTGCTTCTTGGGTACCAGTTAACGCTAAGGGCTACTAGTTTGATACACAGGTCTGAAATAAAAATTTAGTTCAGTTTACCTATTATGTTATCATTAATGATGTTAATCTATGTGATGATTCTCATCATCTTAATGCTATTTTCAAAACTGGCCCTCGGGCGACCAGCGTGGTCCTTGCAGACGACCTGGTGCCCGCGGGCACCGTGTTGGTGACCCCTGTGTTGTAATGTCCGTTTGTGTAATAACATTTCGAGTTTCAAATCGCCGTGTTCATTGTTATACTGCAGATTCAAGCAAAGGTTCTGCATGTAATGAAAAGAAAGCAATGCAAGACGCATAGATAGGCTTTTGGTCTGCGAACTTGTTCGTAATGAAACAATCCGTTTCAGTTTTATGGTTCTGATAATTACCGGTCGTCGTTGCTGTTATTCTTACAACAAGACTTGGAACTTAGTGAGAGCTCAGTGCAGGGGCGGATCCAGGGGGGCGATCGCCCTGCCTAAAACCTTCGAAAGTAACTTTGTTCACCATGTTTGTTTACAATTCGGAAAACAGCATTCGCGATTTAAGGCCATTTTGTCGTCCATTGTTTTGTCACAGCAGTGTTGTGAAACATAATTCATCCCTCTTACACTAGCGAAGCCTACCAAATATTACTTAAATGGTCTCCCCCTAATCTTACTGACTGGATCCGCGCCTGGTTCAGTGTACGTCACATTCTAACCCCGAAGGCGAAACAAACCTCGCGATAGGTTGCACAATCCAGGCGCCACTGAATACCTTAGGCTGACCACGAAAATAAGCGCTTGGCTTTTTCCATCGTGTCACGTATACCTTCGACTGGAGTCCGTTATGATTGCATATGTTTGTCCATCACGAATCTGTGGTACCCATAGCGGAAGCTAAACCTCCAGCCATCAGTAGAACCAAAAAGGAAAACTTAAAGAAGTATACCACAAGGATGATTCATGCATGACGAGCACAAGCGACTGCATACATCCAAAAGAAAACTAAAAAAAGTTATTTGAATACTAAGCTGCATACCTGAGGGCAGGGGCGGAGCCAGACATTTTCATTTGGGGGGGCCACTGGAGGGACCAGTTTTGCAACAAGGGGAACTGTCAATGGTCCGTGTAGGACTTTCAGAAAGAGACCTACTCAAGTGGCATGACGTCACGCGGAAAATTTTGGGGGCCACTGGGGGGGCCAGGCAAAATTGTGGGGGGACAGTGGCCCCCCTGGCGCCCCTAGCTCCGCCCCTGCCTAAGGGACACGATCAAGCGAGTGGCTGGGGTCACTGTATGTGCTCTGGTACTCTTGCTCAGTTCGCTTCCGAGGTTAGATGCGAAAACTTCATTTCATTCGGGTCGAAACAAGCCACAAACGCTCGCTATTTGTTGCAGTCGTAATTGGGTAACTCCTGGCGACAGAAGCAAAAGAAAAAGGGGTCACTCAGGGGTAATGCCATTGCATAAATATTAAGAGGTTTTCCTGTACCGGGTTTATTTTCTCAGAAAACCATGTCTGAACGAATTTCACCTTTTTGTAATAGACGTTGCACCACTGCATGGTTGTGGAAAATTGGCAAGTGGTTTTCAGAATCAGCATCTACCACAATTGTGTTCTACTTGAACAATAAATAAAACTCGATGCTTAACATTGTCAAGTGGCGTCGCGTCACCGTTTAACATGTCGCGATTATGAGTTGGTCTAGATTTGCTCGTGACGTGTGATTCCAATGACAGCATAGGCCTATAGCTTGAAACAGGTGCAGTCAGGGGTGTAGTGGGGTGGGAACGCGTCCACACACCTTTTTGCGCTAGTAACGTTACTTGAAAATTTGATTTTTCGTTTCAACTTCTACGGCATAAATGAATAAATTACAAGTTATCTCGTGTACAGCACCGTAGCACTATAGTGAAACAGGAAGATCCAGTGTAGAAATTCTTGTAGGCGAATGCTCACTTTATCGAACTATTTGGTGCAGTCTCCCTTTGTACTTGATGTGGTAACGCCATTCCCACACCTCTTTTTTAGCACTACACTCCTGGGTGCAGTCTTTGTAAAATTCACTTTTCTTGGGATTGAGCCTGCAAGATTAATTTTTACAAATTTATCCGTCACAAACAAGTAGGCCTAAATAACGAAGAATGAAAATACAGTAGGCCTACTAAAACCAGCAGAAAAAACAATTAGGTTCGGGAAAAAGCTGTAATAATCAATTGCTATTTTAATACAGAAATACATTTTACTGGCGTTTGCTAAAGGTACTCTTGCAGGCCTATACAGCTAAGCAACAAAATGGCTAGATGTTGCAATTATAAAATATGTGGAAGAATCTTACGAAAAATTCTGAAAGGTTCACGACTAGGAGTCAACTGCGTTGAATTTAAAGAAGTTGTTCAAACAATGTTACGCAACCATTAACGTTTGAAAATTGTCATAAATAGCGTTTCTGGGGATATTTGAGCAAGAACATTGCGACATTACCATTAAAAAACATGCGGGTGATGCCTTCATTACGTGTACTTGCAAATTCTTTGTCAATATACTGTATGTGCAGTAAAAACATTTCAGCTTAACTGAGTTTTCCAATCCCTTACAAATTTATCCAATTTTTCGGAAACATTAAAAAAATTTCATTAGCTGGTTATAACCAAAAGCAAATGAAGGTCCCACAATTTCCTCCCCTGTACAAGTGTTTGAAACTATTTCAACGTCAGCAGGGCGATTAAGACAATGTCAACATGACAGTCGCGTTGCCGTGACGGAGTGAAATTTAAGTTAAATGATATTACTGTAGTTTCTTCTTAGTACAATCCGTACATTGTTCAGAAAGGTGTGCACTTTGCGTCATATCACGCAGTACAATTTTTATATTGCAGGGGGCTGGACATATGGTCTCCGCCGACAAACCTCTCGAAGCTTTCAATATGGTCCAGAGGTTTTTGAATGGAGAACACTTGTGATGCTCAGAAAAGAGTTGTAATAAATTGTAACTTTCAGTGCTGCAAAAAAAAAAAATGATTGTGCTCTCATAACACGATTGTATAAAGACATGGTTTACATAAATGGTGCATGAGCAAAATGATTGGGGGCGGACCAGCTGGAGTCGTTCAATCGTAAATATTTCCCTCAAGTTTTAGGAAAACAATGCATAGCGTCTATCATGGCGCAACATGTTTGTCTCGTACATGAAGCAGAAAAATTCGCCCAATTCAAATGGAGTTTCACACCGTCTCGGTCAGTGACGCACAACGCAAGCGAATGAACATATATGTATTGTATACTTGATTGAGCTAAGGTGTCCTTTTTCTTAAATTTTTGTAGTTCGCACGACACACAAGCACTAGCCCACGCGAACACAAATATATTAGTTGCAGTTACTGTGTTGGAGAATTCTAACTCAAACAGACGAAATTCAAAACCGGATATGCCACTGCTAAGAAAATGGTCATTTCTCAATCGTTTTGCATGATTTGAATGTTACCATACAATACGATATCACTGAAAGGTAACATTGCGCAGAGAGGATAATGTGTAGAAATCTCTGAAGCAACAAAATTCAACCCGTAGATTACCTTTTTTTGTACGGCTCAAAATTTCGGTTTCGTCAAAAATTAAGTAAAAACTCAAAGTTTGTGGAGATCAAACTATGCAAATTTCTTTTGAAATGCAAAGTTTTTAATGGAAACTCGACCACTCGCCAACTTGCAAACGAAGTTTTCCGGTTTGTTTGCATGACAAGCCTGCCAATAATTGAACCCACAAAAGTTCGTAGATTCAGCTATGCTGTGATGGCCGAGTGGTTAAGGCGTTGGACTTGAAATCCAATGGGATATTCCCGCGCAGGTTCGAACCCTGCTCGCAGCGTGTGTTGACTTGCATTTTACTGTATATTCGCATAAATATGGTAGCTTTCAAACCTTTTTTAATTCGGCGCAACAGACCTGTTGTTGTTAGCGAAAACGTAGTTTTCCCCTTTATGAATAGAGACAGCGTTGGCGGATCCAGAATTTTTTAGGGGAGACTCAGGATAGAGTTTGATCCGGGTGTTTCCTGACCGCATAGCGTCAAAGGCCCACTAAGGGCCGGGCTTCTCGATCTTCTGCATCGTTTGAGTGAGTTCTTTCAAACCACTTCTAGGCTACATTAGATCCCCAGGGCAGGTGTTGAGCAGCCATTGGATTGTTTCGTCTTCCAGAACCGTAAGGACATGTGCTCCATGGGGAGGTCGATAGGTTGGACAATGAAAATGAACAGACTTACCATAGTTTCTTAGGCTTAAACCGGGACAAATTCAAAACCATCAATGAAATAACCTGACGAGCGGCCGAAACCCTGAGTTTGACAAATTTTATACCTTATTTATTTGTTTTAAGATTGTCTGAGAACACACACAAAGCATTGTACTTTGAAAGGGAAAATATTTGTTTGTTTTAAAGTTTTATTGAAATTGCAAGTTATCTCGCAACACCCTTGTCTGATCTCACGATGAAGAGCTTTTATAAACTAATTTACCTTTAACGCGGTTACGAAAGAGAAATAACAATTCACAAATCGGAAATTTATATAAAGAAAATACGCTTCGCCCCGTCAGGCTAGAGTTCATTTTAAAAATTTCACTGAAGTGAAATTCCGGGACATTTTTCTAACCGGGATGGGACACCGGGACAGACGTTTAAACCGGGACAGTCCCGCCCAAACCGGGACATATGGTAGGTCTAAATATGAAGGACAATATGGTCAACGGTCTGTTCTGCAGCGCCACACCCACAAGCAACAAAAGGGGCCTGACCCATTACCCCATTTGTGTAAGCAGGAATGGAAAAGTCCGACACCGGTGCGGAGGCGGATAAACATCACCCATGCTGTTCTCAGTAGGGCCATTCCAGGAGGGTGGGTGCTGATGTTGGGGATGAAAGTACGGAGCTTCGTAGTACTCTCCAATTACTCGGCATTCCATCGACGATCCGTCCAGAACGCCACACTTCAGTTGGAACCGTCAGATGAGCTGATGAGTTGTTGTAAGGCAGGTAGAACTGGGTGCACAAACGTAGCCAGGGGGCTTAGGGGGCCATGGCCACCCCCAAACTTTAAAAATATCTGTTATTTTGTGCTTTAAGAGGCGATATTCCCAACAAAATACTGTTACTAGCCCAAAATGAAAAATCAATCTGGGATCGGAAGTTATTTGCACTCTTGAAAATTTGCTCGGCAATCGCAAGTGGGCATCTGGTCAACTGTGAAGTGCCTTTGTGCAAGTTTGATTTTCGAAAGTTTTGATCAGAGTTGAAAAAAGCGTTT
>JGI24158J21664_10000761_pt1 | contig 32271 bp, 20 predicted proteins | sample Ectturendosymbi3_FD_21664 | JGI IMG/M metagenome (IMG submission 21664)
AGGTTCTGGGACGAGACAAAAATTACGACATTCACTCACATATAATACCAGTTTTCTTCTCCAAAAATTTATCCAAAAGCGCTAGTGAGTGTTATACGTGGAGAGAGGATATTTACAATAAGGCAAACGTGGTTACAGAATTCTGGTAGTCTGGTAGAATTGAAACTTTACGCGCTCACAAGAGAGAACTATGTTTTCACGCAAGTGCATGGCATCATCATTCGTTGCAGGGGCAGCGAGCCTAATATATTTATTATCACGGGCCACACACGTTGTGGAATATCTCCGGTTGGCTGCAAAAATAATTGATTTTGCCCTTGTCTTCATAAGGAAAATAGGAGAGATTACTATGAGAAGGAACGAGAGATGCTTCTTTTGACTCACTGTTTCAAGTATTTGCTTACCACGGAGTTTGGTTATGACGCGATGTCATGTTCTATCTTGGATAACGAAAATTTTGATGCATGCTCTATTAAATGTTCACACGGGCCGCAGGTTCCCTACCCCTGATTTAGTGAGTCAGCACTCAGTATCAACATGTCTTTCGCAATAGCCGTTCCACATCTCTTCACTGCAGACTTGTAGAAATACCTTCTCCAAAACCTTGACAAGAAACTTATTTATTTTTAGGTATACTATAGGATCTAGCTAAAGCATTTGACTTAGTAGTAAATCACTTCATACTGCTGACAATGCTCGAGCACTATGGAGGAAGAGGAAATGCTTTGAAACTAATACAGTCATATCTATCCAACAGAACTCAATACGTTCAGGGGAAAAACTTTAATCTACAGAAACATTTCTTTCCAAGGTTAGACACCAGGTTCTTTGTTCTTTGCGCTATTCATGAATTGCGCACCTTATTCCAATATTATGAAAACTATCTCTTTGCTGATGATTCGGTTTTAGTAGGGTGAAAGAGATTAGCCTTGAAAAAAATTACACAATTCATTTATCTGTGAAATAGCTAAAGTAATTGATTGCTAATTGGCTAACTGCAAAGAAGTTTTCGCAAAATTCTTCTAAAGCAAAATATATGTTAATTGAAAATAAGCATGTTAACACACTTTTAGCTAAATTTAAAAGGCAATCTTAATGTAAAAGCTTTGTGTTAAAAGTATCTTAGTGCAAATGTAGACGCGAAACTGAAGTGGTAGGAGAAATGTAAATAGTGTTTTGTACAGAATCCAAAGATAATGGTGTAACATACAAAGTTAAGCATTATGTGAGTAAAAAAGGACTTCGCATATTATATCACAGCCTAATAAATTCACGGTGCAATACGGAATTGTTGCCTAGAAAGAGCAGCCTCATGTCATCTACAGCCAATATCAGTAGTTTCAAATGGTGCAACGAGATGTTTGAACACATGTGAAATTACGACTTTCAAAGTTACAAGCATTTACAAAATCAGAAAAGTCTGCAACTAAAAGATATCATTGTTTTCAAAGAGAAGCGAAGTCTCTTAATGCAAAAGTTATTACATTTTAACTACAAAATTTTAGGTTGGCGCAATTCAGTAACCGGTATTAATATAGGTATTTTTTATGAGGATTGCAGATGTACACTTTTCACCGGACCTCAGCAAATATGGAATTAAATTGCTTGACGAGACCTTTGCTATTAATAGTGGATAAGCCCTGGTCTCAGGCCCGCAACCAATGGGGGCAACCGGGCAACTGCACCCCCCGGCATTTTCAAAAGCACGTTTAGTTTCTAGTTACAATCATGTTGCCTCCCTGGTCTAATGAAGAGCTTGAATTTTGTGTGCGATGTGAAACATACAAACGATAGCTCCATACTTCATGGTTAGAATTTTCGCAGCGCAAAGAGAAAATTTGTCTTTTTTAGAGAGAACCCACGACTTACACTATCGAAAATTGAAAATTTTGTTTAAGTGTTGCTCTTAGCTTAGAACGACAAGATCTCAAATATTATTTTACTTCAGATATTCGCAAACCCCTGTTTAAGGGACAGAGAGACAGAAAGATGTTTAATTGTACTGTGGCTCAAGCCTGTGAGCAATATTTTGCTCCCTTACATGCAAGCACCGACCTGCAAACGCAAAACACCTTACTATCCTCATTCGTGCTCTTGCTTATGTGCATTTGCTGCATCATAAATTTTACCGTTTAATTTTGTGTAAGACCAAGTCGCATTTGCAAGCTTGCTTTTGTTTCAATAGTCGGTGTCCAACATTTGTTACTATACGCTAAAATTATTCTCCATACAGAATGCGGCAGTTCTAATAGGTACAAGCAATTTATTAGCAACGTCCAAGTGTCCGTGAGAGAAAGAATTGCACAAAATTCATCTTGAGATTATTGGGGTTGACCATAATTGTTTGTATGCAATGTCTCCCACCACTCCTGATCGAAAGCTGTTGAGAAATTTTATCAGAAAAAATATGAATCAGCAAATGGGAGCATCAGCCTTCACATCCGTTTAAAGCCATGTTGCGTTTGTTTGTCTGTTTAAAGACAAATTTATAAAAGTGTATGCAGAGCGTCGAGTTTAAATAAAAATTCTCCCGTATTTTAATCTAACGAGCCATTCTACTTTTCGGAAACAACTGCTGTTGCCGTGGTTATATATGAAGCTGAATCCACAGGAGCAACAATATGTTTCGTGAAAAGCTAATCCTAATTTGCTTCCACTTAATTCATAGACAAAGCTGCTTCCCCTTATGAAGTCACTTATTTTCAAGTAATTTTAGCTGCTGAAGGTGTCCGTTTATGCGGTTTGTTTACCAACTGGACTCAAGTGCGAACACTTGTGCACTTTCTTGTGTTTTGTTTTGATTAGCCATTTTCATTAAAAATTGCAGGCGATTCAATAAACCTCATCTTTTCCAAGATGCTTTTGCGATTTGTACCCCAACGTAAGGTTCACTCAAGCCGGATATCACAAAAATATACGTTCTCCGCTGTATGAGAAAGTATCGACATCCTACAAACAAACACCACTAAAGTGTCAAATCCAATTTTCGCAGTTCGAAATCACAGTCTAATGATTGCATTCTAATCTACATGTTTTTTACCAGAAGAGGTGCAGCTATTATCTATGCTGTCTATGACGGCCTTTTGACCCTGAAAGTCCCCACCTGCTTTGCGGTGATTAAGCGTCGTTGCCAAGTGACTAGATATCCCAAGCCGTGACCTGTTGCGTCAGACGCAGATTTAGAAACATCATTTGACGTCACTGTGGAGTTTATTCGGATGTTGTTGCGGACAGTGTGGCATAAAATTTGGCCAATCTCAAATACATCCAGTTAGCAAGCTCCAGTAAGGACAAACAAACGCTCACGTAAAACTGCCCGCCTCTGCCAGGCTTGCTCAGCATATTTCACGTCACTGTTTGGGGCTTTGAGGTGCTCGCTCTGTGACGAAAACCAGAGTTATTGTTGCATGGCATTGTGTTTGTTGGTGCAAAGTATTACGTATCTTGCCAGGGACGTTTGGTAATCCCGCGGGAGAGCATTCTTTGCATTCTCCTCCGGCAATGACGCGATTTGGATTTGAACAAAGGTCGCAGATGTGTAAACGTCGTTAGAAAACGGGTGAAAAAGCCTGCCGAGGCACATTGGCGTTGCTTCTACGATGTTTGTTTGCAACGTTTGGTGTAATGCGAACGCCTCGGATCATTGACGTCATAGAACCTAAAAACTGCCGGAAAACTTGGCTTACAGCCTTCAACTCCGCATTTAGTGAAATGTAATATTTGATGAGGGTGAACTTCCGCAAGCATTCATTAACATGCCTGAGAGTTTCACCCTGCCCTGAACCGGAACAGGCTAAAGTATTGAAAGCAGTGCTTTGGCAAGAATTTAAATTTGTTCCTTACAGTCTCCTGGGAGAAAAGGGCTAGACCCGGTTTCCTCGTACTTCGCCACTGCGGCAAGGAAGTGATATCTATTTTTGCGGAACCCTTTTTCAGATTTTACACCAATATTTTCCACAGTATAAGATTATTGGAAAATAGTAATGAGCAATTGTTTAATGCGACATTACCAAACAAGTTTGAGAAGCGTATACTTTATAAGTAACGAGGCATTTTATCATTTTTTTCAGTAGCAAATGATTCTACTTTTATCATTTTTGTACCATTTCTTTCTACAGCTAATTTTCACATAAACTACTGGTTTGACGTTTCCTTAAGAGAAAAAATTGCACGGATTTTGGAAATATTATTATTTGACATGTAGCCATAATACCTACTGTTTGCGTTAAAGTTGAGTTGCTTTTTCTTGCTGTGTCAAATGCAAACCTTGGCTTTCAGGACCTTGTTGTGTCTCAAGGTACACAACAGAAAGAGCCAACAACAAACTTTCTTTTCTCATCAAAGCACCAGCAATTTGTGTCGCACTGGATAACAAGTACATTGTCTCGCAGTCAAAAACAATTGATAGCAACTTTTTGACTTTACAGCTAAGAGTGTATCAATACACATACAGTAGATTTGGCAGGCATGTGTAACGCACTGCACCCATGCATTGCAGAAAAACTCGAAAGAGCGAATGTGTAAAAAAAAGTGATTCTGTATTGCCTCAGCATTGGCGTTGCTGTACATTTACTGTTTTTGGATAACATATCGAGTTTCTTGTTGTGTCATTTGTGATAAGATACATGAAGATATAGCCTCGTGGCAACTTAGTTACAAATGGAAATTTCGTCAGATCATCTAGTTTTGGATTTTGTCGCCTATGAGGTTTCGAATAAACAAAAGAACTGCCAGCGCATAGGAACCGGTTGAATGCAAACAATCTCAAACGGGGCTTAGTCGCTGTGATTTGTTGTTGTTTTCCATTTTCCACTACCATAAATCAGTGGTAGCTGAAATGTTTGAGGAAGCATTACCACCAAGTTAACAGCTCTAGCTTGTTTACGTTTACTAAACTTTGCGCTTGCGACTCACTGGAACTTTCGAATCAAATCGGATCAATCATTGGGCTTTGCAAGTTGCTCGGTCTGCACTTTCCTTACAGCTCTTTTTAGGCCGTCCAACAGAATTCCGTTAAATCAAAAACGAAAAAAACAATTTGTTTCTCATGCAAATGTGTATTTTTCGTGACAGCAGCTACTCGCGGAATTTTACCAAGAGCTGCAGTGCCATCCAATATCTCGGAAAACAGGGTCAAAATATAAATACATTCTCTGTTATCATTCTGCCAGATGTGGGGCATTCACATGATAAGCCGGAGTGATGGCTGAAGTGCAGCATCTACTCAGCTGGGATTGAAAACGCTGAAGCTTTAATGTATTTCTGTGTATAAAAAAACTGGAATTATTGGACAAATTATACATGTTTTTGTTCATTGGATCAAAGCTTCAAACCCACAAAACAAGCAACTCTATTTCAGTGTCCTTAATTTTTCTGCACTTAGACTCCATTTAGAAATCGCATGAGAGTACGCTAGCATCCAGCTCCAGGAATTAGCCACAGTAACGACACAACGTCGTTGAAGGCAACTTGCAGGATTACAAAGTCGCGTTGGGCGTTCTGCAGTAACACCACGTCTTGTTCACATCTGTTTTTACCGGAGAAGCAAAATGAAGAAATAAGTGTACTTTTTGCAATCAGATATTCTTTTTGCTCTTGCGGGTATTTATTTCTTAACGCTTTGCTTTGTATAATTCTGCATAGATGAGTTACAGCAAAGGAATAACACATCGAACAAGCAAAAACTGCCTTACAAAAAGCAAGCCTGCCTTGTCAAAAAAATGATGCAACAACGATCAAGATAAATCCTCAATTTTTAAAAACATCATAAACAACCTTTATTTAACCCGCAATACCAAAAAATGCTTGCGACGGTCAAACATAGGTTTGTGTTTCGATTCACACTGGTGCTTAAGGTTTCACAACAGAATCAACTCAGAGATTTGATTCAAAAAACCAATGCTCATCGTTACGGTTATACTCGAACTTAAGAATTTTTAAGAACCTCATGTTCCAGCGGAAAATAACGCTACAGAGCAGTGTTCCCACCGTTTTAGGTTTGCGACACCGACAGAAGAGGAATATAATTTGCGGCACCCGGTGGCAAACCCACGGCAATTCGCTTTAAGGTTTGATGGCATTTTGAAAATGCGTTTTTAATGATATGTTGAAAAATGTATTAGCTCGCGGTGCGGCGCCCCTGGACATTGCAGATGGCACCCTGTTCTATTGTGTGAATGAAATCCGAACAAATCATCAGCCGGACACGCCAAAGTCTTAACGCCGTGTTCATGCTTCCAAAGATGAAAGATCGGAAAATCGATAAAGTGTTGATGTGATGAACAGGATCGTTAGTCTAAAGGTCCGTTTAGAGATAAAGTAAGGTTTTGAATTCTGTCTCCAGTTATGAATTATTTTTAGATATCAAAACCACACGGGATGATATCTCGCCACACATCCAATATTTTCCGAAAAAAGCGCGCTGTAGAACAGACGCGCTAGCTCTGTTAATTTTTGCACGCCTGCTGAACAAGTCACTTAGTTTAGGTATATTTTTTCATCTGCCTCAGAATCGTTCGCACAGCTGAAGTGCAAGTGTAATTTTATCCGTGTGCCTTTCAGAAGTGTCCGGTTGATCTCAACTGCGGTTTTTCGTACTCAGCGTTTGAGCAGAGCGCCCTATAAAACAAACTGACAGTTTTGCAAAACTGTTCCAACTGGTTCCTGGCCATACGAACGGCCAAGTAAGAGAACATCCACAGGTGCCATTGTTACTAATTTTGTGCCGCAGAAAAGAAAAAGCTCACAACTTGAAAATTCCAACAGAATGACTTGATTTATTTCTGCTATACGTTTCCTTTTTTGAGTAAAGATTCATCTTGAATAGGAACTAATTTTCACCTGTTCAACTCAGAATTCATTTGATAGATATCTAACCGTTAAACATGAATTCGCCATTATATTGAGTGCACTTGGTGATACCGAAAATTCTCCAAATGTCTTGTCTGCCAAACACGCGCTTTCGGCTATACGGCATTGTACGTATTTCGGGCCATAATTATTGCCAATAGTGTTGTCATTCCACTTCAATAAGCTAATGAAAAGTACAATATCAATAATCTAATAATAAAAGGCAAAGTGACTTTTGATTTCATCGAGGAATCCAGCTTTCAAAACTGCGTTTACTCTTTTTTTGTAAAACGCGTAAAAATTTATAACGCACAGTGCGTTTCGAGGTTTGACTCTAGCAATTAATCAAACAAAAAATTGCATCGAATTGGTGTATGTTGCCATAAGTGCTATATCGTAAGCATTGCCCCAGGCATCGAGGAGATAGCGGCGAAGATATCCAGTTGTTAAGCCTCTGCTTGTGTTATCAGAGATAAGCAAATAAGCGAACGGCCAAGAAAGATATAGAAGATAAGGTTGTTGTTCTAAGTTCGTCTTGGGGAGAAAATTCCCGATACCGGTAAAAACGGCTAAGCAGATATCGTCATCATGCACTCAAGTTTGCATTATCAACCCTTGCTGCTGCAGCGCAAGTTCGTATCTTAAATCGCCGAACACCGCCAGCAACCGCAAAAACTTGCAAAACAAGAGTTTTTCCTATTTTCTGCGAGACTGAATGCGCGGCGGCAGCCTGTTGCTCCGACTCCGAAGTAAGACCGGTTGTAAAACGAGTGAAGCCGGGAAAGGAACATCACCTGACAGTCGGCATTTACTTACCGGTGCAGCAACATCAATGCAGTGATAATAAACATTTCTATGTTTCGCCTTCTAAATCATGCCCTAACTTAATTAGCATTTACAGCGAAGTTACAAGGCAAACCCACTGGATCCGCAAGGTAATGTACGTGTAGGTAGAAAGCGTGGAGCGCCGTCATTTCGCTTCAAACAGGTCGATTTGCTTGTGTGCCACAGTGATGTAGTTTCAACAAGCTCTCAAATCGCTTGTGCAAGGCAAGCTTGCCTACAAAGAAATAACTCAATTCCAAACGAAAATGTTTCTGACAAATTTATTTCAATGTTTACAGCGTAGAAGGCAAGACGATTTCCGTTTGCTTTTCTCCACCAAGTTTTGTGCTGTCGTTTCCATTCACCGCATTAGCACTCACACCACAAGAACATCACGAGAAAACCAAAGTTATTTTCCTTCTACTAGACAAAATAATCCGTGTTACTAAGTTGATAAGACTTACAAACGATATGTTAGGTTAAGCAAAACATAACAAGCTGTGTTCTTCCAAACACTGGTAGAAGTACCTCCGCTCTCCCACAAAACTGTTATTGAATTGCATTCGTTTTTTTCAAAATTATTGGTTAACATCGAAATTATCTCAGGTGAAGTGTGACTTTCTCTGCTGAAACTGCAGCGCAATTCTCTTTGAACAAAGTTTCACGTCGGACATAACGTATTGTGACAAAGTAAACCTTTCTTGTGTACAGGAAAATATCACTGATAAATTTTTCTGGGAGCAACACTCTGATGACAGTGATCAGCATAAAACCAATATATTTTTCTCACTGCAACGGTATAGGTGCAGACAGTGCAGCAAACTTCGTATACCTTGAAATTCTAGTACAGTGCGTAGAAATGATTGTGACTTCTGCAACAAGACTTAAAATCCACTAAGAGATTTGATCACAAGGTTGTGAAAAGTGATCTCAGCAAATTGTCTATGCTTTTAATAAATTGCTTGCAGACCTTAGTTTCCAAAACCAGGCAAAACCAGTTTTCCAACCAACCGTGCTGGACAATGAAGCAAATAACTTTCTATCTAGGGAAAGACTTAAAAAACAGGTGCATGCTTTTCCTCCCGCGACCTTTCCGGGAGGAAAAGCGGGTGTGAAATCAATGAATGAATGAATGTTTGCTTTCCTGAAACTTGCAACATGTTTAGCGGTGAGACATATTTCTGCCAAATATTGAAGTGTTTAAAAAAATTCCGAAAATTACTATGCGTGCGTTTTCGGAGAAGTTACTGTAAAGCAAAACTTTTTCGTCATGTGTTGCGTTTTGCGTGTACGTCCACGAATAATTCAGGTCGTATCCACACTTGCACATCGAAAAATGAAACACACGTCAACAGCACACAGATAGACTTGTAAAAATTTCCGTTTCAAACGTCCAAACATTGTCGGGCTGTGATTGCTGAAAATATTCTAATTTTTGCACCTTATGGTTCGAGGTTTCCGAAAGTTCGAGAAAACCTAGCAATGTTACGTAACAAGTTAACGAGTGGAGGCTTCCCGCATCGAAACTTCTGAGTTGGATGCGAAACTGGCTCATCGAAATGAAAGTGGTCAGGGTTGTATTCAAATGGCAACTTCAGTCCTTCCACCAACAAGCAGTTTCCTTGTAATAAAACCAACCTGCTAAGGACCGATGGCGTACTCAGTTGCCTGACTTACAGAAAGGCCTTGCTTACAGACAGCCCTTAGCACAACGCTGTGATTGATGGGCCGGTGGTGCAGTGTGCTTGGGTATTTTCACGCAACGCAACATCCTGCCACCCTTCAGATAGGCGAGCCTGTGGTGAACGTCAGAGGATTGTGGCTTGTGACGCAGCATCCTACTTCGAGGAGCGTTCTCTTCCGGCGGATAGTGTGCACGTGAACGACCGAAACGTGTGGGGTTTTCTGACCTTGTTGCTACATTTGAAATGTGTGTCTGGTATGTTTACTTCCACGAAGTGCCATGCTCTGTGAGACAGCCTATAATCCGTGGGGTAAAAATTCGCGAATTGATGGAAGCAGAAATATTTGGACAGATTGGCATGTGCTATGGCCGCTGCGCTTATCTCTTCGCTTGACTGTATTGCAGGCTTTCTCACAATGCGTTGAAGAAGACGCACCTTAAGTTCCAAGTTTGGTGTTTTTTTAAAGCTGGCGTCATCTCAAAACAGACGTTTTTGTCCAACTGTGTGGAATTTCGTTGCCCAGAGAGTCATTTATGAAAAGATAAAATTTTTCTTGGCAGCTTGAAAGCTTGCTGGCGGAGATTTTTGTAGAGTAGATCAAACATTTGCAGTTTTACGTATGGACTGAGTGATTCGATATTATTCCTATCATTGTTTACCATTGTGTAAATAAAAGCGTTATCCACCCCGGTTAATGCAGTTAAGCATAGGAATCCGACTTCCACAAGCCGTCAACAGCTGCTTATGAAACCCATGTAGAGAAGAACTGTTTCACTAGATTCAACGTAAAGAGAAAGATCCTGAGCTAGTCATTACATACATGGCATGTCCTGCATTTCCTTGAGGCGTTTGTGCTTAGGGTAGATAACTTGATCTGGGTGGCAATGAAGGGGATTTTGTACGATTTTTTGGCCTAACCGCATGCCATGAAGTCCTACCAAGAAACAGGCCCGTAGCCAGGTTTAAGGTTTGGGGAAGAAAATAAACATTTAGAGGGGCAATAATTATGTTTTTGTTATATGTCTAAAACAAATTTTTCTGGGCACAATAAAATTTGGGGGCACAAAAATATTGGGGGAATTGCCCGGAATGCATCCCCGTAGCTACGGGACTGCCAAGAAATCGACAAACGATCACATTTACGAAGGCTTCGCTTACATCTCCTTTAAGCGTGGCGTATCGAAGATACATAATGTTTTTCACAGTCAAGAAACAGTAAGTGCGCTGTGTAGCAAGGCATTATTCTGCTACGCTTTCAAACGGCGGCAATGTACAGCTTGGAGTTTCTTCATGATTTGTGTACATCGTAAGTATTTTTTGTTTTCACAAGCTTGGAAGCACCTCGTGTGGCAACTGGCCATACGTATTTCACCACAACGTCGGTACAACAGAAACACGTATTTTGCTGTGCTCTTGTCCCTTCTATCACAGCCAGGACGATGCACTGCTAACCCATAAAGCTCGCTCGATTATAACTGCTTACAAACACGGTCCACTGGTGTTCAGGCGGTAGTGTTTGGTGTATTGCTGTAATTTCTGCAAATTCGAAACTGGCAGCATTTTAGTTGTGTGCAGTCATTCGGTTGATTTTACAATTCAAAAACTAAGATAAGCACTCTGCGTTGAAAAAAGAGGTGCCTGTTCCATAATCGCCTGGTTTGTGAACCAAACAAAAATACGCAAGCTGTGCACGAGAACTTAGGAACCGCGTACTACGGGAGATCAGACTCTTTCGCGTCGAAGAACGTCGGCGTGGGAAGCAGGAAGCATTAAGACGAGAGAACGTCGAAGAGAAAACAGCACGTTCAGCGGCAGCTGGAAAAAAAGCGTTCGAGTAAATTGAGCCAGCAGAGCTTAACCAGGTTAGACTTGACGCGGATACAGAGAAGGTCGTACAGGAAAGTGAAGTGAGTTATTAAGTGCTCGACATTGAAGCTCAACGAAAATTTCAGCGAGATTAAAGAACGTCTGTGAGTCAGAAGAAGTGAACACCAAGTTCAAGATGGCTCCAAATGGAAAACCTGCGTGAGTTTTGACAAATATTATTGGTTGAGCCATGCGAACTTCTTTTTGTGTATTCGATTCGTTTACCCTTCGGTGTTTTTGACTCTGTCGCGTGTGAAGTTACGTTTTCCATAACTATACACTACGTCTGGTTACTGCGTGTTTTCCAACTTGTCTCTGAAGCGGTGTGCCGTATTTTATCGCAGAGATATGGTGGCACTCACAACGCTAGTTTAGGGAAAGGAACTTTAATGAAACTTAAAGCGAGTGTTGCTTTGTGTGCTGTGGCTTCACGTTAATACCTTCCAAAAATTTGCTCGCCCGCACAGGTGTTCGACCCGTTTTTCTTTGTTTCATTTTTGCAAACTAGTGTAGCTTGCTCACGAAAAAGTCCAAAGCCACGTCCAACGAAATGAGAAAATTTGAGTCGTAAATCCCCAAATGAATGCAATTTGCCGTTCGCTGGTATTATCAGAGGTAATCTCAGTCGGAAAACACTTGTTTCCCTTTCAAGCGGCCCGGGCCGAAGTCTGATAGGAAGGCGAGATCCTGAGAAAGCTTTCGCCAACTTAATCATTAGTGCAACTGCGAGGAGTTAATGACGAGCTTGCGACGTAACAAACGGTCATTACGCTCAAAACGATCGGCCGTACCCAGTCCTGGAACAGAAATTGCATTGTAATTTGGCGCTGCCGGGTACGGTGACGTTGCCTGTGTTGCTCGGGAAGCATTTCAAGCGGGTCTCGGCCCATCAGGATTTAACCTGACAAAGGCGCTGGAAAGCGGCTTGCCTCGAGGGATATAGCTGCTGGGCGGCTCATGCAAAATGGCTGCATCGACACCGCTGTCATTCCGTGGTTCGTTTTGAGGTCCTACCTAATATGGAAACAGTGCATTAGGCCGCCGGTGTTTGTTGAGTGCTACCAAAACGTGTAAACAACTGCTTATCGGTAAGCGCGCAACCCGTTTTCTGCGTGACGTACTTTGCCGCAATTGATAACATCGCGGCATTGGATGTGAGCTTTGGCTGTAGTTTTTGTTACTGAACATCCGGCTTCTCTCTGTTGTGTGAAAAGCACAGAGACCAGAAATACGTTTTCTGCATTTTTCACTGGAATTTTGAAATCACCAAGAGATTGCATTTTTTGGAACCTTTCTTTCGTTTTATGCAACTTTTCTCTCACGCTGAATCGGATATTGCTTGCGGGCCTTGCTGGTCAAATGCGTTGCCTTTGTTTTGTCCTGCTTAGGACCTGATACGTCAGACCGTGCATTGTCACGCGATCCGCTAACAATGCTTCCCAAAAACATTGCCCTGAAGTGCAGCGGATGTAACCAGGCTGCTCTACACACACAATTACCCCATTTGAATACTCTGCTGACACAAACCGGACTGCCCCTATGCTGATGAAAGCCCGCTCATCCTTTGATGGAGTGATTCACCTTTTGACGTTCCAAAGTAAATAATCGCGATTGTTTATTGCTGAGCGCTTGTCTGATTTATCATACACATGTTGATGCCCGTTGTTTTTCATGGCGACGGGTTTATGGGCGCCTCAAGAAAAAACGAAAACGGGCTTCTCTGCCTGCTGCCATCACTTCAACAGTTCTTGGTAATTGGCCATGGTTGTTTCAAGATCCCAAACCTGACTCACACGCAAAAAATAATTAATTAGTAACTCCTCAGTCGCGATCATTCATGAAAATCTCGTTAAGGACGAGTTTTATAAAGAACAAAAATTGCCCTCCAAGAAATTCAAACCTCTGAAACATTAAAAAAAAATTAATCAAACATTTCTCGCAAATATAATTGCAGCTGTCCAAAGTTGGCGCTTTATTGTGACACTCTTTGGTCGCCGAAATGAAATTCTTAGAACAGCTGCACTGTGGCATCCTTGTTTCTTAATAGGGTAGTTATATTCACGTTAAACGACTATGAAAAAGTGTCCCGGTGACAAACTAATTGCTCAGTTGTTTATTTTTTCAGGAGTTTCGTAATGCAACATCAGCGGTCGCCACTGCAGCCATCACCAGTCGACGTCGCTCCTTCAAAAGATTCAAACATCAGAGTTAAAAACGAGTGCATTCTCTTCTCGCAGTCGATCATGAGCGGGTAAATCGTTTTCTATCGTGTGCACATTTCTTCGTGACGTGTTCGCAATTCGATTATGGTACGGGCGGGATATGCCACTGTTTTGATGGAACCGTGCGCGACTTTTGCGAGCGTTTAACTCTTTGATTTTTTTTGCTTCACGCGCGTTGTTTTCGCTTTGCTGTGCAATGCTGGGTAAACGTACGATAACCGTTCGACTGTGAAATTAGTTCGGCCATCAGTCACCATTTGCGCAACAAGCGTTGTTCGGTTCCGCAGACGGTGGAATCCATCAACAAGCGTGCAGGCTGCTGAGTCAAGTTCAACGACCGGCGACGGGCCGGAACCACGAATTTTGTCGAAAAAGCGACGGGACCTCATCAATGCCGAAATTCGCGAGCTGCAAAATCTTCTGCCGTTGAAGAAAAGCGCGCGGGAACGACTCTCTTACCTCGGAATTCTCGCACTCACGAACACGTTCATACGCAAGGCGACATTTTTCAAGAAAGGTAATTTTCCATTATTGCAGTTGTCGTTCATCGACTTTTAAAATGCAAGCCGAACAGTCGGTCCCTAATGACGGTGACGAAATTCGAAAAAGTGGTGCGTAGGGCATGTAGCTGCTGGAGAAGTAGGAAGTAGCCGCGTCGATGGCAGAAGTGCAAACCGTTAACTCAGCAAGTTTCATTCCTATCTTCTCGTAGACGGTCTTACAGCGGTGCAATTGTTGTTTGTCTTGCTTGCTGTGGCGCGCAATTGCTCCGAGCGTTCACGTTACTTCCCGCTCAGGCGATCGCTACCAGCATGAAGCAGCGCGTGCTTTTGAAGCGCAAAACCTTGCCAAGCATTCTCGGGCAATGCTCATTGTCTTTGGCTCGTCACGCGCCGAGCTGCTTCTGAGAAACAATCGCGCCTCATACCTCCTATTTCCGCTCCGACGAAATGAGACATGTGATTTCGTTTGCTGGCATCGCAAACGGTGAAAATGTTCGTTACCAGGCTGAGCAAAAGTCGATGGTTTCTTGAGATTTTCAGGTGCATACATCATGCTTAGACATGCCTATTGCCTATAGCTAGGTCACGAATTGCATTAGACGTAATAGTTCCTCAACACAAACTAACAAGAGGGCGACTGCTGCGCTTCTCTAGTAGACTTTTTTAAATTAGCAACAGCCATTAAACTGGACAGCGTTTTTGGAAGCTCAATTCTCTTGTTTGCATTTGGTTTAGTTGTTTTCTTGAGAAAGACAATACGCGTCGTATGATTACGATTTGGCGCCCATGGCATCCGCTCAGTCACGTTTGAGCTGTTGCGAGGCTGGTTTGGTCATCGCGGCTGCAGTCTCTGCTAAACCGCGTTTCAAACGGGCCGCTAAAGTTCGTTGTAAGATCCGCTACTGACAGCTTTTCTAAACAAAAGCTCTGCGCACTTTGTTATCCAGAATGTCTCAGCTGTGACGCATCAATGAGTTGCGCACTGGTCCCCGAATTTTCTTCGTCGCTTTGCGGCTTCTTGCTGGTGTTCAACCGCGAGGGAAAGATCTTATATTCTTCCGACAATATCCTTGACTATCTGGGCAATACAGTGGTGAGTTAAATATCTGCATAGTTTTCCACGACGCTGCTCCGCACCTTTCAAATTTTTTGGTTACAAAAAATTTGTTTTTTCTTGCCTTGTATGGTAGAAAATTTATTCTCAGTAATATTTTCACCGGCCATTTTGAAACAAAAGAATGAATGTTTTTACCATCCCGTCTTTAAAGTATAAAGAATTGGAAAACCAAATGTTTATTTTTCTTAGGTTGAACTTGCCAGTCAAGGAGACAGCGTCTACGACTTCGTCGATAAAGAGGATCACGACTTGATCCGCGCTCAGTTGGAAGTTCCTCCTCACGATGACCGTGGGGATGCTCGCCGTCTTTCGTTCTACTGCAGAATGTCAACGTCTAGATACATGAAAACACAGATGAGATCGTGGAAGAACAAGGTCAGTCTTTGATTCCTGATCCATTCTTCGCATGAAAATCTCTTCATAGCAAAATTATTTTGTCATCGCGTATCTTATGTACCCAGCGCTGCGTTAAGTATATTTTGTTTCTGAAAACGTGAGTTGTTCTGTAGATTGTACATGTGACTGGACGATACCACAAGCCAGAAATGAACAGCGATTGGTCAGACACCGTCTTTTTTGCCGTCTGCACTCCGGTAGAATCCAAACCTGTAACCGACGTACGTCACCATCCTAGCCCAAGAGCGACGGAGTTCAAAGCAGTACACGGGCCGGACATGAAATTTCTGGAGGTATACAAAGTTCGCCATTTTGATTTTTTACTTTCGCATTTCGATTCCAAATTGCTAGCAGACGCTTTTCGTCGAACAGCATTGGGAAATGAAAGAATATGACAAAACGACGATCATAGAAATTTTAAAAACGCATCTGATTAAATGCATTTTTGAGAGGAAAGTGAAGTGCATCCTTGATTGAATGCTTTCAACAACGGCAGGTACCAAACACTGTTGAAACCCTTCTTGGATACAAACCTGAAGAACTGGAGAACACCAGTTGGTACCAGTGGATTTATCCTGAAGACTTGGCTCAAGCTCGGCAGCAACATCTCAAGTTTGGTGAGCCAGATTTATGTTTGAGTTTTCTTTTTTTGCGCACTGCCATGACAGTTGTCTCCATTTAGTTGCCGTAATATTTAGTCTGTTTATTACCAACATGAACAAATAGCCTGTGTTTTGCCTCCAAGTAAAGTCGCAGCTTTATGAGGGAACTTGGTTAACTCACTATTTTTACCTTATGCAGTTAAAGAAGACGGGTCAGCGTTTGCATGCGTTCTTCGCATGGTCAAAAAGGACGGATCATTAGTTTGGGTTGACGTCACCGCCGAGAAGTCCCAGGAAACCATTGGAAGCTCATTTATATGCAATTATATTGTTATCGAGTAAGTCTTCTTTCTTGTTGAAAGGTTTGTGAGACTTTTGTTCACTACAAATGCAAAACTTTGCTTATTGTCGTGTTTTTTCTTCTATAAACGTGATTCACTTCTCGTACACACGGCTGTTTGTTTTAATTCTTTTTTAGTTTTTCTCACATACGCCAAGGTCTGTACATTTTTGGTTTCTGTGTTTAGGCTAGCTTCATTTTTTTTACTCTTGTGCAAGTAGTAATCAATCTCGCCATATTACGCAGAGAGGAGGAAGTGCCTTATTTCCGCATTCACCACAATCTCCTTCCGTTTCCCGAGCATTACACAGAGGCTCAGCGTCAGTACCTCGCCTACAGGTCGACGCTTCTGAGCGCTGCTCTGAACAGCGAGGTCAATTCGGCCTCGACCTCCCCTATGGCGTCGCCGAGCGGTCTCGGGCACCCCGATGCTCCCCCGTCCCACTATGCTCAGCAAATTTTCGGAGACAATCGCGACACGAAATCGATTTTGCGGCGACAACTGATCAAGCGAAAAATGAGTTCGGTTGACAGTCCTACCGGAGCGCCGAGCCCATACGGCACTGAAATCTTCGCAGTGCCGCCAAACAAGATGCTAATTCGCACAGCTTCCGATATGACTTATCCCACTCCAGTCTACCACTCGCCTCTTCAGCATTCCTCTTCGTACCCCGAAGCAACCTACCACCACCCAAACCGTCACGTTTTTTACCGTCCCGGCTTCTCCGAAGAGTCATTCATGGCGCAACTGCACGGCACAAACCCGGTCGCAACCGCTGGATACCTGTATGAAGCGGGTACACCACCCTAGCTCCCGTGCGTCCCGATTCTCTTTCCCTGATGCAAGCGGCAGCGCGTTCTCCTGCCAAATCTTCGTCGCCTGTCAATGGCCACGCAACGCAGATGAATCAAAACAACAACGTTGGCATGGCGACGCAGGACAACTACCACCCAAGCAATTACTACTCAAAGCAGCAGTATTCGCCGATTTCGCAAGAAACCGAATACCATCCAAGCCAAGGCTCTCCGTGCAGACATCCTTCGCAGTCGCCCGTAAGCCATTCCCCCCACTCACCTGTGAACCAGCAGATGTCGCCTGTACACGCATCAAAACGTATGGGACCCTCCGTGGACGGACTGTTCCACGCCGTCAGCGAGATCATCGATGGAGATTACCAGAGCCCAACCCCATCCTGCATGACGTCATGCCAGCAATCGGTTGCCCGCCAGCAGTGCTCGGAAGCCATGGCGTACACGAGCCCGGCGCAGTTGTGTCAGCACGTGCGCCAGAGGCGCTTCCCGTCTCAGCACGAACAGGCCGCCGGCATCTGCGACCTCGAGGCGGTGCATCAGCAGGCAGCAAGTATCCATCAGTCGCACATTAAGCGTGAACAGATCGGATCGCCCCAGCAATACGAGGTGATGTCGCCTGCCCGTTCGGTCCAGTACAGTCCAGCCCGCTCTTGCTCGGGATCGAATTTCGACGCAAGCTCTCCCGCGCGTTGCACACCAGACTTCAACAACGCTGAGGAGCCTTTCACCAACTTGCCGTACCACGTTCAGGCTGGTGAAAAACCGTACCAAGTTCGCTATTCCATCTCTCCTGCCCATCCGTCAGCAATGCATCAGTACCATGCAGCGGCAGCAGCGGCTTTCTACGCCGCCACCCAACAACATCCTCGCATCAACATGGTGGACGGAGGTCAGCAGGAATGGATGAAAAAATACGGCAACATGAGCGCAACTGTAAGTAAAGGACGATTTTTCTCCGCTGGGCTCGCTTTATCTTTGAATGGCTCGCAGTTTGCGTGATGAGATTTTGTGCGCGTAATCCTTGTGCTTGTAATTTTGTAGACGTTTCGATGAAGCGCAAATTTATATCATGCACTTGCAATTCGTTATTTTCCTTCACTTCGAAGCTAACCGACTTCTTTTGTTATTTTTTGCAGGAGATGCTCTTTTGCGAGTCAGAAGGCTCTCCCTATCTTGCTTGATCGACGAGGCCCCCGTCACCTGGCGTCTCCTAGCGGCGGCGACAACCGACGGGTGCTGCTCTCGTGCCAAGAATAGTAACGAGTCTGTTACGGCAAAAAGTTCTCCTATACTAGGAGTGAATAAGCTTCGACCGAGTCCTCGCCTTTTCCAAGCTTCAGCTTCACGGCCTCACGTTGTCCCAGAGACTGAAGTCTATCACCAAAACCTCCGATCTAAGGGCAAACTGCAGATCGGCACCCTCTGGGGCTTCGTTTCCGTACACCTGCCTAACCACTGCGCGCACGTACTAACACCTTCGATTTTTTCGCGTGTAGAAATAGCGCCGCACGACGTGCGTGTGTTATGCATGGTTGGTTATAGAGAGTAAAGCCGCGCTTTCCCGCGTTCACGCCTCTCCGGCTCGCGCAACAATCACCAGCAGGTGTGTGTTGCGGGACGGTGGCATCGGTAAAGATGCTCAGGGCGTTGGGCGAGCTGTTTCGCTGCATGGGCGTCGAGGTCGACCCTCACTGTGGTAATGTGGTGGTGGGTCGGCGTTTTTCGACCCTTCCAGCGGCCAGTTGTCGGGAAAGCGCAGGCCGGAAGGCATGCTATCGGGATGAAATGATGAGGACAGTCGAAAGCCTTTCCCCCCAAAATCTTTTGTTCACCACTACGCACACGGAACACATTTCCGGGCTACAACGATACAGGCATCATCTTGGCATATGAGCAACGTAGGATTCGAGCCGCCGTAAATCAAGTAGCACACAGCACACATTTCTGTAAGCGCAAACTTCCCATTTGCGACTGTTTCTTTTTTAATTTGCACTAAAACCGACGTTTATTTTTTTGCACGCCGTTTAGTTTCAATTCTTTTTTCGTTTTTTTTTTGTTTGGCTTGCAAGTAAAAACTTCCCTGCGACATGATGTTACGTTTCAAAGGTTGAGTGAACAGTTTTGATACAAGTTCGTGGAAGCCTCGCTTTCTTTGGAAAACATGTGGACCATTACTGCGAGCAAACCTCCGTTGCAAAGAAACTGCATCAGCACAGTTTGCACATAATAATACCATTACTAAAAATCATTAAAAAATCACCAAGTTTGGTGGCGTCCCGCGTAGCTTGTTTGTCGTGCTGCACTGATAACGATTGGGTGTGTTTTTGATCAGACAGCCAGTGAATTTTCATCGCTTGTAAAGCTGAGCCTCTGTGAGCAAACATAACGCAAAACCCAAACTCCTCGACGGAATCGTGACCGTTTCGAGCTAATTTTGTCGCTGGCGCCTGGTACTGTTTGTCACGCAATAGCTCCAGGCGTAACACGTCACAATGCTTCGACTTAGAACCGCGCCGGCTAAAAAAATGCGGCTACAAAAACTGAACGCTTTTTTCACGGCAAGAAAGGCTGAGTTGGTTCGCTAACAGGAATGCACTCGCCTACTCCTCGCTTATTACCTCACACACTCGATCTGAACGGAATGGGATTGTCATTGCGGACAAGGTGTGTCTCAGGTTTAGTTTGAGTTGGCCCAGCACACTCTCAAGGTTTCAATTCACCATAAAACAACGTGTTCATGACCGCATATGGCCGTTATACCTTAAATGACAAACTACAAAAAAGGCGTTGCAAAAAATGATGTTTTCCGCCGCATTTTCGGATTTTTGGCAAGTGCAATACGCACAATCCGCGAAAACCATATAGGGCCTCCCTGTTCAGTTTTTCACTCCACAAATATTTTATGAGATCACACTTCACAATTTAATTTTGATTTATTTTCATCAACTTTCATTTCGTCCTTGATTTTCCATCAATGTCAATTACCATTCAAGAGTGGCTATATTATGCATGATAATTACAAACTGAAAATCATCATTTCACCACGATTGCATGCTTTCAGTTTTGTTTTTATTTAGTGTTATACTTTCGTTATTTTATATTCTTGGAGACTCGAAAGCTATGGACTGCTCCAAACTTTTAAAATTTGGGCTTAGTTGATAATATCGTGGTCCTGTGATTGTGCCAGCCAACGGAAGGTAAGTTCCGATTGGCTGGTTTTTAATCACGTGACCCCTACAGGCATCAGTTGTCACCGGGCCGCCGCATTTTAAGTGGTTTGTTGCCGCGAAACTGGGATTTTTGCTTACGGGGTACGTCTGTGGCTTTCGGCAGGTTCTGTTACAAATGTTGCGTTGGTAATAACGTATGCGCGAGTCAGTATAAATGTGTGTGCGTGTGTGTGTATGCGTTTCGCGATGTCAAACCTAGTACAGGAATTGGCAGAAAATTTGCTCTGGCTCTGTATATAAACGTCTGTTCGGTTGTCACACGTTCTTTTTCTCTGACGCTCCGTTGATAGCAAGCTGCGACCATTCAAAATGGTATGTCTCGTATCGCTCCGTTCCAGGCGATCAAATGGCGTCATCGGCAATTTGATTGATGTCGTGCAGTTGTAGCGTCAGTCCATTGCCCTCCTCTGTCAGTTTTGTTGTATATAACTTACGCTTATATCCGTTTATTTATTCTCATCACAATTCGTGTTGCTTCGTTCGAACGACTACCATCTTCTCTCACAGGATGGATTTTATCGTTATTGTTGCGTAGTAAAGGTGTACTTTCAATCATAAAAAGACGCATCTGAAGCGCGGAGCGCTGCGAGAACCAGGTTTGTTAGGAGACCAACAAGACATCGCCGTCTCAGACAGCGTAAAAACGGCGTAGCGGGTGAAGGACTAGGTGGTGTGTAGCATTTTGCGTCTTTTTTTGAATACCCACGTCGATTCCATTTTTTGTGTGTTGCTGTCGTACTACACGTGTGAAAAATTTTGTGTTATCAGTGCGTTTTATATATATATATCAATTTCCCGCCGTTTCTTGGGTCTTTGTTTAGTTGTACAGACGGAGCTGTTTTCTTCGAGCTCGCAGTTGTGTGATGATTTGCCAAAATAAAGTGCCATCTTTCGGGAACCTGGTGCATGGAACGCCGTTTGGCAGTAGAGCGTGACAGCTTGTAACAAAGCAATAGCAAAGACAGCGTTTGCGCGTGGTGAACCACCTCGAACAAGCTGCATGTGGGGTTTCGAGCAACCGCCCGTGAAGTCCTTGTTCCACGTTGTGCTTATACAGCATGGGAGCAAGCTGTTGGACTGCTTCAAAGAATGAAGAAGTCGGATTCACAAACATCCGGGGCCCTCACGAGCTTACATACGCTGATCAGCAGCAAGCTGATCAAGCTAGTCAAGGGTCAATTACACTCGAATGAGATATGGACAGTCGTAGAAGTTGTCAAAGCCAGTGAAGAATTCTCAGAGCAAATGTTGACTTCATGGAGTGGTAATTTCTTCGAGCAGAGTACACAGATCAGATTAAGTCACAATATAAACACGTTTTTGTGAACGCCCCAGGCGCTCAGACTACTGGTGTTCTTGCACAGAGCCAGGCATTAAATAGTGATTAAGTTGGGCGTCAGCTTCAAGTTATCAATCAACAATCAAAATCGTATTTTAAAGTTGCCTATTCGCTATGTAACTTAATTAGTCCCTGAGGGCATTGCGTGCCCACTAAAAACGTTAATGGTCAAGAAGCTAAGAAATGAGCTCCTTGAAGTCTGTCTTCTGCCCACGGTCCTGACGGCAAGCAATTGTGGTATAAAGCAATCGCAGCCCGTAAAACTCAGTTGGCACAACACTTCAGGAAATTAGCCATTGCATTTCAGGCCCAAGGAAGTAGTCATAAAGAACCTAGCAAAGCTTTTAAACAGCTACCGTAATTCTTCGGTATTCACGATGGGTTCCGTATGTCTAATCAAGGGATGAATGGTTTAGCTTAAAAAAAGTGGGTGAAGTGTTTTAAAATCTTCAATTGGCGCTGTTCTAAACTTTTCATAGCAAAATCCATGGCTCTCCACTTACTGAAAGGTTGCTAACATGTACCCTGAGGGTGAATCTTAGCAAATAACTGGAAGGACCCTAAATCTTTTTCATCAGTGAAACAATGTATTGCCACTTTTGCATCACGTTGTTATTGATAGTTGTCCACTAAGAAAGATATATGATTTGGATAATTTATTCATTATGTAAAATAGTTTCATTACTCAAAAATGGGAGAATTATTCGTAAATTACGGTCGCGCAAACCCAAAAATTCAGGATCCAGTGATACTCAAACTTGCCGCCGTAGACATACGTCAAGCACAACATTTCAAACATATGGCTGCACAGCTTCAAACATATAGCCGAAATAGCCATTGCATTAAGCAATTAATGTTATGGAAAGTAAAATGTACAGAAAAGTTATGCAGGCTTTTACTTTCTTTTAAAAAATAGCCTGAACGTAGTGAGTAATTCTAGCCTTAACAATCCTTGTGCCACTATGGGGGACAGTCGAATCAGTGTTTTGTTTCCATTTCTGTTCAACCACTTTAAACTCTTCAATCGAAGCTGCTTGGCTATTTTCGGAAGTTGTCAACTGTTAAAACAGTATGCAACTTTATTGGATTGCGGAACCAAGCTTTGGACAAATTTTATCTTCGTCTTAAAGATATGAATAGTTAGCTCTGCAATGTCTTTTCAATTGTACTTTCTGTACATTGCGTAGTCGTCAGTAATTTCAAAACCTCGCGTCATCGTTAGTCATTCTTCCATTGTGAACAGTGCTCAGGAACACAATTGGCCTTTATCAGTGTAGTTTTATTATCACTTAGCTTCATTCCTTTGCAAAACTTTCTCTTTCTGGCTGATTACAATCTGTTTCTCCTTCTGGCTGATTACAATCAAATCTGATAGGCGTTCAGATAAACATGCCATGGAGTTAGCAAATTTCGGTTCAAACAATAGGAAAACGAACTGATAAGAAAACCAAACCGACAGATCCTGAACTTTAGACAGAAGAGATTCGAATGCAATCTTCGCTGCTTCCAAACCTAATATTCAAGAAACTCCATAACAGGCATGCCCCTCCACCATTCACCATTAGAAAAATTGTAAGTTAAAAAACTTATCTGCAAATCCTACGAAACATGGCCCAACAAAAGTTGTGCAACTTTTACAGTGACGTCCAGTCCATGTAATATTATACGTTTCTGGATAAATTAAAGAATGTCTCAAGTTATCAGTATCAGTTTGCAGTGTATAATTATAGAGGGCAACTGGTAACTAGGGGCGTTTAAAGCCATATTTTTTCTGTGTTTCAGGAAGCAATGAAACGAATTTTAAAACACAAATCGCACCCCTACGAAGTCTATAACAAACGTTATGAAGCCATAAAAAGTCATATTTTCCATGTTAGGTCATAAAGTCATATTTTGCATATTTTCAACCTAAGTTGATAAGGAAACCATTAGAACAATCTCAAAATATGAGGTTAAACTACTGTATCGCTAGGTCTAAGCTGCATCCTGCAAAGTTAACCCACTTGGGCACCTTGTGATTGCACGTTGGCAAAGACGTAGGTGATCCAAGTTATTTGGATGAAATGTAATCCACTGCCTAAAAATGCATTTTCTTGCTGCCCAAAATAAATAAACCAATCTCTGTGCATGTTTTCAATTTGCTTCAAAATATGTTTTGCTCATGTTTTGAGCTGTTTATTTTAGTGGGACTTCAACAAACAATAGACTACCATCTCTAACGCCTATTTTTGTTGGTAATGCTTCTCTGTACGGTAGATATATGTTCTAGCTCAGTAACTTTTGTTTGGTCATATAAAGTCATATTTTCTGAAAAATAAAGTCATATTATCAAGTGTTTTAGGTCATAAAAATGGGCCTATTGTTCACACCACATTCTTACGTATCAGTGCACTGCGAAATGAAGGTCGGGAACCAGGTTGCAGGTTTTGCACTTCTATTATGAATCTCATAAAATTACCACAGCAATGATATATGTATAAAAAGCAAAGTAGCAAAAAGTAAATTATTTTAGGTAATGTGGGATTTACTCTTATACGAAAAGCGCCTGTCGAAAAACTCCAGATTCAGAAAAACTTTCAAGAAAAACAGAAAGGAAAAATTGTAAAGGGACGAGAATCGCTTGCTTTTCTGGGAGAAGTTTGCATTAAGTCGCTGAATATCATCTTGTATAGAAAAATCGGAAGTATATGATTTCTTAAAACTAGGACCAACGGCAAGTTTGTTTCGAAACGTTTTCAACTTTTTGAGGCTAAACAATTCTCTTGGAAGAATGTTCCCCAGTTTATTCTTTCCTTTGCACGTCCGTACCCGTTACTTTATATAGCGTATGGAAACTGCCTTACTCTCACAAGAAACTAATTCGGTGTTTACTGCAAGATGAGGTCATTAAAGGGCTCTGCAAATGTTTTTCAAATAAAAAAGCTCCTAAGAGCCTAAAAGTTTTAAAACCACTGAATAAATCAGTTTCCACTTTAAAAACTTAAAACTTTTACAAGCAAAGGAGTTTTCCAGATTTTCTTTTAAATTACACCTTTGCCGGCAACAGTGCAAGCGAAAAAGCTGAGGTCATTGATGGTTGCGTTTGCACCAGCCTCTTGCATCATATGTTTCAACACTTTGCAAATTGGTTTGGAAGTGCTTGATTTGTGATGCGTGCTAGTTGGAATACTTCCACTGTTAGTTTGTGAGGAATATAGCCGCAGTCCAATTTTCCAGAAAAACAACGGTATGACCTCCAATATGCACAAGTCAAGTTCTTTGGACTGGCGATCTATATGTTGTTTACAGATTATCGGGATCATTTAAAACATACAGTACCGCACTATAACTTTGCTCTGGGTGAGAATTCTTGGGTGAACTCAGTTACTGTCTGGGCAATGTGCAAATTTCAGACTGGCAACAGTTCTACTTGCAAGCGACGTAACGAGGCCCTTGGCTGCTGTGGAGCGAGATTGACGATTTCATTTGGGGGTCCAATTGTGCAGACCCCAGTTCTTCGTGGCTGATTGTTATGCAAACATCTTTCAAGTCTATTGTAAACTCTTGGACATGTGGCCCGTCAGTATCGCGCAGGATCGTTTTTAATTTTGGAAAACAGCATGCACACAAACAGGGTCAGTGNTCCGATAAACCTCGTTTCGGTAACAGAACCTACACAAGGGCAGTGAGACGATTCCAGGAGGTTCTGCACGATTGAGTGTCAATGCCGATATTTGTCGTTAACTCGTCGCTTCTTCAGCGAAAATTGCTGATGAAAGGGAAGCATTTTTGTCGCAACCGACTTGCCGCCCCAGCCCAGGGCTTTTACGACGGTGCTGCTCGTGCCAGCGAAGAACCGCATTTTACGATCAATAGCATGTCATGTAAAAAAATGAAAAACTCCTGGGAGGAAGAGAAACTCCCCCGGACAGCTTTCTACTTCTCACGCGAAGAAAAGACGTTTGCGTCCAATAAACGACAAAGCGTCGAAATGTGGAGTTTCAAAACTGTCGCCTACGATATTAGTGACTATATTCAAACGAACGGATGCACAGAAGCGTTTAGAGATTCTGATCAAACAAAATTGCAGCTGTTTGACGTTGTACAGCAAAGTGATCTTTCTAAACAGTAAATTTCTGAAAGTAACTGAATGAAATACCAGTTTTTTTTTAAGGAAAATGTTACGTACCCGGTATGGACTTTTAGGGATCCGATTTTCTCTGATTCTAGGGACCCGATGATAATTTTCTCTGATTCTAGGGACCCAAATCGGGTCCCTAAAACGCCTTTAAAAAACTGTAAATACTTAAAAAAAATTCGATTCCCTGATCCCTGGTTGTTCTACGATCAGTTTCTAACATCTTTACTCGAAGGGAAGTTCCAAAACAATACCTTGATTTTGACCTCCAACGCAACAAAGAGTGGAAGACATTCCGAAGTTTACTTCAATATTGCTAATTCTTTGCAGAAAATATTTAAGGATCATCTAAGAAAGAACTTTTTCCAACAAAAACAGATTAAACCTATCTGTACAGGACACGCAGATCATGAAAAACTCAGCATTCAGGGCACTGGTCTTTATGAATATTGGAAAAAGGGAGAAGCGACAGGGTCGCAAAGCTATCTGATCATATCATCTGTCAGACCTGTAAATTATTTGCTGAAGCTCTGGCAGTGGTCCGGAAACAACAAATGAGAGAAGATTGTATCCAGCTTGTTTCAAAGATGTCAGAACGCAAATAATCTGCTCACCACAGAAAATTACAAATTACAGCATATAAGAACTTAAAGCAATGAATCATTTTTTTCTGGACAATGATAAGAAAAACAATCTTACTGTTTTAAACGATTCGCTAACTTTTAACATGATGAAACAAATGGTTTCGAAAAGCGCAGTTATCTAGCAAAGATGAAGCACAAACACGTCAGTATAACGCCCTTACAAGATTGGAAGCAACTGGTGCAGACAGACTAATGCTCACGGTTTGTCACTACAGCCGAGACACTTTGAACAAGAATCACGTAGCTCGCTGTAGCGCAGGATAAGTTAGCAAAAGCATACGCACAACCTTTTATCAAGCTGCTGCCACGTTGCAGCAAGATTTGATTCTTCACACCTCAGTGCGCCTTAGCAAGCACACAAGCGCTCTTTCTGCTTGGCAAGTGGGTATAGGTATATGACGAAGAAACAACTTACGGTACGAACTTTGCTGAAGTGCAATAAGCTAGAAACATTTCGACAGATCTGCATAAAATGCCAGCAAGAATCGTATGCCTATATTTCGCACAACATAAAATCATAAATTCGCAAAGCAACTATAAAGCTGTTAAAAGAAGAATTTGCAATATTTTTAAAAGTTATTCCTATTCCTACAAACCACGTCATTACGCTCAGATTTTCACCACAGGTCTGGTATAAAGGTTAAAATTTTGATTGTTGTACAGTACATAAATTATAACCTCTTAAAAATGATGGTGTTAAGAATGCCCAACACCAGGATCTTTTTGTACAAAGCATCCCTACCAGACATTCCAGTTTTTGGCTGTAGAAAAACAACTATACGGAAATAACTCCCGACTGAAAAGTACAGTGAGACAAATACACAGAACCTACTCAGAGTTTTTCAATTTAATTGTTGGTCTATTACCTGTAATACAGCCTAAGAATTGAAATACGGCCTATGAATTATGATATGGTCAAGGAATTGTAGTACAGCTTAGGAATTGTAAAACAGCCTGGGAATGTGTCACTGGGAATGTGTCACAAAGACACGTAATTTGATACACAGACACTCACACTGCATACACCAAAACAAATACAGACGTACACTTCGGAATACACACACACGCAGGCACACCTGTCTCATTGTTTAGAAAAAATAAAAGTTTAGGAAACTGGGTTTCGTGTTTTATCACGGTTTAAATGAAAAATGTTGGGAATTTTATAATACTTTATTCAGGCTGTTTTCAAATGTAAAATATCTTGCTGTTGGGCTCTCAGCTAAATGCATCTTCTTGATTTTTGGATCATCCAGAAAACATTTTGAAAACAAATAAACTAACTTGCAATGTTTCGATTGTCGTCAGCGTTTGAAACGTTGTTCATAGTGATCGTAATTCTCATGCTAATAGAATCTGGTTGTATCAGATCAACCAATGAGATAGTGCTACTACAACGCGTGGGTGAATGTATCCAGCTCCACGTGGCTTCCTTATCCGCAGAAGTACAAACACAATATGTCAAATGCAGTTGATGACCAATCACGTGACACCTATTGCACTATCGGCGTTCCTTTCTAGCCGCCATGTTGAACATTCACAGTCCACCGTGACTAGCATAGATATAGTTTGCGCGAGTGCAGGGACTGAGTTTCAGGGGGACAAGGGGGCATATGTCCCCCAACTTTTGGACAAGGGGGACACAATGTGTTTTGTCCCATCAATATTTTGTGATAAAGATAATGTAGTTGTACAAATTTGGTGGTTACATGACTGGTGAAAACACCCGGCATATACCGGGGAATAATGCGTTGTCATTGGATTACCTATAGGCAAAGTGTATTGTTTGTTTACTTGAAGTGTCGTGTTTGTTTAACCTATTTTGACAAAGAATTCTTAAAGTGCTAATACTTTGTGTACTTAGTAAAGAAGCAAATAACTAGTGATCATTGTCAAGTACTAGCACAGTACTGTGCAACTGCCATAGTACCATGGGCGTAGCCAGGGGGNCACCTGTGAGCTGTGTTCCCCAAAATATATCAGTTTCTATAATTTGCTTCCCATTTTGCCAATTTTTCTTTTTTCCCGTTTTCAGCAGCGATACAGGACCTTTTACAAAAAGCTTTTACTACGGATGAGCGAACATGGTGTCATCGAAACGCAAACAACTTATGTGATATGCACAATAACATGCATATCGCATATCCACAGAAAGTTTGTCCCCCCAAAGTTTTCTAGCAAACTCGGTCTCTGCGCGAGTGTCATATGTTTCAGTGACATTCGATCCAAGTTCCGATACTTCCTTCCGCCACTAAACAATTTCTGATTTAGGAGAAAAGCCTTGTTTAACAACCCCCAATTCAGGAGAATAGCCTTGCTTAACAATAAGCGACGAGGTTATTTCCAAATTGTAGTTTCATATTTTAGCAAAGCTTCTTCTTCACCAGTTTGAGCCAGTTTTTTCAGTTCACTGCTTGGCCGCACTAGATCTCAGGGCAGGTGTTGAGCAGCCAATCGATTGTCAACATCAAGAACCGTCAGATCAATGCAGTCCGTGGGGACAGGCACGCTGGAGAGCGGGGGTATGACGGAGGCATTTACCTCCTGGGGCAACGGGGTTTGTGGTGCAATTTTATAACAGTATCATAGGTAATTTCATATTTTATCAAGAACGATTTCAAACAAATTTATTGCAGCTATTCGCGCACACAGAAAATTCAGAATGTTTTTTTCTGTTCATATTTTTGAAGTCAACATTGTTTCTGAACATGAACATGCATAATTGGTAACGATGTTTTGTTTTTTATAAGTTTACACTGCCCTCAACTGTTTTACTGCTGCCCCTACCGCTGCTCCGGCGTCCCTACATGCGGAGGTCGATGGATTGGACATTGGAGGAAAACATGGTCGACGGATTGTTTTTTTGCGTCACACTAACAGAGTTACAGGCCGCAGAAGGGCCCGTACCCAATTTGTGTAAGGAGGAGCGGAAATGTCCGACACCGGTGCGGTGGCGGTTAAGCCGGACCGACGCTGTTCTTGGTAGGGCCATCCAGGAGGGTGATTGCCGATATCGGGGGATGAAAGCACGGAGTCTCGTAGTGTTGTTAAAGCTGTAAATTGAAAACATAAAATTAGTAAACACTGCGAGCACTACGTTCCTGCTGAGCTTCTCTTTTCATCAACCAGTAGTGCAGTTACAGTGTGGATCAGGTTTGTTCGTACCGGAGAATTTCTCAAAAATGGTGTAAGGTGTCGCAAATAAGTTAATGACGTATTGTTTTAGCCAGATCAGTCCAATTTGTGAAACTCCGGATCAAAGGACAACAGTTTTAACAAGAACATGCGATGGCCTTGTTCCTTTCCAGAAACAAGTGGCCTCCCAGGTATTACCACTTACGAAGTCTAACGTTTATTGTGCGCATGTCTCGGGGTATAATTATTTTTTTTAATGTGAGTGGTTTTTGCAGTTATCTTTCCTGTTGTGTAATTAATTTTATTTGTCAGTTCTCAACGCAGTCAGCTTACATGTCATGAGCAACTCTAACAAGAATAGTCAGCACAAGTCAAAAAAATTATGATCTAAATTTGTTCGCAGAACATTCGTCAATTTACAATTTCCTTATGTTTAGAAATCAATTGGTGAAGCTTAGTGTCGACGTTCTGCACGTCATGAACAAGCTCTCGAGAATTTTTAAGTTGAACGGAGTTTGATCAAACGTTTTACAGAAATTTGCCATCAAACGCCTTTCTTGTACAATGGCCTATAAGTGTTGCTAATCGCTTGGCATTGTTTACAACCAATCGAAAAGCTTAAGTTCACTTAACATCTACTTTTATTCGCTGCTTTGGAGAAGTTGGAAGCATGTATAGAATCTTGAAACGCTGTCTACGTTAGTAGAAACGAAACCGAAAACGCAACGGTTGTCAAGCACGTTGAGCAAGCGGAGGTCATACCGTGCACCGCCCACATGCACAGAATTGTCAGACACAAACGTCCACACCGTTACATCGCTGAAAATTTCTTAGAAATGTTTTTGTCTGAGTCCAACAAAACAAGCTGTTCATCCGCAAAGAACTGAAGTGGGTAAGGGAATATGAACCATATGATCCTGCCTAGCAAAATTAGACTACTTTTCTGCCAGTCTGAAGATGAACAAGCAATAGGTATGAACGAATGGGATCGTGAAGAACGATAAGACGTGCGTGTACAATTTCAAAACAACTTGCTGCATTTCAAAACATCGTGCAAGTGAAAGAGCACGAATGATGGTCAAGTTTTTGTTTCTCACAGGTTTTACTTTTCGAGATGAAGCACACAAACCCAGCTCTTATCTTTAGAAAGAATTTTAACCACACTAAGCCCGATAGGCGTTTGTGAATCAACGCTGCATTCACCAAGAAAATGACCTTAGCCCTGCGACAGGGCATCTCAGTCTAACGAAGTCTGAACAAACGAGATGTTTATTGTTCTTTGAGACACTTGGCAGAAAACCGTGCATTGTATACAGCCTAATAGAGAATTAACCTGTTTCAAAGCATACATTCTTCTCCAGGGGTATGATGACTGAAATAAGTCATTTTCAACACATCTTTGTATAGTTTTATGCTAAAATTTTGCTGCTCATCAGACATAATTTGACACTTAGACCGGCAATGCGTACAGCACCTTAAAAATCTGTTTTTTTTTCAACAGTAATGCCACCAAACGAAATTTCAAGTACTAATGGAATTTTTAATGGAAAAAATGCAGCAACTCGATAGCCAATCTACTTTCCCAACTTCTTGCATAGTCTTTTACTTACACAACCATGAAATATTTTCATTTAAAAAAATTTTTTGCCACCAAGTGTCAATGATGCAAATAAAACTAGAGGTGACGTTCTATTTAAAAGTTATCTCGGCCTTTTGACCTGAATCAGAGTAGTTTATTTTTACTGAAGTTCGACAAGCCAAAAACTGAGTTTTTGCCAGGATTACATGCAGAAAACATCGCATGCAACGCCGTTGTCCTAACTGCTTTGGCACTAACCCAATCTTCGAATGTAGCTATAAGGAAAGAGCTTGGCCGATTTTACGAAATGTCGAGCTCTTAGTGAATAAACGAGGTTGCTGACGTAATAGAATGCAACTGTTTGTAGCATTTTTTTGTGTATTTCGTTGCTTTACCTTGTAAGGGCTTCGGAAACAAGGACCAAAGAGACCGTCCCGACCGGGTCATCCAAAATGACATGCTGTCAAACATAATATAAAAATACGTGCAATAAATTATAATAAATAACAAATCGTTCACGAAAACTTACTTTATGCCACTTCTGTAAGATTCGATTAAATAAGCTTTTACAGAAAGCATCACATTCAAGGTATTCTTGTATTACATTTTCAACAATTTTTGTAAAAACTGCTGCACTTCAGTCAAAAATAGTGAAAAACTGCCCTCAATGAAACTCAAACATGGACACTTGGTCCGAATAGAATTTAGCGCAGTTAAAACATAATGAAGTCAGTCATCTACATAATGCGCACTATTTACTACTACTTTGTTTCATTAAGTAGTTTGCTTGTCTTGCTTTGTCCCTTGGCTATCCCTTTGTCATTCCAACGCTTTTACGTTCCACACATGAACAGCAGTTTAACTGCAGTATAATGAACTCACACACTCACAATATATTATGGCCACAGACTGCAAGCTAATGTGGCTAACCGCTCGCATTGTCTTTCAATGAGTTAAGTGAGTTAAGTAAAGGGCGGGCAATTAGCGGCCCGCGGGCCACATGTGGCCCGCC
>JGI24158J21664_10000763_pt1 | contig 32249 bp, 17 predicted proteins | sample Ectturendosymbi3_FD_21664 | JGI IMG/M metagenome (IMG submission 21664)
AAACCCCAGCAGGTCATCCAAAGTATCAAAAGACTCAGATTATAGCCTAGTTTCCAATAAAAATTTCAGCGAAATACTACCACCTAACGGTTGGCACCCTGGGCCAGGCAAAGTGAGCCAAGGTGGCCAAAAAGTCCTCCACTTATGACGTCACTCACAAAAAAAATGCAACCCACAAGCAAAAAAATTTTTTTCGAGTACAATCTACTAGACTGGCCGATCCGTTTGAGCCGCTGAACAGCTCTCTAGCGCAATGGGCGGAGGAGCTAGGGCATTGGTAAGGCAACTGAAAACTGCTCTTTTTTTTGCGAAAATCGCTAAAACCAGGCGGCTCTAAAAGTGTTAAGAGTGAATCGTGTTGTTTCAAATAGCTCAAATATGTACCTGTAACAAATGTGTTCATCTTTGATGATAGACCTTTCACATGTGATACTTTCAATATTCTCAGGTGGTACTAAAAAAATTGCATGACCATCATAATCATAAAAGCCTTTAAAACATTCAGTGCTCTGAAAGCCAGAACTGTAGAAAACGGTAAGTGTGCATGGTAGCAGTGACTAACCATATGAACACAGCAGGGGTGATAAGCACACACATAACAAAATCATTTTAGGATGACCTGACTCAGCTGAGAAACATAAAGCCCTCTGCCATAACAGTTTCAAAAAGTAGTCTACTGTATACTTTGCATTGCTAAAACTATAGACTCTATTTTAGGAAATAACCAAGTTGGCAAAAATAAAATGACACAATTAAGGTACAAACTAAAAGCTCTTGGTTTGCTGCAAACTTCAGAGAAATCAGCCAATTAGGCTTTGCTTAATGACTTCGCGATGATTCAGACTTGCACTTATCTGTTTTCAAGTAAATAATCTCCACAAAGACAACGTAGTCAAATCTATAAGCATTTTTTTATTTTGCTGATGTATTTTATTGTGTCATCTTTGTGGAGTCGAGGTAATTAAGGTATCAGAGTATTTGCGCAATGTGCTACCTGGCACATAGTCACTTAGCAGTCACCGTTAGGATGTCACAGGTATCCATTTCTGCTTACTATGCACTGTGGACCATACAGCTACTTTTAAAATGAAAGCTTTTGAGATGGCAAACCACTGGTACAGCAACACCATTCTGTTCCTTGCCCTTTCTGGTATGAGTGACCACATGAAATGTAACTGGTTTAATGCTCATAACTTATTGAATAAAAACAAATTCAACATACGAGTGTTTTAAGCATACAAGATCTCTAAAGAAAATGTATCTGTTGTTATTGAACTTAAACTTTCAGTCAGAATCACCATCCCTATTATGCACATATTTCTCCCCTGAATATTTTAAACATCCAAAAAGCTTTTCCAGAGGTACGCAACAGCACAGAAATGTGGACAAAGCATATTCTAAAAAAAATAATCGATACACTTTAGACAACTTGTTCAATAACTGGTGTCTTTAAACTCTAGTTATGATCTTAGCTTCTCCATTACTCTGATTGATGATCTATACACAACTGTGCAAGATCCAATTACTACAGCCATAGCTTGTAGCTTATATTTTTCACAAGAATCGACGTTTACCCAATAACCAGCAAAAACAGAAATTCCTGCATATCTCAGAGTAGATGATCAATTTTGGCAAATCAGACACTTTGGCATTACCTCCGCATTAAAAAAATTTAGATACCTTGGAATGAATCTATAAAAAAAGAACATACGGCAGATTTCATTCAAATCCACGTATTTCACATTTTTTGTTTCTGAGAAAATAGAAAAAGCAACACAACACTTAAGAAAGACTTCACAACACACAGTTTTTTAATAAAGTAATGTTTACAATCTTTTAAGGAAATGTTGTTTATATTTGCAACTCATGTAAGTCATAAAACTGGGAGTACGAAGTATGTACAAATTCCTACAAATCATTTTGACAAAAATTTGCTTCTAGTAGCAAGCAAAGTCATAAAGAGAAGCTCTACATAAAAAGCAAAATCAGTACATTTTTTATCAAAGAAAAGCAATATTTTTAAAGCTCTTATTGCAAAATGATTTTTGCTGTCATCTTATATCTGCAGACTAGTCCAGAAAGGATGCATGAACAAAATCTAACAGATTTATTCATACAGCAATGTTGAGCACTAATGTGGACAATACAACATGGGTATTTTTGCGTTTTTACTCTGAACAAAGAAAATTGTTTGACAAAGCAATCAAATTCCTTACTTAGCAAAACACACAACAACCTAGATGACATTGGAACTATACTATTTTTAATAGCAATGATCATGATTCGAGCCAGTGAGATGGATGGCATTATAATTCATTTTTAAAATTAAAAATAAAGCACTTTGTAACCAAACATTGAGCCACTTTTGTTGAGACTGTTATTAAAAATAAAATTTCTGTAGTTCTAAACAATATCTATGGTGGAATTAACTTTACATGTGTATATGACTATAAGTGTTAATATCATTTTGACTTCAAAAAAACAAGTAAAAACAATTATCACTTAAACATCACGCATGTGTGAATGCAGCCATTGCTGTAACGTGTGAAAGAAAACTTAAGCAGAACAAGAAAATTTAATTCGTGCCTACAAAACAACCTTTAACACATTGGCTATGGCTACCAAGTGGTTTACCCATACCAATATTGACAGTTACTCCATGATATGTGGAAAACTGAAATCTCAGAAGGTAGATACTGCTAGGTGTTTTCCAGCTTTAGGCTAAAATGGTGAACCTGGCAAACTTTTAGTTGCCTTTGCACTTATCAATTGCTAGCATATCAAATCATTTCCAAACTATTTTAGGCTACATACCACTGCAACAAGCCTGGGTCCACTGGAGCCACTTTTTTGCAAAGTTTCACTTCAAAAAGCAGCTGACACTGGCATTAAGCCATTAGACTTTATTAACATGCCTAAATATACTTACATTTGCAATACATTCTTTAGCATCTGGGAGCATATCAAAGCACTTCCATTGCACGAAATCACAATCCTGGTCCAGTGGACCTAGTCCCGCCTAGGTAGACCAACTCAAGAGAACCATGCTTTCAAACAGCCTCTGAACCAGAGAGTTTGGCTTCTCATTCCAAGTTGTTCAAATTCAGTCTAGTACCACAATGTTAAACCATTCCCAGAATGTAAATTAAAAAACAAACATAAATTAATGTTGGCAGGAACTTTGGATTGCAAAAACATACATTTGCGTATGCCGAGAACAGTAGACAGCATACCTTGGATGTAGATTTACATCAGCCAACACTCAACGTGTCTAGCAAAATTACAATTTAAGAAGTCACAATTTTGGAACAATAAACATTAAAATAACTGACTTCATAACCTTAGCAAAAATGTTGCATACTATAAAGATTACTGCCATTCATGGAAAGTTTTGTAATTAGTGTTACAAAACTGTACTTTATTTCAAGAATTTAAATTTTCACAAAAGCTGGTTGTTTTCTAGTAGCTTTTGCAGGTGCCTACTTAATGCAGTATATTTTGCTGAAACTCAACAATTACTTTTGCAGATAAACTTAACTTTTTCTATATGACATATGCAAATCTCTTTGCAAAATAAGAAAACAAAATTAACACTTTTGCTGTTTTCTGTGATTTTTATAAGGCCTTAGATCATGGTTTCTCAACCAGGGCCCGTGGCTCCCAAAGGGGGCCAGGGAGTAGTTTTCTGGGGGCCATGAGCAGGTTTTTAGTAAATAGCTGTGCCATGATATTGCAAAACCCAAGTGTAACAATGTTAATCACATCAGTTGAAGAGGGCCACAAACCATGAAATGTTGAAAACCACTGCCTTAGATACTCTACATCAACGGTGCACAACCTGCGGCCGTACAGCCTCATGCAGCCTTCAACAATGAAATTTGTGGCCATCAACATGCAATTTAAAATATAAGATTTGGCGGCTGTGCTGGCGTATATTGAAGCAAAACAAATGCAAGGCAAGAAAATCAGTTGACACGATGCATAACAATCTGGATGGTGATGCCACAAAGAGTTATAGAATGAATACGGAAGTTATGTTCAAATATGTTGTATCTCATAAATATAACTCCAACTCATTGGCAGCTGTATTTCATATAGATAAAAGTAATGCGGCCGGCAATAGCAAAAGGTTGTACACCCCTGCTTTAGACCATGATACACTTCTGTGGAAACTTTTTTTTTTGTTGGACTGGAGGTTTACCCCACAACCTTCTTTCTAGCTATCTGCAAGACAGACAGCAGCATACTTTAGTGGGGTTTAGGTTAATTATTTTGGAGATGGGAGACTCCAGATCTCCTGTTCTTTGCTTTGTACATGAATGACTTACCTAAAGATCAAACTTACCTTTTATGTTTCTTACTGATGATACATTGCTGAACAAAGCTTGTGTTGACTCTGTCAACTTTCAAAATAAGAGTTAACAGTGATCTGCAAGAAGTTGATAAATGGATACCACATAATGAGTTGTCTTTAAATTACCACCAACAATAAACTAAGCTCATCTTGTGATATTTTTAAGTTGACCCATCACGTGCTATAAACAGCCAATTCTCATCACGATCCGTAAATGTCACCTGTGTGCATTGGGTCTTTACCCAATGCTGCAGAATAAACTTTAGAAATGCGATCAGAAGTATTTAACTACTGCTGAAATTGATCACACAGACGCTTCATGATTGGTCTCGGGAACTTGTGATTATTTTTTTCTTGGTCAACAAGGTTCGCACGACTCAGAGTATGATGAGAAAAGTGCAGAAGTTCACACAATTACATGCTGTTTACCATATTTCCATCATGCGCTGTTGACCATGTTTTACATTGATTTCTAGAATGCCTGTTTTGCAGTTACATTTGTTTTGTTGTATATTTCAGGCAAATACAGTTGTTTTCTAGGTTCCAAAATGAATAGAATGAGTGCTGAGTATGTTGCAGAATTGGCAAATGACATCACAGGAGGTGGTACAAAATAGCTTTTATCATAGTATAGAAGTACAAAAACAACATGATAAATGATATCATTAGAAAAACCTAAAGCCACAAAGCAGCTTCAGGTGAGACACTCCCCTCACATGCAGCAAAACGAGGCGTGCCAGACAAAGTTACACGCAATGTGTTAAAATTAATCACCGCAAGATAAACAACACAACTTACACCAACCATCTCAGAGTGTATATGGATCATAGTCTCTTATTAGGCAGACCACATATACAACCTTGAAAGAAAACTCCTGCAGTGTTGAAATGTTTCATAAGATACTGCATTAACATAGTGTTGGTGTACAGGGATGGAGAACCAATTGGTGTCTGCAATGGAGCTGGAAAAACTGTATGAACCTCTCCTCTGCACAAAAGGTTAAGCCTTAAAATTACTGATAGATGTAATCTCGAAATAGGCCACTTTATGCATAGTTTTTGCTGGAGTTGACCTGGTAATTTGGACCAAATTATTAACTTTTGTAAGTCAGGTCCACTCTGAAGCAATCCATGGTGCTCTAAGCTTTGGCAACTAAGCTTCAACAAGAGGTGAAAGTCTTTAAAGCACTTTGGCCCAAAAATTTAGGACCCACAAGGATCCATTTGCATTCAAAAAGCAGTTTAAAGATAAACTTGCTTCTACACAATCTTGATTGTCTGCATGATGCTGTGGAATGGCTATGTGGCACAACATTGATTTGCCTGCTGATTTTTATTGATATGCACTATGCAGAGTATCTTTAGATTTCTTTTGTCCTGCATCTACTATATGTACAATATACAGATGAATCTGGTTAATGACATAGACCATTTGCAAGGCTTTTTTATACGTTTAACCAGAACATGCGATTATCTGCATCAAATAAATATCCACAAATTTACCACCTGATTCTACTTCTGCTAACATGCTTGCTACCTGGCACTGCTGGTATCTGGTGGTTTGATGCTAAATATGGAGAATTCTAGAACTGCAAGGTACAAAAATGCTTCCATTTCCATGGTTGTCACCAAACATGGATTGATCTACACCAGGGGTCTCCAAACTATGGCCCACTGGGTCAAATTTGGCTTGCTAAGCCATTTAATCTGGCCCGTGAAGCCATTTTATCCGGGTGCAAAGATATTTCGTCATAACAAAAAATTAATATATTTATGTAAAATTTGTTGATTTGGTAGAATATAACATATTCTGAAATGATCACATTACATTTGACATCCGAACCATGAACTGGTGTGCAATAGGTTATATGGCCTTTTTACAAAAAAGTTTCAAAAACCCTGATCTATACCACAATATATTTATTAAGGAGACACCTGGTTTAAACATTACTAAAGTAAGAACACTCAATGCAAATGAGTCAAGATGAAATCACAAATATGTACACTAAACATTATTCATTTTTTTTTAATCTGTCAGTTGTTGTTTTTGTAAAGTCTTTGAGCATACTGTCAAATATGCGTCTTTCTACTTCAAAAATTATGGGTTCATGTCTTCTTGAAACTGAAATCACCGACGAATTGTACAAGTGCCGCTCCTACTTACTTGTGGGTTGAAGCTCAGCAACTGCTTTTAACATTCTATGCAGTTTACACTTCTTTGAAATGAACTATGCAATTAAGTGATACAAATCTACAAACAAAAACTACATTTCTGTGTGATATCTGGTTTATGCAGTTACACATTATGATTAACTAGACTATTTTCTTCAGGCACGAATGGGGTTTTTGTTTGCATGAATCCTATTCAATAAAGTGGTTTATGCAATCAACTGGAGTTGTCTCTGTCTTCATACATATTTAGAGTATTGTGTTTTCAAACCAACTGTTACTCATTCTCTTTTGTTGCTACCAGTGTTTGTTTTGTACAAAAGTTGCACCAAGTGATCTCCATCATTTCCAGCAGACAGATACACCATAGGGGTCTTTCTGAAGTAAATATCAGCTGCATTGCATCCATTTGACAGTTGTGCATTATGTCGTCAAATTTCTAGCTCCATCAAGAATCCACACTGAACTGCAATTCAAACACCAACTCCAAACCACAAAATAAAATTATTCTGGGGTTGAATGCACCAACATGAATCAGACAAAGATTTAAGCTCAGTGGCGAATCAATGAAGGATCAAGGGGATTTTTGTATGCACCAACCGATTTTGCAGATCTACAGCCGGATTTGAGCACCTGTTGAACCTATGATTTTAATCCAGGCAAGTGGTAGATATGCAGCAAAGTGACAGCATTGAACAATTACTTAGGTGCAAAGATTTACTGCTGTGAAAATAAAAGCTTTTGGATCACTTACATCTTCTTGATTTGAAAAAAAAATTATCAGCAGCACACTTATGTGTGTGGACAGGTGAACTGTAGCCTACTGACTAGAGAAACAGTGTAGCTGGTAGTACCCCATGTCACATAACAAGCTTGGGAAGTGTATCAGTAGCCCCTGGAGTAGTTGTTGTAACTACAATTGACCCCAGGACCAGGGCTGTGAAACTAGAGCAAAAATTCCAACCTCCTGCTCTGGCATGGCACTTACAAGTGAGGGCACGTGCCCCTCTAAGGATGTCTCATGCCTCCCTCAGAGCATTGTTCCCAAAGCTAAAATTAGTCATGAGATAGACCAGGGTTTTTAAGGAAAATGTTGGGTACCTGGTATGGACCTGTAGAAACCCAATTTTTAATTCTAGGGACCTGAAAAGTCCCTACAACACCCTCAAAAACCTGGATTAGACTGGAAGTTGGTAGTGCGTATGGGATGTTGATGCATTTCTCTGAAGAGCATTTCTACTTAGATATTAGGCCAGGCCTATATCAGACTGATCAGCATATAAAGTTGCATGTGAATGCAATACTGAAAAGTGTTAATGAGACTATGGGACAATTCAAACAAAATTTCATTGGTGGCTCATGAGTAACAAACATGTTTAGGTTATGATTAATTATCAATGACCAAGCTGTACAAGAGTTCAAGTGTTTGTGCACCAAAAATCAGACTTGGGCAGTACTGACATATATGTATAGCTTCTTTCCAAAATGGTGCTCAGGGGAAGCTTTGCTTGGTGGTGGTACACAACTGAGAAATGAACAATCAAAACAGGAACACCTTTTGTTCTTATGTAGCAGTTGTAACAATAAACTAGGATAGTCTCAGCCAGAATGCAATCACTTATGCTGCCTTAAACAGCGCTGTCTTTTCAAACCTGACTATCACTGTTTCTCAACAGATATTAGACAACAGTATTCAAACAAAACTGCAAATTTTAAACGTTCTCCCAACTTCATTGTATCTTAACAAAAACTGTTCCTTACTATTTTTCAACAATTTAACTCAGTGACTGAATGTAAACAAACTGATGCTAAATCTGTGATAAGCAAAAAGCTTGGAAGGATTCAACTGATGTTTTAATTCTCAATCTACTCATGTCTGCCGAAGTGATGATCAGTTAAAGTGTCAATGTGGAAAAATATGTAGGCTTGAACCAAAAAGCAATGTGCTATCAACAAACGAGAACAATGCAAACTGGTGGTGGTTCTTGTAAAATCTTTACGGATAAAAACTTGGAAGGTGTGGAAAACTTACTTAAAATACTACGAGCAGGTAAAATGAAGAATGAAACTTACAAGGATGCTTGTCAATTCAGGTCATATTGCACCTCAATTACATTCTCTTCAAAATACATTAGATGATGATGCACTGTTGGACAATGTTGCTGATGACCAAGAAAACTCACATAATGGTGGGCAATTTTTATGCATAGTTGGTTTTCACATTTCAGGTTTTGGTTATTCAATGAGTAGTTTCAACAAAAATTAATCAATTTTCTATTCAGGGGCTGCTGTGGATGGATGTGCAAGATCTATTCCATTTGCAGATCTGATTGTGATAGGAAACGTTGATTCTCCTGATGCGAACAGTACTTTTGACAAAGAACTCAGTGAGGCTAACAGCACAACTTAGCAAGTCAATGTTGCTGCTGATTGCATGCCTCCTAGAAAATAATCTGAACAAGGTTGCTCCAAAGAAAAATTATCTGATTCTGATAGCAGAATTGGGAAAAAAGACAAGTATCATAAACAGTCAATGATCGCAAAGTTGAAGTGCTACAGAGCTGGCATATCTGAAATAACAACATGAAGTGAAAATTCTACAATTGAAGTTACTAGCTACAAAAAGAAAACTTTCGCAGGAATGGACTTGAGTCATTACTGCCCAATGGTTGGTGGTGATAATTTTGGTCATTTGTCATGATTTGACCTGATTCTAGCAGCTGCTTGTCTTTGTAACGTATCTGAAGTTACTGTCATCTTTTATACTTCCAAGATTTCTATACAAAACTACGGCTTATGCAACTTTTTTAGCAATTCACTTGAACGTTGCTACCTAAGTGCCAGTTTGAAAAAGTTTGTTACTGCCTCAATTGTCTATTCTATAAAACAGTTTGATTGTGCATTCATTTTTCACACATTTTATGAGATGGTGTTTTCACACAAAATTTTGCAGAAAAAGTTGCAACACTATTTTGTAAATAATTGCTTAGTTTCAGAAAGAACTGTGGAGCCATTTCAGGTTCTGGCTCCAAGGACTTCAACATTTTAAGTTTTCATCAACAAAGATTTTGCAAGAACCACCATCAGTTCCACATTGTTCTCGTCTGTTGATAGCACATTGCTTTTTGTTCTGGCCTTCCTATTTTACCACACCGACTTTAACTGATTGTCTGAGTATTAAAAACATCAAATAAATCCTTCCAAGCTTTCTGCTTATCACATACTGATTGGGTATCAGCTTTTTTTTTACATTCAACCACTGATTTAATAAATTTCTAAAAAATGGTGAGGAACAGTTATTTTTCAGATGCAACAAATTTAGAAGAAGGTTTATAATTTGTGGTCAATTATGTTCAAAAACAATGATAATCAGGTGTGAAAAGACAGTGCTGTTTTAGTCAAGGCAGCATAATAAGTATGTGCATCCTGATACAAGCCTAGTTAGTTGTTATAATACAACTGGTACATAAATACAAAAGGGTGTTTCTGTTTTGATGGTTCATTTCTTAGTTGTGCACCACCACCCCACCAAGTATAGTTTCCCTATGCACCATTTTGGAAAGAAAGCAGCCATACATGTACGTCAGTTGTACCAAGATCTTAATTTTGGAGCACAAATGCTTGTCAACTCTTGTAAAGTTTCGTGTTTGGTGAACAATCAATACCTAAACTTTTTTGTTACACATGGGCCACCATTGAAATTTTGTTTAAATTGTCCCATGTTCTCATAACCACTTTTCAGTACTGCATTCACAAACAACTTCTCATACTAATCAGTCTGATGTTGGCCTAGGCCTAATATCCGAGAAGAAATGCTCTTCAGTGCAGGGTTCCCACACATTTAAAAAAATCCTTTTCCATACTTTTTCAATACCTTTTCAATACTAAATTTAAGAAGTTCAATACCATTACTCCTCTTCACTTTTCAAAATTCTTGATCGTGAAACTCAATTTTATGCATTGCTCAATGCTGCATAAACAATGAATTGTTTTGCCTTCAGTAAATTTCTGCTCAAGTATTCAGATTTCTTTTCCATTTGGAATTTCAATACTTTTTCAATACTTAATGTACATTTGGGCCAAATTCAATACCTTTTCAAGGTCTTGAAAACCAATTTTGAAATTAAATACTTTTTCAATACTGTGTGGGAACCCTGTCAGTGAAACGCATCATCACACTATGCACACTACCAACTTCTTCAGTCTAAACTAACAGCAGAATGTGTCTAACACCAATTTCAGCATTGGCAACAGTGATCATGCAAAATCTGACACTTCAAACAATGTGACAACTGAATTTTCACCCAAAGATCATCCAGAAATGTTGACCATTGCTCAGCAAAATTTTTGTTGCTAGGGTTCGGTGCTGGATCAACTGATTCATGAAGGAAAATCGTTAGTGCATGCAAACTATGATCGACAAACAAGATCAGTCGTCACCCAATCAAGTGAACTACAAATTGATCTGAACTGGCAGTCCGCTGAGCAACGTTGGTGCATTCAACCCCGTATGTCAAAGGGCACTCGATGAAGCAAGGAGGTCAACTGGTCTTTTCTGTGTCCCAGCACTTTGATCCTAACCAGCATCAATTTTGTTGGTATTAGTGCCAATGAAGTCAAAGGCATGGAAGTTCAAATAAATTGTTTTCTGCTACGTGTAGCAGATGAATAAGATATACTTAATTTCAAGTCTCAAGCACCTTTCCACATCACTGATAACTAGCATGTCAACTGAGATCCAACAGATACTGGTAAAAAAATCTACGAAACCCATGAGCTTTCATTTACGGTTGACATTTGGTCTTTCATTTCAAGTTGGAAGCTACACAATGCAATGCTGGCTTCTATATGATTCAGAAGCCATCACACAGTTCAAAACATTGTTTGAGGAAGTATATAGTGATCAACAATTTTGAAATGACTAACAAACCACTCTTCAGCATTGCTGGACAAGTATTCAAGCCTAATAGATGCCGTTTGACTGATAAAAGATTTGAATTGTTGATTTTTGTCAACTGTAACAAACATTTTGAATGTTGATTATTTTTGTTTAATAAACATTTAAAGTATTTGTTGATTGCACAAATATCTCAGTAAACAATTAATATGATTTTTCTTTTCTTCTGTGCTTAATCCATAGTGATTCATTATTTCATTTTTATTTTATTCATGCATATCATATCTTGCCTGAAAATATACTTGCATCAAACCATGCAGGTGGGTTTTGCTTTTTTTCTGAAGGTTTTTCAAAACAAATGTAAATCGCAATTGTCATCATGATTACAATCAATGTAATCTTAATCGATTACATACAATTACATTGTTATTTTGTTTATTCATAACTGTAATCAAGCATGTCACAAATAATAGTAATTGATTATATTTGTGATGCAATCGTCCCATGTTTGGAATATCTTCAAATACAGAAATGACACAATGAAATAGTTCTGGAGGAAACCAAATGCATCTTCAAAAATGTTATATAGGGACATGTAACACATTTTAACTTATTAATTTTTCTTGAGCTTCATCAGAGCAAATAATATTTGAGAAATACTGCTTTTTACAAGTCAAAAATGTATACCAGTTTCGCAAAAAGGGTACCCTCCTGAAGAAGAAAAAAACTGTCTTATTCACACATCACTTGTTAATTGATTGTTAATTCCAAGAAAGAAACACCTGCTGTTTGCACAATCTGTGTCAGGTATTCTTACTGTGAACAGTATAGCCACCAATATTGAAAACATTGTGTACCTTTGTGGCTATGCTGTTTACAGTAATAATTTGCAGCAACTACATGCATTGTTTACCAATGTTCATTCAACCTTACTTTTAAACTCAGTATTCTCAGCAAACAAGTTTGTGTGCCTTTAAAAATGTTTTCACTCACTGTGCACAATTAACATCTGAAAATATGATTTAATCACAATCATTGTTGACTTAAATTACTGAAGACCCAATGTCTCTCTTGTTCTTAAATGACATGCTTATCCTCTATACACTTCCATAGCATTTGAAAAATTCTATTTTCACCACTAATTGCATAAAGAAGTTACTAGTTCATGCAACCGCAATAGATTCATCAGCACCTTACATAAATATAGGTACCTATTTCACTGAACATGCACAAAACCGAAGCAATAAAAATGTTTTACGAGTTTGGTGAAAGTCATCTGTGTGCTGTTAAATGTGTTCACTCAACATGTGATAAACAGCAAAGTTGTATCACTGGTGTTTATTTACAACTGATTTCATAGATGATGCCACATTTGCAACATTACGTACAACTTGATCAGGCAGGTTGTCAAGGAATAAAATGCATGACACACNACTACCACAAAAGTGAGTAGGAAGGGTTTCTCAATAAAAATGATACAGTCACATCAAAGCAATCTACACAATGTTTCTAGCACTGGGCATTTCATTAACTATCCCACCATATCTCACCAAAATTAGTGTAACAACTTCATTTTGAATTGAGAGAACTAGAGGCATAAGGTGAATGTTTACTGCAGAATACTCTACTAACCATAACAAAGTTTATAGTTGTGAATATCTAACCTATAATTTTGACCAGGGTTGCAGAGCCAGAGTCGGAGGTTTTAGGGTGGAGTTGGAGTCGGATTCCTAACAACACTAGGAGTCAGAGTCAGATTTTTGTCCAACTCCGGATGTCCAATTGGATCTTTTTTACATCACACTCCTAAGTTGGGAGTTCTTGTTGAAATGGTACAATTTCTTTTGAAACTTTTGTTGAAACAGATTTCTTGTTCTGAACCATGATTTCTATTGATTTTAACAGCCAAACTTTATTCTCTTTATGTTAAAGAATCAGGAGTCAGAGTTTAATTTGGAAAGTTAGAGTCAGGAGTCAAATCTTGGAAAGGTCAGAATTGGAGTCGGATATTTTACCTCCCACACCACAACCCTGATTTTGACACCTTACAGGATAAATTCACCCACACTAGCAGTAAACCAAATACAAACAAGCATCAAGGAAATTTACACAGTAGAACCGGTCTAATTCGTCATCGTTTAATATGTCAATTGGTCAATCCATTACTTTTTCATTGGTCCCAGGAGAATCCCCATCTTTTGTGTACATTTCTATTCACCTAATTTACCATCGTCTAATTTGTCAATTTGTCACTTCTTTCTATCCCTTAGAAGTGTTTCCTTCAGTTAATACATCATTTGCGGTTTCACTTTTGATGTCTAAGCAGCTAGTACATGCAGGAATTCATACAAATTAAGGATCTTTATCTCAGAATTTTTGCACCTCACAAATTGTTTATTGAATTTATACACAAGGTCTAAAGCGCAATTTGAATCCCCATTGAGAGCATGCAGAAAATCTTCAAAGTGCTGGATTAAATGGAAGAGTCTAGATTGAGTAGAGGGATTAATTGTTGTATTCAACCATAACGTCATAAACTTGTATTTTACTGCAAGTAGAAGCACTATGTATACAAGTTACTGCGATAAAGTATACATGCTTCTGTGTTAGAGTTTTCACCTGTTTGCATATTTCGTCACTTTGCCTAAATTGTCACTTTTTTCTAATCCCCTTGAGATGACAAATTAGGCAAATTCTACTGTATATTATTTAATTAAGTTTGATGATAAAAAATTGGAGTTTTTACATGTGTTTCGATAAAAAAAATAGTAAACAAGGCTACATAAATGTGTTCGCAAGATCAAAACTTAAGAGAACAAATAAAAAACATCCCTTGTCTTAAAAATTACTCGCTTTATCAACTGCCTTCGGTTACACCCATATATCTTACCACTTGCATTGACAAGTGTATCAGCAATACATGCAATTACTGCTTAAGATGACCACTTCAGGACAAATACCAGTTGTATGTAACTTCTAACACTTCAGAAATTCTCTTCATTCACATTGTAAAAAATCACATGACATTTGCGACATGTCTACTCAACAACAGCTGTATTAAGCTTATGACTATTTTTTCTTTCGTATTTTCTCTAGGACATACAGTAATTAAGCACGTTGCAGAAGCAATAGTTGATGGATACTGTTCGACATGTCCTCCAACAGCCTCAAAGTCAGAGAAAAAGGATTTGTTGTTTTTTCAGATGCAGCTATCTTGTAACAATAGTTGCTTACCACATTGGATAATCAAGGATAGTGTGTGAAACCAATGCAATGGATACTAAGACAAACAGACACTTATCAGCTATTGAAATTCAAACAGCAGAATGTAAGAACATCTACTGGGTACATTTGCTTGACTTATCTATTGAACAAGGTAGCAACCACATCATATAATGGATATGTTCTGCTGTTAACAATGAGACTCACAAGTATCTACATAAGTGAACTTTGCCTGGACAAAACTTTGCCCACAACTTTTTGTCACACTTGTGTATAAACAAGCTTAGTCTGTGACCTACAAAGGAAGCTACATTCACTTTCCTTGTTACTTTTAGCAGCACATGCAATCGTACCATTGTCAGGTATAGTTTACAGCAGTCTCAACAGCTCTGCAGGTACAACCTTTCAGAACTTTGCTCAAACTCTTGGATGTTGCAAAGTATTCAGGACCTACAACTGCATGTGCAGAAACCTTGCCGTCACAATTGTACATGGCTGTGTCAATCACATCGTTGCACTTTTGCAGCAGCATCTTAGCTCAGTATCTTCTCCGCTTTTGACCTCCATCGTAATCCATATCTGGAAAATTCCGCCGACCTGGATGTGGATTCCCACCAAAACCTTGACCCATACCAAAACCCCTATCCATTCGAGCCTGGGCCATATGGCCAGGATCACCTCTAGGTCCCATCATGCCACGATTTGGATCAAATCGAGACTATTTTCAACAGTCACATTGATGTTTTCACAGCATCACCATCCAGAAGGTAAACCATGCAAAATGAAAAATAAAAGTTGGTTAGATGTAAATTAAATGCTGTATCTTTTTGAAGCATCTCTTCACTCACACACTTTGCAAAAAGGTTTTTACCTAAGATTTCTTTGCTGTATACGTGCACCATTTTAAGGATGTTGGACACAAGGTTTTAAAAAATACTGCTTAGAAATTTTAGTATTCTGTTAAACAACTTTTTTCATACACTTTAAAAAACTCTTTTCTTTGTACAAGCAGTAACTAAGCAAATAGTAGCAAAGCTTGTGTTTGTTGGAAATCCACAATGAAGACATTATAATGCATTTCTTATTATATTACAATCTTCGACCTGGTAAGAACTAACACAATGTACAAAACTGCAGAAAACTGAAATAAATCAAGCAACAGCTAAACATAGTCATCCATATCTTTGAGACAGCTACTACACCTATACATTAAACTTTGAGAAAAAAGGGGGAACACCTGCTAATGACACAAGATCATCATTACAAATGTTAAGATCCACTGACACTGCTAATAATAATTTTTGACCAGTGTAAGTAACTGACAGTAAGTGTTGATGGTAACACAACTTCCAATTTCCCTTTTATCTGTTGGTAACATAGAAACAAATGTGACTGCTGCAATGCCAGATAACTAGTGTCCACCAGTCAGTGGTATACAAGAATGCACAGTCTGTTAAAACTTTTGGGTTACTGCTCGTGCCATTCATCAGGTAAAAACAACTATTAGGCTCACTGCATTGCAGTCCCAAACAGTCATTGCCTGAAGTAAAACTGACACATCTCCACTACACATAATTGCAACAAAGTGAAATCAGCACAAAGAAGTTTCATGCAATTATAGCTCTGAACAAAGCAAACCACCATAAAATCACCATATGCAGAGATGAAGCTATAAAGGACAGCATGGAATAACAAGGTAGAATAAACTTTCAAGAAAGGTATAACAGCCAACACCATCAACACATACAGACAGCTGTTTTGTAATTTTTGACCTTGGTGACTGCTAACACATTGTGAGAGACTGCAACAATTTTATCTGAATATCGAGATGGTAATTGGTAATATTAGTGTTTTTTAAGAGGCCACTATCTGAACTTGAGCAATAAGTGTTGATTTTTCAATCACTGCAATCAAATATTTGTTTGTGATGTGCAATCACACAAATATATTAAGTTCATTAACATCTTAGAAGCCAGAACAGTCCATGTGAAACATGTTTCTAGTGTCACTAAGCCACTCCATAACTTACCAGTCGATTGTACTAGAGAGCTGTTCAAACCCCTTAAAAGACTTGGCAAGTCTTCTAGTTTGGATTTTAAAAAATTTAAAGTTTTGAGTTGCAGGTTTCTTATGGTGACATCATAAGTGAGGTATGTTTAGGCCTTTTTGGGCATGGTCATCAGGCCTTGGACCCCAACCGCTAAAGGGAATTTTTGACTAAGTTTTCAGTGGAAACTAGGCTAAAATCTGAGTCTTTTGAGCATTTGATTAGCTTTCTAACATTTCTGGTTCAGAATTTATGGTCAAAAATACTAAATTTGGGTAACAAGGCAATAAAAGCTTGAATCAAAACATTCCCTCTAGCAGTTGGTGCCCAAGGCCCAGTAGTGTCAGCCAAAATGGCTTGAAACCTACCCCATTTATGACATCACCCACAAAAACTTGAAATCCAAAACTTTCCAATTTTTTCAAAATCCAAACTAGAAGATATACCGCATTTTTTGTGAGTTTGAACAGCTCTCTAGCACAATTGGTTGGCGATTATAGAGTTGCAATAGCGGCTCATGCGGGATTACAAAGTACACATAAATCGTAGACAAGCTCCCCAAGGTGTTAACCACATGTGTGATTAATTTCTTTCATGGATAGCAGTTACTCAAGGTCCCCAGATGAAAGCTTTCTTCACTGCCTGAAGAGTCTAAATCAGGAGGCTACCTCAAGGTAGCACACACTGAGAAATCATTCACAAAATTTTCGCTGCAACCTTGCAAAACCTCATTAAGCCAACCTGCTAGAAAAGGAAGTGAATCCTGTACCAAAAACCTTATCAGCAATTAGTCACAAAACCCCTGCGGTGAGATGATGAGATCACACGTCTCATGGGCTGAACACACCCCAGTTAGGGAACCCTGCTTTGTATTGCTGACAGGTGGCTTGGGTGAATCAACCATTTTCATTAATTTTACTTTCACATTTTGACTGTGATTCAAACTTCCATCTTAGCATACATGCTACTGTTCCAGACTAAAATCAAACAGCAATTCAACCACTGATAGAAATTGATTCAAAGATGTTAAAACATTGTACTTGAGGTACATCATAATTGACCGCATTAATGATAAGAAGTTTTGAATCACATCAAAGCTACTCAAGTAGGCTACTCAAAGTAGGCAATTCCCTATTAAAACGTTTAATAACTTATGAGGATTATCACTTGGAAAACAAGATGAGAAAACCACTGCTGTTTTATGGAATGTTTGAATTGTGCATGAGGCAGGTACATGTTTAAACACATTGCATGACACAGGATACAACATTACTGCAAAATAGAAAACTTTGCCAAGATAATTACTGTTAACTGAAACCACTGCAGAAGATACTTGAGCTTGATATGGTTGAGTCAACATCAGCGGTGTTTAATGTACAAAAAGCAACTCCAGTCCATGGTGAGATATTAGTACTTTAGTATATTAATTTGACAGCATAGCAAACCAAGTAGCATTTAAGTAAAATCAGACAGCTTCAGCAAAGAACTGATGCAGTGCATGATAAGAATACTTGCAACAGAAAACAATAAAAGCAAAAAATACAAGTTCTTTTACCACAGGCCCAAATAATAAATTTGTATTTTTGTTTGAACAAGCAATTTCTTGAATCAATTCACCACTCAAACTTTTAGCTTTGGAGAATAAACTCTGCTCCATTGCTGTGTTAAATCACCAAAATAAGATAGAAAATCAGAAAATGTCATTTGTGCAGTTCCATTTACTTATGCCCCTAACCAGCATGTTCCAACTACTGTTGACCTACAGGTCATTTTACAAGAAGTAACAACTTGCAGGCCACTTAATGATGTATAGAACAATAGATTCACAAGATTTTAAATTGAAGAGGAAATAGGTGAGTTACATGTGCCACTGAAATTATTACACAATAGCAATAAACAATTTATTACAAATCTGTATCACTGCGAAGCCTGTGGTTGAGGCTTCTCTGACGCTGTCATTCCATTAACAATACCATATGTTAATGGTAGCAAGTCGGAGACTATGGTCTGGTGTTTCGTCTTCCATTCAATTTCTGTTTTTAGATTTGACTTGGTTCATGGTAGAAAAGGTACTCTCACACACACACGTGTCTCTAAACATCAATTACATTTTAGTTTGAAATCTTTGAATATTGGAAACCTATATTTGCTGACTAATTTCTAGAAGTGCTCCGCAGTCTATTCTAAGGCTGTTAATATTGTACATTATTAACTGATGTTATGCTTGTTCTAATTAAAATTGCCTACTATAACATACACACAGTATCAATGCTGAGAAAGCTCACGCAGTCTTGTCTGTGTAGCCCGCAGGCCTGTATTTGGACCGTGCTGCATGAACAATTACCTAATAGGCTGGAACAATGCCAACCAAAGCCACCACTAGCTGACAGTCCATATTGACAAGGTATATGTGCTTCATATCTTTAGAAGTTTACATTGCGTTGGTCAAGTAATAATTTTAAATTCTGTGATTTTTCAAAAACACCTGGAAAATACAGTCACATCTTGCTGACAATTAGTTTTAAATGGCACAAATCTCATCATGACACTAACACCTACAAAGTCCTACAGTGTTACAGATAAAATGCAACTTCATAATGCTGCCTGTCACATTGTTCCTAACCAAGAATGTCATCAACAAAAATCTCTGTAACTTTAAGAGCAACTATAATGGGGAGCAAGTGCATTTCTCCTTGCAATATCTGAAGATCATCACTTGAAATTTTCCCAGAAACTTCCAAATTTTGTTTCACAAACACAAAGGCAAGAAAAAGCAAAAATAAGGAATTGCTCAAACCAGATAAAAAAATGGATGTAAATTTTTGTATTTCACAACTTGTCTGAAGGTACTTATTGTAAGGCTTTATAAGAGTACTATTGCAACGTTATGAAAGAATCAAAGCTGTAATAAATTGTTCAGTTTGTTAGAAAACAGCATTAGCATTTTTGTTATCACACAAATTCATCATTTACTCCTTGTCACTGTTCATCATAGAACTCACTAACAGGTCGCTGGCTCATAGCCAAGAAAAACCAGTATAGACAACAGATGGCAGTAACCTATGACACCACTTCGTACAATCCACGTTATTCACTATTCATCTACTCCTCGTGCTCAAGCAAATTTTCCAAACATTATGGTATTTGGCTGAACCAATGAACGTTCCCACAACTATCAATGGATTCAAACTGAATACAATGACCTTTTTCGTTTACAGTATTATATTAAAAAAGCCACTGCTATGTGACAACACTGACAGCATCTGCACTTGCAATCCACAAGCAGGTTTCCATGGATATTTATCTTAAAATCAACTGTTTTCACACACTACAAAATGAAATAAGTTTTCACTTTTTGCATGCCTATATACACATTATACAGGGTGTTCCAAAAAATGGTGATGTTTCTGCAAATTTCACAAATTTCTTCTTCAAGTCTCAAACTTCAAAAGCATGTGTGGGAATAACTCCAAATTTTATGTGTTGTGTTTCACACATTTAACTTTCCGGTTATGGCGATAGAAATGCCATTTCATATGTATGAGCTTAAACACAGCAGAACAACGCTCTACAGCATGCATTTTTAAGAGCATTCCCAAAATCACCAGCTGCAGTACATATTTGAAAATGGCAGAAAAAGTTTAGATGAAGTTCGTTAATTTAGGACCAAGGGATCATGAGGACCACCACCGGCATCATAATAGATAGTCACAAAAGTTTAGGAAGCATTTGTGCTAAGTTACAGAAAGATTATAAAAATCTTTAAAACTCATGAAATCATTTATAAAATCCATATGTTGCAAATCCTCCAATCCAATTGCATGAAGAAATCTTCTACTGAACATCAAGCTTACTGAACATATTTCCAATTTCATATGCCTAGCGTTTGCAGTCAGTCAGGTATACACATCTATGATACCAACTTTTTGGAACACCTTGTATTTGTTAAGTTCAAACAAAGTCTAATTGCTTAAATTTAAATCTAAAATTCACCACGGCAAATGAGTTTGCTATGGTTATAACCATCCTATGTTGCTTTGCAATTACCTAACTGTTTTAAACAACCAGTCTACAACAAAATAGGCATTTGTAACAAGCATACCGGTGCTGGACCCAAACCACCTTGGCCTGCCATCATCTCGTGTGCAAGCGCGTCATGCATTAACCCTGGTGGTGGGCTCACTGGTCGGCCATATTCCTCTGAGCAAAAAATTAACATAATTTAAATATTCCATTTGATGAAGATCTTTTGGCAACAACTATGCAGTAGTACATAAATGTGCAGCACTGCCAAACCACCAATAACTTCATGTGCAACATGCAAAAACTGCAACCACAATAAATATTTGATATGCACCACTGCAATGAAGACATACATTGTCTGAATAAATAGAGACAAAACTTTCATAAATCTACAAGAAAATTTCAAGTATTGCATGCCTTTTGTTTTCTATCTAACAACCTAATACAGTAATGAGCAAATGTCTAACCAACTTAGAAAGGAGTAAATTTGTGTCATGTGATTATTAAATTTAATATTTAAAATTTGTAGTAAATATCACAACCACAAGTACATTGCAAATTTTCCTAACAATGCTTATATGCATTTGTTTGTCAAGACAAGACAAAATCAAACTTTAAATGAATGCCAATGAATGAAGCATGCGCTTGAGGACAAACAACCACATACGTGTTCTTGGAGGGCCACCATGAAGAAAGTTGTCTTTGGCATATGGCTGAAAAGTTATCAATTACTTTTGTTGAAATCCAGCTACCAGTCGGAACATAACATAGAACTTCAATAATAAAGCAAAATTCACCAACATATGATTTCTAAAAAAACATGCTTAAGTAATTAATGCTATTGAAACTAACCATTATTAGAAGACCACTGTAAAATATACTTTGCCACCATAAAATATTCTGAGGTTATATACAAATATATCTTTGGTTTCTTGAGACTTGTTAAAATGTGTACAACATTATAATCTAAAAACAAGGACAAACTTTATTCACCCCTTCAATTTGAGCTCTTAACATTTCCTGCCTTTGACGCATGTCTTCCAACTCTTTCTTTCTGGCCTCATCCCGACTGCAATGCAAGCACATATAAAAATTAGTATCAGATGTTACCCAATCATCTCAAATTAGTGGCAAAGCAGATGAGGTAACCACCCAACAGCCATGTTCAAGACCAGTTTCACACTTCTGATTACTGCCTAAAGTGGAATTACTGACTTAAATGTTTTCACTGTAGCATCCTGCTCATCACAAAAACGGTCTGTCTTGTGATAAAAGTTCTGTTGACACAGACAAGCTTTGTAAGTTCCTTATGGTGCCAAACTCATGAAATTAAGATAGAAAATCAGGATAAGATAGAAAAATTCCTTATGGTGCCAAACTCACCAAAATAAGATTCTTTTTAATGCACAACACAACTAAATATTGGATAGTAAGATATCCCTGTGCTGACCAAAAAGGGCGCAAAGTTGAACACTCTCAAAACAAGTGCTTAACTGAACACCACTGGTTCAACACAGTTCTACATAAGTAAAACCAGATCTGAATGTGTATACCTTATGAAATCATAAGTGCAAGACAAAGTGGATGGGAATGAATAGTCAACAATCTTCAGTTAATGAAAGAACAGTTTATATGGCCATAAATGTAAGACTTTTATCTTTATACATAACTAATCTTTGCAAGTCATTGTTTACCATGACCAACATTGCTGAAACCAAGCAATGAAGTTTTCATTAATTCCTGAGCAAATCTTGCTGAAACTTGTGCAAAAGGAAAGTTAAGAAATTGAGGAATGGCAAAAATCACTAAAACTTGATCATAACACCATGCTAGTGTCATGTTTCTGATTGGACAGGCTTTGTTCTCTATTTTGGATGAACTTCTGTGATCAAATACATTTGTTTGACACATCCATAATTAACTCCATGTTTTTTTAAGGTGTTTTAGTCAGGTCCCTAGAATCAAAGAAAATTATCATTGGGTCCCTAGAATCAGAGAAATTGGGCCCCTACAGGTCCATAGTGGGTACCTAACATTTTCCTTTAAAAAAACTGTTAACTCAGTTAAAAACATTATTTGAGAAAGAGATAATGTGAAATCTAGAGTGCCCATACGCCAGTTCAAGCTGTTGTCTTCGGTCAAGTTCTCGTTTTCTTGCTTCTTCCAAGCGATTTAGCTCCTCTTGACGTCGAAGCAGATCTGTACAGGTATAACTGTAAAATCCATACTCTTTAGAAACAGTATGCTTTGAAAACAAATGTTTACACTTTTGGTACTGGGGTTTACCTGAAAAAGCGCACTGGGTGCTTGGCAGTTTGAGAGTTTACCATGTTTATGCCAGTCTCCTAACACCTAGCAGTTGTAGCTCAGACAAGTTCTTTGTTGTTAAAGCGGCAGTTTTTCTTCATAGTTTTGTACGTAAATGTACAAACTTTCAAGGAAAAAGATTACAGCCAGTATTGCATAGAAGCTAGATCTGTATTGGTACATAGCCTGGTTTCTATACCATAAAAACCCTTAATTAAAGGTATTAATATAACCTTGCTTCATCAGCATTGTCTTATGCTCATGAATTGCATTCTCCATTTCAGACTCCAGCTTTTCTTTAGCAGCCTGAATGCTTTTGTCCAATTGCTCACGTTGCTCCCTTTCAAGATCATCAAGAGCTTTCCACCTCCGAGCAAATTCTTCCTCAAAGGTACCAGGTTGGGCAAACCGTGGTGGAGCCTCACGTTCCCTGTGACACACAAAATACAGTGAATGACTTCAAGCTACCAGAAAATGTGGTAGCACAAGCTGAGTTGTGGCATATGTTAGCTTGTACTTGAAGTTCAATTCCTTAACACTTTGAGAGCCGGGGTACAATATATTCGTACTTTGAAATCGGCCTGAGACCAGCAGTTGTTGGTTGCTTTACCAATGCCATAGCTCCTCCGCTAATTGCATTAGAGAGCTGTTCAAGGGCTCAAACGGATCAGCCAGTCATCTAGACTGCACTTGAAAAATTTTTGGTTGGGGGTTGCAGATTTTTTGTTTGGGGTTTGTGGATTTTTCTGCACTCCATTTTTTGTTTGGGGGTTGAAAAAAAATTTTTTGGTTGGGGTCGCAGATTTTCTTTGGTTGGAGTTGTGAATTTTTTTGGTTGAAAGTTGCAGACCAAAAAATTTTTTGGTTGGGGGTTGCCGATTTTTCTGCACTCGAAAAAAATTTTTTGTTTGGGGGTTGCAGTTGCGGATTTTTTTTGTGGGGTTGCCTTTTCACATACTTAACTACAGAAATTTTGGTAATGTATAAAGCAATTTCTCAAAGATGTCACTTTTTCAAGAAAAAAGGAAGTTCACTATAACATACGAATTACTTGGTGCAACAGCAGCAACGATGCCAAAAACGTGGCATCTTGGGTAAGATTTCAAACTCTGTTCTACTCACTGGAAGAATTGCTGGGACTTCTGCATGTTTCTCTCAGACAACCCATCTTCAGAGTCTTCTTGTTCAAGGGGAGTGGCAACAACTGCTCGTGGTGATGATGTTAGCAAAAAACATCCATCCTGCATTGTAGTGCAAATAACTATTTTACCAAATGACAAGTATAAGGTATAAGATCAATCTATTTTGATGCAAAAGACAACTTTGAAACAATGCTAACAGCGATTATTGTGGCTTCAACAGGCCAATAAAAACTGCATCAACAGACCCCATGATGAACTGTTTGATCGTTCCATTTAGGATCCAGCACTTGTGGAAATAGATTTTACACAAAAAAATAATTCTATACTCTGTAGTTTGCACTATAGATATTTGAAATTGTTCTAAACTATTATCTTACATAATCAAAACAGAATATTATCTTATGTAATCAAAACAAAATGGCAAACCCTGATTTGCTGGAGGGCTTTGGTTGCAGATGATTTCCTTGCAAATTCAACTATGCCCCTTTCCATTGATCGACCTCTGTCATCAACAATGACAACTGCCCGCTCAACTTGCCCAAACTGAGAGAATGCATCCTCAAGCAATTCATTTGAAACCTATATTTAATGGAAGGCACTTCACATAAACTACATAATAGTAATACTTCCATTACCTTACAACACTCAATAGTGCAGCATTTAATTTAAGCAGTGAGTCAAAATCAACAGCTGCATCAAACAGGATGAAGTAAAAGTGTGCCATGCATTGAAATACTAAAATACTTTTTCTAGGCACGTTTGTATGCAATGCATGGCACACTTTGCACAAAGTGCTTGTCGACACTAACGTCAATTTGGTTAGTTAAAACATGCTTAGGATTAGATCAAAATGTTTAGCAGCATGAAGCAAAAGTCAGGTGTTTATTGCTGCTTAGTAAAGAGAAAATTTGATAAACCAATAATGCACAACTATAGCTAGTCATGGATTGGATAAACACGAGCATATTCATCTGTAGAAAATTTTACATCTTCTTATCAAATAACATCCCTCCATTTTTAGTCACTTTAATCCTAAATGATAGACTTTATTGTACCTTGACTATTGTCTGTTAATATCACTACTTACAAAGATTGTATACCAACAAACACAAGTGAGTCAATAACATGCAAACATATGTCTTGAAATGAACATATAACCATCCACTCCCAGCACAAGTGCTCGAGCAAATCATTTATTATTTTACCAATCTCCTTAATCCATGAATATAATGTAAACAACTGCTCCACTTTTCTAATGGTCAATATACGATAACCTTCACCCAAGGAGTTTATTAAACAACGCACTGATATAAGCAAATGTATTTGTGATGTACTAATTGAATGACTTTGGCATTACTCCAATGACTTTGGCATTGGAGTTACACTTTGTACCAAGGATTTTTGGGCAAATTGGCAGTTTCTTTTATGTTCCTTAACTAACTATAGACATACTTTGAAGTGCAATGGAGGATGTAATTAATACCTTTAATTAAGACGTTATTTGCCACCAAATTTGACAATTTGGGTGAGTTTTGATGCACCAATTGGCATTTTAAAAACGTAGAAATATCACTGAAATAATTGTTTTATTGTCACAAAACAACTTCCGTTGGTATGGATGCCCACATTGGCCAGCAAAAGCCACACAGGCAAAAAATTGCAAGTGGAGCCAGCATTTTATACTACAACCTTTTGTCAACATTCATTTGTTAAATGTTTTGTGGTATAGAAATTAAGAAAATGTTTTCATCATTTGAGCACACTTGCTTTCAAGTACTGTCTCCATACTGAACGTGATAAGATATTTACTACCAGGGGTAACACCGACATGCAAGAAGCAGCTCTGCCATGAAAATTGAGAAATGCTGATGTTCTTGCATTTTAATTTAAGACTGCATCAATTTGAGTGGCAAATTTGAAAATGGCATTCCATTTCATTCATAGGTAGGTTTGTATCATGTATCATCACATTATTTTTTGTACGTGTTATCAGGGTTGCGGAGTCAGAGGTAAAATATCCGACTCTGACCATTCCAAAATTTCCGGCTCCTACTTTCCAAAAGTTCCAACTCTGACTCCTGACTCGACTTTTCCAAAATTTCTGACTCCGACCCCTTCACATAAAGGGAATGAAATTTGACTGTTAAAATCAATGGAAATTGTGGTCCACAGCAAGAAATCTGTTTCAACAAAAGTTTCAAAAGACGTTGTACAATTTCAACAGGAATTCCCAATTTAAGAGTGTGATGTAAAAAATGATGCAATTAGACTTCTGGAGTCAGAGTCAGACAAAAAAATCTGACTTCTGGAGTCGGACAAAAACTCCAACTCCACCCAAAAACCACCGACTCCTTACGACTCCGGATCTAACTCCGCAACTCTGCTTGTTGTTTGTTTTTTGACAAATCAGACTGAACTGCATAGTATAAATTTTGGGCTAAATCAATATTCTCCATGGGCTTGTTATTGCCTAATAGTTTCAGTTGAATACAAAATTCGATTCTGTCATTGCTACCTTTCACAAACAATTTTGCCTGTTACCACCAATGTTGGTGTTTCATGTTCTTTTCCAGTTCTACTATTTGCTGCACATAACTTCATTGTAATAAGTAGTCCTACCAATTGCTCTCTATAGCATAGGCATAAGCACTTGCTGCAACCTTCAGATGCAAATCCTTAGATAACACTTGACATAAGTTGTTGTTAATTGATGAGGCACAACCATTGTTGTCTCAGATCCAGAAGGTATGTGCTCTATCCACAATGGAGATCAAGCATACAGAACTAGGGCAAAGCCTTGAAGATCATTTAAGATTTTAGGTAAGCTATTGATAACAAAACTGATCACATCGTTGCCAGCAGGCCAGGAAGTGGGGAATATGGGAATGTCATTCCTGGGAAATCTGACATGCTCGCGGCAAATTTTTCACAGCAACACTATTAGTATTGTAAATTTTTAAGTACCGTATTTATGCAAGTATAACGTGCATTTGTGTATAACACGCACCCTCAATTTTTTGATTGAAAATTGGTATAAATTTTTATAAAAATGTTTCGGAGGGTTTTGGAACAAACGAAAATGTTACCAGTGAAAAAATTGAATTGAAACAGGCAATGTTTGCCAAATGCTCAAACTGAACACAACATTTATGCTGCAATGTCGATGTCGTCCTTTATGTTGCAACATTCTGTATTATTACATCATAGAGCCTAAGTAGCATTGAAACTGCAAACAAGGAAGCTTATCTACAACGCATTGTATCCACAGATACCACACGATAAAAGGCTAGCAGGCCGGTTTTAGGAAGCGCTATCCTATTTGACAGAAGCTCTAGTATACGAAAAGAACTAGGGCTGCATTCTACATCCAGGTCATGCATCGTGCAATGACTCATCAAATTCTAGAAAAGCGCAGCCCTTTGCCGAAGCTACCCAACCTTGTTCAACACAGATACAGCGGGAGTCAAAATTAGGTGCGCTGGCATTTTGTAATGAAGGCTTAAAGTTCTTTTTTTTTTGACCAAATTTTTGGATGCGCAGTGCGAGTGCGCGGCCAGGTTTTTGCACCCTTGTGTTATGCTGAAACAAGCTTTACGAAATATACCGTACTTGCATATTCTCTTGCGTAAGACTTGTTCATTATGCGCACCTGAACTCATGTGCCCTCTGGCGTAAACGCATAAAAACCTAAGACCTCGTTTGTAACGTGCATTGAACTCTGCATTGGTGTTTTTGGTATAAAATTTTGCACGGTATACTCGAATAAATACGGTAGTTAATAAAAAATTTGCGCTCAGCATGACTTTCAGCAAAACATGTCACATTACTCAACTTTCAAAAGTCGAGCTGTTTGATTCAAAGCAGTCTCTCCATGACAGGTTACCAAAGGTCAAGCCATTCTACTCAAAGCATACTCCTTCCACGAATCACAACAACAGTAACTGCTGTTGCCAGAATGGGACAGTTCGGCGCCGCCGTTTCGGCGATGAAATGTGAAATGTGTTTTTCTTTGGAATGTTACCAAAGTGCAAAAGTTTGCACTGCCATCATCTGGGAAGCGTGTAAGCACAAGAGTCAGCCTAGCACTTGTCCCGGATATTTCCAATTATGCTTTATTTATTGCGATTCAACTTGGGCTCTTTTTGTTGGGCCTTATCACTATTCATTTAATTTCGTTCCATGTTTGGCCTTTTGCGTTCATGTTGCAGGTGACTTGAATGAAAAAGTATCATTCATAACAGACGTTCTCTTGACTTCGTTGACTCGTGTTTACTTGGGCTCATCTGGTACAGCCCGAGCTGCTTTCTGCAATTAGTTATTTTTTAACATATATTTTATATCAGATTAAATGTTTGTTTGAAGCAATTGAATTTCAGTCCAATGGACAGTTCCCACTTGACAATTTCAAGTGAATGATATATTGTCCAGTAACTCGGGCTAGTATGAATGAGCCTAGTATTAAGAGGTTTACTCGGGCTCATCCATTAGAGCCCAGGCTTCCCTCTGAAATTAAGTATTTTTCAAACTATAATTCATGTCAGAATGAATGTTTTTTTTTGAAGCAATGGATGTGCATCAAACATGAATTTGAATTCCAATTCAATGAATAGTTCCCATTCAAGAATAATTTCATATGAATGATAATTCGTCCAGTAATTCAGGCTAATATGAATGAGCACTAGTGTGCAGAGAACTAACTGGCATTATCATTGCTCTGTGATGTTAGTTACACAACAATCAACAAGCAGTTCTCATGAGAACTTGTTGCTTGTTGCATAACATTTGTTCAAAGAACTGCTCATTCATTGTTGCGTAACTAACATCACAGAGCAATGATAAGGCCAGCCAAAATAAGAGCAAATGGAAATTTCAGTGAGGCAAGTCTTGAACGGTGGTATTCAGTCAGTATAAATCACGTAATGAGCCTGAGTGATGCGTTTTACCTGGAGTCGCCCCTGAATTGAATGTTTTAAAACACTATTTTTTTGCATTCACGAACAACTTGTCATGTCACTAGCATGAAGTTGACTTTACGTGGATAAAATGTAAGCTCAGTTTCTAGTAAAACAGTGCAGTGACCAGGAATTGCTTACCTGCGATTGCAAAACTAGTTGATGCATATGCTTGTTGTCCTTCAAAATGTAATGCTAGCACTTCGACACCAAACTTCAACTAACGTTCAGTATTGTGGTGACAAACCTGCTCTTCTTTTTGCGAAGATTGTGGCACCATGACGCATAATTCGAGAACTCATTATTGAGAAACATCAGTCTATACTCGTTAATGCTACCACGACATGTACTGTATTTCATTCTATTTGTTGCCTGCTATTGCATTCTGTGTGGCAGAGTAGTTGGTTGTCTTGATCACTCCTTGTCTGCGTTTAACTGCAATAGATTGCAGGGGGTTTCAGACGTCGGCGCTGGCAAAAAATCCAGCTTGAAATGAAAATGGAGGGAGGTGGATAAGAGCTTTATGACAACTGATGTATCAAGTCTCCAATGTTAATACTTTTTCTTTACGATGACAGGAACTTTTAAAGGTGCAGTTCATATGTAAAACTTTTACAAAAGTAAGTTAAGAAATCTGCATGACAGCTCAAGGTAAATCAAAGTTTGATTCCTAGGAAATTCACATTTTTTCTGGTGCTGGTTGCCTAACAAAATTGCATGATCACTCATGTTGTTCCTTAAAACAATTGACATATTTCTAACAGAATAGCCAAAATCCAGCCAAATAAGCCGACACCCATTAATTAGCAAAATTGCTGATTTATTAATATATCTGCCAATCAATTGATGTAACAACTCTGCTTGTTTTAAGACCACACCACACTCACAAAGGAAGAATACTTCAAAAACATCTGCAGTTTTAAATAGTTACAATATCAGACATCTTGTCGTTTATAAGCAAAAGCTCTTACAAATGGTGAAAGGTTTTTCACACTTAGTGCTGCTCCATGTGTTGCAAATCTGACACGTAGCTGACGATTTTTTAAAGGAAAGCCATCCAGCTCATATTTTGCTCGCTCAGCATTAGCTCTGGTATCCTGAGACAAAAGTTATTAGTAAAACTTACTACCTGCTCTAAAATTCAAACATTTAATTCAACACAATGTAGAACAGGGTACCCACACATTTTCAAAAACCATTTTCCATACTTTTTCAATACTAAATCAAAAGACTTTAATACCAACACTTTTCAAAAATTTCACTCATGGAACATAATGCAAGAAACATCTACTGTTATCAGTGGTGAAGAACAAAATTTAAATAAACAAATCGTCGAATTTAGAATATCCATACTTCTTCAATACTTTATCTATATTGTGGCCAAATTCAACACATTTTCAAGGTCTTAAAAACTGTTTTCACAATTCAATACTTTTTCAATACTGCGTGGGAACCGTGGTAGAACTAAATAGACATTATCTTTTTGCTTCAGTTATAATTATATCTCACCAGTTTCAATCAGGTCTATGAATGCATATTTATAAAAAGCAACCCACATACATGGGCCATTCCTTATCAAATCACCCAATGGGCTAAAACCCACTGTTTCAGAATGTAATGACATTTGATATATATACATGTTGATTTTGACCCCCCAAACCTCAAATCTGTAATTTTAAATCGATGGAATGATTTGTTTCCCAGATTTGTTTTTTTTTTGGTAACTTGAAAAAAAAGAGGCACTAAACTTCTAACAACCTTATCTTCTGAAGTGGTGGTCTAATCTGTAAAAATAAGGTACTGTATCTTTGAAAAAAGGGTTTAAGCCAGGAATTCAAATTTGACATCATTTTTATGATTTGGTTAAATTTTGGGGTGATGATGTTTTGACCTTGAAATTGACCCTGTGGATCAAATTACACCACACTGATGAAAAATTGATATTGTACCCCTATATGTTACCTGCAATATATCAAAATATGAAATAATATTTTTTGTTTTTGAATAATAACAAATTTAAATTAGCCTGTGTGGACAGTGTCTGTTAAGTTCAAGCCAATCAAATATGAAGCAAGGCTTCCAATTCCAAATTTCATCATAGGTAACAGGTAGTGTTCAGGACAGGCCTGCACAACATACAGCCCAGAAGATCTTCCTCAGTTGCAGAAAATGTTGGAAAAGCCCGACTTTGGATAATGAATTGTCCTTTTAGAATTTCTTCCACACTATAATGAAATAAGACTTTTGTGGCCCACGGCGAATTTCTGCTTATCAATTTGGCCCTTGGAGCTTTGAGTTGTGCAAGCCTGGTTTAGGACATCAGAGGTGGTCAAATTAACATGTGGAAAGTGTATTCCCATGGTAAAATGATGATGTTGAAATGCTATGAATGTATGTTAACTAAACTATATTAATATGAAATGTGCATTTTTAAAGGTATAAGGTTGTGAACATGTCAGTATCAGTGAGCAAGTGCAGTTTTTACACTGCTATCAAGTCAACCCCTGTCACCAGAAAAACCATATCACTAAACACATGGGCGCAATTTGGTGGGGGACACGGGGACGTTTCCACCCAACTTTTTTAGACGGGGGGAACATAATATGCCATGTCCCCCCTACTTTTTTATCATAGGTTTGTATTTGGAGAGTACTGAAAAATAAATGTGACATTTGTCACGGTTTGTGAGAAGAGTTTTTCATGTTAGATGTTACACATAGCCATGTTAGTGTTCTAATATTTTTATAAATTTTTACTTCAAAAATGATTTTCAACATTTTGCAAGTTTCTAGAGACCGCAAAAGATTGTTAACTGCCTCTGTCCGAAATTTATACAGTGTGGTTCACTGTAAAAAAAGGTCACTGTCTCGAAACAGTGAAGTTTAACTGCTGCACACAGAGACCACAGTACAGCTATGATTTGTTTCGTGCAAAAACATTGGCTAACTGACTTTACTAGGCTACAACGTTGGTTGTCACGTATTCAGAAACAGACAGCGTAAAATTTAAAGATGCAAGTGTATAATGTTAGACAGTTACGTTTTCAGGCAAACCTATGCGAAGTTTTTGCCGAAGACAAACAGCAGCACTATTGTGGAGATTTAGTTTTAGGATGGGCAGTTTTGCAAAAGACTGAT
>JGI24158J21664_10000764_pt1 | contig 32227 bp, 21 predicted proteins | sample Ectturendosymbi3_FD_21664 | JGI IMG/M metagenome (IMG submission 21664)
AGATATGTGCAAGTTTGAATCATCGCAAAAAGACGAAAGCAGATGGCAGTTGACTGATTCCTCGAAAGCATACAGAAACACTAGTGCTTTTAAGTGTGGTTTATGTATGGTGTTGATCTTATGTCAGACATTGAGCTTTATCTGATCTCGAAAATTGCTGTGATTTCAAGCTTGCCAGCCGGTTTGGTTAATTTTTCTCATGAACTGAAAACAGTTTTCTGATTTATATTCGTAGTCGTGGGTTTTTTCGCTGAAACATTTCCGTCATTTTTAGCTGAAATATTTTAATCACTGAAACATGTCGGTCATTTATCTCGCAGTTATATTAAAACTCGCCGTGAAAGTGTTTTTTAGCCAATGTTTTCAAACATTCTAACCGAAACGACTCACGTTTTTTCGGTCATTCCAAAAACGTTTCGGTCTATGAACGAAACAACTCAGATTCGGCTGGTTTTGCATTACGCATGTGAAAACATTTTTCAAGTGCCATCAATTTTGAATGCAAAACAGTCGTTCTTATGTTATCGTATTCAGTGCATGTTGTACTTTCTAGCTGCATTCACTTCGCCTGGTATCTATTCCGAAAAATTCAACCGTGTGCTGGGCATGTTGAGAAAACATTGATGTTTTGTTCTCCAGGATAACATCAGTAGCTCGCTTGCTGAAGTTGGGACAATGCCTAGCCTTGCCGCAGCTGCCGCACTCGTGACATCTAAAAAGAAACACCAGCCATATAATTTCGAAATTAATCCAGGTGTGAGGAAACGGCAACACACGCGCCTGATCAGGTAGAAGGCATACGTATGAGTTTATTTACTTGTCTGCAGCATGTATGGATATTCGTGCACGTCATGCTTGAAAGCTGAAGCTACCACGCATTAGTAATTTTTGTTTAAGTAAAGGTACTTTAGGCAGTCAACGAATCACAGAATGAGGTTGGTGAATAGTATTGATTTGAGGTTTGTTGCATGTGTAACTTTAGCGTTTTTTGCACGGGAGTTGCCTAACCATCGTTTTCTGAAATAGCGGAACAACATTAGAGAACAAAGTTTTTGTCAGTCGAATCTTCTGCAACAAACGTATCAACGCAGCATTCTAGCTAACACTGGCCAAGTCTCACCATTTTCAAATCAGTTTTAGTTTTGAAAAGAGCGAACAGCTCTGTTTTTGTATAAGATGTAGTAGGTGTTGTCAAATAGTTGCTAATAAACACCTCGGATTGAAGTAATCAGATACCACAGATTTTTACTGCTAGCCTTATTTCTTAATTAAGAACAAAACGAAATTTCGCCAATTCATATAAAGTCAGGACGCGAAACTCCTATTAAAAACACTAGATATTTTACGTTGAAACTGCCACAGTGTGTTACTACGTACGCGTTACGTTGGGTGTTTATGTGGTGTAAAGGTGGAAGTTAACCATTTGTGGTTTGGACTGACATTGAGTCAAATTATGCAGGAAACTGAAGCAAACTATCCATGAACTCTGCACCAGATGTGGCCAACAGGCGATTGTGCTGTGCGTATCGCCGGGTAAAGAAAACCCAAGTTTTAGAGTATTCGGTTCGTCGCCGTTAGATCAAGTGGTGAGTGATAATGATGCGAGTGTGCTTGCTTGCTTAGTTCGTGACATTGCGCATGCAAAACCGAATCGTATGCTGTTTTTACGTAAACAGTGAGTGTGAAACTTTCAAAGTGTTTATCAAACACTTCTGTTTGAACCTTCATACTTCGGAATACCGAACCGCACACGGTAAAATTGTATTGTTCAGAAAACATTTTCATTTCTAGCGCCGTTGTTTAATAGTTATTTTTCTGCGTTAGACACCAACCGGCGCATAAAACTAAGCAACTGAGAAAACAATTGCTTGATGTACAGTAGTAGTACGTTTGACCATTTGCAGTTCGTTCTGACTCGGTTATGGATGGTACAGTGTGATTTTGAAAGACTCGCAATTGTTTTGAAAGAGCTTATTTTCGCTTCACACTGAAAATTTGTAAACCACTGATGGTTTTGAGCTGATTTTCCAGTCTGGGGCTGTTTACTGTTTTATGCTTTGCTTGAACACATCAGCAAGCACGTCACCAAAAAACTTCCATCACTTGGACGAGTATTTAAGGATCTGGCCAAGTGTGCGCGTGTTCCATAATCTGTACGCGTCAGTAATCGGCAAGTTTGTTTCTGCTTCTTCTGTCGAATATGGTTGGCTTCATTTTTGTAAATTTTTACTTTCAAAAGGTTGTAGATCTGGTGAATTTTTTTTACTGCTTTAACCCAAATTAATTCACTGAAGCAAAAAGCCTTGATATAAACAAAAACCAGTCGCATCATAATCTTTCGTTTTTTTTGCAACAGGTAAAGAATTGCCAGGGATTAATTTTCCAAGATCTGGAGAGTATGTTGCAAGAGAAAGTTCCTTCCAGACAGGAAAGCAACGCAGAGCACCAGTTCGAATTGCCACCATTAATGGTCGACGGTATTCCTACTCCGCTAGAGAAAATGAACCAGGTAAACTTGTCGTCGGTCACACAACTTTCGTTGCGTTGTTTTCGCTGTTACACGACGCGGTTTAACATAAACTTCTGAACACTAGTACGGTGTTGAGGGCAAAATCAAGCTTGTAGTGTGCGTTTTAAGCGCATTCAGAGCGCAAGGAATTTTGCCTTTTTTAGGTGCCGACTAACTTGTTACGAGCAACGAAACAAAATTTGCAAGTTTCGACAAGTAGCAAAATCATCACCGAAATTTTTGCAACTTCCTTTCTTGTGTCAAACATAAAGACCACCGTAGATTTTTTCTGCGGTGCTTGTAGATTGATCTGGTTGTTGCAGGCACAGCTACGCATGTTCATCCCTGAAATGCTCAGGTACTCCACCGGGCGAGGCAAGCCGGGCTGGGGGAAAGACAGTACCCGGCCTGTCTGGTGGCCGCTTGACGTTCCCTGGTCGAACGTGAGAAGAGACGATCGCAGCGACGACGTCAAAGTGAAGGTTTGCAGTGCTTGAGAGCGTGCGTGACGATGGGCGAGTGGGTGGTGTTCGAGCTTCTTGCACTGCTTCTTGAAAATGTTCGCGAGTATGAACCGATCCACCTTTGCCAACGCTTTTTTGTGTTATTCGCGTTAAAATTGCATGTAGAGAATCAGTAGAGCAGCAGTATTTTGTTTAGGACACCGCCACTCAAAGCACGAATCGAAAATATACCCTAGAAGTTTGGAGGGGGCGTGGCCAGCCTTGGCCTCCCTGGCCACACCAATGCGGAGAACTGTGGCCGCGTTACCGCATCTTCGATGTCACCTAAAACAACATCGGTTGGGAAAGTATGCTGTATTCAGCTGGTAATGCTGAGGCTGCCAGCACTTCTATCCTATCCTTCGCTAAGGAATTTTACAAAACAATTATTTTGGCGATCAATCAATCCCACATCATTGCGTCGGCTTGCAAGTTCTCAAAAAAAGGTTTATCCGATGCCCTGTTCTTTCTACAAAACTCGTAAATTTGTTTCCTCAAAAATTTCTTGCACCAACGATGACGAAACGCAGGCCAGAAATAGTTCGTCGCGTTCTTGGCGCCGCGTCTAGTTGCGTTTTATTGTCGAAGGTTTCGTGGACACAAGCTCTTCGCCAAATCGTCAAAAACTGCTACAGATATCACTCGCGCGAAGACTTGCTCAACGGCATGCCGAGCGACACGCCGTCCCGAGTGCACGGTAACAGCAGGTACGACTGCTACCGATCTTGGAGGAGGAGACACGACAATGGTTTCCTGTCTCTTGCTTTTGAGGCTTGTTTAAAACAATGGAACCACCTGTGCGAAACCTGAAAAGCCACAAGAACTTCTAAGATTTTGTTTTTAAACTCTGCGTAGAAGTGTGCGTTTACCGCATCGCGTCTCGCCGTTATAAGAATGGACATCTCTCTCGCGTCGTATGGCGCAAGTCTCAATCAAAATCGAGTGTTGTCTCATAATCCCGTGATCCCAAGTTTCCTTCGTGATATGGAAACGTAAGGGCGACGACCACTTGAAGTTTGCTGTNGGGCGCAATTAAGAATCAGGAATGACGTTTTCGANCGTCTCTGCGCATCGGCTGATATTCTGCCTCGAAAAGGGCGTTGTCAGTGCTTTTCTTAGTCGCACATGCCGTTGCTGTTGTAGTCGATCGGTTTATATCTTAGGGACTCTCAACGTTTGTCAGGTGGTCCACCAGGAATTTCTAGTGGTCTACAGAGACTTCCATAAATCCTTGGTAAAACGTTCCGGAGAATTGTAACCTTTACTGTACAATAAATTATGTAAGACCACCCATGTGTAATGCAGTTTTGACTAGTTGTTCATGAGGTGCCAGCATCGCAAAGTGGTCCATCAGATATTTTTTTATGAAGATGGTCAGTGAACCAAAAAATGTTGAGAACCACTGGCTTATACAGAATCCACTTCCGTTAACTTAGTTGGGAACTGCCGCTGCAAATCGCCACCACACTCCAGTTTGCGTTTTTTTTCTTTCGTTATTCCTGCTGTTGACCTGAGCTAAAACAGAACTTAATTTGTGGCTTTTCCAGTTCAATGTTTTTTTGTTATGTGAAAGAGCACGCACCTTAAGCTCTTTGCAAATGTTCGTAGCCCGTAAGATCATTTGCGGTGTTTCACAAGATCTCTGTCCCGTTGTCAGTAACTTGCTTTGCAGGATGGTGTTTGGTTTTGGGTAAATTATCTGTTGCGTGCGCTGTAGCTGAGATGAACTTTCTGACATAAACAAGTATTTTTCACTCAGACCAGATCTCATTCGTCAATTACTTGAAATAAAAGTTCCAAGTAACATTCACTATGACTGAGTGTCCATGTTACTTCTGCGTCGGGGTTAGTAGATTCAGGCATTTTTCCTAATAATCTCTTCTTTTTCCAAAAAGGGAGAAGTACCAAAGACTGTACACCTCGCCTATGTCTGTAGCGCCGCCCACCCTGGTGCAGACTGTGCACAATGCTGACGGCTCGGTGTCTCTAGTTCAGGTGAGGTGATTTGTGTTGTTCGATGTAAAAGTTCGCTGCAGCTGACTGGAATGCTTTGATTGACTTTAACGGAACTGAATCACGCTCTCATTTTTTGCGGGAAAAGCAAGTCCATAGGTGGCGCTAGCAAGTCTACTAGAAATACCAATTTACCCACTGCGCGGTTATAAACAAAGTTCTCTGAAAACTGCGTGTAGTGTTGTTTTTTTACTGTGGAAGAGGAGGTTACACGAGTAGCTTTTTTGTTGTTTATATTTAGTTTCTATTTTACACATGAATTTCTTGTGTTTATAGTGTAGCAATTAGTGTTGAATGTTCAAGTTTTGGGTAAGCATGGGATAACGAAAAAATGAAGGTTACGGAGTGGTAAGGATAACATACCAATGAGATAATTTTTGCTGTTTATGCTTTCGGTTAAAGTTGGGTTAAACCTTATCATACCAACCACTTAAGATTAATTGTGACAATAAAGCCGCGGAGTGCCCAGGCGGAGCTTGCATTTTGTTAATTTCCGTTATCACTGCACTCAGTTGCAAGTCACGCGTATTAATAACGCGGGCCCATTGGCGCATAGTAATTAAGAGCGGAAAGTTTTGTCCCGTCGGTCACCCGACGAACTTTTGACCCTGCCGCACCACCGCCGGAACGTTTTTCTCACGTCGGCTTGCTTTCTATCAGTTGGACTCCGGCCAGACCATCGCCACCATCACTCAGGACCAAACTGGAGCCGCGGTGGCCACCCTGACCAACACGCCGAACGACGATGTCGGGCAAATCGACATGGGCATCGAAGAGGTGTGGCTCAAGGCCTGGTTTTGCGCCGTTGCAGTGTTCCGGTATAAGCGTTCAGGCAGAGACTGACGCACTGAATGCTCGCGTGGCCAGTGATGCTGTGTGCGTTACTCGACCGTGTTTAGCTTGCAGTTGTTGGCGACGGTCGTACTAGTTCGTGCGACTGCACTGCGTATGGATAATTGTGTTCTCTCGCGCTCAGCGAACACATCCAACCTTTCAACGACTTTTATCATTTTTCGCGTTCTGCAGATTGAAAATTCCGGGTGGCCGCTCGCGGCGCAAGAGAGCACCACGACGAACGATTCCATTGGTTCGTTGGCAGCTGACTCAGCACAAGGTCGGAAGCGCTTAAACGACGTCCGGGTTGCATTTGCTGGCTCCGATCAGGTGAGAAGCGACTGTTGCGTTGCGGCCACAATATACACTACGTTATGTCACGAAGCTTCCCCTGTTGCGCGTCCTGAAACTCAAGCTCTTGTTTGCAGAATTTACAACCTTAGGTAGTCATTAAGGCTGATAGTAGGTTTTGTTTTAAAGTTTTAAATTTTAATGGACATTCAAAGCAGTGGTTTCCAACCTTTTTTGATGCCCACGCCTTTAAAAAATTCATTGTTTTTCACCCTCAAGGTAATATCTAATACGTTTGGTTAATTTACATTGCTTATTTGCTCATCTCAACCTTAAGATCCACATCACTTGGGTAAGTTATGGTATAGGAAATACGGAAAACATTTTCGCACAGCATTGTCACATAATGAGCGAAAATGAAGACTTGTGAAAAGCGCCAGACATTTGAGTAGTTCGGATAAAGATGTTAGATGAGCAAGCACACCGTCGAATAAATGGCACTACTTGTTTAGATACCAAGCATCAAGTGTCATGGCGCTGAAATGGGTACTTTAGGACTTAGGTAATGTAATGCGAAATTCAACAGGTGCTTTTGAAAGCCATGCGCAGTTGTTAATACAAAGCTGTGTGCTCGGGTTCCAACGGTGGCAACCATTCTGCATGTTGGCATGAAACAAATAAGTTAACTGCAAACTGAACGAAAAGCACCGGATCTGGTTCAGGTAGCTGGTTTACTCAGCAAACGCAACATATACACAATTTTGATGAAATATTTGGTGGTACGATCGTTGATACTTTTGGGTGGAGAGAATACACAGTTCTTTGCAGTTGAGAGCAGTTTCATATAATGTCGTGAGAGAGTTGAAGGCAAAATTTCTTGAGGCGAGGCACTGAAATAATATCGCTGCAACAGTACATCCTGCTCGGGTTGAGCGCAGCTGAGCCGAAAGCATAAAACAATGCGGTTTCGATATCAACCACGAGAAAACGACACCGGAACTGTCACCTCACCCCCCCCTCGCTATGTCGCCACCCTCCCAGTGGTGTACCACCGGTTGGAAAAATCTTGATTTAAAGGTTGTGATAATTTTCAAGAGTAAATTTCATTGGTGGAGACGCGGATCACAACTACAAAGAAAGTCGCCACCACCAAGACAGGGCGGGCGAACGTTGCGAGCGACTGGCCAGCCGGATGCATTGGACTCTAAATAGTGACGATGTGTCGGATTCGCGTGCAGATCGATGGATTACTTGCGTAAACTGATATGAATCAGATGTAAATATCAATTGGCTTTATTGATATGATTGTGACGTGTCCAGCATGACGTGCTGAAGAGGTAAACGGCTCGCACGGTGTCCGCGGATCGCAGTTTTCCCGTTCCTGATTGTTGATGGCATTATTTCAACTTGCTCGCTTTTACCTCTCAGCCTCTCGAATGGACGTTTTGACTTTTTCAAGCTTGTATGTATGCAGTACGGGGCAATGTTGCTCGGGTGGAAGAAAATTCACACAATCCAGCTGCTTCATCTTTAGGCGTTCTACCTTCGAAAGTGATAAATTGGTCCATGTCAAAAACGTTGGCATCCCTGGCAGAGAATGTTTCATCAACATTGTTGCAAGTACTGTCTTCCATAAAATGAACATTTTTCAATATAATTACCACCGCCGTTATTAAAATCCTCAGCCCATGGTTTCAGAGTTATTTGCACGAGCTTTGTTTACCATGGCGCAGCTTACCTTTGCCTCATCTTTTATGTTGTTCCTTCGTGCAGTCGCAGCATGAGATTGACTTCACGTTTCCTTGTGAATGTCTTCAGTTGCGACTTCAAAAATTTGCCGTATACATCACTTCCAGTCTGTCAGCTTCGTGGTTCGGTTTTCTGAGTGTTCTTCTAGTTTGACATCTGTAAAACGACAGGGCCGAGTTTTGTTGCAAGTTTTGCTCAAGTGTGTTTTGCTTGCCCTCGAAAAAAACTGGCGATAAACACGACAGCCGATCGTCTTGGTTGGCCGGCGTTCGGATTCGATCTCGCGCAGAACGCTGCGTGTCCAGGCCTGGCACGTCCTTCGTCTGTTTTGATAAAGCTTGTGTTGTGATGAATCGCGCTTTGTGAACAGTGCACACACCCACCGCGTCCGAGCTCGCCCGACCGTTCTTGAGTTCGCTCTGGTTACTTCCGCTTCCGACTGCGCCACAGGCTTGCACTTTGCTGCCAGGTGATTTAACGGGTCGCGGCCGGCAGACTGTTTTGAAAACGTGACGTGCGAAAACGTACGCTGGTCTGGTGACGCAAGTCAAGTTACCGGTTGAAGTGGACACTGGTGACAGGCGGAAGCTGACCCGAAGGTCGCGTTTGTCTGTGACAAGATGGAATGATTCTGTTACCTTGCTCATCTTTGTATCCAGGTGCCGGTTATGATGGCCATTTATTTACCAATTTACAGATGAAAAATGTATGTTTCCAAAAAACTTTGAATATTGCAACGTGTTTAGGAAAAATCTGGGTCGCTATTGCCGAAAATGCACTTGGTTCTGTTGAAATTGCTCTAGTGTTTGAGATACTGAATGTCCCGTATTTGTAAGATCCTTCCATCCCCCCGAAAAATGTGTTCAGTTAACGCTTTCTTTCCGGGATGTTGACCTGCTGCTGTACGAAACGAAGCGATGGTCAACTACTCATCAAAAGAAAGAGTATACCAAGCTTTGGCATGAAACTGGGGTATCAACATGAGCCATCGGCTCCCCACCAGGTGTGTAAGAATTATACCGAAGCCCTTCGCTTGTGGACCAAGGAAAAGTGAAAGCAATGAGGTTCGGTGTGCCTATGGTTTGGTGAGAGCCGCAGAGCCACCGCCACGATTGCCACTTGGTGGACATGGGAGGATGGAACCGTCATGGAAAGACGTGGTGGTATTATTGTGATATGGAATCTGCAAGGCAGCCAGTTCCGCATTGCAGTGGGGTTCCTCCACTGGTATAGGAGGCAGGTGGTGCAACCGCGCCCCCAAAAGTTTAGATTTGGTGAAAATCCCACAAAATCAGGGCAAAATTTCTGAGAACCTTCACAAAATCCCTGAAAATTCGAGCAAAAATGGCGCCCAACATGCTTTGGCTTGTAAAAAATGGCACCCGAATTGACATGAAGAGCTTTTTTTGGAGGTCACTTTGTATGATATTTTTTCGGGCAGGTTGGGAGAATTCGGGCAAAATTCAATCGCACCCCAAAAATTTGCATGTTCCTACGCATATGGTTCCTATCCCTGTTGTTTCTTTTCCAGACCTTGTTTCAGGTGATAGTTTGTTCGAAACAACGGAAGAAATAGACAGTGACTGCAGTAGTTTTGATCAAATACCCATGCTCCGTTTACCTTTGGGATAGTAGAGCTAGTGATCAACACTGGCAAAAGGTTTGGCCCACGAGTGAAGAGATTGTTGTGGAGAGAAAAACACAATGAAACATCGGTTGACCGTGACAGCATCATCTTCCCACCATTGTACATAAACTGGGATTGATGAAGCAATTCGTCAACGTATTAGATAATAACGGGGCCTGTTTCAAATACATCTGTAATCAGGGATGTGGTGGTGCAAAAAAAAAGAAGTGTTGAGAACACACCCAAAATACGGGCCATTTTCAACAGCACTACAAAGTCATTTTCAAATCTGTATTTAACGAAGTATTCACTTCCATTGCACTACAAAAGAAAACATGAAAAAGGGGCGGGAACGCGTTCCACACCCAAAGAAGTGTGAAAACGCCGTTCCTACGCGTTCCCGCTCCACAAAACCCTGTCTGTAACACATTTCCTGGTTTGAGTAATGAGAAAGCTGAAGCCGGAATTTTTGACGGATCACAAATTCATAAATTTATTGTAGATCAAGTGTTTGTCTTATATGATTGCAAACGAGCCTGCTGCCTGGTTTTCTTATGATTCTGTGTCAAAGGAACTCTTAGTGAAAACGTAGGCAGACAATTACGAGGATATTGTTGAACTGATGCTGTTCTCAAACTTTCAAGCTCTTGGAGCCAGAATGAGCATAGATGTTCACTACTTACTCAGCTACTTAAATCGACTCCCAGATAACCCTGGTGATCTAAGTGAAGAACAAGGTGAACGGTTCCGTCAAGACAATAGAAGAGAGGTATTAGGGTCGATGGGGCCGTCACATGATGTCAGATTACTGCTGGACTCTTACGCGTGATTGTGCCCAGCAACATCAACAATCGTAGATCATACAAGGGAACTTTTCGTGAAATGGAGTATAATTAACCATATTTTGCTGTACACAGTGTATGAAATATTTTCCTGTGTTTACAACGGTGTTAAATGTTATTGGCATAACTTATATGCGTATTCATAGTTTGTGGAGCTCTTCTAAAGTTATTTAACTGGTCTACAGCATGTGCATGTACGCGGATTATGTCTGATACGTATATCCTTTCACAATTACAGTGCCATTCACTTTAACAAATATTGCAATAAGAGAACTGATGTAAAACGAACAAACGTTCATCTTGTTAAAAGTAATTCTAAGCAACTAAAAGCTCTTTCTAGCGCTGGTACGTGATCTGCGCAGGAGACACACAATATACCGTTACGTGCAAATGTGGAAAAAATGATTTAAATATATCTCATCTAGAGCCAATTCAGAAAAACTAATGCCATTTTCGGATTCAGTAACCCAGGTTTACCCCCGAAACGCTTTCAACTTCTGAGCCAAAAACTTCTTGTCTGCCAGTGATTCGTTTCTACGTTTGTAGATAATTGATGCCGCTTCCCTCGCCTCAGCTGCTGACGTCACCATCACGACCGACGACGAAGAGTCAGGTGATGTTTATATTGTTTGCATATTAGTTATACGAGCCATTAATAACTAAGTGTGTGCAAATCAACACACCGAAAAGCCGCCACACCAACGTAGTGGTGTGTCTTTAACGCTATTGCCGGTTCGTGGCGCAGCGTGATGACATCATGCGATTAAAATATAAGCACTAGCAAATAAGGCGTGGTTGCGGATTGGCGGTGGCTGTCGCCATACCTTGCATAGTATCTCCTGAGGTTCGTTCGTGCAAGTAATGACTTCGTTCAGACAAAGTTAAAACGTGAGCTTGATCTTCCCGTGGCGAAATTTTTACAGTTTTGATGGTACATGTGCATCCCACTTAACCCAATGCGTTTAATACAACGCTAGTTACGAATCTTGCGGGTAAGCACCCTACAACATCCCAGTCGAAAAATAAAAGTACAGCCAACGGTTTGTTGTCACAGCCATGGTCCAGATTCCTGTCTCAGTGTACGAGAGAATCGCCAGCACGATCCAGCAGTCCGGCGCCGCCGCCACGGTCTCCATTTCTCCTGACGGACGCATCCACCTCACGCCGGCTCTGACCGCGAAACTTCCCGAACGAAGCGGCGGCAGTCGGTCGCAGCGAGCGAAGGATGCGTCGAAGCCGAACTGAAGAGTCGCCATTCGTCATGACCGAGAATTGTTCCCGATAGTATCGGCGCGGGTGAGCGCCCGAATTGTGGCGGTACAAGAGATGGGGGTGCGTTCCCTCATTGTCCCCTTGTGAGTGCGGCAGTGGTTCTGTGGATAGGGTCGATACCACTGCGTCATCGGCATGGCGAAGGGAGCTGCAGCGGCACACAATGGGTTTCAGTGTTGAATGAATGCTGTCCATGTTAGCGCGCACAGCTACAGGTGTTTCATTGTTGCGTCATAACGGCGTGACAAGGAAACAATCACAGCTACCGTCTGCTGCTAAAGCACTTCAGTGTTTTCTTGCAATGCATAGCACCTCTCTTGCCGTGGGCTATGACTTTTTCCCAGTTACGTTCGTTGATTTACGACCGAACTTCTTCAGCACATGAAGTGAGTGTTGCACTTGTGATTTTTGGTCTGCGAAACGTTGTTCGCCCTCGCCTGCTTTTTGGCTGTGGACACATCTACTCTACGTTTTGAATTTGCGGCCTCGGACACAGATGTTTACATTTCGTTGGTCGACAAACACGTTGAGCAGAAACCTGCATCGCCTGACGTAGTAATCACTTCGCAAAGGTACGGAAAGTGCCAAGCCAAGGTCTGCTGATGTTGAAGATTAATTTTACCGCTGGTCGATTGAAAACGGCCACAAGCGCAACATTACAGCAGTGGCCTGTTGCGCATTTGCGCTGAATAATATGAACGTCTCATACCTTCCGCTTCCGTTTGTTGTGTGATTGCGCGGCGAGCTCGCGTTGGTGGGCATCCCGTGTGTGGGCGCCACTTTCCTCTCGTGTTCGGGATACGATTTCTCGCAACAACAGTGTCCTGTCTATGAGGTTGTTGGTGAAGACGAGAGGCAGTTGCTTTCGTTAATGTCATTGTGTTTCATTTACGCCCGACCGACCTGCTGCGAAAATACATGCAATGCAGCGCTGCTTCTGCTTTGCCAGTGTGTTTCTTGGGGTCGACCTCCGCGTAACAAAATCGACTTTGTGATCGAGAGGGAAATGCTGTTCGTTCGGTTTGTGGATGACACGTCAGCAGCAAACAAAACATTTTTTCAGCTGAATTTCATGCCCATGCTTTCAATCCATACCCAGCGCATTTGGCTTCATCGCGAAATTGCCGAAGGTTTTGACTGGTGAGGCTCCACTCATCCACGCGCAGCGCTGTCTCGGTCTTCAGTAAGCTTCGTGTCATCTCAGCTGTTTCGAAACGTTTTCAGCCCGTCGTTGCACACTGCTTGCAATGTGACGGCAAAGCATCAGCGAGAGAAAATATGACTCGGATTTAGATGTGAGCGCGTTCTTGCGGAAAATAATTTCTTAAAATGTTGCTTCAGCCGATTGTAACTTGAGTTGACTGCAAACCCCATGCAGAGCACAGCCATTCGCAATAGATAAAGACGTGATCCTCTAATGCTGTTACGACGGTTCACTCAACCTTTTGTCACGGTTTAATTCTAAAGTCCTTTTTTGGTTTTGACAGTATATGGCTAATGCTGTCTACACAACTTGATGGGGATGCTACTAATAGTGGCCAGGCAAAAGTTGGACTTCAGGCGAGCAACAGTATTCTTGCTGGGGACGCCGCTTTCCAAAGCACAAAATGACTAGATATTTTGGAGGTATGGCCCTGTGCCACGCCTATGGCTACTAAGAAGAAATGTCAGGCTTCCATTCTTCATATGAGGTGCAGAAATGTCACAACACGTAGTATATCGTGTTTGAATGTAGTGCTGCATTGCTTCTTGACTATCGCTCCCGAACCTTTGAACAAGTGTAAAAACGAGTGTTTTACCAACTAAGTGAGTATGTGTAAAGTGGATAAATGTTTGTAACTTTCACTCACCTCGAAGCGAAGAAACTACCAGTTGATTGACGAGGACGTGTTATGCATATTTGCTGACGAAGACTGCAGATCGCTACATTAGAAGGCGAAATTAGCTTGGTTCATTTCGCCTACGATAGGCAAGTTGGTTGCCTGCAAATGAATTTACTAAAATTTGGTATGCGCGGTTGATTTTATCAAATATTGTGCGGGTGTCACTGTTTGGAGCAACATAATCAAGCGTTTGCTTTGTCGTGGACGATTTGGTGCTGCTTGCATCTTTTGAAAATGCGTTTGGCCGGTTTGCAGCTGCGTGCGAACAAGCTGGAATAGAAATTAGCACTAAATAGACGGGCACTATGTCTCCAGAAACTTAAGCCAGTGCACGCTGCAGGTAAGTTGCAATACACTGCAGCAGGTTGAGAAGTACAAATATCTTGGGGTGGTATTCGTGAGTGACGTTATGTAGAACTAGGAGATTGATGCACGAATTGGCAAAACAAACCCACTTCTGCCTGAGCTTTATCACTCTGTTGACAAAACGGAACTTTCAAACACCGCAAAGCTGTCTGCTGTTAAATAGGTCTTTGTTCCGATCCTCATACATGGTCATGAATCCTAGGTAATGACTGAAAGAGTGCTATCTGAAGTATACAAGTGAAAAAGATGGGATGTTGGTGAACTCTGCTAAATTCGTGAAGCCCTGAGTGTCGAGTATTTCTCCGAATGTAGTGATCCCACCTACGATGATTCGACCACGTGATCAAAATGCCCTGGAAAGATTGGTGAGGCGAGTTCTCTTGGCTACGGGAAGGTGGCCCGGAGGTTGAGCAAGGACCAGGTGACGTGATTACTTGTCCGACTTTGCCAGCTCCGGTCTTGTGTTGGGGCCGACAGGACTATCAGATACTGCTAAAAGCCGTGAGGTGATTCAAGGCCTAGGGCTGCTTCCTCCGCGACCGCCCGGAGAGGAAAAGCCAATGTGAAAATGAATGGTAGAACAAAAAAAAATTAACAAGAAGATGGTGAAGTTTTCACACTTATACAAGAAACGGCTTTTATGTTGCATGCTCAGCAGTATTTTTTGGTGTGAACGTTTGTGGCCAGGGACGGCCCTAGGCAGTTCTTCGCCACAGGCAAGCTTCAATATTTACAAAATAATGCAAGACCTTTTTCGAAGATTCAGCACATGGAAACCGAGAAAATAGCGTATTGTACGCCCTTTGAAGGCTGCACTGTAGGTGGCCGCCCAAATGGTCTAGTGGAAGGGCCGGCCCTGTTAGTGGCCCTGTGGGTTGTAGCTGTAGGAATTTGTTGTGGGTTACTCATACTTTTTATAGTAAATCAATACCCCGGGCGCCATCTAACTTCGTTACGTCCCTTCCTAGCGTTATTAGAAACACCTAAACACCACAAGACGCAATCGCACCCTTGCAATGCTATGTCGAATATTCTGTGCTAACCATGGAACTTCCACAATACTACACAAAACAAAACACTATTTCCCGTACACAATTGTGCCTGCCACATACGAACTAAAACAGCTGCACGCAGGGACGCCGGAACAGGGTACATTACGGTGGCACTACGACCACTGCCCTTTGAAAGGGGGGCAACGGGGACAAAGGTGCCCTTACAATTACATAACAGCANCACAAGTAATTCCATGATTTATCAAGATCGACTTGAAAAAAATTATTGCTGCTATTCGAACACACAAATTCAGCATGGATTTCTATAANTTATGTTATTAGTTTTAAGGTCAACTTTGTTAATGAACATGTAAATGCAAAAAGAATGACTATTATGGGTGCGCTTTTAAACGGAACTCAAGCAACAGGTTTTGAACTGGTGGTACGTCAAAATCATGGGCGTTCGCAGCACTAGCGTAGCCAGCCCAAAATTTTTTGGGGGACAATGTTCAATTTTAGGCTAATAACACTATATTTGTTTATTTTGTTTAGGATATCGCCTCTCAAAGCACAAACAGACTGTATTTTCTAAAAATTGGGGGGGAATGCCCCCCTGGCAACGCCTATGGTCCACAGGGTGGTTACAACGGATATTTTCCCTCCCTGGAAATCGGAACTAAGAACCAAAATATTCAAGAAAACTTGACGTCAGCAGCTCAATTCCTATTAATTGATTTATTTCTTGCAATGACAGTTTATTAGCCGGTACGACACTCACACGGCACAAGAGCCAGGTTCAGTGTTCTGATGTCATGCAGTGATGAGCTTGCAGTTCACTCGTGTCCACTCAGTGTTGCCATTCGGTTGTTACGGAAAAGTACTAGATTTCATGATAAAAAAACACTAGATTCACCCAAAAACACTAGATTACAAAAGCAAACTTAAAACACGGTGAAAATACCCAGAAAATGCGTTGCAATGCCAACCATAGACATTGCACAACTCATTGTCAAACAGAGACAAAGAAAACGGGTGATACAGCAGCAACGCTTGTGTTTGTTTGTACAGGTGACTGACACTTTTAACAGATGACGAAGTGGCTTCACAGCGGTTAACTCAAAACATATTTTGTCTTGTGTAATTTAACTTTAAATTAGGTAGAATTTTTAGCAAGTTACAATTGCACTAAGCAAAAAGTCTCAATTACAGTTGTAATTACACAAAATTGTGCAATCAATTACATTCAGCTCACCCATAAAAAAAACACTAGATAGCCATAAAAAAACACTAGAACACTAGATTAAATGAAAAAACACTAGATCTAGTGGAAAAACACTAGGAGTGGCACCACCGTTTCCACTCCTTTGTCTGCAGAGGCAGGTTGCGAAACTTGAAACTTGCAAGCGGATTGCATAACTGTTGGCCTTTATTGTGTAACAATAACATGGCAACAAATCTTCTAAAGTTCACTTCAAGTTACGATAATAGGCGTTTTGCTGCATGTGACTGTTGAACGCAGACATCTTGGCAGGTACTGCAGCGAGACTGTGACTGCTGATAGCGGTAAGCAGGGACGCTGAGAGTGGTGGCATTACCCCTGACATTTCAAAAGAGGGACAACGGGGACAAAGTTGTCTTTTTCATAACAACATTATAGGCAATTTTATGGTTTATCGAGATCGAATTGAAGCAAATTTTCTATAGTTTCTTTTATTATTTTTGAGGCCAACTTCATTGTTTAACAGTAGCAAGCATAATTGGCAACGATTTTTTTTGTGTTTTGTAAGTTTCCATTGCCCTCAACATTTTTACTGCCCCCTGCCCACCGAAATTCCGCACGTCCCTGGCTGCACGAAAGTGAAAACAATTCGCATGAAAGCTAAATGGTTTCAACCACGAATTCTATCCAGACACAGAGAAAAATGGGCTCTTGATAGCCAACTACATTCGTCAAAATATTCTTAATACAAAGCAAATTTTAAAAAATAAACCATCTGCCAACAGATTGGTGATTACTGAGTAATCTGTTTTTGCGGTAGCTTACGGACACCTTGTAATTGTGGTGTAACAATAACAATGCTATACAACTACTATCACAAGTGCAATAATACTCATCTGCAGCGGGTGAGTACTATTCAGTGCACTATGCAGTTTTAACAACAGTGGGGTTTCGGCACCAGTGGCGCCTAAAGTAGCATAGTCCCGCCGCAGATACTGCAGGTGTGTGTGCATCTGCGTTTAGGGCGTGTACCTAATAGCAAAAGGTAACAGCAGGCATAAAACTTGCTTTGCAGAATATTCACAATACAGTCGTTCATTTTAATGTTCACACTAAATTTCCTCTGCCTGATCCTCAAAAGCTGACTTTTAAACCTTGCGTTAATTTATGACTATCTTGTCATCAGCGAAACACACACTACTACCTCAAATAAACCAGAAGAAAGATTCAGACAAATAGACAATATGATTTTCACACAAATCCCTGCACAGTTTACGTCACAATTTCGTATCAATTACCATCATCAACTCAGTGTACTGTAACTTAATCCTTCGATTACCATGCTGACTGTCAAATTCATCAATGAAGTCATCTAAATCTACATTCTTTTTTCAGCTCGTACCCTTTCGATTGAAAGTGGAGCAATGTTACTCAGTTTTCCACTGGCCATGGAATTTCTGAGAAACGTTTTCACTACTTTCATGCTTGAAAAACTTCCCTAGTATGAAGCGCTGGTGATGGGAAGAGTTATAGCTATTGGTAACAACCAAACGCAGCTTTGTAAGGAGCTATAATTGAGAGAAAGTGTTCGAGCGATGTAGGCAGCCGCGACTCTTTCCAAACAAAATTCTTTGCCAGAGGTATTTCATGTTTTGCATCTTTTCTCTTATTGAATATGCATTTGCGAATTTTTTCAAGTGTTCTTCTGATCGAAATGTTTGGACTCCGGGGAAACGAGCTAAATTGTCGGAAAGAATTGCTCATGAATTATTGCAAACACGGCTATCTGATTCTTTGATCAAACAGCCAATGACTGAATAGAATATTTTGCTGTGCACATGNAGTGTCTCACAAGATTGTTTGCCAGTGGGTCCTATCACAATAAAATGCTCTTCGTGAGGAGCCAAAATGAGCTCCGCTGCTTTCCCCAGGTTTACCTGCATATTCTGCAGCAATTGCGATGCCTTGTCAACTTCGGGGAAAATGCTGCATGCAGGCTGGAGGGCTTTTAAATTAGCGTTTGAAATATTGCTGGCTGAAAGTTATGTGCTGTATATGTCAATCAAACGAATGGAACATTTAAGCACAAAAATGGGGGGCCAAACTGAGGGCAAGGCAAAAATCTGGGGTCCGTAGCCCTCCCAGACCCCCCTTGGAATCGCCACTTGTCCCGACATGAATGATGATGCGTATTTGAAAACGTTTTCACCGACATTGGTACGTTTTGACTGACTGAGCTCGGTTTCGAGACACTTGCAATTTACAACAGACTGGACTGGAACCACACCTCGATCCCACGCTACAGGCACGTACCCACACCGCAGTACGCATTATTCGCGTTTTTTGCCAGCAAGGTTACGAAAGGTATTACCATGCAGGGCCACTTGAATGGTACGCGAATAGAGCAAACGCTTCTGAAGAGTGGAGGGTTCGAACGTAAGACCTAAACAGTAGGCTGTTTGTGGCCTTTCAAGTCTCGTGCTCGATTAAATTGATGCAAAGGAAATTTCGCGTGTGATGCTGCCAATAACCACTACGAAATCTGTGTGGCCTATGGCGCAAAGTAAGAGGAACTGTGAGTTTTAGCAGACCGCTCGTTACACTCTTACTAGGGATACAAAGCGAGCAGAATGAAACTTTCTTATCAGCGTGTGGTATGGTCCGAGAGAGGGGAAATGGTACAAAACCTGGTAATATTAATTTCTTCGTTTGGATCAAATCAAACCATGCTGAAAGTGAGACAAGACTCCATTTTATGTGTTTATGTGCATTTTTAAGAACGCTTGTGCTTGACCTTACGTTCGATCGTAAAGTGGCTGCTGAAGAGGTGACATAATTTTTATCTCGCTACCTCCTGACATGACTTTGTTTTTCTGCTTGTTTTCGTATTGAAATCTCAAAATGCAGGAGTTGTTGTTAGCTTTATCTTCTTTATCTTCATTTAAAGATAAATACCTCTGAAGGTTCGCCATGGAAGAAACTTTATCTTCATTTAAAGATAGAAACTTGATCTTCATTTAAAGATAAATACCTCTGAAGGTTCGCCATGGAAGTGACAAGACATAGTGGGGTATCAATACCACGTGCAGTTCATATTTTTCTGAGAATTTCTTTAGTTTTTGGACATGAACTTTTTGCTCATCGGTCAAAAAGATACATGTAAGCACAGGGTGGGAAATTCTCGCTCACCAATGAAGTATACTTTGCCACAACTACGTGGCAGTTGCACGTTAACTGAAATCGTAAGCTTTGCTTAAAAGTTAGCAACTGTTTAAACAGCTGCAAGTAAGGAGCAAATAATATAAGGAAAAGAGCTCTTAGGATCTTTATCTTCCGCTTGCATGATGTTCCGTACTTGATTTCCAGCAGAAGGCGAAAAAGCTCTGAGGAATAGATGGCGAACTGCGAGCATCGGATTTCTTCAAAACTGTCATACGGCGCACGTAAGGTTCAAGCAAGGTTGAAAGCATTTCCATCAAGTCATATATAATTTACAGTCGAAAACGGAGGTAAAAACGGTTTTGCGCATAATTGCAACTCATTGACCTCCTTGGTCATATTCTTGTACCCAGCAAGGTTAATAAACCCAATTGATGCAACAGAATTGCAGCTTGAAATTCAGTTTGGGACTCTGTTTTCAATTGGCATATGCAGGAAATTCCCTGAAACACGCCAAGCCACCTATAAACGTCCTTTATGACAAGTTAATTAAGTAGAAAATCAGACCATTTTATTGTTTGTCTTCGATCATGACTGTGTGCCATACGCTAAGTACTAGAATGATCTAGGCATCAATTGCACACTGGTGTGCCATTGCATTTATTGCACAATGTAGCAAAACATTTTTTTTTTCCTTAGTAAAAAATTGTGGCATCCTGTTTGCTTATGCCATAAAATCATGAAAAATCTTTATTGTGCCAGCTTTACTTTGGGTTTGTGTTTGTAAGACTACTTTGAATTTTTCCTACTTTTCGTGAAATAAAGATGTAGGCCTACAATAGTTTGAAAAATTACTTCTAGCAATAGTTACAGAACGTGTTCAGTGGTATTGTCGTCAGTTTCAGTTCATGGGATCATGAAATCGTGGTGATCATGCAACGACCTCTTCAGTGATTATGAAATGTTGGCCTGCAATTAAAAATAGAAAAAAATATGTTAGTCCTTGTTTTTACCCTAGCCATGTTATAGTTGATGGTGCTGCCCCAGATTTTGAAGAAAAAGTAATTCGATTGCCAAAAATGTATTGTAAATGTTCCAGACGCTTTAAACGAGGCATGGGTATCTTAAAATATTACAAAACTCACGAACAATCCGCGAACTCGAATAAGCATCATTGTAAGTCAAAGGTTGCGTACAGTGAACTAAACAATGGTGCTTTTTCATTGACTGCTGGTTTGGAAGTTGCGTTGCGCTTTGTATTATAACAAAGGCAGTGGATGTTTGGCAAAGGTTTTGCAATTCATGAAAACTGATTAAAAAGTGTTCGGTTACTGGAAGTATACATTTTCAAATCCAAACCAAAAACACTGTCACATTTACAAATGAAATAAGGCTACACTTGCTGCTGTTTTGCAATGAACTAAAAAAACAAATATTTACAAAGCATTTGTTTTCACTGTGGAAAGTGACTTTATAATTGCGAAGAATTTACAGTTCTTACTTCAGAATTTTGACGTTTCCCCAGGCTCAACTTCTCTTTCAAAACGATGTGCATCTTACTCTTTCAGGGTATTGCCAATGTTTGCTTGCTTTGCATGAACTGGAACTTGACAGGGAGTTCACGTGGTTCACGAGCATAGGCGTAGCCAGGAGAAGGCCATGGCTCCCCCAAATTTCTAGCATATCTTGTCATTTCGTGCTTTGGAAAGCGGTGTCCCAAACAAAATACTGTTGCGCACTTAAAGTCAAAAATATGACCCCTCCGAAATTTCGGGCTGGCTACGCCACTTTACACGAGTTTTGTTGTACCGAGTCGTCATTGTGGAATCACTTCAACTGTTTTAAGCTTGAAGCAATTTATGTCAGTTTTGGCGTAACAGCGAAAACAATGCTGTTAGCTGAAAATGATAGACGGCAGTCATGCTAAGCTTTTTCTGGCGGGTTATTAACCAAGCTTGTTACATTCCTGCCCATAAGGATGAAATAAATTTAACATGTATTAGGTTGAAGAGCGGTGAAATAGGACAACAACCTTTTCAAAAGGCCTCCTTACGTACGTTTCCACCATACATGTCTACACGCCTTGGTATTGCGGTCCAAACGAAAAATTTTAACACTACCACAACACAGCTTACCTTCATACAAAATACCTTTATCTCAATATCTATGCGCTGCAGTAACTGGTATTATATGGTATTATACTGGTATTATATGGTAACTGGTATTATGTAACTGGTATTATATGGTAATATGCAGTAATTGGTATTATACTGGTATTATATTTTGAATAAAATGTAGACATTTTGTGAACGTTTTTCACTTTTATCTTGAACACGATGCGTTGTTGCTAAATAGTTTAAAATGAGAGCACAGGCGGTTTATCCATATTTTCCATAAGTTTTGTAATAAACAACTTTTTCCGTTGCGATTCATTTGCACATATAGGCTAATTCAAATATCAAATTAACAAAAAGTACGAAACTGTTCATATTCATTCACTGATTTGATGTGACATACAACTCACTTCGATTATTTTCGCCTATTTCAGGAGGTCGTCGAACAAGGCAGGATTTCAAAGGTACTTTGAACTTCTGAAAAGGATCAAAAACGAGATTTTCCTCAACAACAACTTTTGCTATTTAAAGAAAAAGGCAAGGGTTAGAGTCAAATTTCCGGAAAGATCAACTGTTTTGCACTTACTGTACAATAGGTTAGATTCGGAGGCCACTTTCCCTCGCAAGTATGACTCTGCACGAGCACTCCACCTTCGCTCAAGTATAACGAATGCGGTGCAAGACTGCTGCTACCGCAAAGCGCCCGTGCCACAGCTGTGTCGCGGGCACATGACTGGTCATCAATTTTTCATGGGAGAGGTCTGCGTAGAAGCATGCCGCTGAAAACGTATGTTCAAAGCAGTCAAATTTTCTCAATCGATGTATTTCGTCTGTCCCAGCCCAATGGTTGAGTCCCACAAAACTGAAGATAAAACTTTGAAAGGAATTGGAGCAAACGTTGGTAATTAGTGATTACTGCTTGATATGATGAAAATTAGAGGTAACGCTGGCCTTAAATCTTCGAACAGCTTTTGCCAGTCTCCCCAAGAATTCAAACGAGTGGAAGATTAGGCCACAGTTAATGTTTTGATTTTCGTTTTACTGCTTGTCATTCCTTTTCACATGATAGTCCTTAGTTTTCAGGTAGCTTATAATAAAATTGCCAACATTTTATACAAAACCAAAATTTAACCCCATCCAATTCATTCATAATAGTTTTCGATAAATTGCTTCAACTTCCGATTTCAGCCATAATATCAAGTTTCCGTTTCTCTTCTTCACAGTCAAATCTGTTTGACGACACTGCCATTTGACCACCATGCATAAAAAAGCGTAGCAAGATCATGCAGCTGCGAGAAGTTAGTGCGAGACTGTAGTGATTGACAAACTTAGAACCACTGGTCACAGAAATTTGCCCAACGTGAGTTCTACCATTTGCCAAGTAGCACGTCTCACTATTACGATGTAGAATAAACTGCTGCTGCCTCAAAACTTTCAGATCTTCTTGACATCAGATCTTGACATGAACCCTCTAAACACCGCTTCCCTCACAGTAAGCAGTCTGTACGAAACTGATGAGAAACTATATTTTGTTAAGATTTACAACCACGCACAACCACTCGGGAATAAAACCGAGCCTTTTTATATTTTGGCAGTGATCAGTTTCTTCGACTTGCACGCGGTGCCAATAGCACAAGGATAAACTAAACCGCTGAAAATCAAGTTAAAACTGCAAAAGCTTTTTACTTTCTGGAGTTTGACGTACTTTGTAGGTCCTGCACTTCGGCCTGGCATTTGGGTGAATCACGAGTTTTAGGCAAACCGATCCTCTATCTCTACTATTAAATATTTAAAGTAGATATTGTGAAAGATTAACAACTTAGCTCAAGTCATAATGGTGTCAAATATGTGAAAGTAAAAACTAATTTAAAAACAACAAAGTACTATATTGTAAAAGATATAAAAACAACTTCAAAGCGTCAGAAAGATGAAAACTTGATATGGTTCATCATAACACGCTTGAAGACTCGTGTCTTTTTTCTGCACTAACAAAGAATCATCACTGCGACAATTTCTCATGCACTGCGACAAAGACTGCTGACGTGGTGGCATGTGGCCGTGAGAACCAATAATATTGTGCTTCTCAGGTTTGCACCAAGCGCTTTCATTTGCAGAGAGCCTGGAGCGCCCTTATTAGCACAAGGCCAAAATTGATAGCGGTCGCTAGCAATCAATTTTGTGCAAGTGCCAAAAAGGACGCGACAGAAGGAACAAGTTGAACTGCTGAAACAAAACTGGTTAAAAAAGAGCTGAAAACATCATTTTTGGTCTTCTGCTAAACTTCTCACTGTTCGCGCGATCTCTCGATTACAATCTGTGCCACGCTTCACAAAAGGTAGGAAGACTTTACAAAGTCCTTGCAACGGCGTTCACGTCAAATGCTCTGTGGCGCGATGTCCTCACAAGGGCTTGTCTTGAACGCGACGAACCAATACACGCTTCTCTGCGTAAACTGTCACTGCGCCGTGCGTTAAATCGACCGCTGCTGATCTGATTAAAACTGCCATTGCTCTTAGCGCGGGTCAGTTGCTCGAGAATCGCTGTCAATATCTTCCTGCACTAGTACAAATGTCACGCAAGATATAACGTAGCGCTGTTGAACACGCCCGTCCTCTCCCTGTACGACTTTTTTTCGCAACGACTCTAAACAGCATCGATGCATTATGCATTAGCTTAGTCTTTCCCACAGGCGAAGCGCATGCATTCAAAGTCAAGGTACTTATTAAAAAGATTCTATGTCCAGTGTCCGAGAGCAATTATCCGGGGTCGTGCAGTTTTTCGGGGATGGTAAGTGCTGTCATTAGCTGCCGCCGAGCATAATCCTCTTCCCGTGACGATCGTAATGTTGATGATGACGTCAGCAGAGCGATGCAAGGCACCCGGTGAAACACTGATGCAAATCAGAACAGTGAATTCAACGAAGTGCCATAGACCGCCAAGCTTAATGGGATTGACTTTGATGACCCTGTCGCTCGTGTAAAGCTGCTTTAACTAGGATCTAATGCCGGAATTCATATCTCCTTGCACTTGCTCAGCTGTTGGGCTCGGGTCAATCGTGGGCGAATTCGAAGACTTTTCTACGTCCTTTATGCGCAAGTACCACGAGCGTAAGATCCTAAAAATAAAATGCATCGCGAAACGTGTAGCATCGCAACGTGCTTGAACTCAGCTGCGAAAAGCACCTTGAGCCAAACAGACTCACAACTACTTTAGCTTCTTTCAAACCTTTCAAGATTTCCCTTGGTATGTGGCGCCAAACCCAAAGTAAAATTTAACTTTTGTTGTAAAATTTAACCAACCTAAATGATGCGTTTTTTCTCCATAAAAGAGATCAGAGAAAAGACTGTGTTCTCATTACGGCGCATTCAGAAATTTTCGTCAATAATTTTCCTGAACAACAAGTTTGACAACACCACTTGTTTGCAAGTTCAAAATTTTCTCTGCACCCTGCAGCAGAAATTAAATCCAAACTTGATTATTTTCTGATAAAGGTTGTCGCATCGCAAACTTTCCAGCTCCAAGCTGATGTTTTTCTTGTGATTCATATGACAGCTTCTAATCACTGTGCTGGGACAGTCGTGGTGTGCTGCTGTTATAAAGACCTGCATTAACATCTACAAGCAGTAAAATTTAACGATCCATTACGAATATGACCGCAAGTGACTAATTTAGTAATTAACGTCTTCCCTAACACTCCTTTGGCTCATCACGTTGGTTTGCCATTGTTACAGCATTGCTTATATGCTTATCAGCTTAATTTAGACTGTCGTCTTGTTGGAATATTTTTTCTATTAACTCATATCAGATAATACCTGTGAAAAATGTACGGAAACTCCCACTTACAGGCAATATGTGCTGTGGCGCTTTATTGCCAAATGAAGAAAAGAAAAAATCACTTCAGAACACTCTCAGTGCACTTCCATGTAGAGCCATAAATGGTTGCACACTTACACGCTCCGATATACTGTATGTAGCGAAAATAGTTCGACAGATAAATTTTCAAAAACGCAAACAGAGACGGAACTCGTATTTAGACCTCTCACCCCTTCGATAAAAAGTAACTTTGCAACTATGAGAGTTTTATCGTCCAGCAATTTTTGCTACATCGATTGCAAAAACATCTCATCAATTAAGCAGTGCAACAATATTAAGATTACAGTTTTAACATTGCCATATTTTTCAGGACGTTTTAACCCAAAACTGCGGTTCGGTTTATGTTACAAGTCCTTCAGATCGCGCGTTTGCAGTTGAAGCTTTCTTTGAACAACTAAGACTCAAACCAGAGGTGCAAGGTATTTCTAGTGACGGTCGGACCTTTTTTGTTTGATATTAACATGGTTTTAAGTAACTACACAAAACAAGTATAAAAAGAAATAACAAACCAGTGCTGCAGGTCAGCATACGTTTTTGACGAAACCATTCTGTTTACGATTTTAAAAATGAATCACTCAACAGATAAAACTGCAGGTTTGTAAGAGGTTAACTTGTTCAAAAGCAATTAGTGGCTTTTGCGTCCGTCCCTTTTCTCCTTAGATTAAACGAAAGAACAGAGTAAGATACATTTACTATATTTATATCTGAAAGGCTTTTTCGTCGTTCTAGTTTCCAGAATTTAGCGTTAAGCATTTTGGGGACGCTAGAGATCAGTCTTTTTGTGTTGCAGAGAGCATACCCTTATACATCAGCCTCTTGCACATTTTTGGAAATCCTTGTTATCACTGAGTCAGCAAACTGAAAAGTTTGTGGTGAATGGCCGTTTTTTGGAAACAGCTGAGTTGCTAAAAACGTCTCTGCTTCCCATTCACGCGGTTGCTCGTCACGAATGAAAGATTAGTGATGGGTTATTTTTTCATTAGACACCTCCAACGAGATTACTAATGTACGTACTTCAAAATTTATTATTTTTTTAAATCTTTTTTTCACCTTATCCGTCTACCAACCTATTTTTACGATTTGTTGATAATAATGGAAGGAAACATTTCACTACCTGAATTAAATTGCTAAAACGATCATGAACAATCGGTTGTATGAAGCCATATTTGTTTCACGCTCTTTTTCAGTCAATCAGGAATCATTTTGGCTTGGGTAACTGGTACGACTGTTGATGGAAGGTGGCGGTTTCTCTTATCACAGGAAGTTAACATGAATGATGAAAACCAATTAAAGCTGAGTGATTTTAACAGTATGTAATTTTTGTAGTCTGTTTTTAGTAATCTTTTCAATAAATTTTTATAGTTTTTTATAATCTAAATATCTTTTTTAAATAATATTAATTTTTTTCGGACGCCTGGAGCAAGGAAAACGCAACAAATGATCAAATTAGTGATGCAAGGGAAGGATTTTTACAAGCTCTCTGTTTTTGCTCAAATTTTTTTAATCGTTAGAAGAAAAACTTAATATACGGGCGATCTGCAAGTTTCAAGCTGGTCTCCCGAACTGAATTGTGTTTTCCCGGTGTGGGTTTTTCATCGCAACCACTAAATCAAATTCGGTGCACGGTTTCCTACATCTGGTTCATCTGCGATGTAGCTCATTTCTTTGTGAAAAAAAATCATTTGTCTACAAGTGCACATGTCAAAAATATGTAAAAAAATGTCCTGAGTTAACTGCTTTAGAATAGTGAAGTCATGCTTTATAAAAGCTTTAAAAATATGATTAGGAATATATCCCTTTGGATTGTCATGAAGTTGCCACAAAACAACTTCCTCTCTGTTTCTGAAGTATCTGCGAACCAAACTTTAGGGGACTTATTCTATAATGATTGTGCATCCTTTGAGGGAGTAGCAGCATACTTTTGGAAAATATAAACCGATGAAAACGAAACGAACACGTTTACTTTCTAGTATATTAAACGATTGTACTGCCATTACATAAACGTTGCAGCAAAGTATGGTTCCGGTTTTTCTTCCGAAGAGATGTGACAAAATAGAAATTGATATCACCAACTTTAACAAGTAAAATATGGGAAAATCAATCTACAGGGTGCTTTTTCTCTCCATACTTTTTATGAAGAAGGATAGTTTGCTGAAAATTCGAAACACCTTCCACTGGCACTAACTTGCACCGCTGAAGTAGATTAAAGAGCTTTGAAAATAACATTCGCCCGTATAAATTTGCTGTTGAGCAAGCAGTTTGAGCAAGTACTTCGCAGTTTTCACCACAAGCCTACAAGTGTCCTTTGGTAAACTCAGTTTGCTGCCATAAAACAATGATAAAATTTTCTGTACTCACATACCGACCAGTTTCATTCATCTGGAGCTGGCAGGATGCAGAGAGGAAGATTGTTCTTGCTCCGAAGTCCTCGCCATCATTGCTTCTGCGAAAGTGTGCCGATAAATGACTCCTTAAACAAAAAATGTCGATCTCCTCAAGCTGAAAACGCCTATTACCCTATAAATCAACGTCTCTTGGTGAAGCAGTAAAGCATCGTAGTTGTACAGTATCACCTCAACCGCGCAACAGGGTGGGCGGCAGCTTTAACGCACAGTATATTCACGGGAAATGAATATAGTAATTTCCTGGCGCTGCTTGACCGTTACATACTGCTGTTGTTATCATAACAGAATCTATTCCGTTAGACGCATTTTGCAATGCAATACGCATAAGAAAGCTTGTGCCTTCTGCAAAGCTGATACTCTTCTCGGTTTTATCATGAAAATGAGCCTCATCATACTAGCAGGCTGTATATGTACCAACACTGAGCGAATCATTTTTGCAACACATTCGGCGTTCTGTTTGTGTATACTGTGACAACGGTTATCTACTCGTCCGCCCACTTCCGTTGCAATGGTAATAGAAATTTTGACGTCACTATAACACTTCCGTATAATGTTCTGACAGCTACACACTCGCGAAGAAAAGCCTTGTGGTAGCTAAACACTGAATACTTACTTCATGCAAAAATTTGCACTCTCTTTACTGCTTGGAAAAACAAGAGGCTGTCGTTTGGTTGTATATTTTTCGCAATTTGAAGTTACGCCGTCACCTTTGGTTTCGTTTTGCTCTTAGAACATCCAGCACAACAACTATCTTAAAAATACGCTAACTTTTCCACAGAGCTCACAGCAAACGACAATTTTCACATTTTTTTTTCTACCGTAACAAAAATGTCCACTATAATCTCATAGGTTCTGTCCACTAATATCTCAAAGGCTCTGTGTGAATAATTCAGTTTAGTGTTGTTCAGAAAGACAGGCTTTGTTTCTGAATTTGGAACTATTACCAAGTGGTTTCAGTTTGGTTTTCAGTGGCTTATATAATGACTCAATACTTTTTTGAAAAGTAGATTGATGCTGATAAACCATTTTATGGATTTTCAAAAAAATAAACTAAAATATCCAATCTTAAAAATTCAAACAACGGCCAATTATTGTGAGACATTGACAGTTGCTGCTTCAAACGAAGTAAACAATGCAATGACCACATAAAAGAAGCTATTGCCTCTGTTGCGCAACTGTTGTGTCTATGCCAAAATTTTGCTGTTGACAGTAGAGATTTGACGAATCAAGGAAAATGTCATGATTTGATTTGAGTACCCTTTTGCATTGACTCAAATTGTCTGTAGTTTGTCTTATCAGCAAAATTTTCGGTTTTGCTCAGAAAATTGTTGCGAAAACTCGACTCGACCCGAAATTTCATGAAATGCCACACGTCCTTAGAATGCAACTGGAGTCTGAATATGGAACTTGTGTAAGTGTTTTGTAGAAGTGACTATTACAAATAAATGTAACCCAAAAAGCGTCGCTATGCTTGCTGATAGCCTGTATGACGTAATGGGGTCGGATACACCATTCCCGCAGTGCCGCTATTTCCTTGTGTCATCCCATCCTGTTCCACAAGCATGTTGTCAAATGTGAGTAGGTGTTGCTTTGTTGTTTTTCTCGAGTTACGTACCGAAAGCAATCCCTGTGGGTTGGTCTTCTTCAAAAACTGATCTTGACGACGGTTTTGGTGCAAAGGGTGACCTAACGAAAACGTTTTTTTCATGGATCCACGCTTTGATAGCTGTACTGCGTACTGGCCAGTGCATAACAATTGACTGACCATTTTCCGTATATCAAAATTTAAAACTATATAACTTTGTCAGCAAAAAAATAACGTTTCCTTATCAAAACCAAAAAAAGTCAATACGTTTATACTGACAGTTGATTGAGAATCTATTGGTACTGACGATTAAAATTTTAACAAATTCTACCCGTACCCACGTCAGGCACGTATTTTCTCAAATGGTGTTTTGTAAATTTGGTTGTTTCTAGTTTGCCGCTGTGTTGCCGTAGTCATGTTCACAAATATTGGTGCTGCGGGTATCGCTGTCAGTTGTCAGCTGCAAGAGCTGGACCTTAGGGTTTTAAGCGAAATAAAGGAGATGCAGAGCAATGGAACCGAAACTACCAGTCGTACTTAGAGCCGTGTTCAATCAGGGGCGGATCCAGGGGGGGGGCGATTGGGGCGATCGCCCCCCCTAAAACCTACGAAAGTAACTTTTTTCACCATGATTTTGTACAATTCGGAAAGATACTTGACTGTCAAATATTACTGAAATCGCCCCCCCTAAACTTACGGGCTAAATCTGCCCCTGTGTTGAATGAACAACATTCAATATACACCCTGTGTCTAACACGTACTTTATCCCTGTGTCTAACACGTACTCTAACACGTACTTTATCATTCCAACTGAAATACAAAAATCCTTTTAATATTGAAAGCATATATATATACGGAAGTGCTAGATCTGTCAAGGCTAAAAATTACCAAGAAAGGTATTATTCCTGTAGTTCATTCTTGATGTATGAAATGATAGCCGTGAGGAGTCAGTCCAGCAAAATGGTTTAGCAAAGGGGTGCATTCTTTTTTGTTGATGTTTGCCTTGCACCTCAGAGCAAAAATGTACAAAAAACACCAAACAAATGTATTTTCCTCTTGCATTTATATTTCTCATCTTCTGTACTGAGGTTATTTTCATATGTGCAACTCAAAATCATTGCTGGAAAAATGAAGCTTTGAAAGTGTTTAAAGGGGTAAGATAAGTATCGTATTTAATTAAATTTGCTTGGTTATTGCAAGTCAAGCAATAAGTCCCATTGGAAGAAAAAAATACATCGTGTAGTGCAAAGGTGTCAAACTCGTTTCATTACCGGGGCCGCTTCAGGAAAATTTAATCTCAAACCAATGTAATCTAGGTAAAACACCCTGGTTGTAAGTAATGACAACTTCCAACTGTTTTCATAACTTTAATGCAAAACGTTCAATCTTATCTGAAAATGATTATTAGCACATTTAAGGAGCAATCTTTACGAAACACCCGATATTCTTTCAGCACTGAAACGTGCTGTGAGCACATCAAACATACAGGCAAACCATATCATTCACCTCCGTAAAAAAGTAGTAAATGGACCAAATGTCTTGGAAAACTCTGCATATTCTTTGTCAACTTTTCTCTTTTTCGATAAAGACATTTTGGGCAACGAGGCCGCCACGGAATTGAGAATAAAAGCTAAACTGAGCAATTTAAGGAAAGGCAAAAGCCCAAGTCTGGGCATGGAGTAGTTCTACAGCTAATAATACGTCCTTATTACACCACAATGCAATTTCCTTGGCTCTTACTGCATTTCCACGAAAAACTGCAAAGATGTCCTCGGAGTTTTCACTCCATACGTATGTGAAACAGGAAGTTGCGTGCTTGAGTGGGTGGGTGGTTTTAGTCAACATTTCTGTGTGTTTTTTAACACTAGAGCTCCGGCGATGTCGATTTCGACATTTTTTAAAATTCAATGCGCTATTTTCTGCAGCTACTACTTTTTACCGATTCTCAAATTTTAACCTGTGGAACAGATTTCTGTGCAGTTTATTTTTCGGTCAATAACTGGAATAGAAGCTTTACGTAGCAAATTTTAGTTAGAGTTGTACATGGAACTTCGAAGGTTTCGAAATCGACATCTCTGGAGATCAAGGTATATTGCTTTCCCGGATTTCTATTGTTGAACTTTATCAACAGTAGTTGAACTTTTGCATGTTCACACCTGTTTGAAAGTTCAAACCGGAGCGAACACGCAAAAGGAAATATGCAGAAAACGGGAAATTTTCACGTGAGAAAAATAATAAAATATAAACAATTGCGTTAAGGCTTCAAGTGATTGAAATCTAGTCACCAGTTATCGAAGTATAACTGGATAAACTTCTCAACCAAACAAAGAAGTTTTTACTTTACAAAATCATCCCGCGGGCCACATTTAGCCTCGCAACAGGCCGGTTTTGGCCCGCGGGCCGTATGTTTGACACCCCTGGTGTAGTGGATACAGAAAAGTTCATCATTATCATTCCGATACGAACTGAAAAATTTAAGTTAACAACTAGCTCACAAAAGCATAGATGTACACAGTAAACAATATTGACTTTTGAAAACTGTTTGCAACGAAAACAACAATGTAATCTACCTAAATTTTTGTGGGAATTAAACAATTAAGAATCGTTATTTTACTGCGATTGCAGAGAACAAACTCTGTAAAACAGAAACTGCACCTTTGTTCCCAGGATATCCATACGAAAAATGTGTCAGTCATTGCGAACATGTCAAGGCATTAGCCATTTATCACATATCAAAAAGGACAAGCTTGACAACGCAATACATCTATTGTATTACCCGATATTTTTGCGTTTAATGTGTACTTTAAGACCCAAACCTCAAAAAACTTTATAGATTTAATATGTCTCAACTGCTGATGTCACCTATGTTCACAGCAGTTATCACAAAAACTAATTGTTTTTACATCTTTCATACCTCTTTTAAAATTTTTTTTGGTCTCTGTGCAATAAGTTCACGAAAAGGTTTGTTAACAACAAAGAAACATTGAAAGA
>JGI24158J21664_10000770_pt1 | contig 32188 bp, 16 predicted proteins | sample Ectturendosymbi3_FD_21664 | JGI IMG/M metagenome (IMG submission 21664)
GGGAATCACTAGCTTATCTGCAGTTGTGCAGTGGGTCTCCTGCAGGACGATGATGAAAGCCTTGTTCTTATAGGCTAGCTGCTCAATGACAGAAATCTTGTTTTCAGTGAGCCCCTTGGTGTTCAGCTGGAGTATGTTGGGTCGTGGGTTATCTTCGGCAGCATTTCTGCTGCCGCGCCCTGAGAAAGGCGTTTGATGACCCATCCCATGCCAAACACATCCAGTATGGGTAGCAGTGGTTGCTCTCAAGTTGACAGATTTAGTAAGCATTTCAAGAAATGCCGCAACAGGGAGGGCCACGTGAAGGCATCTGTCTTCCTCCCCTGTAAATCAAGTACACTGTCATGCAATTGTGCAGTGCAACTAGGGGTTCATATTTTGGGCAAATGGGCCATACCAAATACGGAAAAAGGTCTTTGAGGCATCTAGGCTTTAAGATCTGGGACAAGATTGATCCCTCTCTCTCTGAGACAGCTCCCAGCTCACATTTAAAAAATAGTACAGAAGTGTACTTATCTCTGCCTATGATGACAGATAGTTTGGTGCTGAAACATGGAGTTCTTTATGTCAACTGTATGCCATTTCATCTCACCTATTGCCCTCTTCTTTTTCAAATTGCACATTTCCCTTAAACATATTCCCAACTCCCATAGCCATCTTTATTCCATACTTTTAACCCTATTGACATACCCCCAATATTTACATAAGTAGGTTGTGTCTGCTTACCTAGGTTTTGATTGTTTTGTTTTTTGTTTGTGTATTTATGATTTGTTTTTCTTGTTTTGTTGTTTGATTGTGTATTTTTGTGATTTGATTTTCTCGTTGCTGCTAGTTTTTTTTTTTGTTTTGGAGGAACTGCGCGTCTTTCCCAGTATTCCCACATCACTTCTTGCGAACAAAGAATTTTGAAGGCAACATCTCTGCTGATTGGATTCTAAGAATACCAAATCAACCATCATCCAAATGCAAAAAACACTGCAAACAATTTGTAGAGCTTGCTAGATGTGGAAGGGTTATGACAACCTGGGCAGAGTTTCATTTTAGCTGGGTTTATACTTTCTCTGCCACGTCCAGTTCCTTGCGGATCTGAGCAACTCATCCACCGAGAGAGACTGGTTGTGACCCAGCACCCCTTGCACAACTGCACAACTGTGTTGATCATCTAACAGTTCCTTCCCACATATATGCAACACCACAAGTTGAAACTGGATAATAACAAAGCTAATTTAACTGTTGAGCTAATTTAATTATCGCCAAATAAAATCAACTCAACTCCCAAAATGGCCACCCCAAAACTGAGCTAGATCAACTTGGAAGATAACCATTTGAAACCTGTTGCAAAATGTCCAGCAAAACTGAAGAAACCAGGGGCGCCAGATGCGTGAGAGGATTTATACCACCGATTACATCGCCACAAGGAGCTTCTGGGGGCTTAGCTCCCCAAACAGAGGTTTGAACCCCTCAAAATAGAAATGGAAGCACAAGAACACAATTGCTTTTCCAACCGACCCATTTTCTGTTCTGTCATCTTTTTCAATCTGTTTCTACAATTGCATTATCGTGGTGTCGTTGCGGTTTCCAGAAAAAATTGAATGGAGGAGCAAGGCAGTAGCCTGTAACATTTGTTCATCGTAAGCTTCACACTTTCCTCTGATTTCGTTTGTAATGTTATAAACGCATTTGAGGGCAAAGCATCAGCATTCATTGTTTCGAGTGTTTAACATGAAGCTGCCTAGTTGTGGTTGTACAAAACTGCAACTTGTACTTTATCATTGCAGTGGTGATTTTATCTGGGTGGACCATGGCCCCCAGATTTTTTATTTATCCCCAGATTTTTGAATTTTTTCGTAATTTCCTGTTAAGTCCGTTTGGTTGACATATAGAGTAGATGATCTTCGGCGAGCAATATTTTAAACGATAATTTGGAAAGACTCTAGCCTGCATTCATTATTTCCCAAATGCATGATAACTGATGAGCAATAATGTTGTTTTTGATGGTCGGGTAGCTAGAGTTGCTTATGACATCACATATTAGTGATTGCTCGGATCCTGCATGAAATTTAGTCAGAACATGGTCATGGTGTTGAAAAATTCATTTCGAAACTTTAAGAACCAGTCACAGAAGTGGGAAGATTGATCTTTCGTGCATTTCAATGTGAGATGGAACTGGTTTATATTGCTATCAGCAGATTGTTGCTTGTCCCAGCAGCAAATGGTTTCTGAAAGCATTAAGAGTTGGTTTTAGTTGGTTTATCCAAATTTATTCTGGCTACTATATTGTTTCCTCTTGCCTTGTGTATACAACTTCCAATCATTTTGCGTAAGTGGTTCGTGACTACAGTTTTAATACTACCCACATGTCTTGCAACCTCACAGAATTTTGTACAGATATTCGATAATGATTCAGAAGCAATTCTTTTGTGTATTTCAGCGCTTTGTTTCAGAGGTCAAACCTTTCCATCACAAGAGCGCTTTAAAAAATTGCAAATCATATTCATTTAGTGAAAATGATTTACAACATCAAATCAAATAACTTTGGTAAAGAAATTGATTCGGAAGGGTTCGAAGCTGCCTAAATCGCTCAAGCAATTTTTTCATTTATAGCTATTAAAAAAGCAGTGTTTGATTGGTACTGGTAGCTGTGTCTCTTCCGGTCACCAGCACTTCGTGCGAGTTAAGTTTTTCAAAACTGAAAGTAGTGAAAACAATTCCCAAAAATTCCAGACCAGTGAAAGATTGGGTAACATTGATTTACTTTCAGTTGAAAGGTACTAACTGAAAAACAGGTTAGCTGATTTTGTTTATGAATTTGACAGTCGACATGATAATCAAAGGTACAACCTACATTGAGGTGACGATGATATAAAATTCTGACATAGATTGTGCAAGGATCTGTGTGAGAATTATATTGCTCATTGTCTATTGGTCTGAATCTTTTTAGGTTTGGAGTTAGTGTGTGTTTTGCTTATGACAAAACAGTAATCAATCAACGCAAAGTTGAAAAGTCAGCTTTTGAAGAGCAGTCACATAAAAATTCACTGTGAATAATAAACTAAACGACTTTGTTGGGAATATTCGGCAAGATAAGTTTTAGACTACACCTGCTGCTACATCTTGCTATCAGGTACATGCCCCGAATACTGATGCACACCTATCTGCGGCGTTGCCATGCTAATGAAGTGCAACTGGTGCTGAAACCTCACTGCTGTTAACTGCATTGAATAGTCCTCACCCTATCCACGCTGCAAATGGGCATTACACTCATAATAGTAGTTGCATTAACATTGTTACGGTCATATTGTGATTGTGGTGTAACCATAAGCTACCACAAAAACAGATTAGTCAGTAGTCACCAACCTGTTTGCGGATGGTTTATTTTTGTGTGCTTTGTAGTGAGAATATTTTAATGACACTAGTTGGCTATCAAGAGCCTACTTGTCTGTTTCAAGGTGGAACTCGTTGGAACATATTTCGCTTTCATGTTGATTTTATTCACTTTCATGTTGATTTTATTCACGTGGAGCTGTTTTCATTCATGTGGGATCGGCAAAATTGTGTATGGAAATGGTGTTTTGTTTAACATGTGCAGTGCTGTGGGAAGTTGTATTGTTAGCACAGAATATTCGACATCACGTGTGTGATTGCATCTATAGTGGCTATTTAGGTGTCTCCAGTGAATAATAACGTTAGCTCATGTTTGTCATATTTAATGATATTGTTGGGTTTCGTAGGGTTAATCACAGCAACTTAATCTTCAAAACAACGAAAAATCACCATGCAAGATAGACATTTATGTTGGCCACCCTACATTTTTTGGCCACAAAGTGGCCCCCCACTTTTTTAATTCTAGAATCACCACTTAATGTGCATGATGCAAGTATTATTTGTGTGGTGCTGCCCATAGTCTTGTGTTTTTTGTGCAAAAGTTAGATCTTTTTAATGCTTATGAGAAAAGTTTGAACTTTGGGAAGACTGCTGTTCAGATATAGCAATGTAGAGTTAGTTTTGTGGCAGTTGTTTATGTTTGTTCAGTAATGATTTCATAGCTAATCCCTACAGAGTGGTGCATTTTGTGAATTATAGATGCCATGTTATGTCCACATCGACTTTATTCCAACCTTATTGATAATTATACTTACACGTCTGATATAAAATTTGTGGCAGGTTATTAATCCAAATATCTGCCATGCAGGTGGAAATTCAAATGGAGTCTCATTGATATCAGAAAGTATTAAGCTTGTGTAATTTGGCCAATAAAAAGCCATGCTTGCGATATTTAAGCAGAGTTTAAGAACTCAGATTTGTCTCTTCTGCAACAATGTTGCTATAACTGCGTGGATGGTTCGATTCACGTTTCTTAGTTGTTTACATTTCCTCACGAAATCTCCAAATAATTGCTGTTACTGACTTGACCATGTTTCAATCCTATATCTTTTCAATTATGTTGCGTCACAAAGTTTACTTGCAAACTAAGAGCCTGCTACGCGTTTACGTGGAAACATATTTCGGACTGCAGAGAGAATATGCTTCATCATGACAAACCCAGTCAATTTCTCTTGCTCTTAAGAAAAACCTTACGTTAATTAATTGAAGAACGATTAGAAAAATCGTTTTGTGAAAATTTCTCCAAGCAGTTATGTATTTGAAGTGAAATTTGAAAACGTGTGAAATATGGATGCAAAACAGATCAGAGTGCAAGCGACTATGGAAGCATGCAAGAAATGAGTTCATGAAGTGAATTAATAAGTACATTTATTTTGCAACATAAATTCGTTTGATATGTACATGATGAAAAATAGTAAGCATTCATGAATTGACAAATATAATGCATTCAAGTGCTTCATCACCATCACCTGGAAATGGTTTGTTGCGCACTGATTATGGTTGGGTGGTGATGGAAGGACTGCTGCAACCAAACTGGTTTGATGGGCCAGCAATTCCACACAATCAATTCAGACCAAAGGAGGTTTGAAACCTGGCTACCACTGACAAGTTAGATGCGTCTTCTGAAACAGAAAGCTCTGATAAAGTGGAATGGAGTCAGGACTCGGATGGTTCCGATTGCAAATATGATGTTTATTAATTTGTCAAAGACAATCCTGATTTTACAAGACCAATAATAAATGTCCTTCGGACTTTCTGAGTGTAAGAACAGAAACATTATGTACAATATTGTGCAAATTAATTGACCCACTTGGACTTTTTAATGTGCAAGGACTTTGCATGAGGTTTAAGCATCATTATTTGGTAGAAAACCAATTTTTATAATGTAACAATGAAAGAGCAACATAGAATGTTTGTCGTGAACAATGGGTATAGCTATGGTGTCACTATGGTACGTTCAGCATATTTAAGCCAGGCAGTCTGCTTGAAGCTGTTCTTTTGTGGTAAGTTTGGTTCCAGAAAGGCAAAAATAAATGGCAGATACTACTGCAAAAAAGCATGCCAGTATTGTTACCCTCCATCAGCATTGTCAAAGGTCATCGAGGGATATTGCCAAGACAGTTGGAGTAAGCCAAAGCACAGTATGTTGTGTTATTAGGCAGTTTAAGGCAACAGGGTCATTCACACTGAACCGAAAAGGAAAGCAACTCTCATGAGAAACAGCAAAATCAACCCAAAAACAACTAGCAAATGCGTCTCTTATGAGAAGGCTGGTTTTAGCTGGCAGAAAGGCCAGAAGGCCGCAACGAAAGCAACTTTTCACTGAGAAAATGCGAAAGAAAAGGCTTTCATGGGGGAAAAAGGTAAAAAGAATGGAGAGCAGAAGATTGGAAGAAAGTTTTATTTTCTGACAAAAGTAACTTTTTGGTGCAAGGTCAGCAATGTCGTCATGTCAGGAGAAGTGATGGGGAAAAGCTCACAAAAGGTCTCATCCAAAATGTAAAACATCCCCAAAGAAAAATATTTTGGGGTTGTTTCAGCTTCCAGGGTGTTGAACCACTTTATCCTGTTACAAGGATGATGAATGCGGAAAAATACAGTGAGTTGGTGAGACAAAAAGTGTTTAGAGAAATGGACGTTTCCAGCTGGATGAGGTATTTTTCAACAAGATTTGGCGTCTCCTTGTCATTCTGTAAAAAAAGAGAAGAAAGTTTTTGAAGAGAAAAAATTTTTGAAGAGAAACCTTTGAGGTTATTATGTCAATAATAGCCTCAGGTTTTTGACTGGCCAGGGAACTAACTCACCTGACTTAAACCCTATCAAAAATTTGCAGAGTATTGTAAAAACAAGGCTACTAAGAAATGATTGCACCACCCTAACCAAGCTCATTGAGGCTATTATTGACGTATGGTTTCGTGATAAAAAGATTGTTCAAGACTGACAAAAACTTGTGGAATCGATGCCAAGACATGTCGAACAGTTAATAAAAAACAAATGTGGTCGTACTGCGTATTAAAAACAGTGTTAGTTGCATTTAAATAACAATAAAGCAACAAAAACCTAGTTTTGCCTGTTTTTTGCTAGTGATTCAATTAATTTGCTCAATACTGTATTTTGCGTAAAACGACTCTTGGATTTTGTAAGGTAGCATCAACATAGCGATCTGCGATTAACGTATGACTTGTTATAGATTGGTATTTTAGTATCATTGTGTGCAACAAGAAAATGTATTTCTGTGTTTAGGTTTTGTACCTACTCAATCATTCTTATTACTTCCTTGGTTTGATTACGGGCATACAATAGGACTAGACATTGATTTGTGCAGATAGTCTTGCCAAAACAAGGACAATGGGTGAACCAACACACTACTCAGGTCAACTAACTTTAAGGCAAACCGTTACTCCACATCACTGGGTCGAATACTTTGATAAAGTACAAGGTGCAGTTTGCACGACCACAACCTTGGCAACTTCACGTCAAACACTCGAAGCAATGAATGCAGGTTTTTTGCCCTCATACGCGTTTATTACATTACAAACAAAAGCAAAATGATCAGGCAATATTTTTCCTGGTCACAGAGGAAAGTCTTACAGTGAATAAATGTTGTAGCCTACTGCCTTGTTCCTCCATTCAATTTTTTTCCGCACACCGCAACAATATCGCGATAATGCAATTTCACAAACAGATTGAGAAAAATGACAGAACAGAAAACAGGTCGATGGGAAAAGCAATTGTGTTCTTGTGCTTCCATTTTAAGGTTTCAAACCTTTGTTCGGGGTGCTAAGGCTCCCAAGCTCCCAGTGGCGACGTGATCGGTGCTCTAAACCCTCTCAAGCATCTGGCGCCCCTGGTTTCTTCAGTTTTGCTGGAAATTTTGCAACAGGTTTCAAGTGGTTATCTTTTAAGTTGATCTAGCTCAGTTTTGGGGTGGCCATTTTGGGGGCGTCTGGCGGGGGTGCCCCACCAATTAAAACGTCTGGCATCGGCCATTTAGTGTTCCTAGGATTATGCTGGAAATCTTGCAACAGGTTTCAAGTGGTTACCTTTTCAGCTGGTCTAGCTCAATTTTGGGGGAGTCATTTTGGGGGTCTGGCGGGTGTGCCCCACCACTTAAAACGTCTGCCATTGGTCATTTGTTATTCGTGGGATTATGCTGGACATCTTGCAACAGGTTGTAAGTTACCTTTCCAGCTGATCTAGCTCAATTTTGGGGGTGCAGTTAAACACCCCCCGTGACATGGCAGATCACCTATTCCTTGTACAGGAAGCCATACTAGATTGTGATACCAGTAGAAATTGGTTACCTTTCCAGCTAACTTAGACCCTCTGGGCACCTGCTCTGTATGGTTCCCAGGTATTTAAAAATTGTTACATTTCCTACTTCTTGAATGATTGTGAAATGAGTGGCACGAAAAATTGAAGAATACAATTCATTTGAAATAACACTTTAGAATCATGAATAAAACCTAGCGGGCCGCGGGTTGCACATGTCCAACCTATATGTACTGCTTTTTTACTGCTGAAGAAGGAAAGAATGTTGCTTTTCTAGAAATGATTTTTTTGCAAGTTGTGTCTTCACTCAGTGATTGGACCCAGTAATTTTTACCGTGCACTCATTCTGATTCTTGGGCTTTGCTTTGTACTTGCATGTATTTGCTTTACTTGATATTAACATCCATTTTCTGCTGCAGTTGCTACACTGCGTCCAGATGTTATTGCAAAATTCCCTGTGGCTCCTGATGGATACATTCCGAATTCAGTAATAAGGTGCTATTTCAAGATTTTGGACTGCTATCCTGGACATACCTCAAAATATCCATTTAAGGCTTTTTTCATAGATAAAGGATGTGCTTCGAATGTGCTTCGAGGTGATGATTGTTTTGTCAAATGTATAAAGTATACATATAAACGATATATTAGTGGTAGCTCTACAATTTCCATGTGACAACAGGATACTGCTTCCTTGATAGAGGATAAATGAAACTGAAAACTGGTAAGTGTTTTTGCCGATTTAAACACAATTCAAATTATAATTTGAACTACTTCCATGATGTGTTCATGCTTGACCTAAAATAAGTACAAACTGGGTGCCAAAACTGCCGCCCAGTTGTAAAAATTTTCCGTCCAGTATAACTGAATTTTAGCCACTGGGTGGCACTGAAATTTTCCACTGCACATCAAAACTGCTAAATTTTCTGGTTATGCCCGAAAACCTTCCTACATGTATTAGTGCAGAAGTCACACATTCCTTCAAACTGAGACTGACACTTTGACATTTCATGTTTGGTGATCTAAGAAAGGACATTGTCTGTATTCAAACCTTAGCTTTGTTTATCGGATCAAGTTAAAAATCAGTCCTGCACAACATTCGGCGCGCGAGAACTTCGCATGCGGCCTGTGAGAGCTTTCGAAGTTGTAAAAAATGTTGCAACAGTCCAACTTTGGATATATAATTGTCGTTCCAAAATTTCTTTCAAACTACAACAAAATGAAATTGATTTTGCGGCCCTCGGGTATTTGTGTTGGTCAATTTGGACTTTCAAGCTTTCTGAGTTGCGCAGGCCTGTGTTAAATCAAGAAAGAGGCCTGAGATGCTGACACTTTGGTTGTGCAGGGATATTGCTTTTGTAGAAAAGTCCCACTTTTTGCACAAGGGACCTTCATTGTTATCTTAGCATGTGGAAAGTTATGTTTGTTGAGCTGTTCAGAAGTTTTGTTCTGCATAACTGGGCCAAGTGAAGAACTTTGTCAACATCTTTGTTATTTGTATTCCCATGCTCTTTTGTATTGCTAGTGGTTCAAGACTCAAACTGGGGAGTGTTTCCTAACCAAGATGCTATTAGTTCAAGTAGAAGTTTCAAAAGTAGAGATCCAGGCATGTACACACCTGAAGCAGTGGCACAAAAACCCGTTGATGACCTGCAGTCAGCACAAGCAACATCAAAACAAGTAAGATGTTTGCAACTGCAGTATTTTTGTCAACATTGTTTGTTGAAAGCATGTTGTGAAGGAGGTTTCTTGAGGTTGAGCTTTGCTGACTTCTAAAAATATTGAGGGACCACAACTGTTTTAGTTAAATACCAAGGTTTTGTTACAGCGAGGATTCTCACAAAAGGTTTGTTATATTTTGAGACATAGCCACTTCAAAATGCAATTTCGTAGCTAATTTGTAGGGTTGTTTTTCCGATGAAAACTGACACAATTAGTAGGCATGTTGGCTTTTTTTGGCATTTTTTTTGGTGAAGGTGGTTCCTACATATTTTGACAAAAGTTTGATAAATAAACATGTGAAACTTTTGTGAATTGACATGTTTGTTATGTGCAAGAAGTTGATAACCACAGTCTAAAGCATTGTTTCTTATACTGTACTTATTCTTATAATGTTTTTTTACATGTCAAAAACATTCAATATGATTTTTAAACATATTTATGCGCACTCAGCTGGCTTGTGAAGGGTTAAAAGTTCTAGTAAAAGAATCTTTGCAGTTAGGCGAGGTCTAGGAATCGGACTATAATATAGTCCATATTATGTTTGAAACCAAATAATGGAAAGCAACACCTTGGAAATTTGATTATATTGTTCAACTTGCAGCATGCTATAGCATATGATCATCAAGCTTTTGTGTGTGATAACTATTCATGTTGCACTGAAATTTCTTGAATAAAAAATCCTTAGCCCTAATTAGGATTAGTATTATAGTGCTGCAAGCAAAAGTGCCTACCCTTTCTAAACTTTTTTCAGGTGACCAAAATGTAGTAAATACCCTCTTGAGGATTTAAGCTTTGAAACGTTTTGTACATTTTGAAGTTCTTGGTTCACACAAGTATACGTAAATAAATTGTTTAGTTGCTACTGCACTCTGGTAGAAATGACCTTGTATTTCCAAGTGAAGCAGAAGATGAAGTTTGGCAACAGGACTTGCAAATTTTCTGTTCAATAATCTACCATTTTGCAACATGCAAAATGTCACCACTCATTTCCCTTGTTTCAACAATGAATGTGCTCTTCTTAAATGCGGTGCCAAGTCACCATCCTTTTTTCCTCCTAAGCAATCTGCTTTGACTAGTAGTATGTAGTGTTCCACTTTTAATCTGATTTTATCCCTGTTAAATGGGGGTGGCAAGATTTACCTCCTCTCTGCCATGAATTAACTTCATACCATATCTCCATCTTGCTTGATCAAGGATTTCATCCTTCTGCAACCCTATCCCTCTCATATCCTCTTCCACAAAGACTAGGGAGTGCCTGAGAGAAAAGTTAAAAAATGGAAGGTTGCATTTGAGAGCAAGGGAATGAAGGTTAACTTTAGGAAGACGAAGGTGATGGTTAGTGGGTCATGAGGAGAAGTACTCAAGAGTAAGATAGACTATTGTGGCATATGTGGAAAGAGTTATGGTAAACTTGTTGTTGTGCACAAGGTGCGGAAGGTCGATTAATGGGAGATGTGCAAAGATGAAGAGGATTAAAACCCAGTATGGTGAGGCATTTTATTTGTGGAAGTTGTGAAATAGGAAAGGATGAGATGGTGGAGCCATTGGAAGAGCTATGTGATGGGGTTGAAACTGTAAAAGGGTTCAGTATTTGGGGGATAAGGTGAATGCCAGTAGTGGATGGGAGGCAGCAGTGACGGCAACAGCAAGAGTTGGTTGGATGAAATTTAGAGAATATGGTGAGTTGCTAAGAGGGCAAAGGTTCATTCTGCAGTTCAAAGAAAAGTTCATAAAAGTTGTGTGAGACCAGAAATTTTGTATGGAAGCGAATTGTTGTGCTTGAGAGAAAATGAAATCGCGATTTTAGGACAAACTGAGAGAAGCATGATGAGTGCGATGTGTGGCGTTGAGGTGATGGATAGGAAGAATACCAAGGAACTGATGGGTATGTTAGATTTGTAAAGATATGGTAGATAAGTTGGCAAAAGCAATTAGGGTACGATGGGTATCTTTTGAAAAAGGATGAGGATGTGCTGAGAAGGGTGTTGGATTTCAAGATAAATGGATGACAAGCAAGAAGAAGATCAATAGAAATGGAGAAGGTGGGTGTAAGAGGAAATTAAGAAAATTGATACGAGTGAAGGGGACGCTTTCAATCAATTTGAATGGAGGGGACTGAAATTAATTGCAAGTCATTATGTTAATCTGGCCACCTCCATGTCGGGGATAATACTGGATTTGAAACATGGACTTCTACTAATACTTGCCTCTTCTGAAACTTAGCACCTTTCTCATCAAATCTCCTCAAAACCAGTCCATACCATCACACCCTACTTGCTTTTGCCAGAAATTCCATAGTTTCTCTAAATCCCAGTATATTCATTAATTCGTCAGAGTTCTTTCGATACATCAGTTCTGTACCATACATAGTTTTTACCAAATCTCTGTCAGTACATCTCGGAATCGATGCACTCTCTCACAAATACCTTGTTTTATTGCTGTGCAAAATAGTCTATCTTACACATGTCTGATAGATGCTATTGTCTGCAGTGTCTTCAGTTTCATCTTCAGTTCAGTCATTGATATATGTATAATATTTTGAAATAATATATGTATATATATATATATATATATATATATATACGTTTATATATAAGTAATGTACATTTCCCTTCTATTGCTAGCCTCAAATGCACCCCTTCTGAAACCCGTAGAGGTATATATACCCCAGCTTGGAACCTCTGTTCTGGATGTTGTCGCAGTTTCACACCATCCACTAACATCCAATTTGTTGGTTGCCCAAATAACAGAAACCATTCACTGTTTCTGCCTCATCGCATAACTTGCAACAGGTTCTGCTGCTCTCTCTACAACTTTTCCACAGCAAGCACAGACAACTTTATTTGCCAAACCAGGCATGACTTTCTTGATCTTTGTGCATCTTCTATGATTCTGTTTCCTGTAATTCATGCACAAAATTAAGATGTCCATTACTCTTTTCCTACACATACAACATGGATCTATCTTACTCATTGTCATCTCTCCTTATGGTCCTTTAACCATCACTTTTGTGTTCACCATGTTAACCTTCCTTGGAACCTTTATTCTGCAACGTCTCCTTCCATTTATAAAACTTCTTTCTTAGTTCTTCAGTGATTTCACTCAACAGAACCAAGTCATCTGCATATGGGATTTCCTTCAACAAACTTTCTCTGGTATGTGGTGTGACTTCATGAACTATGATCACAAACAATAATAGAGACAACATTGATCCCTGATGTACTCCAACTTTAATATAAAACTCCTAACTTTAAACTCGTGTTATTCGTTCCATCATCAAGACTCATCACTGATATCACCATTATCTCTGGTAAACTTTTCTTCATCATTGCCCACTCCACTACCTTCCTCGCGACATGATCAAGATCCACAAAGCACATGTACAGATCTTTTCCTTCATTGCAATATTCCTCTTGTATCTTTGTTAAAGATAAACAAAGCATCTGTTGTACCCTTTCCTGGCATAAATCCAATTTGCACATCTTTCAGTTTCTTCATAGCATTCCTAATTCTTCATAGCAGATTTCAGTAACTTCACTCCTCTATATTCCCTACAGCTCATCACATCCCCTTTTCCTCTAAAGGTTGGTGTTGTCACACTTGTGTTCCGTTCCTCTGGGATTCCGTCCCATCTAGCACACACTGACAGAGTTTCATCACAGTATCAATCCCAATATCTCCAACTGCATTTGTCATCTCCACACTTCTAAAGGTCCAGCTATCTTCCTGGTTTCATCTTATGACCTTCCCCATCTCTCAGTTAACCTTCTCAATTGGTCCTTCTACTACATTTACTTCTGTCATATGATCCCATTAATTTTCTTCATTCATGATCTCTTCCATCTGGTACTTCCATACTCTTCCCCTGTCTGTAACACTGAAGTTTAGCCTCCCATCTTTCCCTCTCATGAATCTTCCTCCTTCAACATCTTTCCCCTCTTTTTTCACTGATTTTAAAAGCTTGACAGCAGTGCTCTAAAAAATTTATTGCAAAAAATTGGCTCAGAAACTTGTGCTGCTTCATGAAGCAACTACGCAACCCTAATAAATTTTCTTTGCAAAAAGCATTTATCTTTAAAGTGTTTTGGAGAAAGTTTTGTAGCTTAGGCGTAACAAAAGTTGCTGGATGCAAAATCGTGTAACTCAAAAATTTCTTGCTCATTTTTCCCGAAATTTTTAGGAGTTATGCAGGTTGGCATGAAAAACATCGTTGTAAACTTGCATTGCAAACAAATAAGTATGAAAAAAGTTATGTAACTAACTTCAAATCTTGTAGCCTTGGCCAAGCTAGGTGGCTTGATGCAAAATTTCATAACTCAAAATGTTTTTGGTAAATTTGAATAAAATTTTCAGGATTAATACGTTTCGATATTATGAACATTCGCTCAAAATTTCGTTGCAAATCACCATGTACAAAAAGGTTGTAACCATATCTTCCATGTGAAGATCATGCCCGCTTTTGTGTTGGACTTGTGTTTTATTTTTTTATTCTATTTTTTTATTCTAATATGTTGTCATGAACATGCAATCATAGTTTATAAATGCAGTAGGCTAATGAAATGGAACTCCAAAGGATTTTTGAAGGACAAAGTGTAAAGTGAACATGTAGCATTCATTCCAATGCAAAATGAATTTTTCCAATGCGAAATGAATTACATGATTTCAAGCATGCTTTAAAGACAATTATATTTTCCTTAACAGCATAACTTCTGCAAAGTTGTTAAACTGTTTGTGTTGTGAGTAGGTGCTGTTTGACTTGTATTTTCCTTTATGTACAGGTTTGTTGGTACAAATCAAAATGTTCATGAAAATCGGCTGTCAGATCTGATCACAAAATGTGTTTTTTTAATGTCTAGATTTTACTAATGTGGAAGTACCTTTGCATCTTTTCTGATGTGCTATTAATTTGCATATTGCATACGTTATGTATATTGCATACTTGTGCTGTGGCTGTGCTCAAAATGTGACCGATCCAACTTTAAACAGTATTGAATGTAAGGTTAACTCTATTGAACGTGAGGTTATTCTTGTTATCTCATGTTTTGACTGTTATTTGTGTAGAAAAGTGCTGAAACAACTGTTTTGATCTAAATTCCTTGTCAAAGTGTTATTGTGGTATAACCATGCTTTATGGTGACAAAGGACTGTTTGTCTTGTTTTACACAGACTGTAATGAATGACAATGGGGAAAAACGATCATCATTGGTAACCAAGATTGAACTGCGTAAATTGCGTTCTGGCATAATGAAGCAGTTGTCAATACTTTTGAAGGAGTTATCTCAGGAAAAATGGTGCCCAGTGAAAGTTACAATACGTTCACTAGAGGAAGGGTTAACTAAAGTTGCAAATGTTTTTGCCAACTCTGGTGCCAAAATAATTTCTGAGTTATGTGGATATTTATCTGAAATCTACGATGTTTGCAGACTGGCACAAGTTCATCTAGGAGAAATGTAAGTAGTTTCTCTTTGTCCAGTATATGGAATGTGGTTCAAACTTACAGTAACTGCAATTTTTTTAAACATTCAAAATGATGTTTTTTTGCCACAAATGTTGTGTTGTCCTGTGTAATGGTGCAAGCAACTTGTCAAAAAGCAAGCAAGCATACGCGCAAAGCTTCAGACTTTGGCAGCAACAAACAATAGCTAACGATCAACTGAGGAATTCGCTCTCGTTGCCACAATTAGCAAGTACAATGAAATGTTCACCAGGTTCACAAGCACTTACAGCTCACTCACCTAGATCAATCTATTAGAATCACTGTATTAATGCTTGTTTGTGCCACTTACATATAGTTTCTATTCTTGGTGCCCATCCTGTTCAATATGTATCGCAGATTTGCATACCAAGTCGTTGAAGTCTATTTATGTTCCCAATCATCACCCAAGGTAATCTGCTCTCATGACATCCCTCCACCATTCTTTATCCCCAGCTCTTCCTTTCATTTGTGCATAAATGCCAGTCATGATATCATCTACCATTTCAATTATTTTCCTTCTTTGGCGTTTCCCTTCATTGTACCTTCCAGCACAGTGCGCAGCATATTCTCATGTCTCAGAATATGACCAATNGACCTCATTTTTCATTTCCTAATTGCCGATAACAAACTGTTCCTTTCCAAGATTAACACTTTGGCGTCCGTCCGGTTTCGGGGATCTTTGAAAAAACAAACACGGAAATGCACGTGGCTTTGCACAAGAATTTATCTGGTCCGGTAAGTGCCACTGGGCTGGTCAAAAGATGCGGCAAGTCCTGCAGCTTGCACGCAAAAAATTTTTTGGTTAGGGGTTGCGGGTTTTTTGTGAGTGACGTCATAAGTGGAGGACTTTTGGGCCACTTTGGCCCACTTGACCTGGCCCTGGACTCAAACCGTTAGATGGTAGTATTTTGCTGAAGGTTTTACTTGAAATTAGGCTACAATCCGAGTCTTTTGATAGTTTGGATGACTTGCTGGGGTTTCAGGTTCAAAAGTTATGATCTAATGTAATAAAACTATTTGACTAATGAGATAATTAATTCGTTTATTTTAGATCATAACTTTTGAACCAGAAATGCTAGAAAGTTGATCAAAGGTCTAAAAGACTCAGACTCGAGCCTAGTTTCCAATGAAAACTTCGGCAAAATACTTTGGCCTAGCGGTTGGGCCCTAGGTCAGGCAACATGAACCAAAATGGCCACAAATGTACTTCACTTATGACATCACTCACAAAAAATCCGCAACCCCAAACCAAAAAAAAATTTGTTTGAGTGCTGACAAGAAGACTGGCTGATCCGTTTGAGCCCTTGNACAGCCNTCTGGCACAATCGGCAGAGGAGCTGTGGTGTTGGCAAATCAACTGAAAACTGCTGGTTTTAAGCATCGGAAAACTGCTGGTTCTAGGCCCCGCATTGTTTTGTTTTTCCATCCATTTCACCTTCACCAATCTTCTCCAGACCTACATTTCAAACGCCTTCTGCCTTGTAGCATCAGCCCTTAGTTTCTGATCCATGCATGGCCACACTCCAAACCAAGGTCTTCACCAATCTTTTCTTCCAGTTTTAATCCTCCTATGAGTAGTTTTTTAGTTTATTGAAAGCACTCTTTGCTCCGATCCTATCACGGATATCCTTTTCTGAGTATCCGTATAATGAAAGAATGCTTCCCAGATATTTAAATTCTTCGACCTGTTGTAGTATTTCTCTGTCCACAGTTGTCTTTGTAGTACTGGGTTGTCTTCCAATCTTCATGACTTTTGTCTTTTTGATGTTTATTTTCATGTCATATTTCTTTGCCACTCTGATGGTTTCATCTAAAATTTTTTGTAAACCTTTTTCTGTGTTAGCTGTCATAGCTTGATCATCGGCATACCAGACAGATTGCACTAATTCGCCTCCAAAACAAACTCCTTCTTTTAAATCATTCAATGCTTCCTTCATCATGGCTTCCGCATAAACATTGAACGGTGTTGGTGTAATCAAGACAACTTTGTCAAACTCCTCTTCCAACTTCACTAGGTTCAGTCAGTTCATAGTTCAATCTTACTGCAGCTGTTTAACTGATATACAATGTTGCTATAAGTCTCTGTCCTTCCAATCTACACCAATGTTATGCAATATATCTTAGAGATCGACTGATATAACGGCTGATATTTGGGTTTTACCGATATATCGATATTGGCAACAATAGCTGATTTTATTGGCCTCAGTAGGAGTTGACAAAACGCTGTTATATTCCTTACACATCCAGACAACATGCGCAAGAAAACAATGAAGTAATTCAAGACAGTTATCCTGCTGCAGCAACGCTAGCAGGTGTGGTTTCATGAACAAACAGACAAGATTAACCATGGAGTACGCGTCGTCCGTCGCAGCCGAAACAAAAGCATCGTCCGGAAGTTTCACAATGCTTGAAGCTACCATGTGCAGGTGTTGTGTATGTATAAACTCCTATTGTACCTCTGGAAGTTTTTGCAGCACGAAAAGTTTGACTGGAAATTAAGGTGCAGAAGTCCTATCGATGCCTAGTTTCGCGCAGATTAATTTAAAAAAGCTTACATGAAAAATGATTTGCGTTATGTTAAGCTACATTTATGGCGTTATGTATATGATTACAAATGCAATTGCTACTCATTAGTGACGACAACTGTCGCTGTGAAGCAATTGCACGTAACATCTGAAAAGGATTCTACTTTGTTAACTTGAGGTATTAGGCTATAATTGCACTGGTTTACATTGTATGCAAGCTACGAGGCATGATAATGATAATTGTGATGTCACAATTCAAGCTGTTGGAATGTGAAACCAGCGTGTGTGGATGTGGCACACAAGTTATGAAAGCGCTACTCCAGCATTTCACAAATATGTTGAAGTGGTGATTGGTCGTTTGGTCCAATAGCAGCACGGTAGTTAGTATTCATTGTTACGTCACACTTGCTGTTGTCCATTTGTTAAACGCGACCAGCAAAAGCAGTGTTTGAAGCAATGCAACTTACGCAAGCTGAAAGTGCGGTGTTTGTGATTGGATCAGAACTACCGTGGCATTATTGCACAATCATCGGATGCGTAATGNGCACATGTGCACCTTAGCTATTGTCATGGCGACTTGTTCNTATGGAATTTGCTTCTGGCAGATGGGCAGTAATCGGTTATAGCCTATGNTTAGGCTATGTTGCTTCTTTTGTTTAGGCAATGCTTCTTTTGTTTAGGCTATGTTGTAGATGACCATCTAACTTCCTGCAGGCAACTTGGTGAAAATGCAGATAAACTTTGATTTCTGCATGACAGTCTTAAACTGTTGATATAGAACTACTGGGTATTGTCAAATGAGTTGAAGTGTTTCATTTCATACCAATGCCAGTACTTCAGTTGCAGTAACTAATGCAAGTAGTTTGCTTTTTTAAGGACATGCACTTATGTAATGTTGCATTGCATCAAAATTCAAAACTTGATTCTTTACGACTTGGAAGGGATGATGTGTGAAGTATATACAAAAACAAAATTTCACAAGTAGTACAGTAACTGTCAATCAACCATACTATCATAGACCAAAAAAGGTACTCTTTTGGAAAAATTTTCATGTTTGGCAATGATTAATTGAATGCAGTGTTGTACTAATTTTAACCTCCTTAACTTGATTTTCAGTTTTGTACTTCCTTTCTTTTCATTTTTAACCAACTTTCAACTTTCAAGCACTGTTTGCTTTTTTGGTTTAGCACCATTTCTTTGCACTGTTCTCTTCTTTTACATTCGGTGTTCTTTTCTTATTGTTTTGTTATTTTAACATTCTTTTTTTATTCATGGCACTGTGTTTATTTATTACAAACAGTGTATACTATGCTAACAGGTTACCAAACATTGAAATTGCTGCAATTTCAAACATTTTAGCTGATAAATCCTGATTTTTGAAGTTTTTCAAAAAAGGTATGGCATGAAATACATAACAGTTTTGATAATGAAGCAGAAAACAAGATTTAAAAATTTTGGAAATATCGGTTATTGGTATTGGCCCATGAATGGCCGATATATCAGTATTTGCATTGGCCTCAAATAAGCTATATCGGTCGATCTCTAAATATCTCCATCAATTTTTTCCAGTTGACGCGATCAACTGCCTTATAGTCTATAAAGCACACATGGAGATCTTGGTTGAATTCAGTGCTTTTCTCAGGCAGACACCTCATAACTCCAATTGCGTCTCTTGTGCCTCCCTCTTCCGCTACCACTTTTGCTATGCTCACAGTATGTTTACTGATTTTCTGTTTTCATGAACAAGCATACAAGATGAACCATGAGTTATACATCAGCCGTCACAGCCAAAACAAAAACACCATCATTAATCAGATTTATCAACGATCATAGCAAAATATTGAAATTGTTGCAATTTGAAACATTTTAGCTCATAAATCTTCGTTTTTGAAGTTTTTGAAAAAAAGGTAAGGCATAAAATACATTACATATATTTTTGATAATGAAGCACAAAACAAGACTTAAAATTTTGAAAATATTGGTTGTGGGCAATTTCAAATGTGACTAATGGAAGATTTTGATTACTTTTTCATTTGTTTTTTATTTCATTATTCAGAAGTCTGCATCCATTGGAACTTGACCTGAATTTCATAATTTTAATTAAATTCACCTAACAAGAACTAGTAAGCAACCAATTTTGGCAAATGCAAAGTTTGTAATAAAATTAAATGAAGATACCTGTAAAAGGCCATGGTGATGTAAATGCTTGCTGTGCTATGCATGCAAGCAAAGGAATCCTCACGTTAATAAAGCACTTGAAAACCTATTGGTTTAAAATTTCACTCAAAAACCAAAAAATAACAAACATGAAAAATCCATTGCTGTACGGATTGGGATAGTCAAACATTATTTTGCAACATCTTGGCAAATGCTGAATGATAACCACAACACAGGCTCCAAAAACAATCAGAAACTAAGAATACTGGAATAACCAATCTTGAAGTTGAAAAAATTGGGTTTATCGATACAACTTGATCATCATGCAATAAAAAATGTTTTTGTTCTTCAATTCAACAGCATTTTTTAAAGCTGCCATAGCAATGAGGAACACCATTAGAAAATAATATGTCACAAAGAATACCTTATACTGTGAAGTGAAAAACTAGTACAAATTAAACAAGAAAAGGGAACACTTAACAAAATAGCACCTCAAACTTTCAAATGAAAAATCAGCACAACTAAATAACATGGAACAACAGTTGCAATCATAAAACATTCACAATGGGAAAGACTAGTCAGATTTTCGATTTTCTTTTGTCTTATAGTTTTTCATTTGCGTTCTTTGCTTTTCCAAATATTTTTCATATTTTCCTTTTTTAATTTTTTGAATATATTTTTTTCCTTTCTACTGCAAATTTAGCCATTTTGATATAACTATCTAAAACAATGTAGTCCAACTACAGCTACACGTGCCACATGTGGCCAGTTACAGCGTTTTCAGTTGCCTATGGAAGCATTCAGGAAAATCTTCAATCTGAAATTTGTTGAAAAACGTGTGAGGCCACATTTGGATAAAGTGCATTTTCACATGAGCAATACCATTTCTGTGTACCCATTTTGTTTTAATCATTTATTTTGTGATCAAATCAGAAGGTTTATCTTCCTCCATTAACCCTTTGCTGGGCACCTGACTAGATGACCTGTGTTTTGTGTGTGCTCCGGCATTCCTTGTCTCAAGGAGTACATATGGCCCAATGAACTCAGTACTGTCAAATAAGTCTGTCTGTCTCTCCAGTTAACGCAGCCTTCTCAATGTTGCCCTGTAATAGGTAATTTTCATTGGAAAAATTTTAATAAAAATGTAAAATACTAATGGTGTTGGAGACTGCAAATAACTTCTGGAAATTATTCAGCAAAGACAGATTTCCCAATCCGAAGAATTTTGCACTAAAATGCTCTTGATTTGGAAACACATGTGTCTGAGGGTAAATTTCCTCCGATGAAGGAAGTCAAATCTGAAAACAAAAATCGAATGACAGACGAAAGACTGCACAATAATCTCTGAGTTGCACCACTAACACTNATATTGATAAAGGAACGATAGTATCCGAAAAGCCGTGGCCACAGGTTTCCCACTGATAATGATTTAAGTAATAAAATGTTTTTTGCTGTTGTAGGATAATTTCAATGACACGCTTATCCTCCTTCTTTTCGTTTTAAATGTGGCGAATATGTTGTTTCATACATCATTTTCTTAGAAGTGACCTGTGAGTTGTTATGATTTTGTAAAATGGCCCATAGGTTAAAAGTAGTTGGACCATACTGATCTGAAATTAAGAAGCATGGCAGCTTACTCTAAACAGAACGATGCGTAATTAAGACAATCACAGGTTAACATGAACAGAACAGCATTAAATTGCTGAAGTTTTAATTAAAATATATTGTCACATTGCCGAAAGGTGTGTCACTTTTAACAAGAGGCCTCTGGCATGAACTGCTACTTCACCAACAACCACGTGTCTTCAAAGACCTACTGTAGCAACTGTGCATGTCTTCGTGGGAAGCAACTGAATTAATTCAGTGTAAGGGACAAGTGTAAGTGCAATGGGTTGACACAAGAAAGTGCAGTAGGAGGTCGATTGCACAAACATGTATAGTACAGATAACCCTTTCAAATCCATTTTTTCTGTTCAAAACCATCACAGACACTGATATTCACCAAAAGAAATTAGCTTGTCAATTACATAAACGAATAACTTGGTTTTTCATTTCTAAAACATGTGACTAACAGCACATCTCTTTTAATGTTAAAGCCATTCCGTGCCAATTCTCAGGAAGTGGTCAGGGCACCCTCTCCAATTTTCCTGAAATTTTACTCATATTTTCATTACCCCATATGATGAACATCTGCAAAATTTGAATGAAATCTGTCAAGAAATGGCATGATTATAAAGCTTTTTAGTTGGAGGTGTTTAGCCAGGGGGGCACAACTTGTTCATATTTGGCCATTTAAAGCCTTATTACTGCCAAACAACATTAGTGAACAACCCCAATACATTTCAGGTATGCTTGTAACTTTGCCAAATAATGAAAAAAATGACATTATTCACATTGTGACTGTCGAAGGTCATGGACACCCAAAGTTTACTGTTACTAGGTCTTACTACAAATTTTCAAAAATTTTCAAACCTCGCCATGGTTTTATTTCTTGATAGTTTTTGCTCATATTTGGAAGAATTGTTGCTGATACAATTATCTTTGACCTTAGAAAATTTTATTGGAAAATGTCAAAAGGTTTGTGAGATATCTTGGGCTGAACTTGGCACAAAATGAAAAAACTAGAATCTTTGTCGCCTTGGTTACCCATGACCGCAGTGAAAATTTATGTTGAAAAAATTTTCACATATTCATTATGAAATGACAAGTGTACCATACAAAATCCATGAATGGTTCTCAATGTTTTCATAGAATAAAAATTTGATGAAGTTTGTGCAAAAACTAGAAATTTTGTGTAATACAAAGGTCTTAATATTCACTATTTTTCATTGTACCATTGTTATTCAAGCTAGCATTGTTATTTCACAAATACATTATTAAATTCTAGAATTGGACTGTGTCTTGTGCAAAGTCAATTGCTTGTTTAGATGTAATGAAAGTGGAAAAATTTGTGCTTCATTTCACTTAACACTCTGAAGGCTGGACTACAAATATATCGTACCTGGATTTCAGTCCAAAGCCAGCAGTCTTTGGTTGCTGTATCAATGCCATAGATCCTCCGCAAATTGCGCTAGAGAGCTGTTTAAGGACTCAAACAGATCTGCCAGTCTTCTAGTCAGCACTCGAAAAAAAACTTTTTGGTTGAGGGGTTGTGGATTTTTTGTGAGTGATGTCATAAGTGAAGTAGTTTTTGGGTCATTTTGGCTCATGTTGCTTGGCCTAGCACCCAACCTTTATCCAAAATATTTCGCATTGGAAACTAGGCTCGAGTCCAAGTCGTTTGAGCCTTTGATCGACTTTCTAGCATTTCTGGTTCAAAAGTTATGATCCAAAATAAACAAATTAATTAATTATCTAATTAGCTATTAGTCAAATATTTTTATTAATTTAGATCATAACCCGAAACCTCAGAAGATAATCCAAAATGTCAAAAGACTCGAAGGTTTGGTCCCAAGGCCAGATGAAGTGGGCCATGGTGGCCAAAATGTCCTGCATTTGTGACGTCACTCACAAAAAACCAACACCCCCAACCACAGAAACGTTTTTCTTTTTTTTTTAATTGAAAAATTTTTTTGAATTAAATACATTTGGTTTAAAATTAAATAAATCTTTTTGGTTTCATGATCTAAAGTATTAAAAATATTTGACTAATGAGATAATCAATTAATTTGTTTTATTTATCTTATGACTTTTGAACCAGAAATGCTAAAAAGTCTATCAAAGCTCAAACGACTTTGGATTGTAGCCTAGTTTCAAATAAAAGGTTCAGCAAAGTACTACCATGTAAAGGTTTGGACCTAAGGCCAGGTGAAGTGGGGCAAGGTGGCCTAAAAGTCCTTAACTTATGATGTTACTCACAAAAAAAACGCTACCCTGAACCACAAATTTTTTTTTTAATATACTTTTTAATTTAAAAATTTTTTTTTTATTAATACATTTGGTTTGAAATTAAATATTTCGTTTTGGTTTCATGATCTGAAGTAATATAAATATTTTAGTAATAGACAATTAATAATTTGTTTATTTTAGATTATAACTTTTGAAGCAGAAATGTGAAAATGTCGATCAAAGGCTCAAAAGAATCGGACTCGAGCCTAGTTTCCAATGAAAACTTCAGCAAAATACTTTGGCCTAGCGGTTGGGCCCTAGCCCAGGCAACATGAACCAAAATGGCCCAAAAGCTACTTCACTTATGATGTCACTCACAAAAAGTCCGCAACCCCCAACCAAAAATTTTTTTTTGAGTGCAGATTAGAAGACGACTCCTGATGCCATTGAGCTCTTGAACAGCTCTCTAGCGCATGTGGCGGAGGAGCTAGGATATTGGTAAGACAACCGAAAACTGCTGGTATTTGGCTGAAATCCGGGTACGATATATTCGTGGACCAGCTGTCAAAGTTTAAGTGAAATGAAGCATACAATTTTTCAATTTCATTCCACCTAAACAAGCAATTGACTTTGCACAAGACACAGTCAAATTCTAGAATTTTTTAATGTATTTGTGAAGTAACAATGCTAGCTTGAATAGCAATGGTATAATGAAAAATAGTGATGATAAAAGACCTTTCAGTTACACAGAATTTGTAGTTTTTGCACAAACTTCATCAAATTTTATCTGTATGAAAACATTGAGAACCATTCATGAATTTTGTATGGTAAACTTGTCATATCATAATGAATATGTGAAAATTTTTTCAATGCAAACTTTCACTGCGGTCATGGGTAACCAAGGCAACAAAGGTACCCCACTTTTCTATTTTTTTCATTTTGTGCCAAGTTTAGCCCAAGATATCTCACAAACCTTTTGATATTTTGCAATAAAATTTTCTAATGTGGAAGATAATTGTATCAGCAATAATTCTTCCAAATATGAGTGAAACTATCAAGAAATAAAACCATGGCGAGGTTTGAAAATCTTTGAAAATTTGTAGTAAGAGCTAATTAGTTTACCTCTGCCTTTAATCTAAAAACTTACTTGACCGGAGAAAAAAACAATTTTAGCTCATTTTAAAATACCCAAAAGAACATACTCAATTTTTTTAAAGTGTGACAGCTGGCGGAAAATGTCTTAGGACCCAGTACCAAAATATTAAATTTTGCAATATCCATAAGCATCACTCCGTCCCTAGACCAAATGCTTCTATCAATTGACTACAGACCATGACACATATTGATCACCATTTGGTTATTATGAATGAAAAATTGGTGTTGTTACATCACANTTATGTTAAAATTGGAGGAATTTCAGTCTTCAAGACATATCAATCAGGAAAGAGTAATTTTCTATATTATAAATAGTTCAGTATAGAGTATAGACTATAGATCATCAGATAGGTGTTTGTTTTTGAAAGTTGGCTACCATTTTAACATGCCTGGAAAATACAGTAGTAATTTTCTGTTAATGAAATGCCTTCCCTCTGCTGTAGGTTTTATGAAGTCTTTGGTAATATTTGCAAAATCATTGTCAGTAGTTACGCAATGATTAACATCTAGGAATTCAACTTCACACCCTTTTGATCGGCTGTGCAATCTTGGTGAAACGTTAGTTCCAAAGTGCTGTTGGCAAAGGCTGAAGTTAGTGCTTGTCGAATGCTCTCATTAGGCGATGCAGATCTAGCTATCCAAATTATGTCATCTATAAATCTGTGGAAAAGTTCTGCCTCACATAGCACCCTAGCAATCAGCTGGAGGATGTAATGTACAGCAGTGTTTGCCAATGAGACAGAGTCGTTGTCACCGGTTATAATTCCGTTTTTTTGGTATGTAGCTGGTCTCCATATTGGGTGACAACATTGTTTAGGCAAATTGTGTTCAATTCAACAATGATTTCTTGGGGCTTGTTGAATTTACATTGTTTCTCCAGCGCACATTCCAGAACTTTTGTTACTGTTTCTCTGCACAAGCTTGAGTAAAGTGCTTTTGCATCTGCTGATATAATGGAAAACGCAGGTATTTGCTTTCCAGTTTTTCAAGTTTTGGTTAGGCAGTTTTTCCAATTGAGCAGGTCTTCAATATATTGGCAGCTGTCTTGGCAAATTTCATCTGGACGGTTTCTGCAAAAGTCTGCACTTATAGTTCTAAGCAATATTTCCAGAAAAGCAGTAAGGCATGAGGTGCTTATGTTCCCAGAAGATTGCAGCAAGCACACAGGTATGTCTTTGATATCAGCATTCAATATATGCTCTGGGGTCATCCTGTGTATTTTGAAAAGTGAGTAAGTGTAAGCCTATGTATTGCAACAAAAAAAAATTGCCAATGCACCATTGACCTTGCTGTATGAGTTGCTCTTGCATTTCATTCCAGTTATGTGTAGCAGCAGATACCACATGCAATCTCCGGATACCATATACCACATACAATCTCCCGATGTATGACTTCCTGAAATCACACCATAGTTGTGATGCATACGTGGATGTACAGAATGAACTAAAAAGTACATTTTTCACTGTATTTGAACATCAGCAAAAAGAAGCTTGTAGCTTGTTTGCTGCACAATATTGGCAATATTGGCTGTGCAGTTGTCTCTGTCTCCATCATCTGAGAGCTCAGTATCTAGTACGATCCGTAACTCAATTGTGAGTGCAAACCGGTGTCACGAATCTGTGTTGTGTCTGGCTGCAGTTTGTTACGTATCGCAAGGTGTGCTGCCTGCAACTGCTTTATGGTTTTAACAGCTTGTCTTTAGGCTATAATTTATGAACCAGATGAGCTTAAAAAATCTGAGACATGAGAAAGCTTTATTTGTACCACATGCAATGATATAATTTCTTGTTTCTGCGGCATCACTGTAACGTATCACAACGCAGCAACCACAGCTACCTGGTTGGTACAATCTGTTCGAAAAACGATTGATTAACCATTTGCAAACGAATTTGTTGAAACTGTGTTACTGTACTCTGTATGACAGTGTTTTCACTGTGATTTGTTCACAGTAAACCTCAACATATATCACTTTGTTTGCCTGGAGCGTGGACGCAGAATGTAATAAACTGTAATGCACCAATGAAAAACTATCATTGTGTAAAAGAGAATGTACTATGTTTTAAAGAGTGATTTTCGTTGAAGTGCACCAACTGCATAGATCCTCAGTAGGTTGTGCTAGACAGCTGTTCAAACCCTCAAAACAATCAGCAAGTAGAGATGGCACGGGCCCCTAACAGTTGAGTCTTTGGGCTGTCTGCTAAGGTTTTGAAACAGTCTGCTAACAATTTTTTAGTGGTAACGTCTTTCTGGGCCGCTAAGGTCAGTTTGGTAATTAGATGAAAATGTTCATTTTTTGCAAAGTTTCAAAATTTAACAACGAATTTTTTTGCTGCTGTTTGATCCATTTTGCCGTTCTGCTAACACTACTTTTCACTTGTTTCCACGCAAATGTGTGAACCATGTTATGAATCAATCAGAGCACAGGGTTACCAATTTGGGTTTTTTAACACTTTGGCATCCAGCCGCTTTTGAGGATTCTTGTGCCAAAATAGCTGGATCGGATCACACGTGGATTTGTACGTGCGTAACTTGGGCGCTGAAAGTGGTAAAGAGCTGTTCATAGGCTCAAAAGTCACGGCAACTCTTCTCGTCTGCAGTGGAAAATTTTTTTTTGGTTAGGGTCCTCCAGTTATGAAGTCACTCACAAAAACAGCTAAATGCCCTCCACTTTTGATGTCGTTCACAAAAAAAACAGAAACCTAAAACCAAAAAATTGTTTAATTGCAGATGCAAAGACTTGCCGAGTCTTTTGAGAATTGAACAGCTTTATAGCACAATCGGTCGTGGAGATATTCCCGCATTACGACATGTGCAAATTGCTGGATTTTAGCCTCAAACCACCCCGTAGCTAGGGTGTTAAGCACTGAAAAGACATTAATACAATGAAATAAATTTCACAATTTTGCAACTTGGCACTATCAGTATTTCATAAAACATATCCATCCTTAACACTTAACGCATCTGGTAAGTTTTGAGCATTTCGCACAAAACAACCGAATCGCATGTGGCTTTGCACGTGCATAACTCGGGTGCCAAAAGTGGTAGAGAGCTGTTCAAAGGCTCAAAAGACATGGCAAGTCGTCTAGTCTGCACTTGAAAAATATTTTTTCGTTGGGGGCGTGGATTTTTTGTGAGCAATGTCATAAGTGGAGGACTTTTGGGCCACCGTGGCCCAATTCACCTCGCACTGGGCTCAAATCATGAGATGGTAGTATTTCACTGAAGTTGTTATTGGAAACTTGGCTGCAATCCGAGTCTATTGATACTTTGGATGACCTGCTGGGGTTTCGGGTTCAAAAGTTATGATCTGAAGTAATAAAAATATTTGTCCAGTTAGATAATTAATTTGTTTGTTTATTTTAGATCATAACATTTGAACCAGAAATGCTAGAAAGTCGATCAAAGGCTCAAAACACTCGGACTCGAGCCTAGTTTCTAATAAAAACTGCAGTGCAATACTTTGGCCTAGCGATTATGCCCTAGGCCAGGTAACATGAGCCAAAATGCCGAAAACTACTTCACTTATGATGTCAGTCACAAAAAATCTGCAACCCCCAACAAAAAATTTCCTTCAAGTGCAGACTCGAAGACTGGCTGATCTGTTTGAGCTGTTGAACAGCTCTCTGGCGCAATCAGTGGAGGAGCTAGGGCGTTAGTGAGGCAACTAACAACTACTGGTTTTAGGCCGATTTCAAAGTACGAATTCTCATACCCTTGCTCTCAAAGTGTTGATAAAGTGAAGATGTCTTTCAAATTTTCTCTGGCCTTTGCCACACCTTACCTCTTTTGAATCCTTTTTCCTGTAGCAACTTTGTTATGNGTAACTTTAGTTTTCTGTCAGCTAATATTATATTTATATTTTCCATTAAATTGCTATCTTTTCCTAAGCCACATTATAAGTTGATTTTTTAAAAACTAACATTACGCTTTCAGGTTGTTTCCTGCTTCTTTGGAGATTTTATATGGAAAGCGACTTGAAAAGTGCATTCTGCATAACTTTGCCTCAGTTCAAATTGCCGCGGTGAAAACTCTGGTCAAGTTTAATGATAGTATTATAAAGGTTGACCTTTTCTTCTTTGTCTGGTGTGATATCTCTTTTATTTGTATATGTTTTTTTTTCTTGTTTCAGTTGAGCAAATTTGTTTTTCAGTAAAAAGTTTGTACAGTTTTTTGAGTGCAAAAATTTACAGAAATCACAAATCGCTCAAATTGTTTTCTTGAGCACTTAATCTTACTGAAGTTCTCACTGACTGGTCAGTGGTTTCGTGACTGGTCAGTGGTATCATCACTACTAGGTAGAGAAGTGAATACTGCTTTTTTGGTTTTTCACAAATATAGCATTTCAATAGAAAATCTTAGAAAATAGAAAATCTTGATTGAAATGCTGTGATTGTTGGTGATCATTAAATTTGTGACATTTTGCATAACAGCAAATGCATTCATTCTTGGAGGATCAAAAACAATTTCAGTTTTGATTTCCAGTAAGTGCTACTATGCCAGGTCCTTCAACAGTGTCATATTAGATTAGATACTAATTTGTGCTATGTGGTGTTTTATATTTCTAACACCAGTCAGTTGACATGCAACAAAATGTATTGGGCGAATCCTTCAGAATGTGAATTGACATATTTAGCAGAACTTCTACATGGTAGTCAGTCATGGTTATGAAATGATGTGCCAAGCATGTTTTCACTGAAACCATGCTAAGCATGTTTCTTTCATTGGATGAAGAAATATGCAAATTACAAGTTAGTTATAAATTTTCTGAAATTTTTAAGTTGTTTTAGTTTTCAGTTACACTTATGTTTGTATCCCTTGCAACAGAGCTAGCTCAGTGTTTTTCAATTTGAGTACAAAAATTAGTCTGTTTGTGTCATCAAAGGTGTACACAAGGGTGGGTGGGTGGGTGGGGTTAAAATCCCCCCTTCAGCTTAATATTTTACAAAACTTCATTGACTGCACAAAGGAGATTAATTGTTTTCATATACTTTTTGCTTGTTAATTTGTTGACTTAACGCAAACACCACGGAATAAATTTGCAAGCAAATTTTAAGGAACATTGTGAATTGGCTAAAAAGGAATGATTAGGTCATGGTGGGAATCTGGATTATCGTCTGCATCGAGTAACCATGTGTTCACTTTTTGCAGACCCTCCACTACGCATGTTTAAGATTGTGTTGTGCGATAGTTCGCTTTATCTGAAACAATTGTCTTTGTTTTGTCTGCTATGGCTGATCAGCGCAAGCGGTGACCGCATTGGCTACATTACCAATTTCTGTAGCATGACAGAACTGTTGCACGAAGTCAAAGAACTTTTTTTGACATGGAAGCATTCAGGAATTTGATCATTGCTCAGCAGTGAAAAGTAAAACTGAAAGTTTGCTGGACGTCGATGCATACTAAAAAATAGAAAGTTTTCTTGCGTACTTCATGCACATTCTCAATTCTTGTGTAGTTTTGCAAAAATCGTTCTTGCAAACCGGTTCTTGCAAATTGTTGATATTTTTGCAGTAATGAACTACTGTGTCGTAGCGTTGATTGTATTTTTTCCGATATCCTAGATGGGAGCGCTGATAGTTTAAATTAAGCAAGGGTGTTCGGAAGTGAGGGGTTTGGGTTAAACCCAGCTATGTCCAACCCAAATGGCTTACTGAGCCAAAAATTTTGTCACTGTCTTGACCAGGGCCACGCACTGAACGACATATCAATGCAGGCCTCGCACAGAATGGCTTACTTTGATCTTAGCAAACTTTTGACGCGTGCTGTCTATCAATTGTGACATGAGCGTCCAGGTACTTTATTCAAAATTAAATATCTCGGTGATTTCTTGCTCGTTTTTCCTCAAATTTTCAGGAGAGATGCGTGTGAACAAGCCAAACACTTGATAATGTACTTGAAAGCATTGGAATTGTATCCGCAATGGCAACAGTCATGAGAAAATGCCACTGAGGACCACGTGCATTAAAATTGTTAAATTCAAGATTATTAAAATAAGGACAGGTTAGCAGTATGTAGGATGCTTTTACTACAACGAACATCTAAACTGGGTCGCACAAAACCTTGACTGGTCCGCATGCGGGCCGCGGGTTGGACATAGCTGGTTTAACCCCTCACCTTTGAGCTTGACATTTTTCCAAAACTTTATTATCTGCGCAAAGGGGATTAATTGTTTACGCGTACTTTTTGCTGGTAAATTTGTCGAAGTAATACAAATACCACGGAATGAATTTGCATGCAAGTTTCAAGGAACATTGCAAATGGGCGAAAAACTAGCCTGATAATAATTAGATTTCGTAGGAAATCTCCGTTATCATCTGCGTACGGAAACTATCTCACCACTTTCTGCAGACCTTTCATGCACTACGCATGTTTAAGATTGTGTTCCGTGATAGTTCACTTTATCCCAAACAATTGCCTTTATGTTGTCTGCTAAGTCTGATCAGCGCAAGCGCTGACTGCATTGGCTGCATTACCAATTTCTGTAGTGTGATGAAACTGTTGCACGAGGTCGAAAACCGCAGTTGTTAACATAGAATTATTCAGGAATTTGATAATGTCTCAGCAGGGAAACAGGAAAACTAAACGTTTGCTGGACCCAGGTCCGTAACCAGCTTGGGACAGCATACGAGGGGGGGAGAAGAGTTTTCTAAGCGTGAGACAGATTTTTTAAACTATGTACCGTAGTTTCCAAATACGTCCAACACATTTTTCCTGTGCAAAAATTTTTAACATTTTTCTATTGGGGGCAAAAATTTCCTTGCCCCCTCTGGTTGCACGTCTATGGACTTCTATACATCACAAAAAACTAAAATTTTCTTGCGTAATTTATCTGCATTCTCAATTCTTGTGTAGTTTAGCAAAATCCAATCTTGCAATCCAGGGTGTGCGCCAGCCAGTTCAGCCGCACATCTTTTGCAGTTGTAAATTGCTCTGACGCAGTGATGAATGTGTTTCACTCCCTTGTTTCTTCGCGCAGTCTGATATCTTCGCACTTTTGAACTGCGGTGTTGTAGCATTGAATTTGCTAGCTTAACTTGGAGCGCTTATAGTTTAACCTATATTCAATTCAATGACACATAAAACAAGGGGAGTGGATATAGAAAAATGTGCATATTATGTCAACAAACCTTGCCAAAACGTTGGTTTGGAAACAGGGAAATGATGTCAAATTGTGATGTCACAAACAGCGCACACCAAATACAAATGACCACCATATGACCCTCAACTCACCCCCCCATGAAAATTTTCTGTGTACGCCACTGTGTGTCATATTAAAGATGGTAGTGCTGTTTTGGACAGTGTTCAACTTGTATTTTTATTAGCATGTTCTTGATAAAATTGAATATTTAACACTTTGGCATCTGGCTGCTTTCGGGGATTTTCAGAAAAAAAAACGCGTAAACGCAGGTGGCTTTGCGTGGGAATTTCTCTGGTCCGGTATGCTCTACAGACCTGGTAAAAGTCTCAAAAGACGCGGCAAGTCTTCTAGTCTGCACTCGAAAAAAATTTTTTTGCTTGGGGAGTGTAATTTTTTGTGAGTGAATTTTTTGTGAGTGACGTTTGTGAGTGACGCACACTGTCATAAAGTTTCTTTGTTATAAATCAGGGGTCTCCAAACTTTTTTGTCCGAGGGCCACATATGCTCTTACACAATAGTTTGAGGGTTAAACTT
>JGI24158J21664_10000772_pt1 | contig 32185 bp, 23 predicted proteins | sample Ectturendosymbi3_FD_21664 | JGI IMG/M metagenome (IMG submission 21664)
TAAAGGATGTGAGCAGGTTACAGTATTATTAGCAGTATATAATCATTATTGATTTCAATAAGTATTAGGTATATGAAAAACAAAACAAAACAACAAAAAAAAGGGTTTAGTATGTCAGAGAATTATTTAGTTCTAAGTGATAGTTTCACAAAAAGTCATAGCCTATCTATGTAGACTACCCATTTTTTTCACAAATCATAAAATGTAACTGGTGTCATTCATTGACACCGTCATTCAGCTTTATGTGACTGTGGGCCTAGGAATTAGGCTGAAGTCAATGTCAGTGAGGTCTTGGAGGTAAACATCACTTTGTTTGCCTCGAAATCCTGGTATTGCAGCAAGGGTGCTCCTCAAAAGAGCAAACGTGAGCTTTGTCCTTTTGTACGTTATGACAGATGCATACGGCTCCCTGCGTTTTTCAGCTATTTTTTTCTGCCAGCCTTTTGTTTACTCTGTTGCATTCTGGTGCCATCTCTCCAGTTGTTGTGAAGACAAGGGGATTGAATGAAGACTTCTCTAGGTCAATCACTCTTTGATTGTATTTATCCTTCTTCTCCCAAACTATTGAAGAAAGCTTTCACATCCTGTTAATTTGGATTATCAAAAAAAAGAAATTGTGAGAATTAGATGGTTTAGTTAGTTAGTAATAATACTTTGGAGTAGAGATGGCACGGGCCAGCACTTCTGCAGCCTGGCCCGCCTGGAGCTAATAAGAAACCACCTGGCCCGTCTATGCTAAAACACAACTTATTTTCTGACCCAGACCGTCCCGTGGCCTGTAATATACCATAACCTCAAAAGCAAAGTAACAACACTTAGGTTTTCAGTTCATTGTCTTTTGGAAAATAAAACCATGTCGTCTTAAAAGGCTATTGGTCCACCAGAGCACCTTTGAAAATTTGTTTGGCTGCCGCCTATAACGTGACACTAACACATGACAAATGTGTGGTAGGCTGCACTATACTTGCTAGTAACATATTGAACCTAAACCTTAAACCTAAACCTAACAGCTAATCCTAAACTAGGGTTTCCAAACTGGGATACATGTACCCCTATGTTAGTAGGGGTGCATTTGCCTATCTGAAGGGGTACATTTCAGGATAGCAATGGAAGGGAAAAAATATGTTTGTATATTATTCATTTCGAAATATTTATACATACATATACAACAGTGAATATTATTTTCAAAATCATTATATGCTTATTGGTAAATACATTCTTGTTATTTTCCACAGCCTTTTTGCCATAAGAAATTTTAGGGGTACATGCTCATCTATCGAATTGCTGAAGGAGTACATGGCCAGAGAAAGTTTGATAACACCTGTCCTAAACCCAGTTGGTGGGCTTAGTTCCCTAAACAAAGCTCCAAGGCCCCCAAATTGAAACATGAAACATTATAAATCAGTTTAGTTTTTGACAATTTTTAGAATGTCAAGCCACCCGCACAAATGCAAAGTCCCCGCAGAAACGCAAAGTCCCTCTGTTGAAAACTTTCTGGTGACGATTCTGCCTAAACCTCGGCAACAGCAATAGGCTGTAAATGAAAATGTTTGTTGCTTTGATTGATTCATAACATGGTTCATTGGTTTGAGTGGAAACAAGTGGAACAGAACATTAGCAGAATGGTAAAATGGAGAGAACAGCAGCAAAACATTTCCTTGTTAAACTTTGAAACTTTGTAAAAACAAAAATTTTCGCTCAATTGGTGAGGGGACTGCAGCAACCCGTAGCGGCCCGGAATGACATCACCCTTAAAAAATTCTTAGCGGACTGTTTCAAAACCTTTAGCGGCCTTCCCGATGACTGGACTGTTAGCGGTCCGTGCCATCCCTACTTTGGAGTTTGTTCACAAAAGGATCTTCAAGAATTTTTCCCCTTTTCAAAACTATGTTGCAATTCCATTTTTAATCTTGTGAAAGGCTGGAATGCTCTTTTTTCTCTTAAGTGTGAACCACTTAGGTTAGATTGTAATTTTGGTTCTTACTACTTTGTCTAGTACATGTTTGCCTGGAAAGATTTCTATCAGGGTTATATAATATGGAAGATATCAGTCGCATGGCTTCTCCCATGAGCCTGTGTGAAGAAAACTTATTTGATACAAACCACAAAGTTGAAAGACGAAAAAAGAAGCTTGAAGGGCTGCAGAAACTTAGACCTGCACGTATCCTTTATGTAATTTCAAAGGGCAAATCTTTAATATTCATTTTTTAATTTTTAGGCCATATTTATGAGGCCAAATTGCAATGTATTTTGCCTGATTAGGTAGATGGTCTGCTGAGTCCCTTGTTTCCATAGTATGGATAAATGTGGTAATTTATTATGATTTGCACTGTTCTCCATCAATTTATGTCTTGTGTGCTTCGCTGCCTGTATCCTCAGTGCACGATCAAGGCTACTAGATGGCTTTCTGGTTCAAAACTTGCATTGCCATGTACTTTTCTTACCTATGTGCTTATCATAATGCAGTTAGGTACATTCACATAGCCAAGAGAGCACAGGCACTATGACTTTGCTATTTTCAAAGACAAAAATGCACTAAACAATGTAATAAGCATGCAAGCTTTTCATGAATGTGAACATGTTTAATGTGTGTTGAAAATTGGGATATTAACAAAAGTGTGCTCCACCAGTCTATTCTATTTTTGGAAATTCAGTTGTTTTTGCTAACAAAAAAAAAATTTTCTTGTATGGAAGACTTCTGCATAGAACTTACAGTTTGCTGAAATGTAAAATGGTTATTGTAATCCAGGAAGATTTTAATTTTGACATGATGTTTCCCATGACCAAAGTCTTGTAGATCTGAGCATTTCAATAACAGAAATCAGTTCTGACTCATCAATTACTCCCACAGTATGGATTACCCAGCAAACTTTAATATTATGTTAATGTGCTTATGTGTAACCTTAACATAATGCTCGAAACTGATTCAAATGTGGTTATTTAATTCAAAATTCTAGAGAAATTTAGCTACAAGTCAAACAGTGCTTGGCTAGAGAACCTATGGCTCTTCTGTTTGTCATGGTCTTTTATGTGCTGATCATTGTGAGATTTAGCAACTTACGTCAATAAACTCAAATATTGCAATATTGGTACAGATCTGTTGTGTACCTCAGGTAGCATACAGGTCTTGTTTCTAACTTATTATCAGAATCATTGGGAAATTCTTTTGTAATTGGATGGTATTCCTTAGTCTTATTTCACTTTATTTTGTCGTGTGCAGTAAGTTGATAATTTAAATTTTGAAAAAATCTTCTCCAAGTAATGTTAAAATTATATTTACACATATGTTATTATGTGTAAAACGCAAAGTATATTTCCTTAACTTGTGATACCATTGACACATTTTGAGAGTGTGGTGATTTTTGTGCACTAAAATGGTGCCCAGCCATTGCCTCCTTTTTGAAAATGTAGCTGTTCATAGCCAACAAATATATTTTGATAGCATATGACTTTTTGATGGACGTAGTTGTGGAAATCTGGGCTATTTTTTATTTGGTGGTCTAAAACTTTGTTTAATTTTTATAAAAAGCGAGAAGTTATGTGATAAAAACGAAGTTGCAATAGTAGACTGTATTGGTAAGTTTAGTTAAATATAAGTAAAAGAAACTGAAATATTTTTATGGCTTAGTAGTTCAATAAATAACACCAGTTTTTGTTGGTATGATCTTCTCATGCCAACTTTCCTAGTTTTATAAGAAGTTTTTAGTGAAAGAGATAAACTAGTTTTCATCTACAACAAACCTAAATTTTTATTTAGAAGTCTGATATTTTTCATGGTTAAAAGTAATAACTGTGAATGCAGTGTCTTTTCAAACATGTTTGTGTGTAAAAAGCTTGCCAGTTATTTTCTCGTCCATAATTTTCCACTCAGTGCATACTCAAACATTAAACTGATTAAAGTTGAGAAGTGAGTGAATCAAGTTTTTTGGTAAAGGTATACATTGTTTAACTAATCCATACAAACTATTGTAAATTATGATATCGTAAATAATGTTAAAAACCGCTATTTCACCTGATGCTCATGAACACTTCCAATCATGTGTATATAGTACAATAGACACCACTATCACCTGTGTGTAGTGGTTCGAGATTGACTGTTTCAAAACTATCGAGGTCACTCTATAGTGCAATGTACCAAAGTCAAACAACCAGTGAAAGTACCCTGTAGCCATTGTAAACTTAACAAACCTGCTAAATTTGCATGTGAATGACACTTCTAATCAAGTTTGAGACGTAGTTTTGAGAAGGTTTATTGGATGTAGAAACACGTTTCCACACTTTTTTCATACTGACCTGACTTGAAGATGTGTATTTTTACTCAGATTTCCTGCATGCAGCTTCAGATGGTGCATGAATAAATAAATGATAAGCTATCTCTTTTGCTTAGCACCCTAGCAGAGTTGTGTTATTACTGGAAATATCTAGTTTTTTTGCTAAGTTCCCACACTAATTTTTTATCTTACTCGATTTTTTCAGTTTGTACATCATCACTGTTTTTATATATAATGTGTTTAACATTTCGTGACTACACCAAATTTCCTCAATGAAACTAGATCCACTCCTTTTTGTACATAGGCATGTTCTCTTCATCTGTAATTTTTCTCACCATGTTGTGTGTTTGTTTGTTTTCTAATTGTACTTATTTTACTTCCAACGATTGCTTCCTAACACTTGTCAATAACTATTAGGGGTTCAGTGACAAGATGACCGCCATGGTTTTGCAACATTCTTACTGTATGCGACACAGCGACAATCCTTGTTAGCATTGAAAAATTCTCTACCCATTGTGTTTTCATTTAAATTCTAATTTCCACTGAAAACGTTTTTTTCATGACTTTTTTGAATTGTTTTTGTTTATTAGCTAGGTCACATGAAACAGTAAATCAAATCAAATTTCTTTTTTTTCGTTCCCACATTTTTACTGGAAAATGGCTAGTTTTTTAGGCGAGTTCCCACACTTTTTTTTTAGTACTACACCCCTGCACAGCAATAACCTGCTTCCCAAAAATAAATAACATTAGGTAGGGCTATATGATTTTTTTCTCACATTGGTAGGAGTTTGTTTTTATCCATCTTTCCTAAATGCCACTTTTGTACATCTTATTATTATTCGTAATTTTGACTTTAATTTTTGCTTGTGGGACTGTATCAGTTTCGGCTCTTCCTTGACTGTCGTTATCTGATCCAGCGTTTATGATCGGCTCCATTCAAAAAGTTAACGAGCGCATATGCAACCTAGACTCCGAGCTGTCATTATACGAAAGCAGGTTGGCAATCGAAAGCCGCTCTTCCAACCACGATGACGTATACGACCCGAACACCGGAACATTCATGCAAAAATCGTCACGCAGGTCAACGCGGTCGGCGAAAGGTATGTTTTGTTGATCAAAGGCTCATCTACACTGAAGATGAACCAAGTAGCCACGTTTGCCGTGATAAATCATAGGCGTAGCCAGGGGGCCATTCTCCCCTAATTTTAACATATCTGGTCATTTTGTGCTTTGAGAGGCGGTATTCCAAACACAATACTGTTTTCTGTTGCTCACCTAAAATCAAAAGTTTTGGCCCCCCAAAAAATTTTGGTCTGGCTACGCCATTAGACGTAATTTCTCTCTACACTGGTTTGTCTGTCTACATTTGCTTGGCGTGACGCACTGGGAGTTGCAACATGTGCAACGTAATAGATAACAGGTTACGCTGCAGTTTCCATGGTGATGCCTGTGCCCAACAAAGCAATGTGTAAACGCAGAACCTTTGATGTTTTTTGGCGATTTCCGCATTGTGTTTCTGCAATAGAAGGATAACACGTTGTTCAACCACATTGGATCTCTGTATTTCAACTGCAGAAAGCCTACAACATTGTTCTGCCGGCAATCGCTGATGCATAGTACAACTTTGTTGTTGCGGACGTAAGCGTCTATGGTGTGGAAATCGACGGAAATGTCTTGCACATTCTGGTTTTGGTCGTTTGCTAAACTAGGAAGCATTGCCGTTACCAGAAGAACTCATCGCATGAACAAAAGACCAAAATATTCTTCTCTGCGTTTATGTTGACGAAGAAGCGTTTCCGTTAAGGTACACCAAGCTGCGTCCCTATCCAGAAAACGACCTCCAAGTGGACGTGGAATTTTCTACCGCATTATCAAGCGCCCACCGGGCGGTCAAAAATGCGTTAGACATTTCATCTTAACGGTTTCACGGCCCTCTAACGTCAGTCCACAAAATGCTGATGTCAAAAAAACTCGTTCATGTGGCGTTGCGTTGGTCGATGTACGATGTAGGAACCGAATAGAATGCAACACATCCGCAAGCACAGTTTTCCATTACTCTTCAGGTACACCTTTGCCCTTCAAACGCAAGCGGGTGGCTCCCCATATTGTTTGTTTATAACGTTCACACTGGGAATTTCCAGTTGGATGATGGTGCGTTGTTCGGCTTGTCACAGCACCTCGTAAATGTAGAAAAGTCTTTACATCGCGTGTATGAAAGCAGAGGCTCGATCGTTATGTACAAAACCAGGTAATCCACATGCAGAAAATAACAGAGAGGCAAGCGATAACCGTTTTAGCGGATACATCACGACACGGAAAAACATACGGAATTTTACTAAACTCATCAACACCCACCAACAAAAAAAGGATTAAGCGATGACTTCACCGGTCAATGATGATTTTCTCCGCAGCTTGCGTTTTTATCAGTACTACCTAGACACGCTTTCGACGGATTTATTTCCAGCGTTCGAACGTCGCAGCAATAACGTTGGATAAAGGGAAGGACACAGCACGCATGAGGTCGGGTCGTATTTTTTCAGAAATGTTTGGTAACCATTTTTGCCTAATAGGCAAACGTGCCGACCACACACTGGAGTTCTCTACGATTTTTCGGTGCAGGCAAGCCATGCAACGGCTTCAGTCTTTCAGGGTCAGGCTTAATTAATACATTTGTGTGACACACAGTTGCCAAGTACTCCACGTTAACATCAGTCACAGAAATGATAGACTTACTTTCATTGAAGGTAAGGTGAAGATTCTTCGCAACTTGAAAGAAGGCACCGAGATTTTTATCATGCTCTTGCTGATTGCGGCCGATGTGCCGATGAAAAAATGATTGTGACATTCTTTTTTCTGAAGCGAACACGTTGTTTCATTATAAATGATTTTGTTACTTTCTTAAATGGCACTTTGACTGTTGTTAAGTTAATTGCAGTAATTTGCTAAAACATTGCTTTGTATTCCCTGCTGAGATTTCGGATGTAAGGAGTATTCTAGAATAAAAATGTAGTGCACCTGAGTTTTAGAAGGAAATGACTGAAGTTTTTTCTTATTTGTTAGGTTTCTGATGGGATACAGTTGGCAGTGATAACTTCGCAGTCGCTTTGCATTTTTAAGCTTAATCTTAACTAAACTTCCAGCTGGCTTCTTGTGTACCTCGGTTGCAGTTTACGTTCCAGATTAGATACGTAAGTAACATCGCGATGTAAGCAGGTTTCTAACTAACTTTAATCTTTCATGTGCTGTCAGTTGGTGCCACTCAAGTAGTATTAATCGAAACTGCAGTATGGTTTTTTTTGTGCATTGACAGAGCGAGAAGACAAAGAAGCGAGAAAATTTGCTGGTGCATTTTCCCAAAACTCAGGTAACGCATGCGCTTGGCTCAAGAAGTCCATTGGTTGTTGCGCACATTCCGCCCCATATATTGATCTCCCCTGCAATCCAAAAAAGTGTTAACTCAAATACCTTCGTTTGTGTTTTTGCTCCACAGAACCTGTTCTTGAGATGAAAACTCAAAAAAAGAAAGGACCATTCCAGGTACACCATACGCAAGAGTAGCCTCTCGTTACTGTGTTTCTGTGAATAGTGCCGCTGTCGAAAAATGCACTCCATTCTATGGTATCCGGTCAGTCACATGTTGCTGTTTTCAGCTGTCGGACGCGCCTCGCCTCGTAGAGCTTCAGCAATATCCAGGCTTCTTCACCTCGCAGCTCACACCGTTGCCTCATTGTCTTCATGTGTCAGACGTTCTTGAACGCGTCGTGTCCGCCCAAAATCTTAAAGCAAAGGTAAGGTTCTGAAAACAGCAGTATGTAATAGGGTCCGTGGCCACGGGGGCATTCGAGAGTAGTGTCCCCCAAAGTATTGTTGTGCCCAGAAAATGTTTTATTACGTTTATTAAAATTATAATTAAAACAAAAACTTTGCTCCCTAAAAATGCATTTTGCACCTCCAAACCTCAAAACCTGCCTACGGGCCTGTATAGAATAAACAAGTATCGCGAGGTTTCCGTGGAGTTTTTTATGTTTTTATGGATGCCTTACTCTATCTGCGCTCACTTAAGCTCGGTGGTTGTTCTGGTAAAGATTACCGTCCGGCTCGCTTTTTTCAATTTTCTGCAAGATCTATTTATTTATTCTACAATCTTTTTCAGCTTTATTTTCTAAAGTTAAGTTTTGCTTTGCAAGTGCGCTGCGAGCGCACACAACAGGCGTATATATAACTTAACTTGCACGGAAAGGAAAGCTGGGAGACGTGGCGTTTTTAGAGTGGAAGTTTCTGCTATTATTTAAGTTTTTTTCAAAGACAATAGCAGCTATGGTGTGCAAAATTGGAAAGTAATTTGTTTCCTGCTTCTGACATCGTGTCGTCAAATGACTGAGGTGCACGAAAACTTGCCACACAAGAGATTAAACAATCAATCATTCAGACAATTCAATTCCAACTTACCTTTATCTTGTATATGCAAGAACCAAAACAAATATAGTATTTTGTCGCGCAGATAACCTTTCAAGCGGTTATGAACGATGTTTCGTTGATAGAATTATACTCACCATGCCCAGATAACTGCCTAACAATTGGTTTGGTTTAGTAAGCTCAACTGTTGATTATACGCAAGCATTGCGTAATGCTAAAAAACTATTTAAGTGTGAACTTATTCATGTTTTTACTCTGCCGACCTGCACGTCAACGTGGCTCTCGAGGGTAATGTTTTCCACTTAACTTGACGTTTTCTTGCAATGCTCTTTTTTTCGCCAGTAAGACCAGTTCTCACCCCGCTACGCTGCGCTAAACCAAAAACACTTCATGGCGGAATCCCAGCTTATAACGTGCGCAGCAATAAACAAGCAAATGCACACTTCCCTAGTCCTTGCAACTTATTTCACGACGTCCTATTGTTCTTTCACTCAGCCTGGTCCGCGTACAGATTAACACTAAAACACTGTTTTTGTTTCACGCCGACCCAGTCCGCGCGCAAAGAAAAGCTGAAGAAAATGCTCCACTCCCGGGTTCAAAGGTCAATTCTCCAAGACGCCTTCTGGTGGTTTTTCTTGAACAAGTATCATGTAAGTTTCCGGTCTCCAATGAACGCAACAGCCCACCGCGAAGTCTTATCTCCAGGGCCTCTGAGAGAAATCGTACCAGGGGTACAGAGACTGACCCCAGGCCCCCTACTTTTTGGGACCCTCGTCGCAACTTGTATAGCTTCTTTCTACAGTAATCAGAATACAGATAAAACACAGAAAGTACAATGCTAACGTTTACTAATATAGCTACCAGCGCTGCAGTTGGAATGCGACCGGAAATTTTGGGTTAGATTACGTAAAACTTAGCATGTGTAATTTCGTCCTCCCTGGTCCCTGTACCTACCGGGCCCGGGTACAATACACCTCTTGTACCCCCTCTCGTAGGCCCTGCTTATCTCTCTTCGCAACGCGACCTGATATGAATGATTCTGAAGTCAAAGCAAGACAACGAGGTTGTCGTCGGGAAGCTCTTAATGCGTTGTATCACGAAGTTCCTGCATAATTCGTGACTTGGCAAACGTTGGCTTTTTGCGTTTTAACATGCTGAAAGCGTTAAAAATTGTCTGTTACTATTTTTTATAAGATTCATTTTATCCCTGCATTGCAGCCGGACAAAGAGAGTCAAAGCAAATTGTTCAAACGCATAGCAAGGAACTACGTTCCATTTTTCCTGATGGCAACGGAAAATAAGTTCCGCAATGACTTTTTCATGGTGAGCTCGTGATGTATTTGTCATGATGAGCTCTCGTGATGTGTTTTTCATGGTGAGCTCATGATGTGTGTCGCTTTGCAGTCAATGACTGGTTTCGCTTTTTATAAGCCGTTCGTTAAAGTGTATTGGAAATCAAGAAAGTGTTGACATTGGACATTCCTTTCATCAAATCGTCGACTTGCGCTTGGTTTCTATTTTCTCACGTCCGTTTTCGCATCATACATCACTTTTGTTTGGAAACCTAGCGCAGTACTTCCTTTCATAGGCGTAGCCAGGGGGGGCAAAGGGACCATGCCCCCCCCAAATTTGGTCATTTTGTGCTTTGAGAGGCGTTTTTTCCAAACAAAATAGGGTTATTCGCGTAAAATCAAACAGTTTTCCCCCCATTCGCCCCCAAAAATTTTGGGCTGGCTACGCCACTGCTTCCTTTGCTGTTTTTAAATTCACTCACCAGCAGTTTGCCGCAGAGTACAAAAAATGTCGGACTTGCGATGGCGTGCGGCTGAAAAAGTTCTTTCATTCGATACATAGTGCGTTTTACTTGCAACCGAATGAAGCTTTCGACACGATAGAACTCTCACCGCACAAGCTAACGGCGAAAGAAATGTTACCTGACAACCGAGCTAAGATGACGAGAGAAATCGTTATAGGGCGTGACTATATTCCATGTCTGCCGCTGGATAATTTCATAAAATGCAATTTTACTGCGATTCGTGCGATGCACAGAAAAAAACTGAGGACTGAAAGGAGCTTTGAAAGATATTTTAAAAGTGCAGCCTGCATCGTTTCCTCTGTACCCAAGTCAATACGAGGTTTAATGTGGTACTGGTTTGTAAATACCCGAAATAGTACGAGGTTTGACGAAGTATACCCGAGACAGTACGAGGTTTAACGAAGTACGCACGCATATTTTCATGTCCTTCACCCCGACTTGATTTTTAACGTATAATACCCAAAATGCCAGTAGCTAGTCGGTTGTAATGGGCAGCATATTGTCTCGCTATTTGTTCATATCAACTGTCGTACAATCTTTTTTCGAAAGCGCAAAAATCCTGCGACCTGCAGGTTGTATAAATGCAGAGCATTTTACAAGATTCAACACTGCCGAGCTATTTATTGCCGCATTGTTAGCTTTGTACTTCACTAAAGATTTATACGATCCGTTTGCAAACATATCCGCTTATTACTTCTACATGAAAGTTGGTTGAATCGTTTGGTTTATATTCGGTGGTCTGAGGAAAGAAAGCGCTACGGCAGAGTTTGACTAACGTGAAGCATCAATAGGTTGTGCTTGTTGCTGTAATTTTTTCATGAAAAAATATCGTCGCATTTTACGCATCTTAGAGTTTTAATGGCGCGTGGACGTGTGTGGGCTCAATTTCACAAGCTCTCTGTTTTTTCAAACAGAACTCTGTTTGAAAAAAAAATTTGAAATGCACTGATGATGATAACAGGCGTTATCGAAACGTTTGCAACATGTCGTTTGTGTCGTTTTCATTGGCCGTGATTTTCATTATAAGAACTCTGTTTCATCTCATTTTGTGAAACAGTGCGTTTCCGGGCCACGAGTCGGAAAAAACTCTACAACTGCTTAAAGCACGGCTGTAATATTTTGACAGGCGTACCCGAATCTGCTGTCGCAGTCCGTCTACTCCGCTTTCTGCCTCGCATTCCCGCAGTCGTGGCGTCAATTCGACGAACCGTCGTTCAAAGAAACCCTGCTCGCTACTGCCACCATGTGGGTGTCAGGGATCAAACCGACACCGCGTTTGTACGCGACTTGGAATTACCCTGAGTTGGAACCTGCCAAGATGCGGCGCGAAGAAAGCATGATGAACACCATAGGTGCGGTGGAGGTCGGGTTCGAAACCCTGCTGGAACGTATACTGTACATCTGTTTTTTTTTCTCGCTGAGACATTTCGGTCATTTATCCCATGATAGCAATAAAACTCGCCGTGACAATTTTCAGTAGCCTCTATTTTCGGACATTACGACTGAATTGACTCAATTTTTTCGGTCATTTAAAAAAAGTTTCGGTCTATGATCGACAAAAAGCTATCCGTGGTTGAGTAAATTGATTAACGTTCATTCTAAAGCTTGTTGAAGGATGAAAGTTGCGCTTGGTATCCGCTGTACCTTACCTGAAGCGTAACCCATTCAAAAAATGCCGATAATGGCAACACGATTTTGGGCAGCTGTTCGCTGACAATTCACTAGTCTTGAAATTTTTGTTTATGAGCCTCGCGTTTTTGGAGAACGTGGGATTCTGGAAATTACATAAAAGAATGTAGAGCTTCGTCGCAGTGGCGTGGCCAGGAAGTTTGTTCGGGGTGGGGTGGTCAGTCACCTGACATAAGCCCAATTGTTCTTTCCGTTTATTTTCGAAGAGTTGAAATTGGTATGTAGCACAAGCGAAAAATCTTAGCAAGTTTGTTTCGGGGGGGGGACAGGACATGACCTCTTCGGTCTCATTCTGGCTGCGCTACTGCTTAGCCCAGAAAGCTTGAAATCAACAACTTTTTGAAGTATTTTGAGTTTTTGTCCATATTTGCTGGATTCGGTTCAGGACCTAACCCTGGTGGTGTGGCTTCTGAATTCCAGCTGTTTTTCGTTTGACCGCCACACGCGCTTGCAAGTGGCACATCTGCTTGGTCTAAAAGGGAGCTGTCTGTGTTTTCTCTGAAATCTTAACCTGGCTGTTTTAAGGTTTCGGAAGCCTTTCTGAGTCCCAAACAATGGCGGTCCAAATAATGGTCTTATATTAGGTTGTCTCCTGACAAGCGGTAAGGGTCCCAACCTGGCAAAGGTCAGATCGCAAGCACAAAGTTTTGTCTTTCCTCGGGAGCGATTTTGAGCGTTTCCCACACTTTGCAAATGGGAAAACAGTTAGATTTTTAAAAATATTCTTACAATTGATATTTCCTGAGCTTCCGATCATTTAAAAAATGCCATTTTTGTCGCAAATTGTCAAGTTGCTTTAACACGTCGTCAGCACAAGAGATTTTTCTACTAGACCGTTTTGCCTTTTTTCTTATGATTCGCTTTTTTCTGATTGCTGAAAATCACCGTTTCGGTCACAACGACAGTAACTCTCTTCGCAGCAGTCTCTGCAGAGAAACGTTCCTTCTCTCCGGACAAATTGAGTTCGATCGACTCGGCAGCATCAGGCAAGACCGCGATCAGGAATTCCCGCTCTGCCTCAAACAAAGGATTGCTAAGGTATGACCCAATGCTGGTGCACCGAGACCTCTGACCTTTGCCCGATTATACGGTAAAACTCCGCGCCCGAATTGTTTTGAACGATGGTTGCTGCGTTCTTCAGTCATTTTAAGTAATAATAGCACAGCCACGGTGGACACTCTTGCGGCCTGTAATGAGTTTGGTGACCGCTGGAATCGATGGACCCGGTTGCCACATATCGAGTACATTATTGTAGCGTCTTGTGCGTTGCAAATGGGGGGTAGCTTTCGGCGCAAACTGGGAATTTGGGAGAAGGGGATGCATTTATTGTGACTTTTATTTCGGAGTTCAAAACTTCTAATTTGCTGAGCCTATAAAATAATCAAAACGTTCCACTGCTAGTTTTGCTAAATTTCAAAACAGGCACACCTTTTTTACGACCGAGGCCGTTGTGTGGTTTGATAGTAACCGGCAAAAATAATGCTGTGCTTGTCTTGGACGTATGTTTCAAGCTTTGTTCTTCGCCGCAAGCACCTCTTTCAAGCGTATCATTGCTTGTGGATTCAAAACAAAATATTTCAAAACAAAAAGCGTACAAAACAGTTCCGTTTCAGAAGTTTTTTTTATGGGAACCGCACTGGCAGGAGATTCTTGTTGTCTTCTCAATACAGAGCAAGCCCAATGGAGGGAATAGTTCCTCACATATTGCGTTCTGTGCTCACGTTGTGCAAAACGTTATTCAAGTTCATTTATTTGGTTGTTCCAGTTGCTGATGGCTGCAGGTTTTAGGAACCCGATTCGGGTCCCCAGAATTTCAAATCGGGTCCCTAGAATCAGAGAAAATTATCATCGGGTCCCTAAAATATGAGAAAATCGGGTCCCTAGAATCAGAGAAATCGGGTCCCTACAGATCCATACCGGGTACCTAACATTTTCCTTAAAAAAAACTGGTTAAAGTTATTCCCGTGCTATAGTTTGTTGTGGGTCCCTGACATGACATGGTCCCTGACATGACATGGCCCCTGACATGTAGCCAAATGTTTTAATTTACACAACACACACCAAAAAAGTAATTTCCAGACTTGTTTCTTTATTCTGAGAAGCAAAATAACTGAAAAAAATAACAGGTCAGAGATTTCGCTGAAGTCAGAAATTCCGCTTGACACCGGAACGAAAACAATCGCACGATTGGGCGCCTTCTAGCGGGTGAATGAGATGCGTTGGCAACCCGCTAGAAGGCGCACAATGAGATGTGTTGCAGAAAGTTGAGAAAAAAAACAAGAAAAAGGCGAAACGGAAACAAACGTGAAGTCACAGATGGAATCGGTCGAATCCTTCCAGATCCTCTGTGCTTAGTGCTTATCATGGCCTGTCCAGCCCCGTGCTCGGCGCTAATGGGAGGTACAAGGAAACTGTTTACGCCCGGTGCTGCCATTAAAGTAAACCCTGACTTTAACCATGGAAAATTTTCGGACTTACTCGTTGACCTCAAATATTTTTCGTTTTCTTACCCGAACTCGACACACTTAGCTAAACACGAATTCGTAAGCCCTAACAATCAGTTTTACCAACGCATGTGGCATGAAGAATATTACTCTGTGCATGCGTACATGGTGTGAATTCAGAAATTTCGCTTGGCAGAAATTTCGCTTGGCACCGGGAGAGGAGTCGAACCTTGAAGTGACTGCCATGGTTGTTTTCGTTCGCGTTTTGGTATTCACGCATAAACATCTGAATACCGTGCGACCATGCTGATCTTTAACCAGCCTATCCTTACAAACATAACACCCGACACTGTTGGCAGTTCAACGGTGATACGATATTTCAACTTCGGCTTCTTTCGTCGCATGTCGTCGTAGAAAAGTTTGAACCCAAAAGAAAAAGACGGACGTTTTGAACTTTTGGCCACTTGTGGACATCATAATGATTTTTTGATTGTGTAGAAGTGGCAGCTTTTAACACAATACACCAGCGCTGAATAGTGTTCTCGTTTCCAGGAAAATTTACGAGCCGTTAGTAATATCATGCATGTCACCAACTTTATTGCTCTTGCATGAAACCGTAGTGTAACAATATATATTGCCAGTTTAACAGACAAATGAGTGGTAGCGTGTGCCAGTCAACCTGCAGTCAATGTTCCCTCTAACTAAGATGCGCAGTGCCCTCGGACAATTTGCGCGGTGAAATCCCATTCTCGCGCACTTGCAATATTCAAAACAGCACGAAAACAAGGATAAGCTATTTGAATTAAATGTGTGTTTTGTTCGTATTTTGATAAGATCTTTTACTTTTTCTAATCATTTACAAACTTTGTAATTAAAATTAGAACTCTGTTGACTAAAACATTTACGCTCGCCAAAACAAAACACCTGCTCAGTGTAAAATTTTCGTAGAGGGAACACTTCCAGTAGCAGCCTTGTAACAACACTGTGTGGTTCGAAATATCAGGCGTGGTAAGCACAAAAACAGCGTGGTGCTACAAAGTCACGGTAAGGAAAGGTGCGGCTGAAACAAATCTTTTTCAAGCATTCGCTTCACGTTTTGCTTTTGGTTGCCGCCAATCACAGGGCGACGACTTACAGAGTCGATTGTTGCGCAACAATCAAATAACTCTTGTCGGCCGTTCCAGTGTCACGTGTGTGGTGAATGCTCGGTGATTGGTTGGTTTCTACAGCCCTGCGCGGCTTTATATTTTTTGCCCGCACCCACAAAATTAAACCTGCCGCGCACCAGCAGGAATTTGAGAAATCTTATCCGCTCCCGCCCCGCACCTGCAGACTTCTAACGCGCATCTGACCCAACCCCACACCCACCCAACTGGCGCCCGCCCCGCACTGTTTCCGTCCCAAACCTGCACCAGTCACTGTGTGTCTGAAAACCACTAAAAACTCATGCAGTGTGTTTTATCGCTAGTGGCAATTTATTCAGTGGTTCATTCAAAAGCCAATAGAATCTCCTAAAAACACTCTAAAGTGAAAACGTGCAACGTTTCAGTCAACCTTCAGCGCCTCTTTCTCACAGCACTGTTCATAAAGAGTACGTCGTTCGCCGGAAAACTCTTTGAAGTTTGCTTTTCTGCAATTCACGACATGCCCAGCCATATTAAAAACTCGTTCGCTAGCAGCGCTGGTTGCCATGACGCATAACGTATTTCTTGCAAAATCACTGAGAGCTGGAAACTCATATATGTGGTCTCGCCACTGCTAGAGAATGTCTCTAAACCCTTGTACCGTACAAGGGTTTTTTTTAAGGTTTCGCTTTGGTGACCGCAAGGAAATTTTAAGAGACCGCAAATATTTCATCTAAGTATGTAAAAAGTTTTTACATACAAAAGTTGGTTGTATTTTGAGAGACCGTTGGAGAAATTTGAGAGACCGTTTTGGTCCCTCAAAACACCTTAAAAAAAGCACTGCTTGTACGTATCACAAAGTTTTCTGTAACATTGATTTTCTCGCCCATGTCACTTTCACATTCACTGAATCAACATTCAGTTACACGCACAATGATTTTCCTATCCCGCCCCGCACTCGCAAACATACTGCAGCTCTGTGGGTTCCCGCACAAACCCTGCAAATGCGGGTACCAGCAACCCGCGCAGGACCCCAGCGGTTCTTATACAGTAAGTATCGGTCGGTGCGAAGATGCAGTTGCACTGGTGATCGAAACGCGGTGTTCTACCACCTTATCTAGACATGCTTACCTTATGTGAAAAGAATACCTGCATGTACGCAATGGCATTGCGTGACGTACGGGCTACTTGAGATTTACTTCATTCATGTACGCAGAATTGCGAATAAAAAGCTTTGCTTCTGCCTGCTTTGTTTTTCCCAGCAATCTTTTCTTGCTAAGCTGTGCACTGATTGCATCAGTTCAAGACATTTATCAGTTGCTTCCCATTTGTAGGCATACTTTCTTTCTCATCAACGTATAACATCCAAGAAAAAATTGAAAATTGTGGGACAACGTATGGCTTGGGAACAGATTGTGGGGAGGGTTGACGCGGTCTAAGCCATATTGACATCTTTAATTCTTTCAATATCGACAGTGTACAATGATATGGAATTAAAACTATAAATGAAATTCTTGCACTGTTGTGTCTGCAGTCCCCTGCAGCATGGACGTCGGAAAGGGTGGAGGGGGACAAGGCCACCTCTGGATTTTTAAATTTTATAATTTCCTATTAAGTTTTTAGTAGAAAAACATTTTTCTCTTAGTTTCGAGTTGGTAAAATGAAATTTCACCACTGTTGACCCGCCTGGAAAAATCTTTTTGCCCATCGCTTGGGAAAACCCACCATTGCCCGCCTCGAAAAACTTTTTCCTACGCCCATGCCCCCTAGAAAGACCTTTCCTGCGCCCACGTACGGATCATATTGTATTTTGCTTCATCACCTAACTGCTCAACGAGTGAAGAAGTAGTAATTCCAATTGGCGACGACGTTTTTCGCATCTTGGCGTTGAATCCGCGGATGTGCCGGTTGTGCAACGTCTGTGTTGGTAAACATCGCACCCTGCTTTGTTGACGGCAGGGCCCGGCCCTCCCCAGAAATTTTGTCAGTCCGATTCGCCTTTCTTTTGGAGAAAGTTGTTGACTCCATTAAATGGCAGGGTCACTATTGATTGTCAACGATGGGTGACCCTTGTTTTCTGTATGTGCCTCGGCTGGCCGCAATGTCTTTGTCGCCCTCTGCGCAGGAAGTGCGGGAAGTAAAATTGATGATAAATTTGTACGGGTGGGTGAAAGGAGTTAGATATATGATATTAAACCAACTTAACGTGGCATCATCTGGGCCAAACACACGAAAATGACAAAGAACTGAAAACACGAGATTTACGGTTTATGACTTTTTTAACAATTTATCAAATCGAACTTTCAAGGAACTCTTTAGTTGAACCGCACGCTGTTGAATCGTGTCTATTTTCAATGATAATGACGGATGCCATGCACGTGCGAATTCAGCTGATGAAAAAATAGCACTCTTATCATCGCGAAAAGCAGCTGTAAACACATCGCACTCCCAGTTTGGGAACTACGGTTATTGTTTGCTCGTGTTCTTTTCCTTTTACGTCCGGTCACGTGTTTCCAGATTGAGCCGCGCCCGCAGCGAAGTGCGGTCATCCGTGTCGTCGCAAAAGGCGCGAACCAATGAGATCACGGACAGAGGAAGTCTCAGTCCCATCAACGAGGTGACGAAGTCCTGTTAGCCGGAACTGTCATGTTGTAACGTGCCACGTATCGCTTGTCTATCCAGATAGTCGCCCTGTGCGAGATTGATTCAGATTCTATCTGCGTTAACCTTTTATATCTCTGTCAAGCACGTAGTGTTTAAGCTAAAACGTTGGCTTGCCACCAAATGACATGACGGAAGTAAAGTGCTGAAAGAAGAGGCCGATTGAAATGACCCGAGTTTTTGACTGAGCCCTGAGCTCTTTGTTGCTGTTGTACTTTTAGGGACAACCTTCCCACGTCGATTCGCAACCATCTAAAGCGTTCGCCAATAACAAAAGTATGACGGTACGTATTTGTTAAATTTCAAGCTTTTCTTATGTTTTACGGACCTACGTCTGTGATCAACTTCGTCCCTTCCCCCCTCCTTACCGACCATTGTACCTGTGTTCCACTCAAAAACAGTTTCATTTGGTTCCTCTGCCCATTGGAATTTAAATTGCTTTATGATTTATGTTGTCTAACAAACCTGAATCATATAAATATCTGCATAGTTTGTTATTCGCGTGTACAAAAGGTATTTGCATACATCCTGGAAGCGTCCATATTTATCGAATTTGATTTTTTGTAACCAGCAGTGCAATGAACAGTTTTTCGCTTAAATTTTTCTTTACCTTACCTTCAAATAATGGGTCACTAATTTACGTTCTTGCACTACAATTTCGGTGATGCTCTAAACCAGGGGTGTCCAAACCATTTTAGGGAGGGCCAAACTTGGTCACGTGAGGGCTCCCGCAGGAGTTGAAGCAAAAACACTACTTGTCGACGGTTTTCATGTTCATGTTCACACTCAGCACATTGAACCGCAACGGCAAACGACTTTGTACCGGCGATCCGACACAGACACGTCATACATGCATTGACGGGCAATATACAACACCATCTGGCTCCAAAGCCGCGGGCCATGTGAAATGAGTCCGCCGGCCGCGCTTTGGGCACTCCTGGTTTAGGTCATCATTTTTAAAAGAAATTCTACATGCCAAAATGAAATTCCGCCTGAAGGTAACGTTGAGGTTACGAGGTGATCACTTCTCGTAAAAAAGGGAAATGCGAGAATGTGATTCTCCTGGGGAGTAAAGCGTAGGAAACCTGCTCATTCGACCAAAGATATGTTTTCTGTGACATCTATATCAAAATACTCCTCTTAAACACTCACAGGCGTGAAAGAAACTGCTAATAAAAACACAGAAGATTGAAGCCTTTGAAAGGCAACTGTTTGGGCTGTGGAAAAGTTAAATCATTATTGTTCAATGCAATACAGTTTTGTCCAGTTGTTCATGAAATGCCAGCGTAGCAAAGTAGTCCATCGGGTATTTTTTTGAAAAGATGGTTGCATGGGTTAAAAAAGGTTGAGAACCACTGATCTAAACCTAACGTAGCTCTGCGGCATGCTGTTGTAATGGAAGTCATTTCTTTCGGTGCAGTCATGTCCGGTTGGTCGGGCGGCCGAGTTTGAACGATGCGCGTTTAACATTTACGGTCGATCGCCTCTGCTCTCTGAGTATCTGAACGCTAACGGCTTGGAAAGGAAAATCGGATACAATCATTTGATCAGGAGGACACAGGTTGGTGGTTTGTGAGATTATGTGCTTTGTCTGTGTAATGTGAAATATATGATCGATCAGTTAAGAGCGTCTGAGAATGCGCAGCTTTAATGTACTTTTTGACCTTAGCAAGTCACTGATGCGATTTATCGGTGTTAGACGCCATTTGTGTCGGACACTGTGATGCTTAAACGCAAGTTTATCATCAGGGTGGAAATATGCAGCTTCTAGCGTGGTTTGGAATTCGTTTTCAAAAGCGTGCAGAAATTGCGACAGCTTTCAACGTTTTATTTATTCTTTGTAGGAGTTCGTTTTTTTCGATACCTTAACCCGCTGCATTTATCGGTTGCGCTTTTAAAAACCTTTGACTTCGAAGCACTTAAGCTCTGAGAATGATCGCACATCAAATGTCTCTTCATTTCAAAACCGTTGTTTTGCTTCATTTCAAAACCGGCGCCTTCAGCGTATACTTCTGTAAGTTGCTGATCAAATGCATTGGAACTACCTTATGAGTAAAATTTCGTCATGTGGATTTTTGGTATTTTGCCACAAAGTTTGACGCACAAGTCGCAAATATTCGCAAGTCGCAAAATTTCACAAGCCACAAATTTTGACAAGTCGCAAATATCCAGTGGTTGACGTCGTTCATTCCGGAAGTTACTGACGCGTTTTCTGTTCGGATCAAGTCATCGCCTTGTCGTCATCACTAGTAGACAGAGATGCATCGCTTTGTCGTTTTCGGCTCTAAATTCCGGACTGACTCTTGTGTAAATTTGCGCTCATTATCTTTGAGATGCGCTCGGTGATGGTGACAGACCTCCATGGCTGAATTTTCAGATCGAAACACTTCCTCCTCTCGACGCTCAGACCTTCACCGAGTTGATCAACGAAGTCAGACAGAACACGCGAGAGGCCTCCACCCAGTTTAACCAGTAATTTTATGTTTTGCCAGCTTTTCGTTGATCGAGATTATTATATTAAAATGTTATTATTCGACGCTGTGTTCTACTTTCAGTATTTCGCAAGGAATTGAACCTTGAAAGAAAGACATAAGTTTCGACTGTACTTGTTTTTTTGCGCTGTGATTAACATTCTTCAAAGTTTTTTGAATCAATTCAAAACATTATGCCGCCAACCCAGTATGATTGAGCAACGATGAATTGTAACAAAAATGACTAAACTCCTGTTTGTGGGTTTTGGATGGTTCGCTTCAGTGAGTCAAAGGTAATTGGTAAAAGGAAATGTTTTGCTCGTTTATATACGCCAGGCGCCATTTACCGCATTGGCGTGCATGTGCCTCCCCCTCAAACTAATTGAAAATGTGATTGAAAAAACTCTACAACGTCGCTGAGAATCTTTAGTGCTTTGAGCAAATTATCTGAAACAAAATATCGATTTTACGGCAAGCTTCAATTCACCGTAAAATTTCAGTGTGATCTTAGATCTTTGCGACACGAATTTTTTGTTTAAAAAATTCGTTCACGCTCCCAGGTACTCCTTGCTTAAAAATCTGTTGAATACCACATTATTGCTTTAGCCAAAGCGCATACGTTTGCCTTGTTCCCGAAATTAGTGAAAATTATTCGCTGTCAGAGAAACTTTATTGATTCCGGCGGGGTATCCATAATGGCGGGATTTCTATTTTTGGCGGGGTGTCACAGCTTTTCCACAGCGAAATCGTTTCGTCAACTCAAACGGTTTGGCAAGCTTACTGGTAGTTTCAACAATTTGAATGCACTTGCCTTTAAAAGCTTTGTATCTTGACAGCATGGCCATGTGGAAGAAATTGACCTTGGTGAATGTTCACTGCTTGATAATAGCGATGGTCTTTTCAAGCGAAGATTTGCTTCATCGCAGACTCATTCGCATCAAACGGAAGCTGTTCTTTTTATTTTATACCAGAAATTGTTTACGTTGCCTGTTTTTTGTGTGTTTTTACAGAATCCATGTCAAGAACGAAAAAGCTTGCCTGGAATTCGATTCGAAAATGAATGAAGATTACAGAAAATACAAGACGTAGGTTTTGAATGACTTTTTCGATTTTGATGATATATTCTAGACCAGCGTTACTTCAACTTAGTTTGAACAGTGCAGCCCCTTAACATACGCTTATAATGCTAAGTACTTCGGCAAAGCAGCAAAGTGCAGATGTAAAATGTCTTCAAAAGCCTATTTAAAGAAAATCTGTAGTTTGGTTGGAAGAATTTTAAAATATTACTTTAAGGACTTTTAGAGCATATGTTTCAACGCTTCTGGGGTCCCAAGACCTTCACTTGACACACACTGATCTTTATCTATATTGAAAATCTACAATAGTCGGTTTTTGTTCTTTTCTTAGTAAACGCGTTTTCGTGATGAAAGACGCCAGTTGCATTAGTTACTTTTAGGAAAGTCCTGATTTTCATACTGTTGAGAACGTATCAAGTTTGCCGAAGATTCAGTGCATGCAACTTCGATCCTAAACCTTCCGTGCACGATAAAAATTTTTGTTTTTGTTTCTGGTTAAAGTTCGGCCTTTCATCATCATGTGGCCTCTAATAGTTTAAGGTTCGTGATGTCGAGAAGGTTGTTGAATACCTGAGAGGTTTCGTTTAGCTTTTGCGCTGCTAGCAGCTATTTTTATCGGAATTAATATGCGCGACTGACCATTTCAACATTAGTTTCATGAAGCCACTACACGAGTGCCACAAGTACAATTCAAACATCTGAAGCACATGTGCGGCCAGTCCTAATTCTGCCTGAAGCTTGGCTCAGTGAGCGCCTTGAATGACAGAAGCATTAGTAAGGCACATGGCACAGCGATGCGTTCTATCCATGGTCGAGGTTTGCTTTTGAGAAGACAGTCGATCTGGATTTTTATTCAGTGTTCGTCAAGAGCCATGTTGCCAGGAATACCGTTCTCCCCACAATTTAATTGTGAAAATCGGGCGAATTTTTATGCTAACCATACACAAAACTGTCACTCCGTTATATCACGTTTAAGCCACTTTGGCGTCATTTCAATGCTCATTAGTTGATGTAGTAATGTCCAGCTGTTGGTACAACAAGTAAAACGACTATTTTCTGCACATGTCTTTGCAGCAAATCAAATAACCTTCTGGCCAAGCGACGCCAAGTCCACCATCTCAGCAACCTGTTGCTAATGGAAATGAGAGTAAGCTCCATTGGTTCGTTTGGTCACGCCTGGTCGCACTCGCTCTTGTTCTACAAGCATGTAGTGCAACGCTCTTTCGATAGTCGCAAGTTTCAGGTGTTCTTGTCTTATATTGTACAACTGAGCACACAGAAATACGCTTCACTGCGTGTTAAGTCAGGTTGCATTCTGTTCATTGTCCCGGGATTGTCGTTGTGAGAATTAAACCTCTGAAACTTGGTTTCCTTGTAACGTGGGCCCGTCTTTAAGGATTCACATTACGCGCAGTAGATTTTTTAAAAATACTGCTTTCCATAAACCGTTCATTTGTCTGCACTTTGTAAACTTAGTAAAACACAAGTTGAACCCCTGTCAGGATCGCTGACGAATATCAGAACCAGTGGTTGAAGAACTGGTTTGAAAATTGCTCGTGTTTCTTTCATTTGTGACTGTGTCCTTGATGTGAATGTCTCTTTGTTATAAAGTGGCCAGAAATGAGTTTTTCGGCTGGAACCGTATAACGCTTACAAACGCTTCGATTTTCACGACGCGCCTTAGAAAAAATTGCTACTCTGCGTAAAAATGGCGGCTGCAGGCATCTAGCTTGCTGGAAATTTATTGTCAGGAGGAAATTGTAGAATGCTTGAACACCGGACTGTGCGAACTTAATTTCATATACATAGAGACTCCAGCTCAGTACTAAGAGAAACCAACTCCACTTGAACATCTTTCGTTATAGTGTTAACATTGAAAAACAGCACTAAATCGTTTTGTAGTAATACGAACTCTTGTAAATAGCGATCAATCCCAGCGCACATCATCGTACTTTGTCAAAGCATCTGGAGCAATATTTCAAAACGAATTGGCGAACTATAAGTTCTCATCTAAAACAGGCTTTAATCCTATTTTAAGTTTCGTAATTCTCCTCGAAGTCGCTGTCGCAGTGGATCGACAAAAACTTGTTCGTTGTTTTTTTGCTGATGCCCACAAATCCCAGCACCATGCATGTAAATAACCTGCTTTAGAATACAAACTTTTCAGGATCTAGATTCTTTACCAAATTAAAAAAGGCGAGGATTATATAACGTTGAACGGGTCGTGGCTCATACCCCGAGCGGCTGCGTGTTCGTGATCCCTGTCTTAGAAGGGTGTAAAATTGATCTTCTGGTTTTAACAAAAAATAATAATAATAAACGCTGATGTTTCGGGCCACACGTTGAAGTTTGTATATTTCGTTTGCAGTGCTCGTAACTTCCGAACCGATGCAAGTTTTAGGTCTGTTCGTTTATTTTCCAGAGAGATGACGAAATGGACTCAGTCGGTGCCGCAACGGCCTTGCAAGCGGCCCTGGCTGCTGAGCCTGCAAACTGATGTTTTTGTTGTGCTGATATATTAGAAATCTTCCTGTGTGTAGGCCTGGGTAATGTTGGCTGTTGTTGTTGGCGTTCGCTTTGCAAGAAAAGGACAATGACACTTGTCCTCATCAAGTTTAGCATTTTTTGGATAACGTCTGTTTTCATTTGCACCCATGCTAATGAAAATCTTAAGAGAAGTTTCACAACTAGATGTTTGTTTGTCTTCGTCTCAAACATCGGCATAAAAAACAAACTTATAGCTGATAAATTTTTGTGAACTGCATATCAAAAATTTCAATTGATTTGTTGCTAGACATGTATGGATTGAAAGGGTATTGACGTCAACAACTCGCTACAGACCTTTTTCCCAAAATGTTTGCTGTAATGTTACCAGACCGTGGACCTTTCCCAATTTTTCAAAATACTGTTTGTCAGGCGTTTTTTTCGCTCACCGATCTTTACCTAAGCTCCCGTGCTTTCCTGCTCTTACTTTTGTGCGCGCCCTGTTTAATTTAATTTACCTTTGTTTTGGAGCTGTACTGCAACCACTCTGGCTTGCCTGCCGCACTGTGATTGTTTTGCAACTTACCTGAAATCGCTCGAACTGTGTGTTCAGCACCGTCTTTTTTATCCTGAAATCCAAGCTTGGCTTTCTGTGCGCTTGCGACGAACAGTTCAAATACCTCGCACAGCCGGACAAGACTTGCTTTTGCAAGTTAAGTTATGTAAAAAGAAAAAAAATGTAAAAAATATGCATTTATAAAAACAAAAATGTTGCAAATGTAAAAAATAAAACAAAAATGTTGCGATGTTTCTCAATAGGTATCCTTACTAACGCGTAGGGACAGCGGCGGAAAAGTTACTACAGTGCTTGCAATCATTTTAGTTATATTGTCTTGTTCCTTCAAACACGCCGACCGTATATAATCCACTATGCTGATCATAAATCATTCCGACTTCTTGCTTCATCAGCAACGTGTTATAACCTAATATTGTAAAAAAAATTTGTAAATTGTATCCAACGGATTTTTCTCGCTTTGTATTTCTTCCGCGACCTGTTAAGTGGACATAGGTCAGCTGCCTTGTTCCTGACCAAAGTTTATGTTGGTTTGGTTGTGTCGATTTAACTTGGATTTCTTTCACTTTTTCGAGACATACGCTTTCTGGTTCTATATCCTGTCGTAATGTATTTCAAGGACGAACTGCGGTTATTTTCAGCTGAGCATTGACGTTTACAGTCGGGTACAAATAAAAATTTGTTCGTTGAATGTATCACCGCATTAAACCGGCAAAAGCATTGTTTAGCGAAACGGCAAAAAACGGATATTGTTTTGCAAATTTTTTAAATTCTATGAGATCAGTGTTTCTAAACCAAAACGTTCTTGCCAGGCCCGGAACCAGGGGGGGCAACCGGGCAATTACCACCTCCGAAATTTTCGGGCAATTACCGCCAACCGGGCAATTACCACCCCCGAAATTTTCAAAAAGATATTTAATTGTTATAGACACAACAAGTTAACAGCAATTCAACACTTTTTCCCGCCTTGCGGCCCTGGTTCTTGCATCGTAGTTTCACTCTGGAAACATTTACCATACCCTGGCGTAGCCTAAATACAGTTTTAAATTTGTTGTTTTGTGAAAGAAGTTCAGCATCTGCAATTCTGCAGCATGTTTGCAGCACTGTTGGACGTCAGATCGCGCAGCAAAGTTCTTTACGCTTGGCTGCATCGTTCAACGGTCAACGTCAAGCGAATGAATGCTTTCAATTTCGTTACGCTTGTTGAACTCCAAATTGAAAGCAAGTAATTTACTAAAACGGACTTCCCTTGTACTTGGATGGATTAGGTCAAGTCTATTTTTGAAATTTGAAAGCAGCTCTTTGTATTAAAACTCTGCTCCTCTTGTTATTTGAAAACAAGTACAATAAACAGGTTTTCTTTGACTAAATCGCTTAAATTGCTTTGTAACCGCATTTTTGCAGAAGAGCATCGAGTTACGAGCGACGAATTGGATTTGTTATGAACTACTGCAGTCAGCGGAAAAATTCCACGCCAGTGCTTCACAAAATTCTTTATTCGTACAAGCAGATACACATTTCCTGAACCTTCGAATACCGGCCATTGTTGTCTCACCAACCTGTGTGTGACATCATAGTGCGACATTTCCCTGACCTGTATGCCCGAAATTGTTTCTAGTTTTACGGAAGCGGGTTATTTCAAGGATAAGTGTCAGTACGATGCGAATGGTTAAATCTTTGACGTAGGCATAGGCCTATGCACTGTCTGCGACACTGTGTGATTTGATTTATGTCGGGCACAGCGCAAAGTACACTCAAGAGGTTTCCAAGTTGATCTTGCCAGCGAACTGAACAATCCTTAACTCCTTGCATTAGCAGACCGTGCAATCCGTGACTCGTTGCAATCAGTTGACATGCTGCCCATGCTCATCTAAGTGTACGGACTTCTACAGGCAGGTGACCTTTGCGATAGCATCCCTAAAAGGTAACAGGGGTGCTTTTTTGCACCGTTATGCGCTGGAAATGGGTGCTTACTTGAAGTTCATACATTTTTGAATTTTTTTTGCGTTGAGAGCCTCACAGCAAAAAAAGTGGCGGTAGCAATTGGAAGAGGTTTCACTTCGCCATAGTTTGAAACAATCATGAATATGTCGGTGTACAGATGTTGCCATCGTCATACAAACCCGGAGAAAAGCGCAAGATAGTGGCAAAAGTTTACGAGATGAACCAAACACACTGAATGTTGCAGAACAATTTGGTCAAACTGAACGCAGCAGGTCAATGTCTTCCAAGGCGAATTTGTTGTACCGAAGAAATTGGTAACGTAACTGCTTACACTTAAATTTAACCTTGACCTCAAATTCCTTTGGTAAAAATTTCAAGTTTGCATTCCCAATCAATCTTGCTGAAGTGGAAATCACTCCACCTTACTTCTGTCATCAAGACAAGGGATGGGCGCAACATTTCGTGTTTGGTTTCTTTTTCCTGTAGGACTTCAGTTGTTTGGCTCGCTTCTTCAGCGTTGCATGGCCCATATGTTTTGGTTGAACGGCAATCCTTATGCGGCGTGAAGATCGCCCACACCACGATGCGACGGGCAAACCGCCGGGAGCGCTGTTGAGCTGCTCATCGATTACAACTCTTTCAGAGCGAAGCTGCCAACTTGAAACATTTTTATACGAAGTGCCAGCTCCAGGTTTTTTTTCCTTCCGTGCGAGCATAGACAAAAGGCAATTACCCACCCCAACCTGCATTCCGGTTTTACTGTCTTTGCAACAGCCGAGCTAATTGCTGGCTTTTGCAGACATAACCGGAATGTTAAATCGCGCCATAGTTTGTTGCAGTGAAGGACAGGTTCTTATAATATAGTTGCCAAGGTTATGAGTTACCACGACAATGCGTCTTTTTGTTTTTTTAGTGTATGTTCAAAACATTGAAGCTTCATCGGTTTTCAATGTTCTAGTTCCGAAGCAAGAGATTTGATCATTTTCACACCCGTTGATATGCTTGATGGCGTACCCGCATAACGTGAGCATAGCGCAAATGCCGGTGGTTATGTACATCAGCAGCTAATACGCCAGGTGTAAACTGCTTCTTGAGTTGGGACTGCCACTGAGCTATTTTAATCTTTCGTTTGGGATGGAGAAATATGATGAAAAAGTAAAATGTTTTCTAAGAGACATTTTTCATGAGACATCGATCAACAATTTCCCTGCTCCAAAGTGCTGAAAAAATCAACACTGCTGTCGGGTTGGCTTGACGCAATCTTACACAGGCCAACATTTAAAAACTTGCCTATAATTTCAAAACTAACCATATAAAGATTTACATTGTCTTGGACCGAATCGTTGTGAACAATGTTCCTTCGAAAGTGTGCAAATGCGCAGTACTACCAGACCATTTGCGCAGGGAAATCTTATTCTCGCGCACTTGCAACATTCCAAATCGTTTATATATCGCATAGCCCTTTTACCGCTTGAAACGCTTCACTGCTTGTGCGTCTGCATGGTTGAGCAATTGCATGCTCACTAAAACAAACATTTGCTCAGTGTAAAAAGCTTTTAGAGAGATCACTGATTATGAAGGACACAGCGTCAGTTCAGGGATTCTCATCTTTTAATAATAAGTCGAGAAATTTACTACTATGATGGACACAAGTGCTGTACATTTATACATGGTGCGACTGCTTAATGTAAATGTGAATTGTCCAGCAAATTTATTTTTTGGGTTATCTTAAAAATTTTGATACAACTTAGCAATCACAATGGACTCCAAGAAAGTGTTGCAGACGGTGGTGCAAGGAGAAGGGGTAAACGATTGTGATCGATCCCGTCGAAATATTTGTAAAGATTCGAATGCGTACTTAACGACACCTGTTAGATATATTCACAAATATTTCATATACCAAGCAGCTGTTAACAATGGATCATCGCTTTGTTCAAACAAGTCAGTGCAATAAAAAATGATCGGACTGCTTTCTTAGCAGTTTGCTTTCCTTATTGGAAATAAATCGTCGATTACTTAAAAACTGTGTATGGCATTTCACGCGTCCCATCGAAAATATAAAAGTTTTGCTGCGACGAAAGAAGCGGCTTTGACAAACTGTCACTGTCCTTCAAACCAACAATCTTTTCAATACTGGGTTGAAAATGTTGCTTTATTCAATACAGAGTTACTGACGTAGGAGTCTTTGCTCAAAATGGCAACATACTTCCGTTTAACTGTGACGAAAATACCAGCTGCGCCCAATATCTGAATGTGTGGTCCGAAATGTTTAACTTGCCTATAGCATTGAAAAGATCAATTTTGACTCTCGCTTGACTGAAAGGTGTAGATTATAGCTTTATGGCTGCTGACAGCACTGGAGGAATGATTTTCGTTTCGCTTGACCGCGTTTGCTTTATTCCATAGGCATTCCGTGCCTCCACGAGCCACATACCACAATTTGTTTGCCACAGAAATTGCACAAAAACTAGTTAGAATCACACTGTACAGGTTGCAGTTTTTAACGGGAGTTTTTATGGAAACAAATTTGTCGCAAAATGGTGAGCACTAATTTTTCAAGTTTTTAAAAATCTTCACTGTTACTATCAAAAGTTCCGCGCATTGATTGAACAAAATTTTTTAAAGACATCATTTTTTGAAACGTCTCTCAGTTTAACTCGAATGAATTGCGAAGATGTTTGCACTACTTTGATAACTACAACTTAAATTCAAGCGTAATTTCAAAGCGGATCTATAAACACCTCCTCATGTGCAAAATCAAACACCGACCACTATAGATGCCCAAGTAGTTTCATCTGCGATTGTCTCAACAACCAACTTCTGTCCCAGCTGCCTACTGCTAATTATACTTGTACTAAATATTTGACTCACTCTTTAGGCTTAATTTGTGAAACAAGGAATCAATTCCAAGCCGAAGAGCTGCCAGAATGATATTTCGAATTGCGATAGAACCTAAATGCCTACATCTATTCGTACATCCTCAGAAACAAGCACATTTGCATGCATTGTTCCAAACAAAAACAATAAAAACATGTAACATCTCATTTTTTGAGATTTTTTGGACATGAAAATGTTTTTCTTTTTGACAAAACTGGCCTCATGAGCAAGAAAATTCTGACTTTAATTGAACTAGCAAAGAAGTACTCAATTAAAGACAGATGTTCCCTTTATATCCAAAATCTTTTGGAAACCAGGAAGAAAGCTTTAAAAGCAGAATTTCCTGATAGACAATGTTTTCCATTTGTTACCGGTATTCTGCGACAGAATTTCTACCAAAAAACTTTGCACAAGAAGATAAAAAATATTCATGCAGGTCTTAAATTTCTATCGCTGTGATCAACAGTGCGCAATAGACTTGATCTGCCAACAACGTTAGTCAACAAGCCCTTTAAAATACCGTGCGTTTAAAAAAATGCTGACCTTGTTTTTCAGATTCGCTTGTCGTTAGTCGTAACAAAGCCTTGAAAGTTGAGTGGACACCAGTGCTTTCAAAACATACTTCTTGGCGGGTCGCACTATTTGAGTAGTTCATGATGTTCATCAAAATAACAACCATCTTGCCAGTGGTGAAGTAAGATGACAACACCGTAATTGATGACGTCAGCCGCACACACAGACATTGTGCGTTAGTACAAATTCTATTGCAACAATCAAGCCAAGCGAACAAAAAAATACCGTTCATAATTTTCGTAAAGGAGTTACAGAGATAAGCCCATCAAATGAGAAATTGAGAAACTGAATAACGATTTGTTATAAAAACAGCGCCTTAAGTTTGAATTGAGCGTCGTGCATAGGGTTGGGCAAAAGCATCAGATTACTCACCGTATAGTCAAGAAAAACCGTAAGCATTTCGTGTCGTCACAGATACACATTTCAACTACATCAGCAGATCATTTTTTCTGCTACTGCACAATAATGGGTCAATTTGCCATTGTTTTGCTCTGCTGTGCGCACGTTCTAGTCATTTCCACTTCGGTATTATAGTAGCCAGGCCCGCAGCTATGGGGGGAGTAACCGGGCAATTGCCCAGCCCCAAAGAAATTTTCAAAAACATGTTTAGTTGTTAGGTACAGCAAGTTACAATCATTTTGCCCGCCCCCGCCGAAAACATCAGCTGGTTGCGGCCATAGGCGTCGGAAGGATTTTTTCCATGGGGGCACTAGGGGATTTTTCCAAAATTTTTCCAGGGCCAAAAGTGGTGAAATTTGTCACTCAAAACTAAAAAAACAGCTGTTTTTGCTGAAAATTTCAAAATCCAGGGGACAAAGGCCCCCCTTCCCCTCCCTTCCAACGACTATGCTTACGGTCCTGAAGGGAGCTGATCGAAATTTTCTCTACCGCTGTGGTCGCAATTATGTGAATTATATATTTTTAAAGCAATTTTCAATTTTCATAACATTGAAAGCGCGCGTACTGAATTGCGATTTGCAACCGTCAGTGGAGCAAAAAAGATGTTTGTCAACAAGCAACCTTTGTATAATTTCAACTTCAGTAACAGTGCCTTGAAGAATATTTGATGAAACGGTTTGAGAAAAAGACTGCTCGAAAATTGACGTTAATAATTTCCAATATTGATACGAAACAAACACTGAATCCGGTCAACAATGAATTGCAATCGCGCTAGCTTTTTTCCCAAACCTACTCGTGCCTTTACCGACATTACATTGCTTTCCAGCGAGCCCGGGGAGGTTGACGTAATCCGTGCACGCTGGAAAGCAATGTAATGTCGGTATGTCAATAAAGAGAGTGAAAATCCTCCGCGGCTGCTCTCCAGACCTGGTTATTGCGACAGAGCTGTGACGAGTGCCTCTCCTCGACTGTGTCGAGGATCCACTACTGGCACGGCCTGCTTGACAGGAAATTTGCGACAAAAGGTTCATTTAAAGTGACGTCCACTTCAGCAAGTCTTTCTCAGACCTGGTTCTTGCCCGTGTCATTTCGTGTGAAACACAGGTTTTGTTTGGGTGAAAAAATCTTAAAACAGATACAGAGTCTCGTTCCCTGGACTTAGGAGCATACCGGATGGAGAACGAGGATGCTTTAACTTGTAAATGCACAACCAGGCCCGCAAACAGGGGGAGACTGGCCAATTGGCTCCCATCCGAAATATTCAAAAATATATGTAGTTGTTAGGTACAACACACCAACAAGATAAAATCATCCCCCCCCCCCCGAATGGGTAGCTTAATAGAAGAGTTTACACTTTACAGGAAAC